>Ga0310121_10000187_pt1 | contig 67003 bp, 87 predicted proteins | sample CB27_Tmax_986_MG_FD_203504 | JGI IMG/M metagenome (GOLD analysis project Ga0310121, IMG submission 203504) | Marine microbial communities from Western Arctic Ocean, Canada - CB27_Tmax_986 | ecosystem: Environmental > Aquatic > Marine > Oceanic | place: Canada: Western Arctic Ocean | collected... | reverse complement strand
CTGAGGGGTGAAATTGTTCGATATCATAAAATGGCTATGATGCGAACTATATTTTCTCTTATTGCCGCCATGACTGGAGTTTTAATTTTTCTCAAAGTCTTTGGTTTTATGTTTGCGCCCTCGTAGCATAACTGGATAATGCAACAGACTTCTAATCTGTAGATTGCAGGTTCGAATCCTGCCGAGGGTATTATTTGGTTGTTTTTTTTCATCGCTTTGGTTATTATTCTGTGTAACAGTCTGTCCGGTTAATAGGAGAAAAACAGCATGGGGATGGGTGGAAGCGACAAGAGATTAATAGTAGACTGTGATGGAGTTATAGCGGATAAAGATCACGGTGGCATATATGCGAATGCTGGCCCATTACAGCACGGCATTGACCAAGTAAACAAGCTGTATGATATGGGATATGAAATCGTATTATATACAGCGAGATATGGCGACAGGGAAAAGGGTAATATTAACAGACAATACGAAAGAGGTTACAGAGAGTGGACCGATTGGTTAGAAAAACATGGGGTTAAATATCACCACGCTTTCATGGGCAAGATTGCTGGAGTTCTCTACATAGACGATAAAGCAGCGAGAGTCAACGGTGATAGTGAAGATGGATGGGGAGATGTCTGGAAAGAAATAGATGACCTTACAGGCAGAGATAGATACGGAAGAAAGATTGTATCGTGAAACTAGATCATATCGCCTATCGTGTAAAGGATAGACATGAGGCAGCTAAGTTTTTTCGCCTTATGTTTAACTACGACATCGGAACCGAATTTGATGTAGAGTTTGATGACGGCTCTAAGGCCGAGTGCTATGTTCTTGTGCCGCCAATTAATCCAGCTATTTTAGTGCGAGAAGGACCGGAAATATTCATTTCGGATGGGAGTCCCGGTTCTATTGTAGGAGACTGGGTTGAGTCAAGGAGTGGTATTGGTGGTATACATCACATAGCTTACAAGGTAAGAGATGTAGACGTTGTTGTCAATGAGTGGAAAAAACAAGGCATTGTCGAGTTTCTTACAGACGATGTAATAGACTGTCCAGACGACAACCTCCGACAAATTTTCACTAAGCCTTTGGACTATCTAGGTGGTATAATTATAGAACTGATTGAACGTGGATCTAAGGGATTTTGTGAAAAATCAGTTAAGGGACTAATGAACAGTACAAAAGGATTAAAATGAAAACGATGTGGAATGATACTCTCTCAAGCGACGTAAAAGTAGGCAAACATTATCTAAGCGGAGCCTTTACTAATGGGGCAGAAAACGTATTCTATACCATTAATCCAGCTACACAAGAACCTATCGGTGTGATTCCTCAAGCTGATATATCAGATGTCGAAAGCGCATATCATTTTGCTAGGGATTCCTTCTATGGGTGGAGAGAATATAGCAGGGTTATGCGAGCAGAATATTTCCTTAAGCTAGCCAGTCTTATAGAAGAACGAAAAGAAGAGATAGCCAGATTGATCACACTGGAAACTGGGAAGGTATATAATGAATCTATTGCAGAGGTAAACGAGGCTCTGCATATGGCACAATATGCATTTAGCACTGGGAGAATGCCCTATGGAGAAGCAATCGCATCTGAATTACCTGAAAAAGACGCTTATATGCTTCGCAAGCCAAAAGGTGTGGTCGCAATTGTTGCTCCTTTTAATTTTCCTTTTGCTATTGGCGGCTTCTGGTGTGCCGCACCTGCTCTTGTAGAAGGCAATACTGTAATTTTAAAGCCAAGTGAAGACACTCCCTTGGTGGGTCAAATTACAGCAGAATTATATCATGAAGCTGGATTTCCCCCCGGTGTATTTAATCTTGTGCATGGCGATGGTGAAGTTGGAGATATGTTAATTCATCAACCGGTGGATCACGTATGTTTTACTGGTAGCGCTGATGTCGGAATGCACGTTAGGAAGGTTTGTGCAGAAAGCTGGCATAAAACCTGTTCGTGTGAGATGGGCAGCAAGTCGGCTGTAATTATTCATGAAGATGCTAATTATGATATGGCTATGGCGGCGTGTTTAGCCAGTGCCTACAAACTTTCTGGTCAACGCTGTGTATCCGCTGGTCGCCTGATTGTTCATAAATCTCTGTATCATAAATTTGCAGACGAATTTGCTGAGAGAAGTTTAGGGTTGAAGACCGGAGATCCTTTTGATGAGGATTCATTCTATGGGCCTCTTATCAACAAACAACAATATGACAAGGTTCTCGGATTTAATAGCATGGTTTTTAATGATTCCGAAGCCGATGTTTTATTGGCTGGAGTAGAATTAGAACCAGACGGACTATTTTTATCTCCAACTGTTTACAAAACAGAATGGAGAGATGTTCCGTATCTTAAAAATGAAGTATTCGGGCCTCATGTTTCTATAATCCCGTATAAAACCGTAACGGAAGCTATCGACATTTATAATGATACCGACTATGGCCTTGCTCTCGGTGTTGTTACTGAAAACTTTAGAGTTGCCAGATTAATTCGTAATCGCTGTGACTTTGGATTGGGATACTGGAATGGTGGTAGTATCGCAGCAGAAAGCCATCTCGGATTTGGTGGAGTGAAGAAGTCTGGTAATGGACAACCTAGTGCTGCGAGAACTTTTAGGTCGGTAACACACGAGGTTGCTTGGACTATAAATCATGGTGACTCACTGAACTTTCCACAAGGAATGAAAACTGGAGCCGATTAATGCCCCTAGTAGATTACTGTGAGGATAAGTCACTAGAGCAGCCAAAAGGATTTTGGAAACTATGACCAACATCCTCGTTTGCCCGCCCACTTTTTTTGGTGTTGAGTATGAGATCAACGCTTGGATGGACGTGAATTCTTCTGTGGATAAAAAACTGTCAAAGCTACAGTGGTTGAGAATGTGTGACAGGTTTATCAGGGGTGGGGCATACCTTTCTTATATAGAACCAGACCCCAAGTTTCCCGACATGGTATTTACAGCCAATGCTGGTTTTATCAAAGATAAAACAGTTATATTGTCCAATAACCGACACAAAGAAAGACAAGGAGAAACTCCTCTCTTTAAGAGATGGTTTTTAGACAATGGGTACAGGGTAATTGAACTTCCCAAAGAAGTTTACTTTGAGGGGGCGGCAGACGCTATATTTTTCAACAACGTATTATTTATGGGTTATGGATTTAGGACGAGCAAGGAGTCCCACAAAATAATTGCCGGTATATTTAATGTTGATTATGTCTCCTGTGAATTAGTAGACCCTCGTTTTTATCATTTAGATACTTGTTTCTTCCCTATGGATGAAAGACTTATCTATTACCGTAAGGCTTTCTCTGAGAAGTCTGCCGATAGAATGTTAAAAACGGTTCTTGAACAACACCTATTCAGTCAAAAACACTTAGACATATTGAATGTAGAAGATTTTTATGCTGAACAATTTATATGTAACAGCATAGAGATTGACAACAATATAGTAACGCCGTCAGCAGATGGGTATGATTTGTTTGGAGAGCAGCACGATGTTAAATGTTGTGATATGTCAGAATTTATGAAGGCTGGAGGAGCAGTTAAATGTCTAACTCTAAAATTGTAGATAGATTGTCACAGCACATCTTAACCGATGGATTTCATGTGGTGGTTGATACTAGCAAGAGTCATGGATCTTGGATAGTAGATCTTGAAACGGGCAAGGAATATCTGGACTGTTACTCTCAGTTTGCAAGCCAGCCATTAGGCTGGAAACATCCGGCATTGATGAAAGCTCAAAACGAGATAGGCAGTGCAGGCAGGGTTAAACTAGCTAACAGCGATATGTATTCTGAGGAATATGTTAGTTTTGTGGAAAAGTTCTCTGAGATCACACCGGACTTTAAATATTACTTCTTCATAGATGGAGGAGCTTTGGGCGTAGAAAATGCTCTAAAAGCAGCCTTCGACTGGAAGGCTAAAAAACTGGGATACAGTCATGCAGTTGATATTAACAACCTAGATGTGTTTCATTTGAAGAATGCCTTTCACGGCAGAACTGGGTATACTCTTTCCCTTACCAACACAACCCCAGAGAAGACCGCTTTATTCCCAAAGTTTAAGTGGACTACTGTAGAACCTAACTGGGAAGATATTGAAAGTCGAATACATAAAGAGGTCGCGGCTATAATTATAGAACCTATACAGGGTGAAGGTGGAGACAACCATTTTCCGCCAGAGTTTTTCACGAACTTGAGACGTATAGCTGACGAAAATGATTGTCTTCTTATATTTGACGAAGTTCAAACAGGAATGGGATTAACCGGGAAAATGTGGGCTTATGAACATTTCGGTGTTATTCCAGACATGATGTGTTTTGGGAAGAAGTCTCAGGTTTGCGGTTTTTGTTCTACAGAAAGAATAGATGAGGTGAAAGATAATGTGTTCCATAATAGCGGCAGGATTAATTCTACTTGGGGTGGCAATATTGTGGACATGGTTAGATCGAGGTGCATAATTGATGCTATTCAGAAATATAATCTACTGAATAATGTTCAAAAAGTTGGAAAACACTTACTTTGGGACTTGAGATCACTTCCAGTTTTAGACAATGTTCGTGGAAGGGGGTTGATGATAGCGTTTGATTTCTCTGAAGAATACGTAAGAGATCTTGCTATGTCTTTACTCTCGAAAAATATGCTTGCTTTAAAGTGTGGGAAAAAATCTATAAGACTTAGACCTCCTCTAACTTTCTCCGTTCAGGATGCGGACAACGCCTATTCTTTTATCCGCGAGGCTATTGAAAATCTATGAACATTCAAACCGTGGGTATAATTGGTCAAGGATTTGTGGGAAACGCACTTAAACGCGCCTTTGCTCAACATTATAAGGTGTATACCTACGATAAAATGTTCGCGGATTTATCCACTCATAAAAGCGTGTCTGAGCTATCTAGGGATTGTGATTTGCTTTTTGTCTGTGTCCCAACCCCAATGCGAAAAGATGGGTCTTGTGATGTATCAATAGTCAAAAAGGTTGTTCAGGAAGCCTGTAGCACAGGAAGAAGAAATATAATCGCCATCAAATCTACCGTCCCACCCAATACAACTAAAGTCTTGCAAGACTTGTGCCAAGATTCTCAAATAGTTTTTAACCCAGAGTTTCTACTTGAGAGAAATGCCGAAGAAGACTTCCGCAGTACTAACCGAGTTATCTTAGGTGGCCCTAGACCAGCAACAACAAGACTGAAACAATTTTACTCAAAGATATTTCCAAATGCTCATATTATAAAAACAGATTCTACCGTAGCGGAAATGGTTAAGTATCTTACCAATTCATTTCTTGCGGTTAAAGTTTCATTCGCCAATGAAATATACGCTATATGCAAAAATCTAGACGTAGACTATGACAAGGTAACTGAATATGCCTTGCACGATGACCGTCTAGGAAAAACACACTGGGCTGTTCCCGGTCCTGACGGTCACTATGGGTTTGGTGGAAGCTGTTTTCCAAAAGATATAAACGCATTAATGTATCTTGCACAAACACTGTGTATAAAAGCTAACACAATAGAAGGAGCTTGGAACACTAATCTCATGACTAGGCCAGAGAAGGACTGGGAGGATCTCAGGGGTAGGGCAGTAACAGAGTAATGTAAAACACTAAGGTAGAAAGGTTCACAATGCCTACAAGCGTCGAAGAAGCCAACAGCATTATGGAAATAATGGATGATTTTCTGGATGCAGATGACGCCAGAGAACTTACCGCAAGGCTGGAGCATGAAGTTGGTCAGGGTACGGACAATGACTCGTTAAAAGTTAGCCTTGAGATGTTGAAGGAACTTTATAAAGATAGAACTGGAAGTAGAAAAAAAGACCTTTTTAAGAAGTCGTGTCTTTATTCGTTAATAGCTTTCCATACCTTTGTCATCACTGTAAATATTGTCGCCTTTTTTGTTCTACCATTCCTGTATCCTCTATTGGTATGGATGCCTCTCAACAGCTTTATACTATCCGTAACATTCACTAGGGAGATATGCCCGTTAACCAGACTGGAAAACTACATCCGAACTTCGCTTAATATGCCAAGAATTGGCGGTTTCCTCGGACACTATGGAGTTAGGCCGGTTAAAAACTTTCTAAAAAATAGGCCGATCAGACAAGTTTCTGCTTGACTATCTTTGAAAACGTGCTAGAATTGGAGTAGATTGATTGGAAAACGTTTTTGAATGAGGGTTGCTAAAATGAAATTGCAGAGTACCGCAAACGTAATTGAAAGGTCACAGAAGTTCGAGGAATCGAACTACACTATTGAGGCTACAGCAAAAGCCTTCTCTATTCTTTCTGATGGCTTGTATGCAAACAAGATTAGGGCGGTTGTTCGTGAGCTTAGTACAAATGCTTACGACTCTCACATTGATGCTGGCAAGCCCGATGTCCCCTTTGATGTTCACTTGCCTAATTCTATGGAACCACACTTCTCCATTCGAGACTTTGGTACAGGTCTTTCGCATGAAGACTGCATGAACCTGTATACCACCTATTTTCGGTCCAACCGGACTAACAGTAATAAGTCTGTCGGATGTATGGGTCTTGGTAGTAAGTCTCCATTTGCTTATAACGACAGCTTTACCGTTGAATCTTTCTTTAATGGCATGCATCGTACCTACAGCGCTTATAAGAATGAGCAAGAGGAGCCGGTATTTGCTTTGCTCCATGAAAAGTATACCAGTGAACCTAACGGTTTGAGGGTTAGCTTCCCTGTCGCATCTCATACTCATGATAATGACTTCGACAGGTTTTCTTCGGAGGCTGGAGAACTTTACGCCTACTTCAGAGTCCAACCCAAGATCACTGGTCAGAGTGTGGAAGTTGAACCAGTTAACTATCTCCTTGAAGGTGGCGGCTGGGCTGTTCATGATGGCAGTGGACCCAATTGGCACTGTAGTGCTATCATGGGACAGGTCTGCTACGAGATTGATCAAGACGCTATGGGTGATTACCCTCAAGAGATCAAGCCAGTATTGATGTCGAAGATGGATTTGTTCTTTGATATTGGTGAAATTAATATCACTCCTTCTCGTGAATCTCTCAGCTATAATGATTTCACCCAGAAGGCTATCATCAAAAAGTGTCAAGAGGTTCTCGAACAGGCTTCTGATATTGTTGAGCAGTCAATTCAGGACTCTGAAACGCTTTGGGATGCTAGGAAGCAGTTTGTTGATATTGTTGATTCCGATAAAAAGTTTGGTAGAATCGGACAAAGTATCAACAAGGAAAATGCTGAGTGGCAAGACCAGAAGCTATTTTCTGAGAGTACCTCATGGGGATATCATATTCCCACTGGAGATATTGAAGGTCTAACTATAGTTATGTACTACAGGGATGGGTGGAAAGAAGCAGTCCAGAGGGATGATAAGACTGGCGTTGCTCCTAGAGGCGATCATGCCATCTATGTAGATGATCTTAAACGAGGTGCTATCGGTAGAACCAAGCAACTTGTTAAGGATAATACCACTCATGACAGATGGGGAGGTTCTAGTACCAAATACAGAGTCTATCTTGTTAAAGGTAGTGATACAGCTATCCAGCAACTTAAGGTTAGGTTGGGATGTAAGGATAGTGATATTCTTTCTGTCTCTGACCTACCTAAGCCAGATGGTAGTGGTTCTTACTCTTATACAGAGGCTAGGACTAAGGTTGCTGTTTGGAATGGTAAAACTTCATCTTGGAAACCTGCTGATAACTGGAATGATGTAACTAAAGACCTCAAGGAAGGTGGTTACTTTGTAGAGATCAATAGATACAAGTATAAGAACCCGAAGAAACAATACAGTTGTTTCTCCTCAAACTGTAGCACTTTTCAGGCCATCACTAATAAGTGTGCAAAACTTGGCATCGACATTGACAAAATCTATGGTGTTAAGACAGCAGTTATGAACAGCAAGAAGTTTCGTGATCTGCAAAAGGCAGGTGTATGGGTCAACATCTTTGACAAAGTTGAAGAAATTGCCGAAGATTATCTTGACAATAAAGGTTATCGCGTTATCATTGGAATGAGAGAGGGTCGCTCTGACTTGTTCCGCTATGGTAATCATCATGTGGACTACGATGATGTCTTGGCATTCAGTAAGTTGACCGAGACAGATAATGATCTCAAGAACTTCATGAAGCTCCACGAGGAAGAACAAGTAGAAGACAGTGAAGAATATAAATCAGTTCTGACCTTGGTAAACTGTACGGAGATTAGAGTAGAAGGGGTCAGTAACGGTATCAAGAAGGAGGATTTTGACAAAGCGGAGAAGGCATTGTGGGAGAAGTATCCCCTTGTCAAAGCTGTGTGCCATAACTTTGGTTCAAGTCATTTCGACAAGCCGACTGAAGCTATCAAAGAGTTGGCACGTTATGTAGATTTTATTGAAAAGGAAAGTAAAGATGAGAATTAGTGGAAAGAGTTTTAGTGAACTGAAGAATGTTTTGAATTCGGCTTTGAACAGTGACGTTGAGTTCACTTACCATAAGAAGCCTCGTCATGGTGAATTGATTGATATTGGGATTGGTCCCCAAGGTCCGTTTTTCACTATCGAAAATGATGTAGATACTAAGTCATTTAGTGTGAGCAAGGTTAGCGGTCTTAAGATTAGTCAGTCTGTGTAACTTTTAAAGGTATTGAAAATGAATTATATTGTAAGCGGTAACGGAACTATGACAATCGTTGTGAACAACGAGAGTCACACAGTTGGACACGACCATCCTAATTACATGGCAATTAAGGAATGCCTTGGTAACAACGATGAAGCTACTTTGATCCCGTTGCTTGACATCCCCAAGTCAATCCTCAATTACACTGAAGGAAAAGTTGATATCAAGGACGGTATCCTTCAGTATGACGATGAGGAGATTCATAACGCACTAACAGACCGTGTTATGCAAATGATGCGGGATGGATTCCCCTTCAAGCCCATGCTTAATTTCTTGGCTAACGTGCTTGAGAATCCCAGCAACCGTGCTGTGGAGGAATTGTATTCCTTCCTTGAGAACAAGAACTTGCCCATTACGGAAGATGGATGCTTTCTTGCTTACAAGGCTGTAACCCATGACTACAAGGATAAGTGGACTGGCAATATTGATAACAGTGTTGGTCAGCAGGTGGGTATGAAACGCCGTAAGGTGAACGACAACTGCGACGTTGGTTGCAGCGAGGGTCTTCACTGTGGCGCAATCGAGTATGTCGAAGGCTACAGTCGTATTACGGGTGATCCAAACACTGATGACAAAGTGGTCATCGTTAAGGTCAACCCCAAGGATGTTGTTTCTGTGCCTCTCGATTCTGAGTGCCAGAAGGTTCGTACTTGTGCATACGAAGTGGTTGCTGATTACGATGGACCGCTTCAGCAGGTTGTTCATCATCCCGATAGTCAAGAATGGAGCCAAGAAGACTTCGCTAACTTCATGGCTGGCATCATGGGTGACAACGGAGGCGTTGAGGAATCTGATGAACAAGATTGGGCCGATGATGGGTATGATCCTGAACTCAACTAATAGGTGATTAAAATGGAGGCTTCTCATCTATCTGGTACTGATGGCTTTATAGCTTGTTTTTGGACGGTAGTGTGTATCTTAGCTTTTTTCTGGGGGTTACGGTCTGTGATTGTTGAGAACACGACACAGCACATCGTAGTCTATGAAGATGAACGAGAAGATGATCCTATTACCGATAACGATTGGAATATCATCTGTCGGCAAGCAATTGAAAAGGCTAAATCGGGAGATGGTAAAGCAAGGGATTGGGTGATGAAGAACATTATGCAATCCAGACTAGAGGAGCAGGAAGCTGCCTCGTTTTTAACTGGCTCTCAGGTTGTGGAAGATGCTATAGCAACCCTCGTTTCGATGGGGCATCAGCAAGCTGAAGCCAAACAGCTTGTTGCAGATTTGGCTAGCGATAAGGAATATGTCAAAGTGGAGGATCTTCTACAAGACATTTATCGAAAGACAAAGAAGTAACAGGTGCCCCCCCAAAAGGGGGGGTTTTTTTGGAGACGAAAATGAACAGATTAAAGAGTATGACTTGTTATCTGTGTGGGGCTATGGATCGAGTCCCTGATGGTGGTGAGGGATGGAGAGAGTGGATAACTCCACACCTGTATGATCTAGGAATTGGTGTATACAACCCATGCAACAAGCCTAGCGATTTTGCACCTGAAGACAAAAGCACACGCAAGGTCATCCGTTATTACAAGGAAATAGGCAACTACAACAAGGTTGCCAAAATCATGAAGCCCATCTGCGCGGTGGATTTACGCATGGTAGATATTGCACATTTTCTCGTTATGAGCTTGGATGTTGACGTGCATATGTGCGGATCTTACCACGAAGCATTTATGGCAATCTTTCAGAAGAAGCCTGTTCTTATTAAGTGTGACCAAGGCAAGGACAACCTACCCAACTGGCTATTCGGAGTGATACCCCATGAACTAATCTTTTCCAATTGGGCCGATCTTCTTTCCTACTTAAGGAAGATAGATTCTGACGAAGAAGTAGCCCATCTAGACAGATGGAGATTTTTTGACTTTGATAAAGTATATGGAGTAACTGATGGTACGGCTAATTAAACAAAAAAGGCTTATCAAGACGCCAGAGCGTTATAAATATCCTACGAGGTATGGCAGTCACCTATCTATGGTAGACATGGAGAAGACAGGCGAACTGAACAAGGAAAATAAAGTTGTGATTGGAGATGAACATGGTTACTATGTAACAGATGAGAACAGACTCGACAGCGGGTTAGCGGACCCCAATCGTTATAAAACAAGTCGTTTAAAGTGGTACGAGAAGGAGACACCTAATGCTTGATATTCAATTCAACCGACGAGACTTTATGAAGGTTGGAGGCATTAGCGCCTCTCTTTCTTCTATGGGTTTGACAGACGCCAACGCAGAGAACCTGCCCAACAATGAAAAGTCGGTAGTCTGGTTGTGGCTGGGTGGTGGGGCAACTCATGTTGAGACATTCGACCCTAAGCCAATGGCTCCAGTGGAGGTAAGATCCACTACTGGTTCGGTTATGACTAACGGAGACTTTCTCCTTGGCGGCAACTTCCTTAAGTTGGCTACTAGGAGTGATAAGATTTCTGTAGTTAGATCGTTTGCTCATAGCAACTCTAGCCATAGAACTGGTACTCACTGGGTAATGACTGGACATAACTCGACTGACAATACCCCACAGTCAATGCAGGAAGAACCTTCATACGGTTCTATCATGTCATCGGTGTATGGAGCTAATCATCCTACAACCGGTATGCCCTCCTACGTCAAGGTTAATGGCATTTCTTTTGACGGTCCAGCTTGGTTGGGTGGCCAGTATAAGCCTTACGGAGCGAGCGGTGAGGGCGTTGAAAACCTTAAGTCAAGAGTGGAGAACAATCGTTTTCTTCAACGTCGGGATTTAGTTGGTGGGTTGGATAAGCTAAAGATTGAAAACGAACTGGAAATCTGGCCTGACCTGCGTAAGCAATCTTTTGGTCTTATCCTAGGAAAGGCTAGTGAAGCCTTCGACCTTAAGAAGGAACCAGAGGACAACCGTAAAAAGTATGGCAAGGGACTGGGAGAGCAAATGCTTCTAGCCCGTAGGCTAGTTGAAAATGGCACTAGGTTCGTAACCATTCAGTATGGAGGCTGGGATATGCATAGCAACATCGCCAAGTCCCTTAATGGTAGAATGCCTCCACTTGACCATGCTCTGTCTACCTTTATTGATGACCTGTATGATAAAGGTATGAGCAAGAATGTCCTGCTTGTAGTCACTGGCGAATTTGGCCGTACCTACCGTGTCAATAAGAACGCTGGTAGAGATCACTGGGCGCAACTTAGCCCACTGATGTTTAGCGGTGGAGATTTTGAAATGGGTAGGGTAATTGGGGAGTCTACAGCTAAGGCAGAAACCCCCAAGAGTGAACCCTTTGGGCCGAAAGATGTTACTGCAACTCTGTTCTCTCACTTCGGTATTGATCCTCAATTGCAGAAGATTGATTTCGCTGGCCGTCCAAGGTATTTCGTAGAGAGCGATGCAAAGGTAATCCTGTGATAACTCTGACAGAGAAAGCAGTCAAAGAAGTTAAACGAGTGATGCAAGACCTTCCCGAGGCAACCAACAGGTTGCTACGGGTTGGCGTTGCTGGTGGAGGATGCTCTGGCTTTGAATACAAGTTGGGGTTCGTAGAAGAAACAGAGTATTCAGAAAAAACTCATAACAAGTATGAGCAAGATGGGTTGACTGTGATAGTTGAAAAGAAAGCTGAGTTATTCATTGATGGTACTACTATCGAATGGATAGAAGACTTATCTAAACGTGGGTTCTCTTTTAACAACCCTAACGCAACCAAGAGTTGTGGCTGCGGGGAGAGTTTTAGTGTCTAGACTTGACTTAGGACTTCGTCTTAATTTTAGAATATGTGGTCATATCGCTTGTCTTGGGGCGGTCAGTTTTCAACTATTTAATGGCTTCCAACCAGCATACGAAACAGAATTGCTGTTGTGGTTGTCCATTTGTTTTTTTGTATGGGATAGGCCCCCGAACTGGATTAAATAATGGATAAAGATAGTGGAGGGTTAAATGTCTGTAGTAAAAGCTGTACGCGCACATTTTGAAGCTAAGAAAGAGGAGGCTCTTGTCAGATATGAATTATACACTTCCTCTGCCGTGGTTGCTATTGGCGATCATTCAAACATCGTAGAAGAAGCTATTAAAGCTTTAGAAGATTATGAACACTCTGTTAGTTGTCTTAAACAGGCATCCAAATTATAATGAACGAATTCCCTAATAGGGCTACCCATATAATTTGCGATTACATTGAAAATAAGGGGTTGAACGGACCAGTTGAGTCTTTTCAACCCCATTTTCATATGCTGTATATGGAAGCTAAAAAAGCGCACCCATTCTTAGGCTCCTGCGTGAAGGAGATATACAATAATACAGAGTGGGAATTCGTCAAACAACACTTTAAGTAAGAGCAGTAAGTAATTATTGCTCCTTTTTTATTTTGTCCTGCTTAACCTTTCCCGCTGATTACGCCTAACCCCTGACCGAGTGAGAACTATGAAACAAGTAAAAAGAGAAAATTACATCAACGTAAAATCTTGGATGGATTTGGGTGATTGCAACTACGAGCATGATCACGCTGACGATTCCATACCAGACGAGGGAGTGGTCTACTGCAACATAGAACATATTCCCGACTTCTTTAGAAAGTGCAATGACACAGAAAATAAATATGTCGTTATTAGTGCCTTCAGTGATTACGGATTGGCTTATCAAGAGCAGCATCCTGTTGCAAAAGACATGCTCAGGTGGATTCCTTTTGTGGAAAACCACATACTAGAGCAGGGATACAATCCCTTGGTTATCTCACCAAGGTGTGATCCCGACAACTGTGTCCTAGAGGACATGTATTCGATTAAGTGCTATTCATTCACTAGGGCAACGATACCATCGATTCCTGATAACGTCGTGAAGTGGTTCCTAGTCAACCCACTCCTATTAGATGATAGAATACAAGGGATTCCAATCGGCATTGGAAAAGATGCGAGCGACGACGTAGATAACGCAACAAAGCATTCCTTCGAAGACAAAAAAAATATACTGTATATAAATTGGCAAAACTATACAGTTGAAAGGCAGCAAGTAAAACAGTATTTTCAGGCTGCAAATTTTCCTTGGATCACGGTTGTAGAAGAAGCTAAAGATTTCAAGGAATACTTGAACGAACTATCTGAACATGTTTATTGTCTATGTCCAGAAGGCAACGGTGTAGATACATACCGTATACTGGAATGCATTTATCTTGGGGTTGTGCCAATAGTTTTGAACTCTCCGACGATGAGATATCTATCAGATTTACCAATCCTTGTGGTTAATAGTTTGGCTGATATAGTTTTAGACAACCTGAAAAGTAAGTATGATGAGATCATCAAACCCAAGATGGAAAACCTAGACGTGGCCGATTTGTCATACTGGAAAAATGAGATTGAGTCAGCAAGAAAGCTTACGCAACAAACAGAGTCTATATGAAACACATCAATATCATATCCCCAATTAATCAATTGGGATACGGAATTGTTGGCCTAAATGTGGTAAAAGCCCTTAGCCAAGCAGATCACAGGATATCCTTGTTTGTAATAGGTCAGCCCAACTTTCCAGATGATTCTCTCGACCTTCTGACCGAGTGCGTAAACAACTCCAGCCTCCCAAATTTTGACGCATCCTGTATTAGAATTTGGCATCAAAACAACATGAGTCAATTTGTAGGAAAGGGTATTCATGTAGGATTTCCCATCTTTGAACTAGACAGTTTCACGCGAGAGGAGCAACATCACCTACTTTCTCTGGACAAGATCTTTGTTTGCTCAAAATGGGCAAAAGAAGTTATATTAAAATCCTGCATGAAGCAGATACTTCAAAATACCACATTATGCGATAATATTCATGTTGTGCCGCTTGGGGTTGACCGTGGTATTTTTGCTGAGACACTTTCCAATAGAACTGAAACAATTTTCTTCAATTGTGGCAAATGGGAAATAAGAAAAGGCCATGACGTTATAGCCAAAGCTTTCAACGAAGCTTTTAATCGAGAAGACAACGTGGAATTGTGGATGATGTGCGACAATCCATTTCTCTCTGGGGAAGAGTCAAAGGAATGGGCAGATCTCTACAAGAGGTCTAGATTGGGTGATAAGATAAGGCTGATTCCTCGTCAGCAAAGCCAAAAAGATGTGTATAATATTATGAGACAAACTGATTGCGGAGTTTTTCCATCCAGAGCAGAAGGATGGAACTTAGAATTATTAGAAATGATGAGTTGCGGAAAACACGTAATTGCTACGAATTATTCTGCACACACAGAATTTTGCAGTGAAGAAAATTGCAGGTTGATCAAGATAGATAAGCTTGAGAGTGCCTACGACGGTAAATGGTTCTTCCATCAAGGTCAGTGGGGTAGTTTAGGAGATAAACAATTTCACTCTCTCGTGAAAAATTTTAGGGAAATACACGAACTCAAAAAATCTGGAAATTTGTCCGTTAATACCTCTGGAATTGATACGGCAAAAAAATATTCTTGGGAAAATACTGCTGATAAAATAATCGGAAGCCTTTATAATGGTTAACTTGATTTCTTTTCCAAGATCTGGATGTCACTGGCTCATGAGAGTGATAGAATTGTGTACGGATCGCCCAAGAGTGTCAAGACAGGGGCATATCTTGCCGTGGTATGACTCCAAAAGAGACCCTTGGGGCGTTCATCACCACGATTATGAATTTGTAACGGATTCAGGGCGAATTAAATTACTAGAAGATGGACTAGAACCCGAAAAGTTTTCCCATGTTATCTATTTGCACAGAAATCCAGTTGATACTTTGTATTCACTGTTCGAATTCATTGATTGTCCACAAACAGCAGAAAACATCAAGATAGCGAGCCAGTCCTACTACCTCCATAAGGAAAAATGGCTAGGCGGCGCTGATCTGATACCAAATTTCTTAACAGTGAGATATGAAGACCTCCTAGACTATGGTTGCGATACAATGGAACTTATTTTGGACTTTTTAGGGGAAGATTACTGTCGTGTTGTCGCAGAAGATGCTTTTGACAAGGTGAAACACAAAACAACAGCCCTTAAGAGGGCAAGAAACTTTGGCAATCTAGTTTACGAGAGACAAAGGTCAGACTTTCACGAAAAATTTTCAGATCTTATCCTCAAATGCCAAATTATAGAGTAATTCATAATGGCCCACCAAAATGGATGTTAGAACAGAGGAGACAAGAATGCCTTCGCCAAAAACAGGAGAACAACAAAGTAAATTTGTCCAAAGATGCATGTCAAGCAACGAATCTCAAAAAAGTTTCCCAGAACAAAAACAAAGAGTAGCCTTTTGCCACAACCAGTGGAAAAATAAGGGCAAATCTTCCGGTGCAATTTTTGTATACAAAGACCCTAGAACTAGCGAACTTTTTTACTTTGCAAGAAAGGGTGTGTATAGAAAAAATGGTAGAATTTTAACTTTCGTAAAAAAATCAAGAGGAGAAATAATGTCAGATCACATTTTAAACAGGGCCGCTGAGTCACATGCCGATGATAAGGCTGGCTATCCGCCGAACTGCAATAATGGATATGTTGCAAAAAATGGCAAGTGCCTTCCCGTAGAAGAAAATGACGCCTTTATGCACGATAAGGACGACGAGGAGAAGAACGGTAAAGACAAAGACAAAGACAAAGAGAAGAATGGCAAGGATAAGGACAAGAAAAAGAAAAAAGACAACCCATTCGAGAAGAAAAAGGGTAAGAAGTAATGAGGAGCCTTAAAAATACGTACAAATGGCTTGACAATATAAATGAGGAAAGAAAAGGACTTATAAAAAATCTCAAGAGGATTGAAAAAAGGCTGGATCTTATCCAGCACAAAGAAGAAAGACTTATCAAGGATTTAGAGGGGCTTGTAAAGCAACAAGAAAATTTTAACGCCCCATCAGCGTCTGGCGTCCATTGATCCAAAAAACAAGGAAGCAAACGTGATTTCAACAATCATTTTTTCGAAAGACAGAGCTTGTCAATTAGATTTTCTATTGACTAGTCTAATCGAGAATGATGGGGGGATATTTGACATAAATATTCTGTACGACTACTCTGACGATAGGTTTAAGACTGGATATGAAAAACTGTCAAAGAAATATCCTTCCCTAATCTGGACAGAAGAGTCGGACTTTCAAGAAGACACCATTAACCTTGTTAAGAAGGGAGGTGATCTAGTCTGTTTTTTCGTGGATGATAACATCTTGTACAAGGAGATAGAAGTCGATCATGACAGTATAACAGAACTTTTTGACAAAGAAGACATTTTTTGCTTGTCATTAAGACTTGGAGCCAACACAATTATACAGAACGAGTATTTAGACAGGCCCTGTGTGCTGCCTGAGAAAGCAACTTTAATTAATGATACGTATTTGGTTTGGAATTGGAGATCCTTGCCACCTTACACCAATTTCGCTTATCCATTTTCAGTTGACGGACATATTCTTGCTAAAGATTTAGTGCTGAATGTTCTTTCCAACTACACTTTTGACACACCGAATGCCCTAGAAGGCAGGGCGCTGCCGCATATTTCTGATTTTTCAGAAAACATGTCGTCACTCAAGAAAAGCGTGCTGGTAAATACTCCATTGAATTTAGTAGGTTCGTCTGAAAATAAGTCGGGCCAAAAATTTGGCGTCAGTCTTGAAGAATTGAACAGTTTTTATCTGAGCGGTAATTCCCCGAGTTTGAAAGATATGGATTTTTCCACAGTGCGGGGATGTCATCAAGAAATTCAACTTAAATTTAAAGAGGAGATTACTAATGTTAGATCTATTTAAGAATCACTGGCTCTGTTTTCTGTTGGGCATGGGCCTTGGCTGGTCACTTCATTTTTGTCCGTTGCTTAGTTTTTCAGACGCCAAGGTGTGTCAATGTGTAACTTGTTGTGACCCATGTGATTGTGTCGAGGCATGTACTGACGATAATTGTCCCTGCTGCGAACCAAAGGTTGAATAGCCCAGCATCAGTTGGTGTTGCTCGCTGTTTTTACTACTTTTTTATACTGAGGAGAATAAGTCATGATGAGTAAAATTCAAAATTTGTTCGGTTCTCGTAGATTCTGGGTTGCTGTAGGTGGCGTAATTTTTGTCCTTTTTGACGGACTAGGGTTGCCTATTTCAGCAGAACAAGTAAACCACGTAGTTCTGATTGGCGGTGCTTGGATCGTTGGTGACAGTCTACGATCTGCATAAACGACATGAAAATTCCTAGCTTCTTGAAAAAATTATGGCCCTCAAAAAAAGAGGACAAACAGTATGCTGCGTCTCTTCATTTTGAGGTAGATGAGGATGGAACTGTATGGGTGGACTGCTCTTGGGACGAAAACACCGGCAGTCATATTATTTTTGCTGATTTGGCCTATAGAGTCATGCACGGTCACTTGGTTGAAGAGACTTTAACTTTCCTTAAAGACGAGTGTACGGAAGCGGACATGGAATCCTACTTTTGGGAAATTTTTAAGCATATGACAACACTGGAACAAATTGCTGATATGCAATCATCGATTTTCGCAGAAGACGAACTAAAATCCGATGAAATAGTTGTAAAACCCACAGAAATTGCTAAAAAGATGCGTGGTGATGAATAACAGTACTATCCCAGATTCTATCTGAAAGGTATAGATATGTCCAAGAAAAAGATAGCATGGGAAAAGTGGGACACAGATTTGATAGAGGAAGAAATTCTAGAAGGTATTGATTTGCAAGAAGACGATGAGGAAATGATGGATGAAGCTTTAAAACTGATGCAAAAAATTCCCAAGCTGATATCAACTCCTATGGGAATCTATCAGCTTCATGATAAAATGAATCCGGTAAAACAGTTCGATTGCTGGACAGGATATACTAATTTTGATATAACTACTTCAGTACAATCCAAGATAGAATCAGTGGAGGGCGTAGAATTATTAGCTATTTTGAGTAGGTATAGATTTTTTCTTGGTGTCGGAAAACTATTTAAGTTTAAAGATGTCAGGGCTAAAATAGAGAAAGATTTGTACGATACCGGCTCCTTGTCATTTCAAATAAACGAAGAAACCGAAGAGACTGTTAACGTAATTAAAGAAATTATCTCTCAAGATAAATATTGGGCCATTTTTGTATCCCACACTGGAGAAATTGAATATTCCAGCACAAATGAGGAAGACGATCATGACCATCTAACAAAAGTGATGTCGTATGGAAGACTAAAGAGGGAACACGGGGGTAAAATTTTCCAGCCAAATACTGAAGATTAGTCAGGAGGAAAAGTGAACACTAGGATTGTAGGAGATGAGGAATTTGACTTAGCTTGGAAAGATATAAACAACATAAGGATCATTAACAAGGTTTGCTCTAGATACTTTAAGATAATCCCCGGAGATGAACTGCATCGCTGTAAATTAGTCGCCCTATGGGAAGCCCTTAAGGCATATGATCCTGAAAAGGGTCAAAAATTTACGTCGTTTCTGTACAATAGAATTGACTGGGAATGCAAAAAGCAACTTTACGATATCAATAAAAGAAAGAGGCAGAAAAAATATAACGAAGCTCTTCATTTTGCTAATGATCAAAGTGATTTGGAGATAGAGGATGTCATTCAGAAATTACACCCCTCTCTAAGAGAGGTAATATATCAGCGATTTTTTGAGCGCCTTACAATGGAAGAAATTGCGGAGAGAAACGATTATAGCAGAGAAACAGCCAGAAGATACATACTTCGAGCATTAGAAAAGCTGAAAGACATCTACTAAATTGGTGTATAATATATTGGAATCGGATCTTAAAAACGGGACAAGAGGGAACAAGAAAAGCCTTACATAAAGGGGTTTTTTATGACGCTTAGCACACATGTGGGTACTGCAACAGGTTCAGGTGGCAAAGATAATGACGGTGGTGTCATTATGCACGCTGGCAATATTGCTAGTGGTAGATGGACCAACAAGAGCATCTTAGACATAGTAAAGGGTGCAGACGAGTATGGCTCAAAGATCGTCGTGAATACTGACGACAGCAGTCATCAAGTTGGCCTTACTTCTACAAAGGGTAGTGGTCAGGTTGGTTACTTCCCCAAGAGATCTGATAGAACCGCTGCTGCTCCCGGTTTTCTGATTAGAGGTGTTTCGACTAAGATCAATAACGTTTCTAACAGCGTTCTTCAGGTTGTTGGTAGTGGATTTGGTCGTAGAGCGGTTAACTTCCACTCAGAAATCCATCGTCAGAGGGGTCTGTGGTCAGACAAGATCTTCAACCTGTTCCGCAATCCTACTGCGGCTTCTACCGATAACCATGGTTTACTTGCTGCTGACGGAGCCGCTAAGTCTACTCTTCTCAACAGAGGTGATTCGACTACATTCCGTAGCCTTTCTGCTAAAAACAATACTGCTCCTCTAGAGAACCGTCCAAGTAGGGCAGTTCCCGGTGAGTTGGTATGGTTGATTGACTTTACTGATCGATCCTCTAGTGGTGGTAACTTTAAAGATTACAGCGCTATTACAGGCGGTTAATTTTTATTGCAGTCGCAGGGAGGGGACTGCTTTTCAGTCCCTTCCTTTTTTCTTTGAAGAAAGAGGTAACAAATGGATTCAGATATCCTTTCAGTTCCTGTTTTAGCCGCAATTGTTGCAATAGTTATAGGACTGGGGAAGGTTATTGAGGTTCTCATTTTAAAAGCGGTTCCACAAAAATCCGTTTTGATGGACGATGAAAGAGACTGGATGCAGCATACTTACAAGGTAATATCCCGGCAAGATTCCGATGGAACCCCCTTAGTTTACGTGCCTAGGAGTTGGGCGGAAACCCAAAAAGATATGCAACAAGTGATGATACAAATCGTAAATGACCAGCGAAGAATCGCTGATATTCTAGATAGAATAGACAAAAAGCTAGAGGAAAAATAATATGATCTTAGTCCCTTACCATGAAGCCGAGCAATACATCAAAGAAGCAGACGCCCTACTATTTCGTGGTAAGGGACTATCTAGTTGGTTAATCAAGCGATATGGCGGCGGGGTTCACAGTCATGCTGGCATGGCTCACTGGGATGATGACAATTTGCAGTGCTTAGAATTTAGAGAGTTTAAAGGTGGAAGGTCCACTTCTTTAAAGCGTCAGGTTGAAACACATCCAGATAATATTGATATATTTCGCCCTGTCTCTAAGTTAACATACAATACTTTCTCTGCATGGCCTAGCAATGAAGAGCAAAGATCAGTAAGTGTCATATATAAAGAGGAAAACAACAAACAACTATTGACACCCGAGAAGGCAAAAGAGATAACGGATGTTATGATAAAACTTACCGGCCTCCCCTATGGGTGGAAGAATATTTGGAAGCTGGCGAAACACTATATTCCCTTTGCCAGATTAGCAGAACAAAATATTAAAGACGATGATCCCATGAATGTATTCGTGTGCAGTACTGCCGTGGCCTATGCGTTTCGTCAAGCTTTCATTGATCCTGTACCATACCTAGCGGATTCGGCTGTTATGCCCGCCGACTTAGCTAGATCTGCACTTTTTAGATATCAATTCACCATAAGTAAGGACTGGTAGCCATGAAAAAACTAATACAAGCTTTAGTTTTGGGGCTGGTTTTATGCTTCCCACCTTTGGGATTTGCTCAGCCGCTTACGATGGACGAGGCTTTGGAAGGAGTATGTAGGGTTAATACAGATGGAGCCAGAGGTTCTGGCACGGTTTTTGACCAAGATGATGAAAAATACTATGTTTTGACCAACGGTCATGTAATAGACAGATCCAAAAGAGGTCACTTGGAATTTTTCCAAGACGGTTACAAATCCGCAATGATTCCTTTTAAAACTGAATATGTGGCTTACGAAGAAGGCACTGCCCTTGACTTAGCCATAGTCTCAGTAAAAAAGAAATATTTTGGCCGGTATCCCCCGAGAGTAATTCCCCTAGCTCCCAAAGGTACGAAAATTGGGGCGAATGATCTCGTTATGGCTGGCGGATGTCCTTCTGCTCAATGGGCTACCGCATGGAAGGGCAGGGTTCTTAGAAATGCAGGTGCTGTTATCAGTTTCAATGCTGCCCCCATTGGTGGTCAGTCTGGAAGTGGCGTTCTAGTTCTTATCAAGGATGATAAAGGAGAACTTCATACTCGTCTCGGTATTCTTCTCGCTTGGAGAATAGGGGATGGGGCATGGACAGATGATGGGCCAGATGACTATGGTGCTGGCTTATCTCTAAGGCAGATCTATGAAATAATGGAGGGTAACGGCCAAGGCCACCCCATAGAAGCTTCTTATAGCATTGTTGTCGATAAAGAGACTAAGTCCAGTAAACCAGAACGTCTTAATAAGATCTGTCCACAGTGTGGGCATAAAATTGAAGACCATATCGTCATTCCCTATAAAGGAGGTCTTAGAAAAACCGTTAAGGGAGAGTTTATGTTTTGTCCTGAGCTTAAGCTTCCAGACGGCAGCGTTACGGATACTGCTAAATACTATGGAGGCATAAGAGTTGGCGAACTATATGATGATAACGGCTTGTTTCCTTGGTGCCCTTGGGGTGATAGCCCTCCGAATCCCAACCCTCCTCTCAATCCGCCAGACGGTGGAGGAGGTAGTGACGGGTGGAACGGCTGGCCCGGTAGACCAGACCCCGGTGGTGGCCCCGTAGACCCCCCTATGGACTTTGAGAAGGAACGACAGGAGTATATTGACAAGATTACCGAGCTTCAAGAAAAGCTGACTAATTTAGAGGGTCTTTCCGAAAGTCTTAAGGCAGAGTTGTCTGGAATTAATGGGAATCTTTCAGGCGCCAATAATGAAATCAATGGACTAAAAGATATGCTTGGTGCTGTTGAGGGTCAGAAACTAACCCTTAAGTCTAGAATCGATGAACTTTTGAACTTTGTAAGTGACAAAGATAAGGTCATAAACGAACTAACAGAAGGAGGTGTGCATTATCTAGATGGAGCTACTGGTGGGAACGGAAACACCGTTGAAAATGTTAGCTTTACACTTGGAGGGATGAGTCTAGGTATGTTGGCCCTTAAATACGGAGTTCCTTTTCTTTTAAACAGGAGACGAAAAAAGAAAAATGGAAAAAACATTGACAAAGATGATGAAGAAGGGTATGATAACAATGTAGGACCATCTATGCCTCCTCCTGTCGAAGGAATCGAAGGGGGTGGTTGTCAACACGACGGTCCTCACACACATGTCCACGAGCACGTTCACAAACATCGACACGAAAATGAATATGTTATGCCCTTAGATAGCCTACCACAGCAAACAGCCACGGAGGATATTGAAGGTAGGACTGGCAAGCAGGGATTAAATCCCGGATTTGTTCCGTATGGATTTCCTGTAAGTGAACCTTATCATCAACAACCAGTTGCTATGCAAGGACTGCCACCGCAATTTTTGAACGTACCGTTCAGCACGCGAAAACAAGCTACTGCTGAACAGATCATGACGGTATTCGGAGAATTGATCAACGAATATCAAAATGATCAGACGATGACGATGGGACAAGTTGACACATTGCTGCGTCATAGACTGAAACAGAAATTTAACATAGAATAAGTGGAGGCAAAAATGCCAGATGTAAACGAAGGCTTAGTTATCCCAACCCACGATGCAATTCTCCCCTACATGTTTGAAGGAGTAAAGTGGGCTATTCCTAATGTTGGAGACAACAAGGAAACCCATAACATGGCAATTGCTCGCCTGTTTGAAAAGATTGGTGAGCATCTACAAGCATTTTCAGTGCGTACTGATTGCTTTGTTCCCGGTCCTCCTACGCTGACTGCCGTCAAGCATCATCACAACATGTTTGTCCGCTTGTGTAATCTGATTGACACAAATACAAAGCCAGATAACATGGAAAGACTTGAGGCTCATCACATCACGCATGAGCGTAGAGCTTTCAAGATTTATCCGGTTCGATATTTCGATGTCAAGAATGACTACTGTCGTCGATGGATCGAGCTTTGTCTTCAGGGCTTGAGTGATATGGCTCAGCTTTCTGAAAATACTTGGGCCAATGACTGGAGTATCCAGACTGGCAAAGAGATGAAAAAGCTTTTCCGTGAAGCCTATCGTCTAATGTGTGTTGAACTATTCCGTATTCCTGTAGTGGAAGCTCACTCTGTTTTCGATGAGGATAATTCATTCTACCTCGGAGCAGACCATTTTGTAAATTATGACGTATCACATATTCCTACCATCGAATGGATTAAGCATCCGGCTCTCGGTAGTGAATTTACAGAAGATGAACTTCGTCCAATTGCAACTCCTAATGTTCCAGTAGCCCCCGGCGTGGCAGAAAATGAAGGCAATACGCCACAGCGAGAACTAGAGCGCAGAATGCAAGGAGGCGAAGTAATCCCCTAACCACTGTTTAATCCAGTTCTGGGGGGTCTGGTCATACAAACCCCCATTTTTATTTATCTGAACGACATTAAGGACGGAAACGATGAAAAAAACAGTCTTGAGTTCTATCATTATTCTTCTTATATTCTCCGCTCCCCTGCTAGGGAATGATAAGCGACTTTACCAGCATCTTCAAGATGTGTCTGTTACGGTAAAGTCTGGCTTTGGAGAAGGTTCTGGAGTAATTTTTACTCGAACCGTTCCTACCCCCGAATTAGGCAAGTCAGCTACAGTAAAGATAAACTTCGTATGGACTGCTGCTCATGTTGTAGATGGCCTTAGATCTGTTAGAACGGTCATCAAGGACGGTCAATCTATAAAGTTGGTTGAATTTAAAGACGCTCAAATAGTTCAGGAGCTAGTAGAAGATGGTCGTCGGGTTGGTGAAATGAAAATGGAAGCTAAGGTCATCAAGTATAGCGATTCTGAAAATGGCGAAGACTTGGCCCTTCTGATGATTAGAAAGAAGGGTTTTATTGACATGTCAGTCACCTTCTTTAAGGCTGAAGGTAAGCCCGTGCCTATTGGTACTGAATTATATCATGTAGGCTCATTACTAGGCCAAACTGGCTCGAATTCTATGACGAGAGGAATTTGCTCTCAAGTTGGAAGAGTTCTTGACTTGGGTGCAGGTGCAGGTGTAGTATTTGATCAGACAACCGTGACGGCCTTCCCCGGTTCAAGTGGTGGTGGGGTTTTCCTGAGTGAGAGGTCTGGCGACGATGCTGGTCAATACATGGGGATGCTTGTGCGTGGCGCTGGAGAAACATTTAATCTTATCGTCCCTGTTCGCAGGATGCGAGATTACGCCAGAAGGGAAGGCATTCTATGGGCCATTGACCATGATGTCCAATCGCCCACCCTAAAAGAGATTAATGAATTAAAGATTGAAGGTGGTACATCAAAGAAGCAATCTGGAAAGAGTCTCTTAACTAAAGACAGCATTAAATTTCCCACACTGATTAAATAAAGGATGACAATGTTTAGGAAGATTTTCGATTGGTATATGGAACAAAAAGTGAGTCATATATTGTTGACTATATATCTTACCGCTGCAACCTCAGCAACTTTTATGATTCCAAATGACGGTGGGCCGGTCCTTTGGGCTTGGGGTGCTGGAGCAACTCTAATAGTCGGTCCTTGGATGTGGTCGCTCAATAGAATCACCGAACAAAACTCAGGAAAGAATCTTTGGCATCATGGATAAAAAAGACGCTTTTCAGGTTGTTGTTTTTGTCGCAAGCTGGTGTCCTCATTGTCAAGGAATGAGGCAAGAGGTTTGGACGAAAACAGATGTGCTCAAGGCTTCTAAAGCTTATCATGGAGGCAAGGCAGCGATTATTCAGGTAGATACGCCGGGCAATGAATATTTGTCTGAACAGTTTGAAATTGAAGCTTATCCTACTGTTGTCATTATGGATGAAAAAAGAGAGATTTTTAAACGCGCACATAACATGGACGCAGATGAAACCATAAATTTTTTGGAAGAGTTTGATGGAAATAAGCAAGTCTGAGGACACAATCCTGATTACTGGCGGCAGAGGTTTCCTAGGAAAAAGGTTGTATAAACTTCTAAACGATTCCGGCTACAAAAAAGTTGCCGCAATGGGCGGAACTAGCGATGGTCTCGATTTAGGAGAGGAAGCCAATGTCGGATGGATGTTTGATAGCTATGATCCAGATGTAGTTATTCATTTAGCTGCCAGAGTCGGCGGAATCGGAGCCAACATGGAATATCCCGGCGGTTTTCTTTATGAAAATCTTAACATGGGAATCAAGGTCATAGAAGAGGCACGTCAGCACGGATGTAAGAAGTTTATATTGGCTGGAACCGTATGCTCTTATCCCAAAAACTGTCCTGTTCCCTTCAAGGAAGATGACCTGTGGAACGGCTATCCCGAAGAAACCAATGCCCCCTATGGTATAGCAAAAAAGACATTGATGGAAATGCTTTTGGCTTACAGAAAGCAATTTGGTTTCAACGGAATTTCTTTGATACCAGTCAACATGTATGGGCCGGGTGACAATCATGATCCTCGCGCTAGTCATGTGATACCCGCAATATTATCTCGCATAGGTTACGCAAAAGCCAACAATCAAAAATCCATGGAAGTTTGGGGTTCTGGCAAAGCCACTAGAGAATTCCTGTACGTTGACGACTGCGCACAAGCTGTAATGCTAGCCATGGAACGGTACAACGAGGGAAACCCCGTAAATATAGGAACCGGAGTTGAGACAAACATTAAGGATCTTATTGAACTAATTTGCGAGCTTATGGGATACGATGGAGAAATTATCTGGAATAATGAGAAGCCAGACGGACAGCCACGACGATGCCTAGATGTGAGCAGGGCTGAAGAAAAGTTTGGCTTCACGGCTTCTACCTCCTTGAGGGAAGGTCTGGAGAAGACAGTGGAGTGGTGCAAGGACTTCACCTTCTATCACAAAGATGTTAACGAGCTTCCCCCCGGTAAACTCTCGGATGCTCCTCCAACCGAAAAGGTGTAGCGTTGATTACAGCAATTGTTATATCAGATGACGGGGCTGCTAGAGTTCATCTTCTTCTTGAAAGCCTAAATGTCAATTCGAACAATCTTTTTGACATAACTGTCCTGTATAAGTATTCCAGTGAAAACTTCTTCGAGGGGTATTCAAAAGCCGCAGACTATTTCTACAAAAAACACAAATACGGACACGCTTTTCCCATAAAGTGGGTTGAAAGAACACAGTCCGAAATAAGTAAAGACATGATCCCCTGCTTGGAAACCTCAAGAGACCTTGCTTGCTTATTTAATGACGAAAATATTCTCTTTAGAAGACCCCCGTGCTATCAAAGTATCAGCAGACTGTTTAATGAGTATAACCCGCTATGCTTATCTCTCAGACTGGGAAACAATACGGTGATACAAAACCCATACGACAGAGAAAATTATTTTGCAGAAATACCAGCCAATGGCGAGTTTGTTTTAGACGAATTTCTTATTTGGGACTCCTCTAAGATTACCCCCTACACAAATTTTGCCATACCATTTTCTACCAATGGGCACATCTACAAAAAATGCAACCTGAAAGAGATTGTTGAACTCTCCTCGGAGTCTGAAAGTTCTAAACTAGAAGAAGAACTACAGCCGATTATATACCAAGAACTATATGAAAAGTTTCCCCGTCTCATGGCCTCTCCAGAGTATAGCGTGGTGATCCACAACTCCTCTAAGAAAATATCCGACACATCCAGAGTTGATTTAGGACTGAGAAAAGAGGATATCAACACAAGATACCTAAACGGTAAAAAGATAGATCTAGACTATTTTTCATTTGATGCAATATCAAAACCCTATGAAGATTTTGTATTGAGATTTATCTGATGAAAATTATTTGTAGCACGGTTGTAAGAGCGGCCAAACAGGGTGATATACATGGTGGTCTTTACGTCATTGATGTGGATACCGAAGAGGTTCTACATTACCAACCATACGGTGACGATTTTGTTAACGATAACGAAAGGGGCGGTGAGAGGGGACTGCGGGGGATAGTTGTTCTGGACGATAGAATAATTGTTGCTGATTCTGGAGGTCTAATAGAGCTAGACAAAGAGACATATCAAATTGTGAAGCGTTTTAGAGACGACAAGATTTTTAAATCGGTACATGAGATTTGTTATTTTGATGATTCTATCTGGGTAACCTCTACAGCTTACGATTCAATTGCAAGAGTGGATCTAGATTTTAATCTGTCTGGTTTCTGGGAGGTCATTGGTGAAAGTAAAGAAGATTATAAGGCTTTGCTGAGTCTTAGAGAAATCAATCCGGGGGAGGCTCCAGAAGAAGATAACTTTCATATCAATTCAATCTCCTCGAATGATAACAGATTGGTTTTTGGAGGGCTTATTACACACCTGTATGATTTTTATAGTATGGAAGTAGTTGTTCCCATGCCAGTAATTCATAACGCTAAAAGCTTTCAACATAATTTCTATGAATATCCCGATTTCTATGCGGTCAATCTTACCTCCTTTGGTTATCTGGGAATAATTGATAGCAAAGATTCAATACACACGATGCCAAACTCATTTAATAATGAGAGTACCGGTATACAAAGAACGCTTCTAAAGACTAGATTTATAGCTCTACCAAAGACCAAAAAAATTAAATATCATGTTGATGATGTAGCTAGGGCCAATTGGAATCGAGGTCTGGCTAGGCATAATGAGTTATTATTTGTCGGAATGTCTCCAGCAAGAATTTTGGTATACAATATGGACAGCAGAGATATAGAGAAGACTATACAGTTAGAGGAAGATATAAGACATTGTATTCATGGGTTAGAAGTACTGGAGTAGCGATGGAAGCTGACATGAAAAAGGTGATGAATTCTAAGGCAGAGAAGTTAAAAATTGACGACAACTCTTGCGGTTGGGTTCTTCCAGAGGTGGACGGTTTTCGCAGGTTAATAATTTATTCACTAGGTTCCAATTTTGCTTGGGTCCACAAAGGTTTTAGAAAGAATCATGGGAAAAACAATAAGAAAAAAAAGTAAAAGGGATAAGAAGAGACTTAAGAGGGAACGAAGAACTAGAAACCAAAAGCGTAATTATGAATCGACCAACGTGGGATGAATACTTCATGGGCATGGCGTATTATGCGTCCATACGAAGTCACGATTCACAAACCAAGGTTGGTTGTGTCATAGTTGGCAGTCCTAACATAGTTGTTGGAGTTGGGTATAATGGATTTTGTACGTCAGTCAAGGAAGACGGTCTCCCCACCACTAGACCTGATAAATACCCATTTATGGTACACGCAGAAGCCAATGCTATAAGTAACCTAGTCGTCAAACAGATTGATAGCTACAGAGCCTATATCACACATCTACCCTGTGCTACCTGTGCAAAACTGTTATGGCAGAGCGGCGTTTGGGAATGGCATGCTCCGAAAGGATCAAAGGCTCACGGAGAGACCGAAGAAGACAAGATTGTCTACAACCACCTGATAGAGAATGGTCTTGAAATTACCTACCTTGAACCAGACCCGTCTTACTTAAATGAGGTTATCAGGTTACAAAAAAAGAGTAAGTCAGGATACAAGAAGAAATTGAAATGGTTTTAGTGTATAATACTTTGAATTAATCTTCATTCATCGGATGCTTTACTATGAAACAACCACCTGCTGGACTTACAACTAGGGTCGTGGTCACAAACGTTGTAGACGGCGACACAATAGATGTGCAGATAATTAAAACAGTTCGTGTGCGACTAAAGGACTGCTGGTGTCCAGAAACTAGAACAAGAGATCTTGAAGAAAAAGAAAAAGGTCTAGCCGCAAAGGCCCACGTAAAAACTTTATTGGGTGAGCAGGAGTTATATTTCGGTGAGTCAAAATATAAGCAGGCAATTTTGCATATTCCTGCTGATGAAGAAGATGACATCAAAGATATTTTAACATTTAATCGGATTTTAGGGTATATTTTTGTCGATGGACAGGACATATCATCTAAAATGGTAACCGATGGACACGCCACCAAGACGAAAAACAAGTAGGATTTCAAATGTCAGTTGGAGAATTGCAAAACTATACTTTTGTAGGAAAATACGCAAGATGGATACCAGAAAAGAAGAGGAGAGAAACTTGGAAAGAGTCAGTTGATCGCGTCAAAAATATGATGCTTGATCGATACCCCGAAGCCCAAGAAGATATTGATTGGGCATATGACCTAATGCATAAAAAGAGAGTCCTAGGTTCTCAAAGGGCGTTGCAGTTTGGAGGCAAGCCCATCTTCAAGCACCATGCTAGGGTATACAATTGTATTGCATCATATGCTGACAGGCTTAGATTTTTTCAAGAATGTATGTATCTTTTACTCTGCGGCTGCGGGGTAGGTTTTTCAGTTCAAAAACATCATGTGGCAAAACTCCCCAAGCTTGTTCCATCCAAAGGGGGCACAAAAAAGTATGCTATTCCAGACACTATTGAGGGATGGTCTGATGCTATCGGCGTATTGATCAGTAGCTATTTTGAAGATAACGACTTGTTTCCTGAGTATGAAGGAAAGAATGTTAACTTTGATTTTTCTGAAATCAGACCCGCCGGTTCGTATCTGAGTTCTAGTTCCGGCAAAGCCCCCGGACCAGAACCACTAAAAAAAGCCTTGGCTAATATCAAAAAGGTTCTAGATAAAGTCTTAAAAGAATGCGAATTTAACGTTAGAAAGTTAGAACCAATACATGTCTACGATATTGTTATGCATAGTGCTGACGCTGTTATTTCTGGTGGTGTGCGTAGGAGTGCTACGATTTGTCTCTTTTCGCCAGATGATGAAGAGATGGCATTGGCAAAAACTGGAAATTGGTTTCATAATAATCCTCAACGTGGTCGTTCTAATAATTCTGCTCTTCTCCTGCGTGATAGCACCACTTCTGAACAATTCTCCGGGTTAATGCAGTCGGTTAGGGAGTTTGGAGAGCCGGGGTTTGTTTGGTCAGATTCAACAGAGCTTATCGTTAACCCCTGCGTAGAAATTGGACTCTATCCTGTTGATGAGAAAACAGGGGAGACCGGCTGGCAAGCCTGTAATCTCAGCACGGTTAATTGTGCTAAAGTATCTACCAAGGAAGAATTCCTTGAGTCATGTCGTGCTGCTGCAATTATAGGGACGCTTCAAGCTGGATTTACCAAGCTTCCGTATCTAGGAGAGGTCAGCGAGAGAATTTTTGAGAGAGAGGCTCTTCTAGGTGTTTCCATGACAGGTATTATGGAGCAACACGAGATTTGTCTTGATCCAGTTACGCAAAAAGAAGGGGCTAGGACCGTCAAGAAAACCAATAAGGAAATCGCCAATAAGATTGGTATCAATCAGGCAGCTAGGACGACTTGTGTCAAGCCCGAAGGAACCGCCTCTTGCATTTTGGGAACTAGTTCTGGCATACATCCGCATCACGCCAAACGTTATATCAGACGGGTACAAGCAAATAAGTTGGAAAATATTTATCAACATTTCAAAACTTCTAACCCGAGGGCTTGTTCTGAATCAGTGTGGTCTGCTAATGATAGCGATGATGTAATTTCCTTTTGTATAGAGGTTCCAGATGGTTCTAAGCTTAAGAATAAGGTGAGCGCTCTTGATTTATTGGGCTGTGTAAAAACTACTCAACAAAACTGGGTCATGACTGGACGCAATGATGCGATATGCGTTAAGCCATTTTTACAACACAATGTGTCAAACACAATTAATGTTAAGCCAGAAGAATGGGAGGAGGCAGAGAGTTTCATATATAAAAACCGCAAGTTTTTCTGCGGAGTTTCCCTTCTTCCCGTAAGTGGAGATAAAGATTATCCACAGGCTCCATTCACCACGATTTATCTGCCTAGTGAGATGGTTTCCCATTATGGTGAGGGGGCGATGTTCGTAAGCGGCCTTATCGAAGTGGCTCTCAACCTATGGGAAGACAATCTTTGGTCTGCCTGTGATTCATTGCTGGGTCTTGGAGATAAAGTAAAGGGCGATGGCAAAAAAAATTGGGCTGATAGATGTCAAAGATTTGCTGGAAAATATATGGATGGAGACATAAAAAGATTGACCTACTGCATGAAAGACGTGTATAATTGGAAGGAGTGGGTTGATATGAAAAGAGAGTATCAGGCTGTGGATTATACCACATGTATAGAGCAAGAGGATAACGTAGTGCCGGAACAGGAGATCTCTTGTGCTAATGGAGCGTGTGAAATTGTATGAACGATACGAAGTATTCTTATACTACAGATGTTCCAATTTCTCTTGAACAAGGAGGATATGAGCTAAGAATTAAAAAGCTTACAAACACGGCACAGGCTCCGTTTAAAGCCCATGATCATGATGCCGGTTTCGATTTGTATGCTGATGAGGATGTTAGCATCAAAGTTGGTGGAACAGTTTTAGTCAGCACTGGAATAGCTATGGAAATACCCAAAGGGTTTGTCGGTTTAATTTGGGATAGGTCTTCCATGGGAGTAAAAGGAATTCACAGATTTGCAGGGGTGATAGATAGTGGCTATCGCGGAGAAGTTAAGGTCTGTTTGTCAAATTTTAGTTACGGTCTAAAAGACTGGCCCCATTACCACGTTCAATATGGTCTTAAAAGAGGCGACAGGATAGCTCAGTTGGTGGTTCAACAAATACCCTTAATGCGTGTCATAGAGGTGGAGGAGCTTGAGGATTCTTCTAGAGCATGCGGAGGGTTTGGTTCTTCTGGTAAATAATAAATGAAAAAACGACATCATCGAAGACAGCTTAAAGCAAAAACAGATAATCAATTTGAATATATAAGAGCAATTGCTGAATCAGATATTACTATATGCACAGGACCAGCCGGAAGTGGCAAAACTACTGTGTCAGTTGGGTTGGCGTGTGAGTATCTAACTTCTAGCAAAGTTGAAAAGATCATAATAACCAGACCAGTTGTAGAATCTGGCAAGGGGCTTGGATTTTTACCCGGCTCTTTTCACGACAAGATATACCCATATTTAGTCCCGGTTGTTGAAGAAATGAATGGATATCTGGGAACCGAATCCGTAAAAAAGTTAATAGCAGAAAACATTATCGAAATTTGCCCCTTGGAATATATGAGGGGCAGAAATTTTCACAATGCATTCATCATTCTTGACGAAGCGCAAAATGCTACCTTCGAACAGATAAAAATGTTTTTGACCCGCATGGGACGTAAATCAAAATGCGTCATAAATGGAGATATTGATCAGTCTGATTTAATACCAAGGCTCAAGGGGGCCTTAACTATATGCGCCGACAGGCTAGATGGCGTGGCTGGGGTCAGCGTAGTTAGGCTAACCGAAGACGATATAATTAGAAACAAAATAATTGCCCGTATCTTGGCTAAACTGGATCCTAAAGATGGGTAAATATTATTACGGAATAATGTGGCTAGCCATAGGAGTGATATCTTCCATAGATCTCTACTGGTCTATAGTTTACCAAAGCCAACTCTACGAAATAGAACTGAATCCGTTGGGAAGATTTCTTATTGCCATGGATAATGGACAAGTATCTCTGTTCATGGCAGTCAAAATGTTAGGAACTATTGCGGTGCTGGGTGCCCTAGTGGTACTATATCACTGGAGGAGGTCTACTGCATGGCCCGTAATGACCTCGATCTTTGTCTTTCAGTCGCTTTTACTAGTTTACATTGGTCAATGCGTAGCAAATTAAAATGCCAGAATATGAATATAGATGCGCATGCTGCGAACATGAATTTTCTGTTAACCAGAACATAAAAAAATACAAGCCCAAGAAACAATGTCCTGAGTGTAAGAAGCATGGGTTGGAGCGAGTGATATCTCCTCCGAATATTTTTGTTAGAGGAGAAGCCCAGACAATCGGACAGTTGGCAGAACGTAACACAAAATCTATGGGCCATTACGAACTGTCAGACGCCAGAGGCAGACAAGATGAAGGAAACTTTAAAAAGAAGGGAGAAGGCCCGTGGCATCACTCTACCGGCACTGCTACTCCAGCAGAAATCAATAGAATGTCAGATACTCAAAAATATAGATATGTAAGGACTGGTAAGAAATGAAAAACGATTACGATGATGATGCTCTTATGGAAGATTCAAGTTCAAATCTTGAAGACCTTGGTCATCAGATTATAGAATGCGCAGATTGCCACTCCCCTCTAGTGGATATCTGGAGAGTGGGAGAGTCTGAAAGAAAAACTGACATTCAGGCTATCTGCAAAGATCCAAATTGCGAGGGCACAAGTTGGAAATATTCGGTTGAAGGAGAGTTCTATATTGGCTGCACAGATTGCAGCAGAATTGTAGACATTGAAGACAAGGAGGGGATTACATTTATCCACGCGGCCCCCCAAGAAAAGGGAACAATATGATCGAAGAATTTATACAAGAAGACAATACAGAAATCTATTATGTTCTTACTGATGGAAAGAAGTCAACCAAAGAAACCACACTCGCGTGCGCTAAAATAAGTGTCGGTGATTCAACAGAGGTTTTCTTCGTAAAATTTCACCGAGGAAAGTTGTTTGATCCACATGGCATGGACAAAAATAAAATCAAAAATGCTCAATACAGAAAAGTAGATGCAACAACATTTGACTTGTATTTAGGCTACCTTAAGAGTCGCAAAGGTGATCTCTTATTAAGAGCCGAAAGGAGATGCATAGATGTCTAAAAGAAAAGGTCCGCTTTCTAAAGTAGACAAATTTTATATTGACAATAACTCTGGTTTAACTTCGGAAGAATTAGCCTCAGATCTTGATAGGTCTGTGTCTACGATTTCCAAGCATCGTAAAACTAGAACGAAACATCTGGCTTCTATAAAAGAAGATACTAAAAGTTCCGTAGTTGGCGACCTGATGGGAAATAAAACCGCTTCTCAAAAACGCAAGGGCGTTACGATAATGACACCGGCGGCTTCTGAGCTATCAGATGAAAAAAAGTCAACACCACTGTCAAAGAATAGTGACTCTGTTGTTCACAGGATTAAAAAATGACAGCGTCTGTTGCCAAGTCAATAGACAGATACGTGAATATTTATGCGGATAGTAATCCGATTTGGATAGTGACACTTTCAAATGGTGAAACCGTGTACCAAGATGATGGAAGACCTGATACGCTCCCACATAGCGCGTGGGAAAGGCTTGGAAAATACTGTGAAGAAACCGAAGCCTACATCACGGGCATGAGGATAAAAAATCGTTCTCATGTCGAGGTTGTCGGAATCGGTGGCGATGGCTATTATTTCTGTAAGGGCGCGGGAAAATTTTTGTTTGGAGATACTACAAATCACTCGTTTATTGCCGGTGTTCTTGAAAACAATACGCTAAGGGTTCGTCGTTGGAATCTTCCAGAGGTTGTTCCAGACTCTTATGAAGAACGAGATCCGATTGAGGCTGGAATTTTTTTGATTCAAAAGAAGGATTGTAATGACAAAAGTCTATCAGCATGTGACGACGGGACAGAACTGTAATGCTGCTCAATATATTGCTGAAATGGTTTGCCTCAGAGAAGCGGAATCAGCCAACGAGGGGCAACCGGCTTTCAAACTGTGGAATACCGAAAAGTGGAAAAATAAATTCCGCAGTCAGGTGACAAAAGCATATGCTCTTCTCAAAAAATATGATGATCTTGCCATTATCAACGCTCTCAGATCCCCCGCTGGCAAAAGGATCTATTCTCTTCGACTTAAAAACCTAGAGAATTTAATCAAACAAGAGCAAAGTCAAATAGATAGCAAAAAATCTATACCGACTAAACCACAAGAATATAAGACAAGCGGCTCTTCTTCCCCAAGAAAGCCATATGGAAGTAAAAGCAATGTTCAGAAACTGAGGGAGATGGAAGGTTAACATGGCTACTTTAGATGAAACAACTACCAAAGAAATAATAAAAAAATATGGAGACGTTGTCAAAAGTGGGTCCGAAATTTTCGAGGAGCGTTCCAAACTTCAAATCATACCGGTAAGTCCAGCATTAGACCTAGCTCTGGGTGGAGGTATTCAGGAGGGAAGCTGGGTTACTTTGATGGGAGACCCAAAAAGCGGAAAAACCACGACGGCTCTACAGTTCGCTGCTACTTGTCAGTCCGAAGAGTATGATAGCCGTCCAATTATTTATATGGACGTAGAGGGAAGGCTAAAATCTATGAACCTTTCCGGTGTTCATGGGCTAGATCGAGAAAGAATAAAAGTAGTCGGCGCTAATGACGAACCCATGAGCGCAGAGCAGTATCTTAATATCGCAGAGACCTACATAAGACAAACGCCGAACTGCGTTCTTATAGTAGACTCTATTTCAGCTTTAATTCCAGAAAAGGAATTGATTGACGATGTTAATGCTCAATTCCGCCCATCACTCCCAAAGCTTTTAAAGAATTGGTGCAAAAAACTCGGAGGCACCGTTCCTCGACAGCATGCTATCATCCTTATGATCGTTCACTTGATTGCTAACACGTCAGGGTTTGGAAAGACCAAGGTTCCTGATGGTGGAAGGGGCATACAGTATCAGACAGACAATATTTTAGAGATCAAATACATCAAGCCGTGGGAGGTTGGTGGGTCTCAAATCGGACAAATGATTCATTGGAAAATCATGACCTCCGCTGCGGGGGGATTTCCGGGTGGTGAGGCGCAGAGTTGGCTACGATATGGACACGGCATAGATAAAACACAAGAGCTTTTTATCATGGCTGTGGATCTAGATGTGATCGGTAAGGCTGGGGCTTGGTACACTTGCAGTTATCTCATCGAAAACGCGGAGACCTTTTCAGATCTTCTAAAGCAGAACGATGTAGATATTGATGACGAAAAGGCTGTTAAATCATTCTTCCAATTTCAAGGTCAAGATAAAGCGGTGACTTTTCTGAACGATAATCCAGAGACATTAAAGTTTTTGGAGAAAGAAATCAAGGAGATGTTTTGATTGTTACTGGTTTCGACGGTAGAGAAAAAAAATGGAGGCTTCCTAAAAAGAGTAAAGCAAAGAGGGGGAGACAATCTAAACTTCACAAAAGAACAAGATTAATCTTGCGTGATCTGTTCCGGCGTGATATAATCTTGGAAGAAGTTTCTCTCCCCGGCAGCAACACCACCACCCGGCCTTCAATTTTGTTTGCCGATTTTTTTATACCCTCAAGAAATCTTATAGTAGAAGTTCACGGCAGGCAACATTATGAGTTCGTTGATTTCTACCATAAAACAAAAAGTGGTTTCTATAAATCTCAGGCGAGAGATAGAGATAAGATGCGCTGGTGCAGACTGAACAAGATTGATATTGTTACCTTAAAATACACAGGCGATGACGATGAATGGAAAACAGAGATCCGCGATAGATGAGTTGAACGATTTTATCAAGTCTATTGATTCCTATATCATAGGGGAAGATGTTCAACGAATACAGATAAATCCAGAAGTTGAGGAAACGCTTAATTTTACTGGAGTGGAAGTAAATTCCTTGACCTCCGAAGACTGTTGCGAAAAAGCTTACTGCATATATGCCTACTGTAGTTATGTCCAATCAGTTTTCAATAAACATCAGGCTAAGTTGTACTGGTGTGACAGCCAGCTTAATAAGATCGTCGCAAAACAAGCGGAATCTTACAGCAAATATATGAAGTGGGAGCAGAAGTATTTCACTATTATCGAACAGGATGAGTTTGCTAAAAAAATATTTGATGCAAAAATGGTTTCAGAAGCCAGAGTCATTTGGTTGACAGATAAAATTAGAGACATGAGAAAAATGGCTGATACATTAATGGAGCTAAGCAAGAGGAAAACATACTCATGACAAGCCCTCTGGATAAAATCAGATCTGGGATATTAAGTAATAATATGCACCTCGTCACTGAAGGTTTTGAAAAATTAACCGGGGAATCGTTATCAAAGGTTGACCAAGCCCCCGATCCGAAAGAAGATTTTATAGCCCCCGCTCAAAATCAATCGCCGGGAAAAACTAGAATAGCGAGGACAGAACCAATCCATGCTGGAGAAAATCAGTTTTTAGACGATAGCATCGAGGCAAAAGATGTTGAAACCCCACAAGTAAACCCCACAAAAAGAACGAGGTCAAGAGCCTCTATAATTGATGTCCGGTGTCATATTTGTGATATCGTAGAAAAGATTCCTGAATCCTTAATGCAGGGGAGGGAATTTTACCGTTGTGATAAATGTTCTAGAAGGTAGTCATGGTCAAGCTAATTAACAATCCGTCGTCTGAAAGGGCAGTTCTATCGGGAATTTTTCAACACGGTGCGGATGCGTTTATTGATGTTGATGATATCATCGACACCAATACTTTTTCCCTAGAAGAAAACCAGATAATATACACCTGTCTAAAGCGTGTTCTTAGTAAAAGTTCTAGCATAGACCTTCCTTCTATATTAAGCGCTGCGGAAGACTTGGGGTTGCATGATTTTTTCAATGAAAAAATCTCTTCGGATCATATCAAAGCGCTTGCAAGCTTTGAAATCGAATTAGAAAATGTTAGAAAGCATGCAGTAAAACTCAAAAAGCTAGATGTAGCAAGAGATATACGCTCCAAGATACGCAAGATAAATTCTGACATCGGTGACGTTACCGGAGAAGAGTCTATTGATGAAATTCTCAGCATAGCAGAAGGGCCAATTTTTGACCTTTCCGCAGCCCTTAATCATTCTGTAGAAAATAAGCCTTCTGTATTGGGTGAAGAAGTTGAGGATTACGTTGCCTATCTAGAAGATAATCCCACTGATATGCTTGGGCTTAGCAGCGGTTTTTTGAGATACGACACTGCTATAGGTGGCGGCTTTAGGAGAAAATGCGTAGACCTTATAGCGGCTAGGCCCAAGGTGGGCAAGAGCATGATGGCCGATAACATTGCAGTAAACATTGCTGAGAATTTAGATATTCCCGTTCTATTATTGGACACTGAGATGTCCAAAGAAGATCACTTCAATCGCATCCTAGGAAATTTCAGCGGTGTTAACATCAATGATATCTCTACGGGAAAATTTTCCATAAGTGCATGCGACAAAGAAAAAGTTCAACAGGCCACGCAAAAATTTAAAGAGATCCCACTTAGCTACATGACAATTGCCGGGAAGGCTTTTGAGGAAACCTTGTCCATAATCAGAAGATGGATAGTCAAGAACGTAGGCTACGATGAAAATGGACGTGTAAATGACTGTATGATTATATATGATTATCTTAAACTCATGCATTCGAATCAGATAAATGACAGCATGAAAGAGTTTCAGGTTTTAGGATTTCAAATTACACAGCTACACAATTTTTGCGTCCAGTATGACTGCCCCTGTTTAGCTTTTGTCCAGTTAAACAGAGACGGGATCACAAAAGAAAGCACCGATGTTGTCAGCGGTTCCGATAGACTCATTTGGCTTTGTAGCAGCTTTTCTATTTTTAAGAACAAGTCGGATGAAGAAATCGCAGAGGATCAGGGAGAAAGCGGCAACAGAAAGTTGATTCCAATTGTAAGCAGACATGGTTCCGGCTTAGACGATTATGATTATATAAACATGTCAATGAGGGGCGAGGTAGCTAGGGTGGAAGAAAGAGAAACGAGAAATGAGATTAAATTCGATACGCATACTAAAGAGTCAGGTTTTAGCATCGATAATTTAGATGACAAAGAAAGCCCATTTTAATGGATAAGAATCAACTGATAGTTTTATCAAACAAGATAGCAGAAAAAATTACAGATCTTTTTGATCTATTTGGAGTAAGATATTTTGAACAGTACGACAGAATTACTTCTGTATGCCCCATTCATGATGGGGCCGATAACCCGCAAGCTTTTACCGTAACCACAACTAGGGATCAATTCTTTGGATACTGGAGATGTTGGACACATGGCTGTGAGAGCAAATTCGTACCCACTCCGATAGGATTGATCAGAGGCTTATTAACAGCGCAGAGAGGCGAAGAGGTTTCTTTTCCTGAAGCAGTTGAGTTTGCTATTAATTTTACATCCTCTTCTTTACAAGAACTAGAGCAAGAGGGCAAGAATTTTAAACTGAAAAAATTCATAGAATTGTCTGAAAAGGTTTACCCAGACGCCACAAGAACAAAGTATTTGGTGAGGAGAAGCGACGTGAGAGATACCCTGTCTAGACCGGTGGCTTATTACACAGACAGGGGATACGACGAAAAAACCTTGGACGTTTTTGATATCGGGATCTGCACAGATCAGTCTAAACAAATGAAAAACAGAATTGTTGCCCCGGTTTATGATGATGACCATAAATTCATGATTGGTTGTGTTGGTAGGGTCTCACATGAAAATAGCAATGGAAACAAGTGGATAAATTCCAAACACTTTAATTCCGGTGCTCATTTGTATGGTTACTGGCTAGCAAGAGACGCCATAAGAAACACCAAAACTGTCATACTGGTAGAGGGACAGGGAGACGTTTGGAGACTATACGAGGCGGGCATAAGAAACTCAGTGGGAATGTTTGGGTCTAGTTTGAGCGATGGTCAGGCTAGGATTCTTGAGACTTCTGGAGCCTTGAATGTAGTCATCCTCACAGATAATGATGAGGCTGGGGACAAGGCGAAGCAGTCCATTATCCATAAATGTGACAGGCTGTTCCATATCATCTGTCCTGAGTTTTCCAAAGACGACATTGGCGAAATGACTGTCGCTGAAATAAACGAAGAAATAAAACCACAACTTGAGGGAATGATATAATGGATCAGAAAATTCTAGGTATATCTGGAGCAAAACAGAGTGGAAAAACCACTTGTACAAACTTTTTACACGGATACCAACTCAGACTTCACGATGTCGTAACCAAATTTATGATGAATGACGAGGGAGATCTTCTTGTCAACGCCATGACCAGCAATGAAAAGGGCGACGAAGAGGAGGGCGTAGGGGTATTGGATGTTTTCAGGCTGGATAACGAGTTTGTTGACTATGCCTCGCAGATGGTTTGGCCATACGTAAAAGCTTTTAGTTTTGCAGACCCCCTCAAGCTCATGGCTATGCATCTATTTGGACTTACTGAGCAGCAATGCTACGGTTCTGATGAGTATAAGAACACAAAAATCCCCGTGAAGAGGAAGTTCATAAAAAAGCTACTGAACAGAGACTTGGGCGACGACAAGTTTTTGACAGCCAGAGAATTCTTACAGCTGTTTGGCACTGATGTTTGCAGAGCAATTAAGCCTGATGTATGGACATCGTCCTGTCTAGATAGAGTAAAAGAAAGTGACGCTGAACTTGCTATTGTTTCTGACTGTAGATTTCCTAATGAGATAGACGCTATAAAAAATGCTGAAGGAAGAGTAATCAGGCTGACTAGATGCCCATATGATGATGGACATGAAAGCGAAACAGCTTTGACAAATGAATACGAAAAATATGATCATGTGATTGATAACGCTAACTTAAATATGGATGAAGCCAATAGGGCTTTAATGGACGTTCTCAAAGAGTGGGGATGGTTGCAGTCTAAGGTGGGATAATGAAAGAAGAATCGATAGAATATATGGGATATACTCTCTCCGTCAAAAAGCCTTGGGGAGGATATACAGATTATTTCAGAAGTGATAGAGTTGTTTTCAAAAAGATAGTTATTCTTCCCGGCGAAGAAATATCGTATCAAATGCATAGCAAGAGAAGTGAATTTTGGTATGTAATAGAAGGCACGGGTTTACTCAGATGGAATAACGTAAACAACTGGAAGGTTGCACCGGGGTTCACTATCGAGATTAGAAAAAACGATTCTCACCAGCTTATAAATACGGGAGATATAGATCTAGTAGTTTATGAGATGCAGTTTGGAGAATGCTCAGAGGACGATATCGTTAGAATGGAAGATAAATATGAACGAAGCGAAGACAATGAATAATAGGGTAAAAATTGATCTACCACAAGAGAAACTTAAAGAGGCTATGGAAATAGCTAAACAAAGAGATGCCAAAAAGGAAAAGTTTGGATCTAAGAGTTACAACAATACATACAAAAGCTCCGAGGATGTGCATATTGTTGGAGCGGTAGGTGAAGCTGCCGTGGCCCATTTTTTTGGCGTAGAGATGGACAAGACTATTTTTCAAGAACATGGCGATGCCGGTGTAGACAATACCATCAAGGGATACGGAAACATCGAAGTCAAGACAACTACCTATTGGAAAGATCCTTACCTGAGAGTACCAGCGTACAGACCGAACAAGGAAATAGATTATTACGTTCTATGTTATGTTGACAAGAGTGACTATTCAAATGTTTGGATCGTCGGCTCCGCTAAGAGGAACGAGGTTGTAAAAAAAACCAAGCGTCGCTTGTACAGGGATGGACCCCTTAATTATATTATGGAAGAAAAAGAACTGGAAAATATACATGATAGTATGCTACATAAGAAGCAGCAGTCTTAGTACTCTTGAGTTCTGCGAGCAAAAGTTTTTCTTGCAATATAATTTGTCGTTTCAAGACAAAACTAATAAAAAGGCTTTAATGGGGACGATTACCCACAAAGCACTTCAGGTTCTGGGGGATAAAAAATTATGCCTCAACAGAGGCAATAAGAGTTTTACAGACGGCGAGTTAGGTCGATTGAGTCTCGAAGATTGTGACAACATAGAAAAAATTACATCCAAAGCTTTTGAGTATTACACCAGTCACGAACCAGATGTCGATCTAGACAACTCCAGCCTGAAGACCTGTACCAAATGGGTTCACAAGGCTATAGAATATAATGATGGGTTGCTGGATCCCAGAAATCAAAACGTGTTTGCCACTGAAGAGTACTTTGATTTCGAAATAGATGAGCCTTGGGCCAAGTACTGCTACAATATAGGCGGTGAAAAAATTGAAGGCAGACTGGCCATTAAAGGAACAGTCGATCTAATAGTCAAACACGATAAAAAATATTACGAAATCCTTGACTACAAAACCGGAAAGCGCATAAATTGGGCAACGGGTGAGGAGAAGACTCTCGAATCTTTGCAGAGCGACACGCAGCTACTGCTCTACTACTATGCCCTCAAGAACATGTACCCGGATTACGATTTCGGTGTTAGCATCTTCTACATTAACAGCGGTGGCCTCTTTTCCATGTGCTTTGATGATCAGGATTATGTTAAAGCAGAATCTATCTTGAAGAAAAAATTTCAATACATCAAGAATTCAAAACGCCCAAAACTTCTATGTGATGAAAACCGACACTGGAAATGTCGTAAGCTGTGCAAGTTTAGTGAAAATCAGGAGGGGACCAATAAAAGCGTATGCCAGTTTATGCGTGACGAAATCAAGAAGAAGGGCGTGAATAAAGTTGTATCTGAATATGGAAATTTGACAAAGCTTTCTACCTATGGAAGCGGTGGAGGAAAATTGAAAAAATGAGTTGGGTTCCACTACACCTACACACACACTACAGTTTGTTAGACGGCCTGTCTAAGCCACAGCAAGTAGCGGATAGGTGCGCCGATCTGGGCTACAACGCTTGTGCGATTACTGATCACGGCACAATTTCTGGAGCGGTATCTTTTACAGGGGCTATGAAGAAAAAGAATATCAAGCCCATAATGGGTTGCGAGTTCTATCTTAGTCAAGAAGACTGTCGGATTCAAGAGAAGGAGAATAGATCGCTAAGTCATCTTGTGGTTCTTGCAAAGAATAAGTCGGGTTGGGATAGGTTAATAGAGGCGAGTTCCAGAAGTAATGACGATGACGTGTTTTATTTTAAACCCAGACTAGATCTAAATTTACTGAGCGAGTACGCAGATGGAAATCTAATAGCATTTAGTGGACATCTTGGCAGCGATTTGGCAAACATTATTTTTACCGACTTCAAAGAGGCCTATCGCGCAGAGACCGAGATGGTTGTTAAGGAATATATTGATCCAGACTGGGAATTAAAAGTTCTTAATAAGGCAAACTTGTATAAGGATATCTTTGGTAAAGAGAACTTTCTTATCGAGATACAGTGTATTGACGAAGAAAACTCACCGGCTGCTAAACTAGTGGCTCAAGGTCTGAGATATGTAGCAAAAAAATATAAGTTTCCGTCTGTAGCTACTGCCGATTCTCATTATCCAACCAAGGCAGACGCGATAGATCATAGCATCTTGCTATGCTCTGCTATGAAAACAACTCTAAGAAACATTAAAAGCAAAGTCAAAAACAATGAAAATGTAGGGTTTGCAGGATTCTTAAAATCAAATAACTTCCACATCCCCTCGCTAGAGGAGATGAAAAATCTTCACACAGAAGCTGAATTAGCTAATTCAATTATGATAGCAGACATGTGTGAGGATTATAGCATTCTTAGCAAGCCAATGCTTCCAAAATTCTCTTGTCCAGACGAGGTAGAAGAAGAAGATTTTCTTCGGGAACTGTGTCGCGGTGGATGGAAGGATCGCTTAAACGCTATCGGAAAACTTGCGTCTGATGAATCCTACAAACTGTACACTGAAAGGGTAAAGCAGGAGCTAGATGTTATCAGTCGGGCTAATTTATCTGGTTATTTTCTTATTGTCAGAGACATAGTTAACAGGGTTAAAGATTGCGGCTGGCTACCGGGTCCGGGCAGGGGGTCGGCGGCGGGATGTCTAATTTCATATCTTGTAGGAATTACGGAGGTGGACCCGATTGAATTTGGTCTTCTCTTTGAGAGGTTTTACAATGCTGGACGCAACACAGCAGACCATGTATCATTGCCAGATATTGACATTGACGTACCCGCTACCAAGCGGGACGAGGTAATTGATTATATCAGGTCTAAGTATGGCTCAGAAAAGGTCGGTCAGATGGTAACCTTTGGAAGGCTACAAGGACGAAGCGCCCTAAAGGAGGTCTTGAGGATGAACGAGGCGTGTTCTTTTGACGAGATGAATATCATCACTAAGAGCCTTCCTCACGAACACGAAATCTCTGACCTGTTGATTGACATGGATGAGCCATCGGTGATTAAGTGGTCCTTGATTAATCAACCGGATTCTCTTAGAGACTATTGTAGGATGAATGATGCTGGAGAGTTGGAGGGAGAATACTCAAAGCTATTTGAACAAGCCATGCGCATAGAAGGAACATTTAAATCTCAAGGAAAACATGCTGCTGGGGTAGTGATCTCGTCCCACAACCTTAGTAGCGTTTGTCCTATGGTCAGAGACAAAAAGGGTTCTGATAAAATTGCTGGAATGGAGATGACAGATTTAGAGGCTATGGGACATGTCAAGTTTGATATACTTGGCGTGTCATTATTAGATAAACTCATGGGAGTCAGGGATCAATTAGAACAATGAGCACTTCGTACAGGGAAAAGATTCGAAACAAACTGGAAGACGGCGAATACGAGGAGTGGAACTCTCTAAGTATATGTTGCCTTAACGATTTTTGTACCACGAGGGGAGGTATTAAGTATCAGGTTCATTGTGAAGATAGCAGATATAGATTTAGTAGGCTATATTCAAATTACAATGATGCGATATCTAAATTTTTGAACATCAAACATAAACTTTTAAGAACCAAGGGAGACAAATAATGCCTTCGGCACATGACATAATTGTATTTGACTTTGAAACTGGAAGCAGAGATCCTCACAAAACCCAACCTACTCAAATTGCAGCGGTTGCTATTCACGGAAGAAAGCTTACAGTACAGCCGAAAGGATATTTTAATAGCGAGATCCGGCCCATTCTGGATGACGACAAGGCTATAGAAATGGGTCTTGATCCCATAGAAGATGAGGCATTGGCAATTACAAGAAAGACTAGAGCCAACCTTAAAAAGGCTCCATCCCCTAAACAGGTTTGGGGGAAGTTCTCTAACTTTGTAAACAAATATAACTGGAAAAAGACCCCCTACTTTGCCCCCATACCTGCCGGGTATAATATAAACGGATTTGATTTGATTATTGCCGACAGAATGTGTCAACAGTATGGACCCGTTGACAAGAAAACGGGGAGACAGACGCTGTTCAATAAAATTCACAGGGTCGATGTAATGAATCTAGTCTGGGGCTGGCTGGAAAATAATCCAGATATCAAAAGATTCAGCCTAGATTCTCTCAGAGATTACTTTGGCCTGTCTAAAGAAAATGCCCATGATGCACTTCAAGACATAAAAGATACGGCTAATATTATGATTAGGTTCATGAAAATGCAGCGCAAATTTGCAGAAAAAGTACATTTTGAAAAGGCTTTTGCAGATGGAAAAACATACGTTTGATGTCTACAATATTGATTACGATGACAGCCTAACATGGGAGCTTATCTGTCAGGGAAAAACCAAGGGTGTTTTTCAATTGGAAAGCAGCCTTGGGAAGTCTTGGTCTAAACGTGTTCGTCCTAGAAATCTTGAGGAACTGGCAGCTTTAACTGCTCTGCTTCGTCCCGGTTGTTTAAAAGCTATTGTCGATGGAAAGTCCATGACTCAGCATTACGTTGACCGTAAGAATGGAGAAGAAGAGGTAACTTATATTCACGAGTCTTTAGAACCCATTCTTAATCAGACTCAAGGAGTTCTTGTATATCAAGAGCAATCTATGAAAATATCTCAGAAGGTTGCTGGATTTGATCTTCAACAAGCCGACGATTTAAGAAAAGCTATTGGCAAAAAGAAAGCTGATCTCATGTCTAAAATCAAAAAAGAGTTCATCAAAGGCTCTGAAAATGAAAATATTGTTTCTAAAGAAGCGGCGGAAGAGATATTCTCATGGATCGAAAAGTCTAGTCGTTATGCTTTTAATAAGTCCCATGCTGTTAGCTATGCTATCTGTGGCTATTGGTCTGCTTATGCTAAAGCGCATTATCCAGTCGAATTTTATTGCCATTGTTTGAGACATGCTAAAAACAAACCAGATCCACAAAGAGAAATTAGAGAATTGGTATCAGACGCCAAGACTAATGATATATTTATACTGCCCCCATGTATAGAAGAGATGAATGAAGATACCTGCATCATCAACGGTAAAATCCATTTTGGTTTGACCGACATTAAATCAATAGGGGTTAACCAAATTCAGAAACTAAAACAAAAATTAGAAGAGGAAGAGGACAAGCTAGATAAAAAAATCGGAGAGTGGAACTGGTATGAGTTTTTAGTTAGGTTTTCTGACAAGATCGGATCTTCCACGGTTATTGCGATGGTTTCTGTTGGGGTTTTATCTGCCAACAAGATCAGCAGAAATAAAATGCTTGATGAGTTTGACACTTGGACAAAGCTAACCAACAAAGAGAGGCTTTGGGTATACGACCAGCACTGCCAATGGGACAATCTTAAAGACGCTCTCTTATCCCTGCGACCAACTAAGAAAATGGGTGGCGGAACCTTTAATGACAAAAGAAGCGAGATAGTCAAAGATTTGATAAAACAAACAAGAAAACCGGCATATTCCCTAGAGGACACACCAGATTGGGTTGCTGGCATTGAGCAGAACTACTTAGGGGTTCCAATTACCTATTCAAAGGTGGACTCTTGTGATACCAGTTCTGCCAACGCAACATGTAAAGACTTCTTGAACGGCGGTAAAGTAAAAGACGTGGCCCTAGCCGTTTCAATCAACAGTGTACGCCCATACACTCTGAAGAAAGGTCAAAACAAAGGGAAAGATATGGCTTTTTTGTGTGTTGAAGATCACACAAGTCCCCTAGACAACGTAGCCATTTTTGCTGATCAGTGGGAAAAATACAGGAATCTGTTGTACGAAGGAAATACTGTAGTGATCTATGGGGGTGAATCCAAAAGGGGTAAATATAGATCCGACAGCAGTCTAATAGTCGAAAGAGTGTGGCAAATATAAGACCCCACAGGTATAGTATTACTACAAAACGTTGCTTTTGAAAAAAGGAAAAGTCTATGAACAACATTACAAATGATTGCCGGTTTTTTGGGAGACTCGTAGCCAATCCGCAGCTGATCAAGACCAGAAACGATGTAGACTTAGTTACTTTTACACTTGCTGTTCCAGAATATCGCAGAGAAAGGGATGGAGAAAAGAAAAAAAACGTTAGTTATTTTGACTTTGAAGCTTGGGACACCGGGGCGGTTACTATTGCTAAATATAGTGAAAAGGGAGACGAAATCTTTGTACACGCATCCGCTAGACCAAACAACTGGACAGATCGTGAGGGTGTAAAAAGATATCAAATTAAGTTTAGAGTAAAAGAGTTCAAGATTCTTAACTATAATAAGAAGCAAAATGAAACCGAGAAGAATGACAATGAGGTAGAGCCTGTTGCAGATCATGGTGAAGATGGGTAGAGATGATGATTTAAATAACTCTAGATCAGAGCTTGAGGAACAATTGATCCAACAGCATTATGGATTGGTTGTTTCTCAAGCCTTGATTTTTTCAAGTGACGACAGAGGTGTTCTTGAAGACTATATACAGGTTGGATTAATAGGTTTGCTAAAGTCCATAAGAAAGTATGATAAGAACAAAGCAAAATTTTCGACCTTTGCCTCGGTGTGTATAAAAAACGAGCTTATCAACTTTTCTAACAGGACGTTAAAGAAGAACAAAAAGGTTAAGATCGTATACAGTACCGATCTTATGTCTAGTCTTTCTGAAGATGCTAAGCATTATTATTTGGAAAAGGAAAATCTTTTTGAAATTGAACATGGGCTTTTGACGGAAGAACAGAAACTTATCTTGAAAAGAAAAATGGAGAATCACACCAACAAAGAAATTGCAGAGGAAATTGGTTGCTCTAAAGGGTCTCTGAAAAATAGATTCAGGCAAATAATAAAACTGTTACGAGAAACGCACTGCGATGAATAGGAAGAAAAAAATTCTTTTATGTTGCGAAGCAAGCTATCTCAATACAGGATATGCTACTTACGGCAGAGAGGTCATGAAGCGCCTCTATCAAACTGATAAATATGATCTCGCGGAGTTTGCTAGCTACGGAGAATCTACTGATCCAAGAGTTGGAGAAATATCTTGGAAGTTCTATCCCAACTCTCCGCAAAAAGACAATAGTAAAGAATTGAACGAATACCACTCCAAGGGTACAAACCAATTTGGGGAATGGAAGTTTGAACAGGTGCTATTAGACTTCCAGCCAGATATAGTATTCGATATTAGGGATTTTTGGATGATAGATTATCAAGAAAGGTCTCCATTTAGAAAGTATTTTCATTGGGCTATAATGCCAACCGTCGATGCTGAACCACAGAATGAACAGTGGCTGGCTACATATGCTAATGCTGACGGAGTGTTTAATTATTCCGAATGGGGCAGGGACGTATTGGAGCAAGAGGGGAGAGGCAAGATTAATTGTCTTGGATGCGCCCCCCCGTCTGCTGATGCGGCCTACAGACCGGTTTCCGATAAAAGAGAGCATAAAAAAAATATGGGATTCGATCCCGATACGATAGTTATCGGAACAGTGATGAGAAATCAGAGGAGAAAATTATTTCCAGATTTATTCAAGACCTTCAGAATGTTTCTAGATTCTTCTGGAAGATCGGATGTTTATCTTTACTGTCATACAAGCTTCCCTGATGTAGGATGGGACATTCCGAAACTTATTAATCAATATGGTCTGTCCAGTAAAATCATACTGACATACGTATGCGTAGAATGCAAAAACGCTTTTCCCTCGTATTTTTCAGATGCCAGAACAAGATGTCCGTTTTGTAATGGACATTCTGCTGGACTTGCCAGCGTTCAGAAGGGAGTCTCATATCAATTCCTGTCTGACATTATGAACTCTTTTGATCTATATTTACAGTATGCTAATAGTGAAGGGTTTGGACTGCCTCAAGTAGAAGCTGCTGCTTGCGGCGTACCTGTAATGTCGGTGGATTATTCTGCCATGTCCAGTGTCATCAGAAGATTGGGAGGCGAACCCCTGAGAGTCAAAACCTTATACCAAGAGCTAGAAACCGGGTGCAACAGGGCTGTCCCAGATAATGAATATGCAGCTAAAAAAATAGAGGAATTCTTCAGCTTATCCTATGACGAAAGATATGAAGTAGGCTTAAAGATAAAGAAAAACTTTGAGAAATACTACCAGTGGGACAACACCGCTAAGGTTTGGGAAAATTATTTTGATAGCATCGAAATAAGACATGAATCAGAAACTTGGAAATCTCCCCCAAGAACTCACACTCCCTCAACGTCGGTTCCCCACGACCTTCCCCCTAAAGAATATGTTCAATGGTTAATTTTGAATGTTTTGGGTGAGCCGGATAGGCTAAATTCGTATATGGAATCGAGAATGGTACGAGATCTTAATTACGGATTCCATCTAGAGGGCACTGGCGGGATGTACTTTAATGAGGACTCCATGCAGTTTGCCAGACCACAGTTCGAAAAATTTGACAAAGAAATTGCTTATAATTATCTTCTTGATTTATGCATTCGTAGGAATTTTTGGGAGCAAAAGAGGCAAGAATTACTAAGATGAAGGTATTATATATTGGATGTTATAGAGATGGTACTGGTTGGTCTCAAGCAGCCATTGATTACATACTGTCTATGGACTCTGTTGGAATAGACGTAGTTCCGAGATCCGTCAAGTTAAATTCTAACCCCCCCGAGTTGCCGGAACGCATTATAGAATTGGAAAACAAAAGCAGTAGAGGATGCGACGTTTGTATCCAGCATGTCCTGCCCCACATGATGGACTACAATGGAAGGTTTGATAGAAATATTGCCCTATACGCTACGGAAACAAATAGTTTTAAGTGGTCTATCTGGCCTGATCGTATCAACCAGATGGACGAGGCGTGGGTTATCAACAACCATATGGTAGAGGTCTCCAAGTCAAGCGGTGTAAATATACCGATAAGTGTCATACCACACGCATCTGATATATCTAAGTTTAAACGCGACTACGAACCTATATATATACCAGATTCAGAAAACAATTTTGTTTTTTACTTCATCGGAGACTTAAACAGAAGAAAGAATTTATCTGCTTTTGTTAGAGCTTTTCACAGCGAGTTTAAAATTAATGAGCCAGTTTCGATAGTAATTAAAACTAGCAAATACAATACTTCTTCAGATGATTGCGCTGCGGAAGTAAAAGAGATGTGTAATAACGTTAAAACTGGTTTAAAACTATATCCAAGTTTAGAGCACTACAAGGAAGATCTTATAATCACGGATCGTCTAGATGAAGAAACCCTCAGAAGACTTCATGCTACTTGCAATTGTTTTGTTATGCCTAGCTATGGCGAAGCTTGGTGTATTCCAGCCTTTGACGCAATGGGCTTCGGGAATACTCCGATATGCACAGACGTAGGAGGAATGGCAGATTTTCTAAATAGGGGGGAGGGTGTTCTGGTTCACTCCAGAGAGGAGCCTGTGTTTGGAATGATGGACACTTTTGACGATCTATATACTGCCAACGAAACTTGGCAATCAATAGACCCCATTGGTTTAAAACAGGCAATGAGGTACATCTATCGCCTTCACACCAGTGACGCCTTCTTGTCTATGCAAGAAAAAGGAAGAGAACGGCTTGAGGAATATTCTTATGAGTCCGTGGGGAACCTAATAAAGAAAGCTCTTGATGTCGATTAGCTCTGTATCATCTCTAACAAAAGCGGCTACTCATAAAGAGGGTGAGCCTCTGAATATACTCACGTTTCCTACACATGAGCGATACGAAACCAGCTTGGCAAAAACTGGTCATAATTTTTATGCATACAGAGCCGAAGGAATAAAGAACTGGAATACAAACTACGGAAAAATACCCCCAAACTACAACCTGCTTGATGAAAGTCTAGGCGCTAAACAAATCCCCCTTCACTTGGATTTCGACATAGTTCTTTCTCAGAATAAATTCGGACAATACCAAATAGCTAGACAAATTGCAAATACTCTGCACCTACCCCTAGTCAGCTTAGAACACACGCTTCCGGTTCCTGATTGGCCGGATGATACGCTGTTCTCCTTAAGGGAGATGCGTGGAAATATTAACCTGTTTATTTCTGAATACAGTCTCGGTAGATGGGGATGGGAAGATAGAAACGATACATTTGTAATACACCACGGAGTAGATACGAAGCTATTTAAACCGGACAAACAAATAGAAGAGAGAGAAAATCATATTTTGTCTGTGGTTAACGATTGGATAAATCGAGATTGGTGCTGCGGATTTGAAATATGGCAAAGGGTTATTAAGAATTTTCCATTTCATGTTATTGGTGACACTCCGGGGTTGTCAGAACCAGCAGAAAGTATCGAAGAACTATCTAACTTTTACGCCAACAGCAGAATCTTTTTAAATACCTCTACAATTTCTCCAGTGCCAACATCACTGCTAGAGGCCATGGCCTGTGAGTGTGCTGTTGTTAGTACCGCAACCTGCATGATTCCAGAAATTATAGAAAATGGCGTCAACGGATTTATCAGCAATGATGAAGATGAGCTTAGAGAGTATTTAGTTCTTTTGCTAAATGATGAAGATACTGCTATTGAAATGGGCAAGAGGGCTAGGGAAACAGTGTTAGAAAAATTCTCAGAAGATACATTCATAAACAATTGGAAGCAATTTTTAGATGTAGCTTCTCAAGCATGTTTTAGGGGATAGAAATGCGAGTTAGCATAACGGTTGGGGCGACACAATTCAAAAACGGATACTTGAACATCGACCCGATCTCCGAAGAAGGTGGTGAGTTAGTCGGAACCAGATATCATCAAGACAATTTTGACGGAAGCATAAAGGCTGATGTACGCAATTTAGATGACGTGGTTATGGATTCAGAGTGTGTGGAAATTATAGCCGAGAATGTTTTGGATTATCTTGTGTTTGATGAAGCAAGGTCTGCAATAGCACACTGGGTAAAAAAGCTTCGACATGGAGGAAGGATTGTTATTTACGGGACGGAGCCTTACGAGGTTTGCAAGCAGCTAATACAGAGAACAATCGATATAGAACAATTTAACCACTTGATCCATGGAGAATTTACACAACCTTGGGATGTCAAGTTGAGCCACATGTCTATGAGCGATTTGCAAAACGAATTAGAATCTCATGGAGTAAAAATTCTCAAGAAGAGGGTTAATGGATTTTCAATGGTAGTAGAAGGTGAAAGACCATGACAGATTTTTCAGACGCATTTACGCAGGAAGACGGCGAGCAAAGAAAGTATTTTGAAGACGTTGCAAAGGAATCAGGCATACAGGGACTTTTTACTTCTTGTGAAGACTGCGTGTTCGCGTCTTATGAAAACAAGACGCAGACATCATGCAAATTAAATCGGATAAAAAAATTCAGAGAGAAAAATATCGAAGTTATTGAAGCTGAAAATGAAGACAACGAATTCTATGTCGTAAAATCTTTCTGCAACTGTTACAGAAATATAGAATGGGGAGACAACCATGCCGATCACGAGCTATCCATCTACAATGAAAACAGAATTAGATGGAGCGCTATTATTATTGTTGGAAATGGAAAATTAGAATCCGAAGCTTCAGAGAAAGATGTCTCGTCATTTCTGAAGAACTTAGAAAAGACCTGTATCAGTATAAAAGAACAGAGCATACCTCCAGTTATTGTTGTTGTATCCAATAATTCTGACATGTTACCATTTGATATCGCACACAAGGCGCACGAAATGTTTGACAGAACCGGAATCGATTTTTATGTTTCCAACATAGTAGAACCCGGTTTAACAGACCTACAATGTATTGATGATTCGTTTCTTAAGTGTAAAAACGGATTTTATTCCGTTTTCAAGAGCGGCCACTCGCTTAAACCAGATCTGTTCGAATCTCTCAACAGCGTGATAAATAATGAACTGGAAAAGGTCGCTTTTATTAGGGGATATGACGGCATTAATGGCACTACGGTTCAGGCTGCCATGCACAAATATCTAGGCGGAAACTTCTCCATGTCCGTCGAAGAAAAAATAGTCAAAATTTGCTCCGAAGATGGGTCCAGTAGCCTCATAAGAGACTGGAAGGAACTGTATGAATTTTCCTAGAGTTACAGTGATGATACCTAATCATAATGATGAGCAGTACATACAAAAGGCAATAGACAGTGCGTTAAATCAAGATTACTTGGGACCGCTGAGAGTTTGTGTGGTAGATGACGGGTCTAGCGATGGCTCATGGGATCTCATAAATTCGCTATTTGAAAATATCGACTCTGTTGAAAGAGTGCAAGATCTTTCAACTATTAAGGGGGTGAGAAAAAATAGATCATTCATAGCCATCAAAAGACCACAGGCTGGAGGCCCAAGCGAGGCAAGAAATACTGGCATTGATTTTACTTTAAACGACACAGATATTTATGCCATGCTAGATTCCGACGATGAATTCTACACAAAAAAAGTAAACACTTGTGTGGATATTTTTGTTAAAGACTCTGGCTCAGTTGGGGTTGTTTACGGTGATTACGATACATATAATACAAACACTGGAATAATGATAAGGGAGTTCAAGGAGCCATTTAACAGACGAAGATTGGTAAACGAATGTATAATCCACAGCGGAAGCGTTGTAAGTAAAGAGGCTCTTGTAGCAACTAAAGAAGACACTGGGTATTACGATAAAAATATGAGAACGTGTGAAGATTATGACTTGTGGATGAGGATAAGTGAACTATTTATGATTGTTCATGTAGCCGAAGCCCTGACTATGGTTAGAGTTACGGGGGCTAATTCTAGCTTTATCATTGACAGTGAGACTTGGCAAAAAAACTGGAAAAGAGTCATGGAAAAATTCCACCAAAGAAATAATGCGTACTAATAGATTTACAACCTTCGCCAAAAAACTTGGCCCCGGAATAACAGATCAAAACCTTTCTGTCATTATCCCGGTTGCAGGTATGGGCCACAGGATGAAATCCTACGGGCCTAAGTGCTTGCTGCACACAGACGCAAAATATACTATAATAGAACGCATAGTCTATAATGTGTACGAAATATATCCTCATTCGGATATCATTACTGTAGTAGGATTCGAAGCCGATAAAGTAATTAAAATTCTACCTAGAGACATAAGGATTGTAGAAAATCAGTTGTATGAAGGTACTAATGTTGTAGAAAGTTTAAGATTGGCACTGAACAATGCGATTCATGGTGATGTGCTCATTATTTATGGAGACTTAATATTCAATCCAGAGACTCTAGTGGGCATAGCAGAACATGAGTCATGTGCTGTTGTTGATACAAAGAATCGTTTTAAAAACGAAGAGATAGGAGTGACTATAGTAGACAATAATATAACCAATTTTGCATATGGACTAGACACTAAGTGGGCGCAAATAATATACTTAACCGGTCTAGAATTGGATTATTTTAGAGAGCTTTGTTATGACAGAAAAAAGAACAGAATGTATCCATTCGAACTCCTGAATATAGTTATCAATAAGGGTGGCAAAATTAAGACTGTGGAGCCAGACAAAATGGAGATAATGGAAGTGGATTCTTTGAGGGACTTAGAAGAATGAAAATAATGATAGCCAGCGATGGACCACATGCCCATTATTATATAAGGATTGGATGGGCTAAGGTTATGCAAGCCATGGGACATCAGTGCATCTTGTGGGATATACATTCTAAACCCAGCTTTGACGCATTCGATGAGTTTGAACCTGACATTTTTATTGGCCAGACGTATAATTTAGACAAGGGCGTTTTTAATTGTATCAAAGAGCGTCCACATCTAAAGGTGGTGATGCGGGCTTCTGACTGGGGCGATACGCAAGATGACATTGATCTTGAACAGTATCCTGTCTTGGTTGCTCGACCAGAAGAAGTTGATCTGGTTGAGAAACTTATGCAGGAAACCGGAAAACCCGACTTTGTTTACAATCACTATCACGATAAGTGGATTTTAAAGACCCACAATAAATGGAAGTCCATCGGCGTAAAACCTATTTCCATGTTACACGCCGCTGATATATTCGAATATTCTGGTGGAAAAGAAGTAAACTTTCTAAAGTGCGATGTGTCATTTATTGGAGGATACTGGCCATATAAGGCTAGGTGTTTAGACCCTTATCTTGTAAGATTATGTCATCCTGTAGGCAAATACAACATAAAAATTTATGGAAACCAGAACTGGCCAGTAATCCAACACTTGGGAAGACTGGATGAAAAGCATGTTAGGGACACTTTCTGCTCATCTGTTATATCGCCCAACATCAGTGAACCACACTCGCAGGATTTTGGATATGATATAATAGAACGGCCATTTAAGGTTCTTGCTGCTGGCGGATTCTGCATATCTGACTACGTGCAATCCATGGCAGAAGATGTATTTAATAACGAGGAAATCGTGTTTGCCAAGACCCCCGACGAATTCGAAGATAAGATAAGATATTATCTCAGACACCCAGAAGAAAGACTGCCGTACATAAAGCGAGGGCATGACGCCATACTGAATAAGCATACCTATTTTCATAGGGTTTCTAAAATCTTTACAGAGTTGGGCCTCTTCAAAGAGGCTGACCGATGCATAAATTTGCTTGATGATGCAGTAGGAAAAACAAAATGAAAGTACTAGTCACAGGAGCTACTGGATTCTTGGGCCAAAGACTGGTGATGAACCTTTTAAAAGGTGGAGATCACGAAGTTGTCACAATGAGCAAGAAACCTATTTTCGCAACTATGACCAAACACTATTGCTGTGATCTGGGTTTTACCAACCCCGACAGTAAGCACTACTCTTTCTTTAACAGCGTCTGCAAATCAGAAATGCCAGACATAATTTTTCACCTTGCCGGAAATCCCCTGAGTAGACTAGACGAACAATATCCCCACTCCATCCTAGTCGATAACATAATAGGCACTCAGAAGGTTCTGCATTATGCTCCTCAAAACTGCCGCGTTGTTTTAGCATCAACGGTTATTGTTTATGGAGATTGGCTTTTAAAAGAAACCCCAGACGCACGATACCAAGAGTCTTTTAAAACAGACCCTACCTCTGTATACGGAATGACAAAAAGGGCAGCGGAAAGCTTGGTAGAAATATATACATCTTCTGAAAGAGTCAACGGTGTTTCTTTGAGATTATGTGCCACAATCGGACCCAATCTAACACATGGCGTTATAAAAGATTTTATGACCAAACTAAAATCCCCAAGCTCGCATCTTGAAATATTAGGAGATGCTCCGGGGTCCACAAAACCCTACTGTCATATAGACGACGCCATTTCTGCGCTTAAGCTTATAGGATTTTCTGAATTATCTGGAGTGTTTAACGTTGTTCCAGATGACACGATCACTATAGAGGAGCTTGCTCATTGCGTCATGGATAATTTTAATATTCATAAACCAATCAGGTGGTTGGGAGAAGGAGCAAACTGGAAAGGTGATAACAGATCCATACAGATAAGCAATAAAAAACTAAAGATCGCTGGATGGAACCCTAGTTTTCCTAAATCCGAAGACGCCATTAAAGAAGTGGTAAGGTCATTCTACAATGAAAATACTATACATTCCGATAATAAATGAGTCTCATATACACAGTGCTCAAGCTGGAGATTATCAAGCGGACTCTCTTTTTCATGGCCTGAGATGTCTACTTGGTGAAGACGTGGTTGATGGCTACAAAATGTGGCATCTGTATAAGAGTCTAAAAGACACCCCTGAGATAATTCCACAACTGTGGGGTAAAGGCTTTACTATCTATGGTTTATTACCAGACGACTATATCGACAGAGATGACATTGGTAGAAAAATAGTCAATCACTACTATGATTACTTAGTAATGCCGATCCATCATACACTTAACGGGAAATACGAGCCAGTATTAGAAATTTTAGAATCAGTCAGGTTGTATTACGACAGGGATGAGTTAATAATAGTTGATGGGTGGGATAGGTGCGATATTAACAAAGAAATATCAAAACGTGGCATCTATTTTAAAAGAGAACTGTTTGAACGATACTCCGGTGTAGCTCTTCCGATTTCCTTCTCTATCCCAGAAGAAAAAATTTGCGAGTCGCTTGAAAAAAGTTTTGACTTTGCTCCGCTAGTTCCTAATTGCAACGGGGAACACGCTGATAGCTATACTTATGACAACGAAAAAGATTATTATGATGATTACAGAAAGAGCTATTTTGCATACACTTGCAAAAAGGGCAGAGATGAAATGATAACAGAGGGGTGGGACTGTATGAGACATTATGAAATATTAGCTTGTGGATGTGTCCCATTCTTCACAGATATAGAGAAGTGTCAAACTCATACTCTAGCTAGATTTCCCAAAGATCTGTGCATCGAAGCTAAAAAACTATCAGGTGTTTACCCCGGAACTAAAGAAAAATATGATCCAGATAAAGAAACATTTATAGGAACAGCAAAAGAGATCCTGCCCGGAAAAAAAAGAGGCGATATTGATTTCTCAAAATTCGACTCAGTTCGGTATAATGATATTAGGGAGCAGCTAATCCACCACACTAGAGAAAAGTTGACAACGGTAAGCACGGCCAAAGACTTTCTGGACAGGATAAAAACATGGGGTTAACCATAGACAAGGCGTTCTGTTTATGCGTAGATAAACGGCAGGATCATTGGGAAGATCTGGAGAATCAGTGCGTCCTAAAAGGGATTTCGTTTGAGAAATTTGTGGTGGGCGACGGCAAGGTCTTGCCACATCACATGTATAATTACGTAGACGATCCAGATCCAAAAGTAGACACTTGGACATACGGCCATCCTGACGATGGAACGTGGGTAAACCATTACAATGCTTTCATTTCGCATCAGAGGATAATTCAAAGGGCCAAAGACCAAAGACTTAAAAACTTCTTGATGCTTGAAGACGACGCCTATTTTACTGACAGATATAACTTTGTATTGAGTAGTGTTAGTCATCATTTTGAGGGGGATGAACCCTTGGAATGGGATATGATCTATCTTGGCTGGTGGATTGGCCATGAAGACGATGAATGGAACAAGGAAATAGAAGATGAGTTCGCCAAAAACAAATTCACTGCCCTCGCAAGAATTTTTACTAACACTGGAGGCCTGCATGGTGTCCTAATAAAGGATACCATTTATGATCTCCTACTAAGACTCAATCCAGTAGCCCCCATAGATATGCAACTAAACACCCTATACCATCACGGCCCACGAAGCATAAAATCTTGGGTAATAATTCCAAAGATAATACATGATAAGGGCCTATTCAGCGAGTGCGAACAAAATGAGAGTCCGAGGTCAATTATATGATTCCGTTATTTATTTCATCAAAGAATAGGGCTAGTCAGTTGAGGTTGCTTCTTGAAAGCCTACACAGAAACTCCTCAGATTTGTTTGAGATTACGATTCTTTTTGCGGCTACCGATGAAGACTACATGCTTGGCTACAATAAGCTTATTGAAGAGGAAATTATTCCAGATATTCAATGGCTTCCAGAGGGCCAGTGTCCCACTCCGGGCCTCTTTACGCAACAGTTTTATCACTATCTTAAGGAAAACAATAACATCTTCGCGTTGATGGTGGATGACAATCTTCTCTACAGAAAAATAGATATAACAGAAGACAGAGTTCAGGAAATTCTAGATAACGAAACCTTTTGTTTTAGTTTAAGACTGGGAGAAAATACCGTAGTCCAAAACCACCTAACCAGAGAAACGCAACAGCCACTCGATGATTCAGATATAAAAGAAGATCATGCAAAGTGGAGCTATATGGACAGAAGTGGGCAGTTCGAAGACTATGCGATACCCTTTAGCTGGGATGGCGGAATATATAGAACAAAAGATGTGCTAGATGCTTTTGACGGGACCGACTTTACTAATACAGATCACACATGGGCGCCTCTTCCCCATAGAACAGAATCCTATATGTATCAGAACATGGAAAAAATATCCCACAAGCCAATGATATCTTCTCCGAAACATAGTCTTATTGTTGGCATGGATTACAATAAGGTTATTAATGTTCAGAGTAATGGTGGGGCTAAGTTCAGAGCAGACGAAAAGGGTTTAAACGATCTTTATCTAAAAGGGTTTGTTATAGACTTTGATTCTATGAATTTTTCCGAAATAGAAAGCTCACATGAAGAAGTGCCATTTAAGTTGAGGAAGATGTAATGAACTTCACCTTTGGTATTATTACAAACCCAACCGGCGATGCTCCACACTATGTCCAGCAAGCTATACTTTCTATATATAGACAAAGTATACCCATGACAAACTGCGAAATCATAGTGGTGGGTGGGGAGTATGATGGGTTGATGAAGGTAATGACTAATTTTTCCTCACACGTTGGAACACTGCGTCATGTTTCTTTTGATGAATCCGTAAAAGAGGGCTGGATAACAAGGAAGAAAAATATAATCACAGAAAAAGCTAAGCATGACAACATAGTGTTTATGCACGACTACGTTATGCTTAGCGACACATGGCATGAAGAATTCATAAAGTTTGGAAACGATTGGGATATATGTATGACCTCCATTATCAATTCCAATTTCAAACGGTATAGAGACTGGACAACATATGACCATCCGAATATTGACCCTAAGAATAGGCAAGTGGTGCATAATCCAATATCATGGATACAATATGAGCCTTGGTGTACCAATGGACTAAAAGTGGATGGCGGCGGGACATTAATGCCATATGATTATGATGGTGGACATATGTATATCTCCGGTGCTTATTGGTTGGCTAAGAAGCATGTTATGGAAGCGGAGCCGCTAAACGAAGATTTAAAACACAGCGAGGCCGAGGATGTCGAGTGGTCGTTGAGAGTAAGAGATAAATACAAGTACGTTATGAACGAAAGATCCAAGGTCCACCTTCTAAGGTATAAACCCCTAGATGAATCTTGGTTTAGACTTTTGCAATTTTTGAAAGACGACAATGATAAAAGTAATTATTTTTGATCTAGACGGTGTATTGGTAGAGGCTAGATCGATACACTATGAAGCCCTTAATAGGGCACTATCTTCTATCGGGGAAGAGTTTGTAATCAGTAGGGAGGAGCATCTTGCTTCATATGATGGTCTTCCCACAAGAAAGAAGCTAATCAAACTGACCGAGGAAAAGGGATTACCGGAAGAATACCATGACAAAATCTGGAGAATGAAACAGAAATGCACTGCTGACGTAATTGAGGACTTGGTTTGGCCAGAAGACCATGTAGATATAAAAAACGCCATCTTAAACTTAAAGGATGATGGATATAAAATATACTGCGCATCAAATTCAATAAGATCCAGTTTAGAATTGATGCTATCTTGTGCTGGATATATAAATCATATAGACAAATTCTTTTCAAATGAGGACGTTCTCTATCCTAAGCCACATTCAGAAATTTATTTGACGTGCATGGTTGATGCTCACGTAAACCCAAAAGAATGTTTGATCATAGAAGATTCTCACATTGGTCGCAAGGCTGCTCATGAATCAGGTGCTCATGTGTTGGGGGTATCTGGACTATCTGATATAACGTATAACAACCTGTCCAAAGCAGTAGATAAGGCTAACAAGCAAAATAAAAAGAAACTGTTTAAACCCAAATGGCAAGGAGGAGAAATGAAAGTTCTCATCCCAATGGCCGGTGCTGGATCACGCTTTGAAAAGGCTGGCTATACTTTTCCCAAGCCGCTCATTGAAGTCAATGGCAAACCTATGATTCAACTAGTGGTAGAGAACCTCAATATTGATGCTCAACATATTTTCATAGTGCAAAAAGAACACTACAACAGATACAATCTACAGTACTTATTAAATCTTATATCCCCCAACAACGTTATTATTCCAGTAGAGGGGCTGACCGAAGGTGCCGCATGCACAACCCTATTAGCAAAAGAATTTATAGACAATAATGAGCCTTTGCTTACAGCAAACTCTGACCAGTTTGTTGAATGGGACAGCAACGAGTTCTTGTATTCAATGCAAGCTGACGAAGTCGATGGTGGCATACTAACTTTTGAATCCGTTCATCCCAAATGGAGTTTTGCCAAAACTGATGAAGACGGTTTTGTGACTGAGGTTGCAGAAAAGAAACCAATCTCTAATAACGCTACGGTTGGTATATATTATTGGTCGAGAGGGAGTGACTATGTTAAGTACGCAGAACAAATGATAGAGCGAAACACTAGAGTCAATGGCGAATTTTATGTCTGTCCGGTATACAATGAAGCTATTGAAGACAACAAAAAGATTAAGACTTTTAACGTAGAAAAAATGTGGGGACTCGGTACGCCAGAAGACCTAAAGGTATTTATTAATGAATCCAATTATAGTCATTCCAGCTAGGTTGGAGTCTACTAGGCTCCCGAACAAGCTCCTTCTAAGAAAGAGTGGTCATCCTCTTATCTGGCATACGATAATGCAAGCCGAAAAGACTGGTCTACCTATAGCAGTAGTTACTGACAGTCAAAAAATTTTTGCTTTGGTTAACCCTTTCTGCATTCCCATAATGACAGGCCATCATAATAGTGGTACTGAAAGAATAGCGGAGGCAATGCAGCAATCGTTTTTTGGAAGATATGATTTTGTTGTTAATTGGCAGGGGGATGAGCCAGAGTTTCCCCCGTATCGCGTTACAGAGCTATTAACGGAGCTTGAGGACGCTCCTATAGGTACGTTTGCCACGTTTGCCACACCGGAAGAAACCGACGATCCAAATACGGTTAAGGTCAGCGTGGATGCAAATAGTAACGCTGTTGACTTCACAAGACAACCCATACCCGCCTACAAACACATGGGAATTTATGCGTACAGCACAGAATTTCTGAAAAACTTTACTTCTATGGAAGAAAGCCCCAGAGAGAAGGAGGAAAATCTTGAACAGTTAAGATGGATGGATAATGGCTACAAAATTAAGGTAAAAGTTATATCTGAATCTACCGTTGGTATAGATACTCAAGAAGATTACGAAGACTGGAAAAAATAATGTGTGGAATACATGGAATCGTAGGCTCTCATAGAGACTCCATTACCAAGATGATAAAAGCTTCACACCATAGAGGCCCAGATGCCAATGGTGTTTATTGTGACGATAATATAAGCCTAGGACATAACTTGTTGGCTATTACAGAGGATTCACATCTTTCAAAGCAGCCTTGGGTTATTGACGATAGATTTGTTCTTGTTTACAACGGGGAAATTTACAACTATCTTGACTTAAAAGAACAACTAAAGAAACATTTTACTTTCAAGACGGTTTCCGACACAGAAGTTCTGGCTAGAGGGCTTCAGTTGGAAGGAGAAGAGTTTCTTCATAAGCTTGAAGGCATGTATGCATTGGCTTGGTATGATAAAGATAACAAGTCCTTGGTGTTGGCTCGTGACAGTTATGGTATCAAGCCCCTATATTACGTTGATACAGCAAACAAGCTGGCGTTTTCTTCAACTATAAAGTCTCTACTGTCTGTGGGAATTGATTCCAAAATAGATCATATGGGACTGGAATTATATAACCACTTTGGATATATCCCCGGACCAAAAACGCTATTCAATGATGTAACAAAGCTATATCCGGGTCAAGTCTTAAAAATTGACCTGAAGAACAATCGTCTGCTGGCGGATTTTCATACGCATAAACAATTAAAAACAGTTAATCACTTTAACTCTAAAGATTTTAGAAATAGTGTGTCTGATGCAGTAAAAAAATGTATGATGGGAAAAAGGCCAATCGGCCTATTCCTAAGCGGGGGTATGGATTCTTCTGTTGTGTTACACGAACTGTGTCAGTTTGGTAAACCAAGAACGTTTACGACAAGATTTGTTTGCAGCGGAGATGCAAGTGATTGCAATTTTAATGACGATGCTAGAGTCGCTATGCAGCTAAGCAAGCATTATAAAACTGATCACTTTGAATTGTTGATCTCTTTCGATGACTGGATTGAAGCGAGAGAAAAATGTATAGGAGTACTAGAAGAACCTAAGTACAACAGGAGCATCTCGGCTTACTATCTAATGAATCAAGCTATGGCAGATCAGGGTATTGTTGTCACATTATCTGGAGACGGTGGAGATGAATTATTTACAGGATATGGCAGACATAATAAATTTGCCAACAGTAGCTTAAGAAGGAACTATCCTCGTGTTTCCAAAAGAGACATCATTAGTGAGTGGTGCTGTGTTACTAGGCTGGCTTCAAATGACCCGTGTCAGAAAAATGTATTGGACTATATGGAAGACTGGATTCCAGATATGTTTTCAGATGACCACGTAAACAATTGTCTTTTCTTGGAGGGGATCAACCATTTACCAGAGGACTACCTTATACGAAATGATCAACTGGGAATGAATTTTTCCATGGAGGCAAGATTCCCACTGCTGGTAGACAGCTTCAGGCATTATGCCCTCAACCTTTTTTCCAACTCTAAAATCAATCCGATTAAAAAACAAATCAAGATACCCTCTAAATTGGCCTATGGAGGCATTTTACCAGAATACGTGATACATAAAAGAAAGACCGGATGGACTGTACCCCATAGTGATTGGTTTAAATCATCAAGATTTCGTAACGAATTTGTAAATCCAATTATAGACGATGAGTATTACCCTCCAATAAATGAGGCCACAAAAAACTGGAAGGGAGATCTAAAGCAGACAATAAATATGGTACACTTTAAAATGTGGGCAAAAACTTTCGAGGCAACACTATGAAAATTTTTATCGGATGGGACTCTAGAGAAGATGATGCTTACAATGTCTGTGTTCACACCCTGCTCAAACATTCTTCAATACCTCTTGAAATTTTCCCGCTAAAACGGATTCCTCTACGTGATTCCGGCCTCTACAAAAGAGAAGAGGGTGACGTATCTACAGAGTTTGCTTTCACTAGGTTCTTAACACCACGCCTTTCTAATTACTTAGGATGGTCACTTTTTATTGACTGTGATTTTCTCTTTACAAGAGATGTTGCTGAGTTGTACAATATGCGAGACAATGATTTTGCCCTAATGTGTGTCAAGCATGACTATACCCCGAAGGATTCCGTAAAAATGGATGGTCAGAAACAGGTGGCCTACCCCCGCAAAAACTGGTCAAGCTGTATTCTTTGGAACTGCGGCCACGAATCAAACCAGACATTGACTCCAGAAGTAGTAAATACTGAGTCAGGTGCTTTTTTGCATAGATTTCAGTGGCTAGACGACAAGGAGATAGGGGAGATCCCCTTGGAGTGGAACTGGCTTGAGGGCGAGTATGATAAACCTGAGAAACCACCAGCAGTAATCCATTACACCAACGGCGGGCCATGGTTTAAAGAATGTCAAGATGTTAACTATGCAGATTTGTGGAATGAATCCCTAAAAGAAATTACAAATGAGTAGCACATTATACGTCACGACTTTTAATGAGCATCTTTTTTTGGCAACTGGATCCAAAATGGTCCACTCCTTTAACAAAGTGGGAATGGAGGGGGATCTATTTATTGCATATGAAGACGGCATAAAAATTCCAAAGATAGATAATCGAATCTTATTCGATATGGACAACGATCCATTCCTGTTAAGCTGGTTAAAAGAAAATGAAGACATAATTCCCCAGAAATACGGGGGCAAAGTTCCCCTGTGTGATAAAAGATGTCCAGATCCAAACAACAACTGGAAGGGACATCGTGAGGGCTGTTTAAACGGAAGATACCATTCCAGAGTTTCTCATTGGTTCAGAAAAATAGTGGCGATGAAAGTCGCAATGAAAAAATACGCAGAAAATTATGACATAGTGGTGTGGTGTGATTGCGATATAGTATTTAAAGAGAGGCTGCCAGCATCATTTATCGCAGAAGTGCTGGGAGACTATGGGGCTTTCTATTTTATGGGGCCTCACAGAAAATCAGTGAAGAGCGGTGTAGAGTCAGGATTTATAGCCTTTTCAAAAGCTAACGGTGGTTATAAATTCATAGAAACCATAATTGATAAATATGAGGATGGCAGCTTTCGTGATTATTCTAGGAGGGACGACAGCCACCTTTTCGAAAAAGTTTTTAACGAGGTGAGTGTGTCGTCTCTTGATTTAGTTACACATAGTCGTAAAGGTACGGATGTTATGCAGGAAAGTATTTTTCACACATATTTTGATCACCACAAGGGGGAACACTGGAAGAGGTTTGACGTGTAATGTCTAAGATTTTGAGAAGGTCGCCAATGAATAGCACTCTCTACGTCACCTCTTTTAATGACGCACTATTCGCAGCGACTGGGTCCAAATTAATTCATAGTTTCCATGAAAGAAACGTAGAAGGGGATATATTTATTGCTTACGAGAATGGTGTAAAAATTCCAGCGTTTGATCAAAACAATCAACGGATAAACAACCGAATCCTTTATAAGATGGACCATGACCCCTTCTTACTAAGGTGGTTAGAAAAAAATGCGGACATAATTCCTCAAAAACATGGGGGAAAGGCTCCGCTGTGTGATGAATGTCCCAACCCTAACGACAATTGGCAGGGACATGTTGAAGGATGTTTAAATGGGACTTACCATTCCAGAGTATCTCACTGGTTCAGGAAAATAGTTGCCCTTAAAGCTGCCTTGGATTTCTACAAAGATGATTACGATATAATCGTTTGGTGTGACTGTGACATAGTCTTTAAAGAAAGGCTAACAAAAGACTTCATCCTTGAAGTTCTAGGAAACCACGGAGCTTTCTATTTTCTGGGTCCACACAGAAGAGAAGTTAAAAGTGGAGTGGAATCAGGATTCATGGCGTTCTCTAAAGCTAATGGTGGATATCAATTTATAACAACTGTCATTGATAAATATGAAGATGGAACCTTTCGTAATTATCAGAGGAGGAATGACGGATACATTTTTGAAAAGGTTTTTAACGAGGTGAATGTGCCTTCTCTTGATTTAGTTACACATGGTCATAACGGTATGGATGTTATGAATGAAGGTATTTTTCACACATATTTTGATCATCACAAAGGCGTTCACTGGAGAGAGCATGATGTGTAATGTCTAGAGTTTTGTATGTAACAACGTTCAATAAACGTTTATACACGGCAACTGGCCGAGATATGCTTCAGGGGTTTCAAGAAAGTGGAACCGAGGGAGATTTTTTTATTGCCTACGAAGACAATATAGGAGAACAAATTCCAGATTCAGACCGCTTTATTGTTCGAAAAATGGATGATGATCCTTTCCTGAATGACTGGCTTAAAAAGAATGAAGATATAATACCAGCGTCTCGTGGTGGCAAATGTGAAGAGGTGCTGGAATCGGGAAAGATTGACATCGAACTCGCTTTGAGGTTTGAAAGCAAATTTCATAAAAGGTTTGCTGACTGGTTTAGAAAAATAGCTGCTTTAAAAATGGCTATGGATTACAAAGATAACTATGACGCTTTCGTTTTTTTAGACTGCGATGTTGTATTTCGTAAAACAATAACAGAACATGACATGTTGGGAGTATTCGCGGGGATACCTAGAGGAGTTGCAGTATTCTATCACATGGGGGAATGGCGTGAAAGCCATGGCAGAGGCGTGGAGTCAGGGATAATAGGCTTCCACATGAAGAACGGAGGAGATGTGTTTTTGGAAAAGGTTTTCGACAAATTTACCAGCGGGGAATTCAGGAACTATAAAAGATGGGACGACGCATGGGCTTTTACGATGGTCCTCGAAGAGAACCCTGATATACACACAAGAGATTTAGTTAATATCAGACGCAGTGGTGGCCACGTAGTTCATCTTGGCCATCTCGGAGAGTTTCTGGAACACAAAAGGGG
>Ga0310121_10000185_pt1 | contig 67107 bp, 70 predicted proteins | sample CB27_Tmax_986_MG_FD_203504 | JGI IMG/M metagenome (GOLD analysis project Ga0310121, IMG submission 203504) | Marine microbial communities from Western Arctic Ocean, Canada - CB27_Tmax_986 | ecosystem: Environmental > Aquatic > Marine > Oceanic | place: Canada: Western Arctic Ocean | collected... | reverse complement strand
CCGCAATTCCGCCACCGACGTGTGGGCACCCAGAGAACTCCCAGTTGAACCGACCAACGGTTCCGTCAAGCGACCAGGTAACCCCCGCATCGTCGGTCGATGCGAGTGCCATGTCGCGAATGCCGTAGTCGCGATAGAGCACTCGGACAGTGCCGGTTCGAGGCGTGATCATTCTGTTCCAACAACAAGCGCAGCTCGATGTATCGACTAGTTGGTGCTGCTCCCAGGTCGCCCCAAAATCTGGCGACCGAGCAATCTCAAGAGCTCGGCCGGCAGGACCATCGTGGCTGCCAATCCAGGCAACGTAGAACATCCCGTCCTCGTCGGCGGTCATGTCGGCGAAGTTCTGCGCCCCGACGGAGTCGTTGGTCGAAGGGTTCGGACCCAGCTGCCAGGTACGCCCTGCATCGTCGGAGATAGCGGTCACCATCGGCCCGGCGCCAAATCGAGCGGAGCCTGTCGTCGACCAGTGCACCGCGATGTGATCCTGGTGTGCCACAATCTGCGGTCCGTTACCTCGGCGGGCTATGGAGATCGGCTTGACGGTTGTGTTGATCACCCGAACAGGTCCCCAAGTCTCGCCGCCGTCAAGCGACCGCTGCTGATGCAACTCTAAGACACCACCATCACGTTCTGCCACCAATAAATCAACGGTCAGGTCCTGCGCAAAAACATCGATCGACACCGTACCGTTCCCGACCACCTGGTGAACTGGTTGTCCTAACTCCTGAGTTTGAATCGCATGGGGTAGAGTGCTGAAAGTCAGAATGATAACGGTCGTGGCCGATACTAGTAATCGTCTCATGGGTCTCCCTGGCTGCTCTGTGTCTGGTCGAGGCTATTGTCTCGATGCGAGACCTTGTTGCTCGCACGGTCCGAAGTCATCGATTGCCGTGGCAGAACGTTCTGATCTCGAGAAAGATGTCTCTGAAGCAAGCGTCAGACTAGTAGCGAGGAGGTGGAGTGGATATCTGAACGGCCCAGTCAGAATAACCAGCAGGAAAAATTATCACCAGGGCCTGGCCCTGGGCGAGTGCCTGCACCACTGGTGGTATGGGTAAGAATCCTGGGCCACCGAGGACGGTGAGAGGCGGCAGGTCCTCTTGCGGGCATGTCACTTGGCAGTCGCCCGACGAAGAAGGCACGGTCTGATGGTCTGGGTTCGACTCGCTCGGTGTCTCGTGCGGGTTGCCCTCGAAGCGACGATCGGACGATGTACGGTGCATTCGGCACTGCGTCATCGAGCAAGATTTGTCAGACGTGAGATTCAACGGGCACGATTCACTCCCGCTGGTTGTTCCAGATGACGAAAAGCAGACTGCTGTCGAAGATGCTGTCAGCACTGTGACATATCCGCTTAAGACCAGTGTTGTGACGACAGGCCGATAAAGGCGCAACCAATTCATACGTTCCTAAATTCTATCGTGGGTCGACTGACTACTGTCAAGAACGGGATCTAGTCGACGGCGGCTTACAGGACAGCCGTAGCGCTAGCTTTTTGTCTGCAGCCAGCCAGTCCCACCACAAATACCCTGACCGAGAATAGATGCGACCATAGTCGAGTCATGACAGTGTCAGCGTACCGCCGCACGGTGGTTTAACGCTTTCCGCCCACCTCACGCTCAAATAGTGAGACAATGCCGAGAGACGGAGGCGTTCATGCGACAAGGCATAGTGATCGGACTGGTAGGAGCCACAATCGTGGTGAGTGGCGCACTGTGGACCACGCCGGCGCGGGCGCAGTCGGTTGCCGACAGCTACACACCGGTGACCGAGGACATGCTTGTCGAACCGCCGGCGGAAGATTGGTCGATGTGGCGACGGACATACGGTCATTGGGGCCATAGTCCGCTCGATCAGATTAATACCCAGAATGTCGACAGCCTCCGTCTCGCATGGGCGTGGACCATGGGTGAAGGCCTTCAGGAGACCACACCGCTCGTCCATGGCGGCATGATGTTTCTGGTCCAAGCGTGTGATTTTATCGAAGCACTCGACCTCAGGGACGGTTCACGGATCTGGGAGTACCGTCGTGACCGGGTCGAACACGCGGCAACCCTCGCTTGCGCCAATCGTAACGGCGTGCTTTACGGCGACAACCTTTTCATAGCCACGCACGACGCCCACCTCGTGGCGTTAAATGCCAGGACGGGTGACGTTGAGTGGGACGTTGCCGTCGGCGACTGGACCATCGGACAGCACTATTCCGGTGGGCCGATGATTATCAAAAATCGTGTCGTGGCGGGGATGTCCGGCTGCTATTTTCTGAATACACGTTGCTGGGTTTCCGCGCACAACGTCGAGACCGGCGCAGAGGAGTGGCGAACGTACACCATCCCCGCCCGCGGCGAGTACGGCTATGAGAGTTGGGGCGATATTCCCGACGAAGATCGCCGAGGCGGTTCCGCCTGGAACTCGCCGAGTTACGACCCGGAACTCAATCTACTGTACACCGGAGTGGGTGTGCCGATTCCGTGGGCCTCGGTACAACGCGGCACCGGCGATGGTGACGTTCTCTATACGAATTCGACCCTCGCCTTGAACGCGGACACCGGCGACATCGTCTGGTACTTCCAACACATCGCTAACGATGAATGGGATCTTGACCACCCCTTTGCACGCCTCGTTGTTGAAACAGAGGTTTCACCGGGCGACGTCGAATGGAAGAACAATGCCATCACACCAGGGAATCGACGCAAGATTGTGACCGGTATTCCAGGCAAGACCGGGATCGTCTGGGCGCTTGATGCCGCCACCGGTGCATTTCTCTGGGGTCAACCCACGAGCTACCAAAACGTGGTCGAAGACATCGATGCTGAAAACCGTCGGGCTATCCTGAACCCTGCACTCAAATTTCCTCAGGTCGGTGAACCCATCTTTGTATGTCCCAGTTTCATCGGGGGTATCAACTGGAACGCCACCGCCTACGACCCTGGCACCAACACTCTCTTCGCACCGACTAACAATGTCTGCATGGATTTCACCGTAAATCAGTTTCGTGACCGCCCGGGCCTCCATCATGGATCTGCTCGGGGTGCGCGAAAAGCGGCGCCAGGGTTTGAGAACCAGATCGGACAATTCTCAGCCATCGACTTACGGACGGGCGAACCGCGTTGGGTATATCGACAGCAGGCTGCTATCGGCGGGTCCGTGCTGACCACTGGCGGCGGGCTCGTATTTGTGAGCGACGACGCGCGGCGATTCCGCGCATTTAACACTGACACCGGCGACATCTTGTGGGAACAAATCCTTAATTCGAGCGCCGGAGGGTTCCCCGTGTCGTACATGCACGACGGCGTGCAGTACATCGCCATCGCCTCTGGCGGCGGTATCAATCACAGGGGACTGACGCCCGAGATCCAGCAGCCGGGCCGTGGCAACATGCTGTTCGTCTTCAGGCTGCCCTGAGTTGCCAAGGTTCTCAGCTTATCGAGGGGGGCTGCGTCCCATTCACCGGCGAGGTGTTTGGCATCGGTGATTTGTTCCACCGTCATCCGCTGCGCGAGCTTATCCCGCTGCTGAGTATAGAGCTGCCGTGTGAGGTGGCTAGTCGCACCGTTCCAGGCCAGCTCAAGCCACATAGCCTGCACGTGGTTCTCATCGACTCCGGCACCGTACGCCAGCATTTAACCGAGGCCACCCTGGCCTGGCGAATAACCCTGCTCAGCCGCCCAACGGTACCACGTCGCAGCTTTGGCATCATCACCGATCACGCCGCGGTTCCTGAAGTACAGCAGACCTAGGTTGCACTGAGCTGGAGCATTTCCCTGGTCGACCGCGCGTTTGCGCCAACGCACCGCCGGCGTGTCCTGTAGAACAACCTTCCCGCTTAGTACAAACGCCCTAGCTCGTTCTGCGCACCGGCGTCACCTCCCTTGGCTCTCGAATGGAGCTCGTCAATAGTGGCATGCTGCGCGACCATTGATATGGTGCAAGACGTGATCAAAACGGCAATCGCGAGAAGATGAAAAATACGTCGAGGTTGTGACAGTTTGAACCTACCGTACCGCTGTGGGTGGTTTAATGCTTTCCATGCCTTATTTCCCTTGCACTCGAATGGTGACACAATGCCGCGATGGTCTGGACGGCCTTAGATCCCTACGCATTGGTCATCGCACTTTGCACTGCGTGTGCTGTCCTCAAGGCGCTTCGTGGCGCTAGGCGAACCGAACCCGGCCCGACGGATGTCCTCGCGTGGCTGTTATTGTGGATCCCGTTTGACCTGCGGTGGTGGAACGAGCTCTATGCCGGTCCTGGTGGCCAGTATGGCTACCAGACTTGGGCGGTATACGTCACCGCTGTCGCACTCGTGGGCTGGGGGCTCTGCCGACGCTCGACTACACTCGGGATTCGCGTGCCGAGGACTCGTGACGTTTTGGTTTCTCTGGCTGCGGTTCTGACTCTCGCTGCGCTCTTGATCCCGCCAGGACTGTTCACGGGTTTTTTGCACTGGAATCCAAACCTTCCCACCCTAGTCCAAGGTGCGAGCCTATTTGGTACGCTCGCGCTCAGCGTCGCGCTTCCGGAAGAGCTGTTCTTCCGCGGTCTCCTGCAGACCTGGTGTGAGCGCTGGACCGGGCGACGGTGGTTAGGCCTGGTGATCGCGTCGGTCGCGTTTGGCCTTATGCACTGGAACAACCGGCCAGAACTCACGGAAAAGATGATCTACTGCCTACTCGCGAGTGTCGCTGGCCTGGCTTACGGGTTGTCGTTCCGGTATGGAGGCCTGTTCGCGTCGGTCATGAGTCACGCGGTGGTTAACTGGATTTGGCAGGTTTGCCTTCGGGCGTGAGTTAGCCACTGGGCGGGACGGAGGGCAGTCTAACGGAGACGGGATTAGCGGCGCGGATGCGCCCCGCGTGATTTCACTGAGTGCCTGACCGCTACATCGGATACGGTCTTCTATGGTTGCGATATCTGCCTTTGGATTTGCTGCGACCCAGCGACGCCACAGGTCGTTGTCAATGATGGTTGTTGATGCCGGTGTTGCTGATAGCTCTTGTGCGACCGCATCGTCGCTATGAAACTTGAGCCTGAAACCACAATCTTTGTCTTGGGTTCTGAAAATCGTTCACAATCTTGATTGACATCGATCGCGGTGGCGAGAGAATACGCGTTCCTCATAGAACTTTTGATACGCTTGGAACGTCCATCGTGAGCTCAAGCTATCTAATTATTCCAAGGAGAAAGATGGCCATCTCGTGGTGAGATCCCAGAACACCAATCCCGACGAGCTTCTCGGGAGACGCCTCGTCCTTGAGTATTGAATCCTTGTTTCCATGCAGAGGAGCCAGAAAATGGTTGCTGTCGAGTCGCTCGCTCGGTTCGATGCATGTCTCTTCTCAATTGAGTAATCGACTTTACCGATTTCGAGTGTCTTTTTCGACAGCGATGGAGGCACAATGCCACTTAGGTTGAGGCGTTCATGCGACGAGTGACAGTGATCGGATTGGCAGTAGCGGGGATCGTAGCATCCGCCTGCGATGGCCAGCGGTCGCAGTTTTCGACGGCGGCCACCGATTCCATCGCCGAACCACACGAGTCCGGCGCGTCGTTCGTAGGGACGTGGAGACTGGAGCGAATAGAACGCTACGACCAGACTGGGGCGCGATTAGCTGACTTCGTTCACCCGACGATAGGTCATGGGACGCGGCTTGGTTATCTGATGTACGACGAAGAACGAATGGCGGTTGCCGTTCAGCAGGAGGGACGCGCGCCGTTCGCCGGTAATGTTCCCACGCCTGAGGAAGCTCTCATCAACGTGAGGGAGTACACCGCATATTTTGGACCGTATTCTGTGATCGAGGAGGAAGGGTACGTCTCGTATCAGGTTGCGGGCAGTCTGAACCCTCGCGGTACTGGTGGAGAGACGCAACCGTTCTATGAGTTCCTGGTGAATCAACTGGTTCTCACACCAAGTCTTCAGTGTCCCGATTCTTTTCTGACGGATCGTGGCTGTGGGTATGGCACGACCGGTATTCAGTTGCGCAATGTGTGGGAGAAGCTCGAACCGTCAACTGCTGAGGATCTAGACTCTCGGTTTCTGGGGTTTTGGCAAATCGACAGGATTGAAAGACGGATGTCCGACGATCAAGAGAGTCCGACGCCGCAATACGAACAGGGGTATCTCATTTACATGCCGTCCGGATATATGGCGGTCCAACTCATGCGACCTGACCGTGGAGTCTATGACGGGTTTCGACCGACCGCGGCGGAGGCTGCCGACGCAATGCGAAGTTACGTCAGTTACTTCGGTCCGTTCAGGGTGGACCCTTCGGAGGGCGTCGTTGTGCATCGGAGGGATGGCGGTCTGAATCCGAACAGAATCGGCGACGAAGTTTCTCATTCGTTTGAGTTTCGAGACGGCCAGCTTATCCTCAAGCCGCCGGTGTCGATTGTAGAGGGGCAAGAGGTTCAGACGCTGGTGTTCTGGGACCGTCTCAGCACCGTCGACGAGATGGTCTTTCAGTAAGTAGTCTGGTAGACCTTCCATCTATACGCCTGCATACTGAAGCTGTGATTTTCTAAGATATGACACGAGTCGGAGTGCTGCTCATGGTTACATCGTTGCCACTGTGGCTATTACTTCCGGTATTGCCGTTCTTGGGGATATCTATCGCTGCGAAAGTAATCGCGACGACGGGCGTGATTGTTGTTGCCGAACTCATGTTTTGGGGAGGTGCTGCGTTAGCGGGACCTGGTGCAGTTCAGCGTCTCAAGGGCTGGTGGCGTCGATAGGAGATTCAAGGTTTACCTACCAAGGGGGACTGCCCGAATGAAGTGCGCTGTATACGCGTCCTCCAGTTGCATCGCCTGCGTTGTAATACATACGTAAGGTGCCTCCAGAGAGTCTGACAAGGTCTGGGTCGTTAGCCATACTGCTTTGGCTGGAAAGTCCGGTGTCGGACTCGGTGGTAAACGTGAGACCGTCGTTCGACGTGGCCGCCATTAACTCGTACGTGTTGTTTCTGAAATAGAAAATCGAGACTGAGCCATCGGCGTTTGCGATCGCTGCTGGGTGTTCGCCACTTCCGGTTAGTTCGGCCTTTGGTCCAATACGTGTACCGAAATCAGGGTACCAATTAAGCAGGTCACTGGAGGATGCACTGTAGATGCTATGGGGCATTAATGTTTGCCCGGCTCTCGGTAAATCGCTGAAGTATATTCGCCATCGCCCGTCACTTGTTCGCACGAGATTGCTTGGTCCCGTCAATTCAGTCAGTCCAAAGCTCGAAGCATTAACGCGGATTCCTTCTTCGCTAGTGAATGTCATTCCATCGTCTTGGCTGACAGCACTTATTATCCCGCCCATGCCATTGGTGAAAATGCGTAGATGTCCATTGTCAAGTCTGACGACACGAGGTTGTCCATAACCTTCTGGCAAGCGACTGCCAGGCTCCATGTTAAAACTGAGTCCATCTGGTGAAATGGCGCTACGAACTTGTCCTCCTGTAAAGACATACATACGCCATCGTCCGTCGGTCAGTTGAATGGTTGACGTGTCTGCCAATACTCCTGAATATCCTGCTATTCCATTGTCGAGTCGAATACCTTCCCTGCTCCATAGTTGTAGAACAGAGGGAACCATACTCGGGGCAGTTGGCGAGAGAGCTCCGTCTCCATTTGCCCCGCATGCCGTTACGACGAATGTCGCACTGATTAGTCCAAACAGCAGACAACGATATTTCATAATGTTTTCTGAAACCCATGTCGGCAAGAATTAATTTCTTGCTTTCTTGTCCGGTAAGAAATTGTTGACCGTTGATGCGATTGTTTGCCCCACTGCTGGCGATCGTGATCTGACTAGACACCTCAAAATTAACACCATACTCGCTGGCTTGAGACGAAAAATGGGGAGAGTGTAACTTAATACGTGTCGGTCGGCCGGTAAACGGGACTAAGTATGTCTAAATACCGACGGTCTCTCTGCTGCTGCGAGCTATTTGTTACAGTGAACATTTAGTAGATACATTGACACACTAACGAATGGACAATCTCCCGATTGAAGTTACGAACAAGGTTGGGCAGTTACTCGGGTTGGCCAGGCGTGTGACCCTTTTACTCGTACTGTCGACACTGGCTTGCAGCAGCGGAAACTTACTAACGTCCGGTCCGGGACCTGTGGGTGCATCATCTTCTGCGGGATCGACAAGAGTTCAAGAGGGCGCCGCGAGACACTTCGGTTCCTACTTCTCCGGCAATGCTCTCGTCACTGACGTAACGTTCGTGGATTGTACGCTCGAAAACAGCTCGCAGACGCGGTGTTACGAATTGTTGGCGTCGAGCCAACCAGAAGCTCTCGTAGTATCTGGGCCGTTCTGTCCGTCAACGGTGACCGATGAGGATGGAATGTTCACGTGGGGCGGAGAGAACCCAGGCCTCTACGCACTCAATTAAGATTTTTGGGAGATGGTGACGGCATTGGGCTATTCGTTCGTTAACGAAGATGGAACGATCAACGTGGCCGATCCACGGTCCGGTGGTCCAGGTCGACGTGATGTGTGTCTTGAAGCAATTCCAGACGACTCATACACGCTCAAAATGCTCATCCCAATAACCCCAGAAAATCTGGCGGTTTCGACCCAACTGAATACCGTTAGTCAAGTCGGAGTGGCTCTCGATGGCGTGACGATCTTTGGTGATGCCCCTACAGGTAACGCGATTCCAGCGCTTGATCCGTGTGGAGGACATAACGACCCGTCAGGCTATTACCACTGGCACTTCGGCCCGGATTCGATCCAAGAGAACCTTGACGCAGAGGAGATAGACCTGGTGTGCACCCACCCGCAAAATGCCGAAGCACTCGTCGGATTTGCGTACGATGGTTACGCGATATACGGCCCGAACGATTCAGGTGGCCTGGCGACAGGTCTCGATGCCTGTTCAGGCCATACCGGTGAGACACGTGAGGTCGGAAAGGCCTACCACTACCATCTTACCTACGAATCGCCGAACCTACCCGAATGCCGAACTGGTGCGGTGGCACGGAAAAAGCTCACAAGTCCTGACAACCCTTACGTTCAACTTCCCGACGGCGTGGGTCCAAGGGGTGGTGGTCTTGGCCCGGGCGGTGTGCCTCCGAGTTTTACTGAGGCAGCTGAAGCACTCGGCCTGACCGTCGACGAGTTGCTTCGGGTTCTCGGACCACCACCGTCCGACCTCGAGACTGCAGCAGCAACTCTTGGAATCGCTGTCGAGAGGCTCCGGGCTGTGCTCCCACCACCACCCCACCGGCGGCCCTGATTCCCATGTACGCGAATACGGCGAGAGGGATCACTATGCGAGGGCGTTTTCGAACAACGCGAGCAAGCGGCTCCACGCTCTCTCTGCTTGTGCTTCATGGTAGACGGTCGAATCAGGTGGGCACCATCCGTGCATCGCGCCGGAGTACACCTCAATCTCCGCCGGTAGCCCTGCCTGTGCGAAGGCGTCGCGAAGTACGTCCTTGGCTTCCGGCTGGTTCTCGTCATCGTTCGCAGCGATCGCAAAGAGGTAATGCGCCTTCATTTGTGGCACAAGGAGATGCGGACTATCGGGTTGATCGGTGACGAGGCCACCGCCGTGGAACGACGCCGCCGCGCCAACACGATCAGGAAGTGTCGCGGCTGTGCGCATCGTGAATGGTCCACCCATGCAGTAGCCCATTGTCCCCATCTTGCGGTTGCTGTCTACGGATGGTTGACTGTCAAGAAAATCGATAAACGCTTGGGCATCTCTCGTCTGCGTGTCCGGGTTCAATGTCGCCATTAACGGTCTGACGATTCCGCTCACTTCCGAGAAATTTGTGGTGTTTACGATTGGTGCTCGTTGCGACCGGTAGTATTGGTTAACGACCAGGACTGAGTAGCCCGATTCTGCAAGCCGTCTAGCTATCTGTCTTTTGGCGGGTCGCAAGCCAAAGGCATCGGGCCAAATCAGGACACCGGGATGAGTCCCACTCGAGGGATACACGAAGTAACTATCGGCCACGCCATCTGGAGTTGTGACATCTAGTTCCATTTCAGATACCGCTTGAGCGTTTGCGGCGCGAGGTAAGAGTATCGATAATCCAGCGCCGGCTGAAACTGCTCCGAACTGCCTGCGCGTCAACTTTTTCCCACGCAAATAATCGGTATTCTCGGCTACGGTTCGTTCATCACACATGTGTGCCTCCTCACCAGCAGGGTTGTTTTCGTAGGCGGTTCAGTTGCATGCCGACCGGTATTCTACGTGAATTCGCTCGCAAGCTGTATCGAATAACTCATGTTGCCTGTATAGGTATCAAGTCGGGTCATTACGGTTATATTTAGACGTGGTGGGAGTATTTTTGGGATTCGTGGTTCTGTTTGACCAGTTTCTGACACACCGTGAACGCACTATACTGCGGGATCAGAATGGTGCGCTGATGACATACATGTATAAAGGGGCAGCAGTACATCGGAATGCCGATTGGCTCGGCGACTCATCCAGGTGAATGGGTAGCGTTGAGCTTATCGTAGAAGGCGCGAAGTTGCCTTGTTGGCCGCAATGATTGCACGGGCCATCCACGGACAGCTAACCGATAGAAATAAGAGTTAGCGTCGAGTCTACCGAGTGTCCTTGTCCTGCTGGCGAGCCCCACGAAGTACGTTCTCCATCGCATAGTTGCCTTCATGGCACGCGTATTCGTACAGCCTGTCGATCTCGGTAACCCCTCGCTCCGTCCGGTTCTGCGACATGGGAATAACGGCCGTCCAGGCTGTTGTAAACATCGACGGGTCTTCGACCGTAAATCGATAGTCAATCGGATCTTCATCTACTCGCGTAAAACTTTCTACTAAACGTAATGTTGTTCGAGGCGCTCGCCAACCTTGCGCCCATCGATAGTCTGTCTTGGTAGCGTAATTCTTTGTTTCGACCATCAGCGTATTTCCCTTCCAATGACCGCGGGAGTCGCCAACCCACTGGCTAATGGTTTCATTCGTTGCTGCTTCTTCTTGGGCGAGGAATTCCTTGCCAGTGGATTCGGCGGGCCGCTCAAAAGGCGTAACTGTCTCGGTGGTCCAGATTCCTTGTAAATCTTGGTCGTCCCAAGCGGTACGGAACATGTCGAAATTGCCAGTCGGCACGCTAGTCGGACGGTTCTGACTAGTCGCCACAATAGAACTGAATATGGTGATTACCCACGCAGTTATAAGGCGACCGCTGACTGTACTGATTCGATGGGTTATGCGAAAACTCCGTAAGAGGCCCCGACGCGAGGAGCAGGGCCTCCCGCATAAATGTCCAACTAGGCGGCCATCCCAACCCTTTAAGGATTCATGTTAATCGGCATCCTGGGTCTCTGCGAGCAACTAATGTCAAAGGTATCGTCGTTGGCCAGCAAAGCTTGACAGTGATGGATGGGTAGAGTCTGATGAGCGCCTACGTCGTGAGCGAAAAAGGAGGAACGATGAAAACCTGTCTGACCCAACTTGTCGTGGCCGGTCTGTTACTCGTGTTTAGTGCCGATGGCGTATTGGCGGAGGTGGTTCAATGGCAGGTGGATGGCCAGACGCGGGAAGCCATTGTGTATCTCCCGACTGTGTCATCGGGAACTGAAGAAGTTCCTCTGGTCCTGTCGTTCCATGGTTTTGGCGACAACATGAACAACTTTCAGCACACGAATATGCATCTAGCATGGCCGGAAGCTATTGTCGTGTATTTTCAGGGTTTGGAAAGACGTCGTGGCCTTCTCGGTTGGCAGGTGGAGAGCGATGCCGGCAATCGTGATCTGAAGCTCGTCGATGCGGCGCTAGCGTCGCTGCATGAACAATATAACGTCGATGACGATCGCATCTATGCAACCGGATTTTCAAACGGGGGAATGTTTACCTATCTGCTTTGGGCGGAGCGTCCGGAGGTCTTTGCTGCCTATGCGCCCGTAGCTGCCCGTTTGCGTCCGTCGGTTCGACCCGAGCAGCGGTCGCCACTATTGCATGTGGCCGGGGAACGAGACCGAGTGGTAAGTTTTTCGGATCAACAAGCCGCAATCGAAATCGCGATTAAAGTGAACGGCGTTGCTGATGAGATGGAACCATGCGGGGAGGGTTGCACGGTGTATGGTTCCGCCACACGTGCACCGGTCGTAACGCGGATTCACCGTGGTGCTCACACCTATCCGCGCGGAACTGTTGAGGCGATCACATCATTCTTTCGTGATCATTCCCGCGGGCGATGATGCATCGTATTGTCGGCGGTGTGTTGTTTGATTGTTTTCGAAGCTTTCGTAATGTCGTGGTAACTTCAAATTGAAATACTAGAGTTAAACGTCAGATTGGCAGCGCCCGAGTACAGCGTGATGGTGTCGTAGGCCGTTGGTTGTCACTGACGACAACTGGTAAGCGGGAGTCCAACATGGTTGGATGGGATCGGTGGGTGCGAGCACCTCAAACCCTGTGGGTGCGGCGGGCCATCTTTCAGATTCATTTGTGGACAGGAATTGGTATTAGCCTGTATCTCCTCATGATTTGTGTGACGGGGAGTTTATTGGTGTACCGAAATGAGCTGTATCAGGCATTTTCTCCAGAGCCAGTCATTGTTGCGGGGTCTGGTGAATCTCTGACGCCAGAACTCCTGACTGAAGTCGCCGAGCGAGTCTACCCGGACTACGAGGTGACCAATGTGCGCATAGGCGAGATATCGAATCAGGCCGTTGAGATTTCTCTCGCCAGCGACCACGAAACAATTCGGCGGTTGTTTCATCCGTATACAGGAGAGGATTTAGGGGACCCGCTGCCTCTTGGGTATCGTGTCTCTGCGTGGACACTGGACCTTCATGACAATCTGCTAAATGGTCGAACAGGGCGTAGAATTAACGGCCTAGGTGCTCTGTGTTTCATTGTGTTGTTTGGCACGGGAGTCGTGATTTGGTGGCCAGGTATTAGTAGTTGGCGCCGGAGTTTGACGCTAGACCTGAGAGCGAACTGGAAGCGATTGAATTGGAATCTCCACAGCGTCCTGGGTTTCTGGTTTATGCCCTTCATTTTGATCTGGGGTGTCTCGGGCGTCTATCTATCCTTTCCGGAAATATTTCAAGGAGCGGTGGATTACTTTGAGCCGTTCGACCCATCCAATCCCGTCGATCGGGTAGGTGATCGCATTTTGTATTGGCTAGCGTACCTTCACTTTGGTCGGCTAGGTGGTCGAGGGATTCCGTTTTGTGACCGGGGTCTCTGTAACGAAACAACGAAGGCAGTTTGGGCCATCGTCGCATTCGTGCCCCCGGCGCTGCTTGTGACCGGCGTGGTGATGTGGTGGAATCGCGTTCTGCGTCGCTCGGCTGAGTAATGAATGAGATTTGATTTGGCCTGCTAGCTAGTGGTGCGACCGGAGGTGTCTTTGAGTATGGCTATCATCAATTACCGCTCCGTCAGTGTGACTGTTCTTGCGATGCTCGTGATGTCCGGTGCCGTCGAGGTCGGAACGCGGTTTCAGAGCACATCCCTAGACAAGAACAGACAGATCTTTCCTGTCACTCCATCAGCTCGTGTCGGTGCGTTGGAACTATCGGTGCGCGAGGCGTTGGAGAGTATCGTGCCGTCACTGCGACAACAGCGTTTTCCGACGGAAGCGGTACGTGCGATTGGTCGGTCCGGGGACGGTCGTCTGCTGTGGTACCTGTATGACCTTCATTGGTTTGTGACACGCACGTCTCAAGCTACCTTGGTCGAGGCCTTTGAAGAGTTGAGCGGCGCTGGTCTTCCGGAGGACCCCTTTACCGTTATGGGCGATCGGGTTTTAGCCTGGGACCTACCAGAGCCGCCTGACTACCGACTGTTTAAGCGTGACTTATTTCTTTTCATTGAACCACGGTGGGGAGCCTTCTTCGATGACGACGATTCAGCGATTGACTGGCGACTTGTCGGATGGGGAGGAGTTTTTATTGACGATCGTTTAGATGCCACGTTGGGTCAGATTTGTCCGAGGGGATGTATTCCTGCGTTGGACGAGCCTGCGGTGACCGATGCAGCGGGTGGGGCGTGGTATCCAGACGAGGCGCTTGTGTTCGGTGTCGTTATTGAGGGGGAGGCGCGGGCGTACCCGAAGAACATTATGGAGGTGCATGAGATGGTCAATGACACTCTTGGCGGACGCAGAATCGCTATACCCTATTGCACCTTATGTCTGTCCGCGCAAGCGTATTTTACGGATGAGTTGGAAGGGTTCCGACCACGACTTCGAACCTCAGGACTGTTGTCACGGTCCAACAAGTTTATGTACGACATCAATACGTTTTCAGCCATTGACACATTTACCGGAAGAGCGCTCTCTGGACCATTGTTCGACGCCGGTATCCATTTCAACCAGACTACGGTCGTAACGTCGACCTGGGCAGCTTGGCGTAACGCGCATCCCGAGACGACCATCATTGCTGGGGATGGAGGGATTGGTAGGAGTTATCCCAATAATCCTTTGCGTGGTCGGGACGACGCCGGGCCTATCTTTCCGGTTGGGGACGTTGACCCGCGCTTGGGTGTGCACGACGTGGTGTTGGGTGTCGTTGCTGCTGATGGGAGGCCGGTCGCATTTCCGGTTGGTGCGGCACGTTTGGCGCTTGAGGCCGGTGAGACGGTCGCGGTCGCAGGGGTCGCACTCAGGACCGATGCCGGAGGACTGCGTGCTGTGAATAACGGTTTTGAGGTTTCTGCTCACGAAGCGTTCTGGTTTGCATGGAGTCAGTTTCAGCCGCAGACGTTATTGTGGGAGCGATGAGTCCATTGTGACTGCTGTCGGAATAACAATAAGTAGAACTACGGTCAATGGCGTCCTTGTTGTCGAGAAACTGGTAGCCTACCTCTAGATGGACAACATCAATGTGTGCCAGCAGCACTTCGACGATCTCTCGGAGGATTACCGGATTCGGTCCGTCAAGGTCTATCGTATGGAACTTGCTGCTGAACAGTCTGTACCAGTTCTTCCGTGCCTGGACCACGAGGCGATGTTGCACCAGACGATTCCACCTCACGCTGCAGCGTATATTGAGAATCGCGTGTCGCACGACCTGCACGAAGTCGTTTTTATTCCGGATAGCTCTCTAGTTGAGATTGATATCATTTCGACGGATGAAGAAGCGTCTCACGGCTCACGGGAGCAACTGAGAGAGGAACTTCGCAAACGGTTTCCAGCGTATCGTATAAAAGAGAAGGGTCCGTCTTATCTCCGAGGTGACCGGCGCGTAATGAAGGCTTGCCGTGCGCAAGTGTCTCTGCGGGCTGTTCTTAACGGCGAGGACTTTGACCTGCTTGATCGTTCAATCGAACGTCTACAGATTGTTGGAGCACTGATGGAGAAAGAATCCAGGGTGGCTTCGTGGGGGGTTCGCACGATCACCGGGCCACTGCTGGCAACAACAGGATTTCTCATCTATAACCTGCTCGGTAGATTCACTCCAGAGATCGGAGAGTTTTGGTCTCGTAGTCTGCAATACTCGTCGGTTGGACTCCTCGGCGCAATCTTTGTTTACTACGGTCTGAAAGCAGTACATCTCACCGAGATGGCTAACCGTGTCTGGAAGCGGGCGGCGGAGTATCGCCTTATTGTTTCCGCACGACGACGATTGTAAACGTCGTGACCGCCAGTATTTATGTCGACTAGGAGACCTCATGCAATATTCCGTTTTGAGTAGTGGAATGGCCTTGGTAACCCTCGTTGGAATACTAACGCCGACCGTGGGCTTTGGGCAGGGGCAGATCGTAGTGGAGCAGGATGTGGTCTATGGCCGAACGGCCGGTTCAGCGCTAGTGGCTGACATTGCGTATCCCGTCTCTGAAGCTCCAGTCCCCGCCATGATTTACGTACATGGCGGACGGTGGCGAGCGGGCGAACGAACTGGTCGCGACCGACTTGATGTCTACGAGTGGGCCGGGGAGGGGTTTTTCTCCATGACGATCGACTATCGACTGGTTCCGGCGTCACCGGCACCCGCGCCCTATCAGGACCTACTATGTGCTATTCGCTGGGTCCATGCGCATGCCGAGGAATACGGTATTGATCCGGATCGTGTCTACCTCATCGGAAATTCTGCGGGTGGTCACTTGGTTTCTTTGGTTGCAACCCTTGGCGACGGACCGTATGAGAAAGTTGGAGGATGGGAAAACGCACGTAGTGACGTACGGGCCGTGATCAGTGCAGCGGCACCGTACGAATTGAACGCTCTTTCGTGGGGTAATCTTTGGACACCGATCGAGGGAAATGTCGAAGAGCAGCGAAGAATTGCGTCACCGATCCGTCAGATCAATGCAAGCACGAAACCGATTTTGATTATCCATTCCGATGACGACCGGTCTGTGCCTGTTCAGCAGGCTCATGACATGGTCGCGGCGATGGATAACGCTCGGGCGCCTCATAAGTTTGTGCATCACACCGACCGTGGACACATGCGAATTACCGAAGAGGTGACCAGAGCAACCTTGGCATTTATCGCCGATCTTGAAAGACCATAGCGCAAGGCCCTGGTTCAAGGCTTTGTTATCAAGGGCAGTGACTCTTTTAATTTCGAAGGCGACGGAAGTAACTATCTAATGCAGCGAGTGCAAGGAATAGTGTGTGTGGGAATGCTGGTAATCGGTGGCTGTGGTGCACCGGAGGGCCAGCCATCAGAGTCGGTTATGGTCGAAGATAGTGTCGATCCTACGTTGGTTCGACCGTTCGAGATCAATGTTCCTGACGAGGTTCTTGTTGACCTTGACGAACGTCTGAGTAGAACCCGGTTTCCAGTGCAGATTGGCGAGAGTTGGAAATACGGAACTGATAGAGCCTACCTTCAGGAGCTAGTGAGCTATTGGCTCAACGAATATGACTGGCGCGATTAGGAGCGGCACTTAAATACTTTTGACTACTACAAAACAGAGATTGAAGGTCTCGATATCCACTTCATTCATCAGTGCTCGATTGAACCAGATGCGCTGCCGATCATCATTACGCACGGGTGGCCTGGTTCGGTGGTCGAGTTTCTGAAAATCATTGGACTGCTGACGGACCCGGTGGCGTATGGCGGGAAGGCGGAGGATGCTTTCCATGTTGTTGCGCTTCATCTAAATATAGTACTCGCCAGTTCTTTAACTGATTCAGACGATCCGACCGGTGGGGCGACACCAGAGGAGCTCCAGCGTCTGCAAACGCGTCGGGCCATGTTGGCCGACGCGTTTGCAGATTCACAGATTCAAGGTACGAGACCGCAATCCATCGGCTACGGACTCGATGATTTGCCTGCCGGCTTGGCAGGGTGGATTGCTGAAAATTTTCAGAGTTGGTGTGACTGCAATGGTGACCCTGAGTCAGTGTTTACGAAGGATGAACTCTTGACGAACATTATGTTGTAATGGGTTACGCAGTCGGCGACCTCAGCTGCACGTCTTTATTACGAATCCTCCCACCAATCAACCGGTGGTCTCATTACCGCCCCGCCCGGGCGTATCGAGGTTCCAACGGCAGGAGCGATCTTTCCGAAGGATCTTTCCCGTCCGCCCCGCCGGTGGGCTGAGGTTCACTACAACATTACGCACTGGACGGAAATTCCATACGGAGGACATTTTGCAGCATTCGAACAACCCGAACTACTGGTTGACGACCTCAGAAGCTTCTATGGGACGGTTCGCTAAAGCGGTGGTGATTCGCAAATGTTCGAGTCTTAGTGTGAGATAGTGGAAACTTGGAACTGTTCCGAAGGTGCTAGGGTATACGGGTTTCGCGAAGGCGTTCATACGATGAGAAATACCAATCGTCATGGGTGTGCGCTCGTGACCAAGTCAGAGGACCTAGGATGAACTCCACACTGAAGATCGCAGGAGTCGTATTTCTAGTCGGCGTGATTAGCTACGTGTACACCGCTCCTTATGCAGGCAATCAGGGAATTCAGCGCACGCCAGGTGTGAGACTGGGAGGGACGATGGCTCCCCCACCGACTGACTTTAGTACCGTCAATGACGTAGCGCGGAATCTGTTGATGAAGCAGAGTGGCTTCCCGCCGTTCGTGATCTATCTCTCGTATGTGGGGACCTCAGATGGCGTGATCACCGCCACTCGTCCGGATGGGGGTTATTGGGCGCAGCAGGTGAGGGACGGTCGCGTCGACGGGTGGCTCCGTATCGGTGATTCGACGTATGCGATGCGGGCCAGAGAGGTCTTGGGTGACGCGCGCATACCGATGCTCGAGCTGTACTCGGGCAAGACCGGTCTTCCTATGGATAGGGCGGTGGGTGGACCTGAACCTCTTCGTGACTGGGAGGTCTTCCTCTGGACGCCTCGCTGAAACCTTCTTCGTCGATTTATAGCTGCACAGGCATCAGACCGGTAGGTGTTCTTTAGCTGCGCTGATACTGAGTCGCCGCTGCGGTTTGCACAACCGGGAGCAACGGGGGCGCCGAATACGATCGGACCATCTGTTCTTTCGGTGGGGACTCATAAGCGGTGGTGCGTTGCCGTGGGACGCGGCCAATAGACGCAATTACTGTTTCCATCTCTTCTGGTGATAACTCCTGACCGAACGAAGCGCCGGCCGCCTTGGTAATACTCTCGTTCATAAGCGTCCCGCCGAGATCATTCGCCCCCACATTCAGGCAGGCCGCTATCCCGAGAGGCCCCATCTTGACCCACGATGCTTGAATGTTCGCAAGGACCGGATGTAATGCCAGTCTTGCTACAGCATGCATCAATAGCGATTCTCGGAATGTCGGCCCTTTACGCGCACGGCCCTTTAAATAGATAGGCGCTTCCATATGTACAAACGGAAGGGGAACAAATTCCGTAAAGCCACCAGTCTTAACTTGAAGGTCCCTAATCCGCCTTAGATGTCTGGCCCAATGGATGGGGTGGTCGAGGTGACCGTACATGATGGTAGCGGTGGTCTTGAATCCGACACTATGTGCCGCTTCCATGACTTGAAGCCATTGAGCCGTGGTGATCTTGTCCGGACACAACTCTGCCCGCACCTCGTCATCTAACACTTCAGCGGCGGTTCCAGGCAATGTGCCCAAGCCCGCCTGTTTTAATTGCAGCAGGAATTCCCGAGGTTCCAGATTCAGTGTCTCAGCCCCTTGCCAAATCTCTAACGGTGAGAAGGCGTGTACGTGCAGGTTTGGCACCGCCTCCTTCACGGTTCGGCAGATCTTAAGGTATGTCTCACCCGTGTACTCCGGGTGGATACCGCCCTGCATACAAACTTCTGTGCCACCTCGGTCCCACGCCTCGCGACTTCGACGGCTGATTTCACTCAGGTCTAGGTCGTACGGCGCCCCTCGAAGATTCTCACTGAGCTTACCTTTTGAAAAGGCGCAAAACTGGCATCGAAAATAACAGACGTTGGTGTAATTGATGTTCCGATTGACCACGTACGTCACCTCGTTACCATTGACGTGTCGACGCAGTTCGTTCGCTGCCTGAAGAACAAAGACCAGGTCGTTCCCGCGGACGGTGAAGAGTTCTTCGATTTCAGATACTGACAAGGCCTGACCGTTCGACGCCTTTGTACAGAGGTCCATTACTCGAGTTGTAGGTTGAACAGGTGCGGTCCTATTCACAGATTGCAGCAGACGCTCGGGCAAATGAGCGTCGCTATCACCAGGAGACCACATGTCTGACCTGGCAAATCCTTCAGCGTCTGACACCCTGATCAGCGGAGTTTTCAGACTTTCGGCGATCCACTTGTCTGCCTCTTGTACATACTGCGGATATGCGGTCAGTCGTTCAACGAGTATCTTTCCTGCAGCTTCTGTTTCTGTTGCGAGGCGATCAAGATGAGGCCACGGCGCCTCTGGATTGACATGGTCTGGCGTGATTGGCGACACGCCACCCCAGTCATTAACACCGGCGTGTATCAAGGTGCTAAATGTTTCTGGAGTTAAGTTAGGAGGAGCCTGAATCGCCATGTCAGGACCAAAGATAATCCGGGCACTAGCGATCGTCCATAGGAGGTCTTCGAGCGAAGGTTCCGAAAAGTTGGCCATAGCCGTACCTGTTTTGGCTCGAAAGTTTTGAATGATGACTTCTTGGATATGCCCATAGGTGTCGCTGAGATCACGTAAGGCCAAAAGGGAATCAATACGCTCCTTACGTGTTTCACCAATCCCAATAAGGATGCCTGAGGTGAAAGGAATTTTGAGTTCGCCGGCCCACCGTATGGTGTCGAGTCTCGCGTCCGGATCTTTGTCAGGCGAACCGAAGTGTACTTGTCCTCGTTCAGCTAGACGAGGCGACACGTTTTCTAGCATCAGGCCCTGAGAAGGGCAGTGTGCTTTTAGTGCTACGAGTTCAGCTTGGGTTAATACGCCAGGGTTGGCGTGGGGGAGGAGACCTGTGGCATCCAATACTGCTTTCGTAGCAGCAACGAGATAGTCAATAGTTGTTGCATAGCCCAACTGATTTAATTCTTCTCTAGCCTGTGGATATCTCAGTTCTGGCTTGTCGCCTAGAGTAAAGAGCGCCTCGTTGCAGCCGGCGTTTGCTCCCTGACGAGCAACGTCGATCATCTCGTCGATCGTGAGATACGCTCGTTCGTTTGGGTTGGGAGGCTGGGCGAACGTACAGTAGTGACACACATCGCGGCATAACTGTGTGAGGGGAATAAAGACCTTCCGCGAATAAGTGACGACATTTCCAAAACCTGCATCACGGAGTACGGATGCCCGTTCCATGAGCGTCGACAATTTCGGCGTATCCAGAAGGCTTAGCGCTTCGTCTTTAGTCAACCGTGAATAGGCTTCGTGGTCCATGACGTAGGATAATTGTATAGATTGATGCGCATTGCGATCACAGGAGCAAACAGCAGCGTCGGCAAGGCCCTGCTCTCACACATTCTGACTCAACAAGCCGACGATCTAGAAGTTCGTGCCGGCGTTCGAACCGAACAAGCGGTTATGACGTTACCCACCGGTCGGGCGGTGACGCCGTGCGTGATTCGTTATAGTGACTTCGACAGTTTGCGGCCCTTCCTTGAAGGAGTCAACTGTGTGGTTCATCTTGCTGGGATTCTAATAGAGAGTAAGCATTCGAGTTATGAGACGGCTAACGTCGAAGTGGCTAGGGCGGTGGTGGAGGCGTGCGAGTCGACCGCTGTCGAACATATTGTATTAGTTAGCGCCATTGGCGCTAACTCTAAGTCTTCTAATAACTATTATCGTTCGAAGGGGCTGGCCGAAGAGATCGCGGTGCAGTCGAGTGTTTTGGCGACCATTATTCGGACGCCAATCCTGTTCGGTCCCGGTACTGCTGGGGCGAAGGCCCTCGTGGGTATGGCGTCACGAAGATCAATCAGGGTTCTTGGTGGCGGACAGCATGCTCTCCGCCCTTTGGATGTGGATGACCTAAGTAAGGCCGTGATGAACTGCTGCCAGGTGCGTCCAGACCGTGCAGCTATTCATGAACTCGTTGGACCGGAGACCGTGACTCAGCACGATTTACTGACGGCGGTCGGGCAGAGACTGGGGCATGTTGTGACGGTGGGAACGTTACCGGTATGGTTGGCGAGATTGGGCGCCATGATGATGGGAGTGTTCAGGCGCGGAGGTATGACCCCGACAGTCATTGAAGTGATCACGGCGAATGAAACGGTGCGTCGGAACGCCGACGTGGACCTTGGCGTGACACTCACACCGCTCGGTGTGACGCTGGAGAAACTTCATTTCTAGGCAATTGGTGACCAGTGACACAAAGTAAGACTGAATCGGTCGGACCGAAGTATTCCGGCAAGTTGGAGCGAGTCCTCTTTTTGGCCGTGACCGCTGGCTGTTTTGCCTACCTCTATTTCCGTTTAAATGCTGCGGCGACACGTGAAGGTTTGTCGCTGATCGAATACATGGTCCGTGTATTCGCAAATGTGCGCTGGTTCCCTTGGCTCTTATTGATGATGGGGTATTCCAGTTTCTATTTCTTGATCGATACGCTAGTGGTCACTCGGGCGCTAAATTGGTTCGTTAAGTCAATTCGCTACCGTGACATTTTGCCGATTCGCGCGAGTGCGTACATCATTTCCATTTTTAACGAGCAGATCGGCAAGGGCGCTATGGCGTATTACCTCAATAAACGCGACCAGGTTCCGGGTTGGGAAGTCGCGTCGGTCATGCTGTTTGTGATGTTCTGCGAAGTATTTTACTTGCTGATTTGGGCGACCGTGGGGTTTCTATTTAGTAGAGAGTCACTGCCGGAGGTCTTCGGGCTCATTCCCTTTTTTGCACTGGGCGGGTTTGTGGTCTTGATCGTCTGGATACTCTATTTCCGAGGAGTGATCCTGCCGCATAACCAATTTCGAACGCGAGAGATTGCCCATGCCTTTAAGTTGGCGACGGTCAAACATTATGGGCTTTTCTTTTTACTCCGGTCCCCGGCACTGTTGGCCGCAGTGTTTGTTTATACGCTGTCACTACGGTTTTTTGGCATAGAGGCATCTTTTCTAACATTACTCGGCTATTTGCCCGTTATCTTCTTTTCGGCAGCAATCCCAACACCAATGCGCGCCGCGGCGATTACTTTTTGGGTGATTTTGTTTCCTGAGAATGAGGGGCAAATGGCAGCCTTTGGGTTTGTACAACACAATTTCTTCATCTTCTTTAACGCGCTGATCGGGGTCATGTTCTGGTCGAGAGCCCAGCGTGAATTATTCGGGTAATAGTGGCAAACGCGCTCACCGGAGTTCGTTTTCTGTTGGCCGCGCCAGTGGCTGTCGCCTTTGCTAAACCCGATCTGCTAAGTCCGACTCTTCTGATGGCTCTGCTCTGCGTAGCGATTTGGACGGACTATTACGATGGTCGCGTTGCCCGTGCGATGGGGACGTCTTCACCGGCTGGGCAGTTATTTGATCACGGCACGGACTGTGTCTTTGTTTCGGCTGGGTTGACCGGTTCGTCCATCGTTGGGTTGGCGCCCGCCGTTCTGCCCGCGTTGGTTGTCATTGCTTTTATTCAATATGTGCTGGATTCCTATTTGTGGCATCAACAGAAACAGTTGCGAATGAGCGTCATCGGACGCTGGAATGGGATTTTATATTTTGCGCCGCTCGTGATCATCGCGGCGTCACGCCTGGGTGTGTTCGGGGCCACCGAACGATTACTTCTACTGACTGCGGCAACACTTGGGTATGTGCTGGTGGTGTCTACGATTGTTTCTATTGCAGACCGTGCAGTCGCGCCGCTAATGGCTCAGCGTAAATGATAAGAAAAACCACTGCATCAATTGCGTGAGGCTGTCGGCATTAGGAACACTGACACAGAAGGCTAACGGGACTCGACCCGGAAGGACCACCAACCATCTGGTCGTAGCGCATCGGGTGGTGGCGGCGGACTCGCCGGCACACTTATGGTATTTAGCTTTGTCACGCGTGCATTCCACGCGCGATCCAATTCATCTAAGTTTAAGACCCGGGTCAGATTGACCGGATAGACTGCATTATTCAATCTCAGTCGTGCTGTACCGTCATTCAGAACAGCGTTAGACCAGCGTTTGCTCTCACACTGGGAGCAACTCAGATAGAGGTTTCCAGCAGTTGTCGACATACAGTTCAGATTGATCGAATGTGGGAGGACACCCGCGTTAATCTGTATTTGGCAGAGAGAGATCGCGTTGGCAAATGCCCAGTCCCCTATGGGGTCCTCTACTTCAGCGCCCATCAAGTAACCACCGGGTATCCGATCGCAGGGGCAGGTGAAAAACCAGTACAAACAGCCGGTAACCGGTACAACGACGAGAGCGGCCGAAAGGACAGTACGAACTACATTCCGAGATTGCTGTTCGCTCATTACGCCTCCTAGGACAGTTTAACTGGGTCGTGCTTCTTGTCTCGATACAATTTGAGGTAGAGATTTCTCAAGGGCCAAAGCTTTAATTTGGATGGAGAATCTGAACGGAACTGCTTATCCTGTGCAGGGCGTTGTTAAGAGATTTATGTTCTTGCGAACGGAAGTTTGGCGGGACCTTATTCGCGACCTGATGGCGGACGTATCCAGGCGAAGCTATTTCTTTAGAAATGAACAGTAGAGCGGAAAGAATTCTGTGAGAAGACAAGCGATGAAACGATCAGTTTTTGTAGTTGTGTTGTTAGCCGTGGTGGTGACTGGTTGGTTAGTGACCCAGAAGGTGGGGGCGCAGGGTGCGGCGCGCGGCACTGGCCATGAGCTGATTGATGCGTGTCGATCTTATGTGGACTTTACGCGACTGCCGACGAACGACGTCTTTGAGTTCTTTCGAAGGGGATATTGTGACGGCCTCGTGAGGGGCATATCTGAGTTGGCTGTCAGTCCGTACATGGATGCAAGGCATGTGTGTGCACCGAGCGAAGTTACTCAGGGGCGGTTTATTAGCGTGGTGCATACATATCTTCGAGAACACCCAGAACGCCGTCACGAAGTTGATTGGTTAGTGGTTCTTGAAGCTTTAATGGACGCCTTCCCGTGTTCAGAATAGTTATTTCATGCTTCCGCACATAAATAACTTTCACGCGTGACGAAACTTTACAAGACCAGCTCTGGGCTGCAAAGCGATTGGTCCGCTAGTGTGTCTGGAGTGTTTCGCGTCGGCAGCGGTGATGCTGGTAGAAATAACGGCTAAGTGTGACAATTATTTACAACATTAACATATTTACATGATTAATCATTTACAAAGATATCACAATTACACCTAAAATAAGCTATAAATGTTGACTAGTGCCGTCGTGTGAATAACAATGATAAGTCTGTAAACAAATTTGAAAGAGGTGGCATATTGATTTTGAAAGATGTTTCGACTCTTGATGCTGAACGGTGGGATGGTATCAAAAGGCCATATGGCGACGATGCCGTTGCTCGGCTAAGAGGCAGTGTGAAGATTGATTACACGTTGGCGACTCGGGGAGCGAATAAGTTATGGAGAGCTCTCCAAACTGAAGCGTATCTTCCGGCGTTGGGAGCTTTGACTGGGGGACAGGCTGTCCAAATGGTGCGTGCTGGGCTGAAGGCGATATACCTGTCAGGTTGGCAGGTTGCAGCCGATGCCAATTCAGCCGGCCAGACATATCCTGACCAAAGTCTCTACCCGGCGGACAGTGTTCCGAATGTAGTTAATCGAATTAATCGAGCTCTTCAAAGAGCCGACCAGGTTCAATGTGCTGACGGTATGCCTGACAGGGACTGGTTCGTACCGATCGTTGCGGATGCTGAAGCGGGATTCGGTGGCGCATTGAATGCGTTTGAGTTGATGAAGTCCATGATTGAGGCTGGGGCCGCAGCAGTTCATTTTGAAGACCAAGTGGCTGCTGAGAAAAAGTGCGGACATCTTGGGGGCAAAGTACTGGTGCCAACGGCTCAGTTTATCCGGACGCTGATAGCTGCACGGTTGGCTGCGGATGTTCTTGATGTGCCGACTATTCTTGTGGCCCGAACGGATGCTCATTCAGCTAAGTTGTTGATGTCCGATATCGATCCGGCAGACAAGCCATTCATTCTTAAGAATCGTACTCCTGAAGGGTTCTTTCAATTAGATGGCGGAATAGACTGCGCAATCGCGCGGGCTCTTGCGTACGCTCCCTATGCTGACATGATCTGGTGTGAGACTTCGACGCCGGACTTGGACGAGGCGCGTCAGTTTGCGAAGGCAGTACACGCCGAGTTTCCAGATAAGCTACTTGCATATAATTGTTCTCCCTCGTTCAACTGGCGTAAACACCTTAATGAGCAGGAGATCTCGGATTTTCAAGTAGAGCTTGGGAAGCTTGGCTATAAGTTTCAGTTTGTCACGCTGGCCGGTTTTCATGCTCTGAATCACAGCATGTTTACTTTGGCGCGAAGTTATAGCAGTGAAGGCATGAGTGCTTATGCTCGGTTACAAGATGCTGAGTCTTCAAGTGAGAGGGAGGGTTACACGGCAACAAAACACCAACAAGAGGTGGGAACGGGGTACTTTGATTTAGTGTCGGAAACAATTTCTTCCGGAACTGCATCTACGACTGCAATGGCAGGGTCTACGGAGACCTCTCAGTTTTAGTGTCGCGTCCTAGTTGCTGAATTGGCCCTCGACGGCTTCACCTGTACCAAAATGTCAGGCAGTTTCACACTCGGATGTTGAGGCTCTACTGAATAACCGTCTAATTCGCAGGAATATTTCAGGCGCACTCTACAGTTTTCGTAATCGGACGTTACGGAACTTCACAATACCAGCTCGGTGCTGTAAGGCGATGGGTCCACTAGTGTGTCTACTGTCTCGAGCATCGGCGGTAGTAATACCGTTAAGGATGACAGTTAAGTGTGAACCGTTTGCTGTGATGTCGTAAGTGTTCCATTTGCCGGCTGTCGATACCGTTTGTGCGGGTCCCGTCACGCCGACGATCGATCCGGTTCGGCTGTCTGGATTATCGTGCTTGTCCGCGATGTTCACTTCGTAGGAACTATTTGCCCCGACATTGCGAGGGTCAGCACAGCGAATAAAGACACCACTGTTACTGGTGTCCGCCTCAATCCAATACTCGAAGGTCAATTGAAAGTCACTATATGATTCCGCGGTCACAAGGAATCCCGGCTCGCCGTCACCCTGCACGGCGCCGTCGACGAGCTCCCATGTCGCATCGCCAAGGGTGTTCCATCCGTCGAGGGTAGAGCCGTCGATGAGTGTTATCCACGAGTTATTAGATTGACGGAACGCTTCGGTCGTGGAGTAAGTCCCACCCAAGCCGATAAGAATAAGAGTTGCCATAGCGAAAAGTGATCGAACCATATCGAACCTCCCAAGTGTTTGGATTGTAGCTAATTTCTGGTGTAGATCCTCGCGACCTTGCTTGTTTTATCGTACTCATCGCTAAGAGAACGTGTTCCCAACTCAGATTCAGTGGCTCAGGTGGCTGTTTGTGATGCCGATGAACGGGTGGAACCGTTGTCTAGTCTATTCATCCGTTGATATTCAATGAAAGGTCAGCGATGCGTATTCCACCGCCGCCGCACTTGATTTTGATGCGGTTGTACGTGACCCAAACAAATCGACGAAGTATCAAAGCGGTACGACCTAGGTGACCATTTACACTCGAATGATGGATGTTGGATATCAGGCCCTTGTCGATTCGATTGATCTTGATCTCTCTCGTTCCGGCGCAAAGGTCGAATAGACGGAAAGATAGCCTAGGCAGATTGCCTCTTCTCCGACCGTAACTGGTAGCCAACGGCCGGAGAAGAGGGTTGAGCGTTATAGACGAATATGGAAGAAACGTCTATCTGCGGCCACGTCCCTCGACGCTTGATGCACCCGCCTGTTCGTCTGTGAAGACGGGTGTGGCTTCGAAGGTAAGAACGTCGCCCCATTCCGCTGCCTGGATATACAGAGTTTCCGGTTTGGCCGTTTCAATTAATAGCCATCCATTACCAGACCCCGGCGCATGCCAACGACCAAGCAATGTTGAACCTTCTGGCAGCGGCGCTCCTTTCTCAAGAAATCGGTTGTGCGCCTTGTCGTAACAGTCTGATTTTAGTTTCCACTCGAACATATAAAGCATTATTTGCACTCCTTGTAAATCAGAAAAGATGTGTAACTAAATAGAATGGTCAACAGCGATAGTTTAATCAAAATGCGTTTACTGGAACGCGGTCCTGTGCGAGGTGGCTAGAGATATCGTAAGTATTTGGGTGGTTACGGCGGGCGGCGGGTGTTGACCTATGGGAGACGGCCGTGAGCCCCCTCTTCACAACGCACTCTTGCGTGGAGGGAGTAGCTGGTCCATCATGGAGCATCCATGCCATGTACCAGGAGGGATGATGAACTATCGATATGTCACTTTGGCATTTACAGTCGTGACTTTTGTAGTACTGACGCCAATCTTCGCTGCTGCTCAGTCGGAGATTGCAACGGCCCCGAGAACGTCGTGGGGCGAGCCGGACCTGCAGGGAGTCTGGCATTCCTCTGGGGTTACTCCAATGGAGCGACCTGACGAATATCAAGGAAGAGTCACGCTGACCGACGAGGAAACCGCGCAACTTCGCGGAGAAGCCGCGGCCCGCTCTGAGCAACTTTTACTCGCAGAACCCCGCAGAACCGTCGCCGGGGGGAACGTTGGGGCCTACAACAGTTTCTGGAATGAAGGAGGAACACCCACCAATCGGACGTCGATGGTGGTCGATCCACCAGACGGTCGATATCCACCATTGACGCCGGCGGGAGAGATTATCAGGTCTAACGGCGACAACCGAGGAGATGACTCCTGGGAGGACCGACATATTTGGGAGCGGTGCGTGACGCGTGGTGGAATGCCTAATGCTATGTTTCCGCGTGGCTACAACAACAACATCCATTTATTTCAGGCGCCTGGTTATGTCGCGATAGTCCATGAGCAAATCCATGAGACTCGCATCATCCCTTTGGACGATCTTCCTGCGGTCTCAGAGAATATCGGGCAGTGGAATGGGGTGGCGAGAGGACGTTGGGATGGTGACTCCTTGGTCGTGACGACCACGAATGTCCATGACAAGGTGAGCGCACTGCAGCCGTGGTCAATCTTCAACTCGGCCAGTGGTTCCGGAGAGGGTATGCGCCTCGTGGAGCGTTTTACACGTGTTGACGAGGAGACTATCGAATACGAGATAGAGGTCAGTGACCCACAGATGTACACGAGATCTTGGACGGTCGCTTATCCCTTTGAACGCATGGACCAGCCGATCTTTGAGTACGCGTGCCATGAGGGAAACCACGGTATGGAAGGGATCCTCACCGGGGGCCGAGCAGAAGACGTAAATTCTCCTGAAAACTGAGCGATTTCTGATTGTAGTAGTTTCGCACGTTACGTGCAGACGAACTGAAGCTCTAACACTTTTTAGTCGACATTCTGAGGATCGATAGGTTCGTCGAGCGGTTCTTCCTCAGCGAAAAACGTATTCTTCCCAATTCGCAGTATGTTTTGGACGAATTCTGTTCCTCCAAGGCGCACCGCTTTTCGTAGCTGGCGAAAGTCTTCCGGTGTCATGGAAACTCGGTTGTCGCGAATGATTGGGGCCTCTGGGTTGTTGAAAACCGTCTCGCGGGCGTCCTGCATTGAGCCTTCATTTTCTATTCCCATGTCTACTGCAGCCCAGGCTTCTGGAGCTTCCCCAGAGCCGTCCTTACCCGCCCATTCATCCCGCTCGTCTAAGGTATCTGCCATAGTCAGAACTTGCCGACCACCCGGACTGCCGGAGAGATTCTTAATGCGATACTCGCGTTCAAACTCTTTCGTAAACAAGAGCCTTGCAACAGCCCATGCACATCCGTCGAAGTTGAACGTGGTCTTCTTGGAGTTATTAACGACGTGAGCGGCGCGTGAAATTGCCGCCGACTTGATAAATCCGGTCGGGGACTGTTTATCGGAACTAGCGGCTTCAGCAAGTAACGCTCGTTCCCGTTTATTCAGCCGAATACTCAGCATGGTCCGTTTTTCTGGCGCTCGTTCCCATGCAGAAGAAAGGTCATCTGGTCTGGTTTTATTTAGCGTTTGTTGTGCTTTATCAAGCAAACTCTTTAGACGATCATCTGCTGTTTGACGTTTCTTTGTTGCCATGGGGTCACTTATTTCCTATATGTGATCTACGGGTTAGTTAGACGTATGAAGTAAGACCTACTTGGCGCGTGTCCGAAAAATATTGGCGCGCGTTAGATTTAAGCCTCCCTAGTGTCTTCGCGACAGTAGATAATCATAAATGAGTTCGTACAAGATGCTCAATAATGATGTTCAAGTAAACAACAAATATGATAATCATTAAATTGGATCGATCGAAGAATCAGGGTTTATCTAGTGAGAATCTAGTCAAATCTTAAAAAAACGCTGTTACCATTGGCATAGTGGTGATGTCCCGAGCTGCGATGAAGGGAGCTACGGCATAAGGTTGATTTGATTCAGCGACAAATCCGCGTTTATCTGGCACGGATCTAGGGCAATCTTTAAAAACGGCGATATCATTGGCGAAAAGTGGTCAGCCGAGGTTTCATGAGAGGAACTGCGGCACGGAAGCAAGATAGATGCGGTCGCCGGTGTTGTAGATTCAGGGACTCGGCGAGTTCTACGTATAGGTTTGGAGGGCAGGTGGATGAGACGTAGTAATTGTATGGCGACACTGGCGATAGTGGGAACCGTTTTGGCTGTCGCGACACAGGAAGCTCGCCAAGAGCGCGTAGCATTGGAACTACATGACGTTGCCGAGAATCTCTACATGCTGTCTAACGCCTCCTCCGTGGATGGGATGGGTGGTGGTGGAAATACTGCGATTTTTGTGACTGGCAGTGGAGTCGTGCTGGTCGATACCAAGATCAATGGATATGGACAGGATATTCTCGCAGAGGTGCGGCGAATCACCGATCAGCCCGTGACGACGATCATTAACACCCATAATCATTACGATCACAGTGGTGGGAATGTTGAATTTTCAGACACGGTCAATTTTGTTGTGCATGAAAATGCTCGGGCGCAGATGGCACGAGCTAATTGCGAACCGGTGACAAATTGCGACGCCTTTAAGGGAGCGAACGAAAAATATCTACCTGAGACGACGTATTCGGATCAATTGTCACTGTTTAGCGGGTCTGATCAGATAGACCTGTATCACTTCGGGCGGGGTCATACCGACGGCGATACGTTTGTTGTGTTTCGGGCCGTTGGTGCAATGCACACCGGGGACATGTTTGCCCGTAAAGGTTTGCCGTTCATTGATGCCGTGAATGGAAATGGAAGCGCGACTGAATTTGGTTTAACGCTCCAGAAGGCCGTTGAAGGTATCAGTAATGTCGATACGGTGATACCCGGTCATGCAACTGCGGTGCATACCTGGAGTGATTTCGTTGATTCTAGTGGGTTCTACAACGACGTTGTGGCCAAGGCGCAACGGGCCAAGGCGGCTGGTCAGTCAGTTGAAGAGTTTATTCGTTCGTATCGGGCGCCGAGTGAATATAGTGATTTTGAAGTTGAAGAAGGACGATTGACGAGCATCGCTGGCTATTTGTTTGACGGCCGGTAAGAAAGGAAGGAATCTTATGACAGGAAAGGCAGTACTGTTCACGTTATTTACGATCGGACTCATTGGCCTCCCGTCGGCATCCAGCGCTGAGGTCTATCACCATGTTCACCACCGGTCACCGGATGCACTCGCGGCCGCAGCGTGGTATATGGAACACATGGACTGCGAGGACTATGGCCGCGCAGGTGCCTGCCAAGTTGACAACATCCAGATACTGTTCTACACCGACGGTGTCGAACCGACCGGGCCCAGTGTTGGTACCGGTATGGATCACATTGGGTTCTCCTTTCCTGATCTCGAAGCCAAGATGGCTGGGTGGAGGGCAGCGGGTGTCAATGTTCTTGAGGACATTCGCGAGGTCGAAGGCCTCTTTAAACTGTCATTCGTTGAGGATCCGTGGGGTACTAAAATTGAAGTGGTTGAAGATCAGGAGTGGCTAGGGTTCCACCACATTCATTTACGGTCTGACGATCCAGACAGAACCCTTGCCTGGTACGAGGACCTATTTGGCGGAGTGCCTGACAAACTGAAGGGGCGCCTGACTGGTCTTCGCTATAACGACGGTTTGTGGTTATTGGTTGGTCAGCAGCGTGAAGGAGCACTCGTTCCGACGGCCGGGCGATCATTCGACCATCTCGGGTGGGAGGTCGACGACATGGATGCTTTTGTCGCCATGCTCCAGAACAAGGGAATTGAGCTGGACTTCGGACCACGCGAGATCACGAACAGTGTCGGGCAAGAACTGAAAATCGCGTTTGTGGTGAGCCCAGAAGGTGTTCGGATTGAGATTGTCGAGGTCGTCAGTTAACCCGTGATTCCTCCGTGACCACGTCGCATTCAACAGTATCGGTGAATGGGGCAATGGAATAGTGATTTTAAAGATAGGGGACGTTGTTACGAACGACGGGCGTTGTGTCTGCGGCGAGGGCCGTCTGTGGCCTTCTGTTGATTGGCCTACTGTTGGTGGCGCGCCCGGTGGCTGGACAGCCGAACGAGGTGACCGTGGCGATTTCGCACTTTGTCAACCTGTCTGGCGCCGACGACGATAGATGGATTGGCATCGGCATCGCTGACACTATCGCGACTGATCTGTTGGTCTCTGGGAATATCAGCCTGGGAGCGAGTTATTTGTGGTGTACAACGAGGAACGTGACACGCTTATTCCTAGCCGATTTACTCAGCTTGAAAACCGTACTTTCATTGTGAAGTTTAATCGGCTGTTCAGGTTTTAATAGAATTACGTTAGTTCTTGTTTGTTTGATAATTTCATCTAGAGCGGTTTACGACTAAACCGAGGGAGGCTTTCAGAAATGACCGACGTTTTGACCGGAGCGGAATTCAAGAAGCAGCTACGAGCTGGAACACCGAAATTGGGCCTGTTTGTCAATTCACATAGTCCGACGGTAGTCGAACAACTGGCGCATAGTGGGTACGACTGGTTACTTGTGGACTCTCAGCATGGGCCGATGGGGTTTGAGACCCTCTCCACCATGATTGGTGGTATTGCAAGTGGTGGTGCGAAGTCACTGGTTCGTGTCGCGGGCGCCCACGACCGAGGCGGTATTCAACAGTCTCTTGATGTCGGAGCTGATGGTGTACTCGTCCCGTACATCAATACGGCTGAGGAGGCTCGTCAGTCGGTCAGCTGCTGTCGCTACCCAACAGCTGGCACTCGGTCTGTCTATTTCCCTCAACGAAGTATGAATAAAGAGGGGTTACTCGGGTATGCGGGTGCGGCGAATGACAATGTGATCTGTGCGCTACAAGTGGAAACTGCCGACTGCATAAAAAATATCGATGAGATTGCGGCAGTTCCCGGTGTCGATTTGCTGTTTCTTGGACAAAACGACCTGTGTATGTCCATGGGACTCTACGAAAAATATCAATTCCCTGACATGTATTTTTCTGACGAGCTTCAGGACGCCACAGAGAAACTCCGTGCAGCGGCCAAGCGGAACGGTGTCATTCTCGGCTTGTTTCTGTTTGGAACCGACCGGGTTGGTGAGTTTCTCGACAAGGAGTTTTCGCTGATCAGTCTTGGGAATGATCTTCACCATGTTTTGACTCAAGCTGGTGCCTATGTCGCGGACGTCGAGGAGACCTCGAAAGCCAAAGGTCGGCCATGGACCCGCCGGTCGACGGCGCTCTTCTAGCTAGACTAATGACATCGCAGAAGAGAGTCTGAGTTATAGGAGAAGACCGATTCGTTTCTCAGAGAAGCGTATTTGTGAACATCGGCCAGTTAGGCGTCTCAATGCCCTCGGCTGGACCCGGTTTTCGCGATGTCATATTTGGAAAATTCTTCGGGTGAAAAGTTCGCTTACATGGTCTAATTACTAGTAATCTGGCTCACGAATTTGGAGGTTTAGATGAAACGTGGTCTTAGAGCAGTACGCTTCGGATCCATCGCGTGTCTGATGATAGGGCTTAGCGTTAGCTTGGCCTATGGTCAGGCTCCGGATACAGATTCGCCTCGAACTTCTTGGGGAGCACCTGATCTACAGGGGGTGTGGACCTCTGGGACGCAAATCAGCTTGGAGCGCCCAGAACGCTACGCTGGCCAAGAATTTCTTAGCGAAGAAGATGCGGCAGCTCTTCAGCAGAGCGCTGTTCAGCAGAAGCAGGCGGATCTGAGCCAGAGTTTCGCTCCCAATGTTGATCCCGTTACTGGGCGGCCACTTGACCAGATTCAACCGGGACAGCAATTTGGTGTTGGCACCTACAACCCGCAGTATTTCGATGGGGGGACATGGATCTATCCAACACGGCGGACCTCACTGGTTGTTGAGCCGTCAGACGGGCGGATTCCCTACCGACAGGACGCACTCCGTTACCAGCGGGAGTATGGTGCTCCACCTTACGACTCTCATCTCGACTTGGACACAGGTGAACGTTGTCTGGGTGACGGGCCACTTGAGATGATTTGGCTGGGTTATAACCCGAATCACCAGATTGTCCAGACGGCTGACCACCTAGTGATTCTCCACGAGATGTATCGTGAACGACGGATTATTCCCATCGATGCCGGGCCGCATGTGGATTCAGATATTCGCCAGTGGAATGGGGATCTCCGAGGGCGCTGGGAAGGAGATACGCTGGTTGTCGAGTCGACAAATTTTGTGGACAAATGGAAAGATTACCGCTTCAACGAGATCTGGCGCGGGGCGTCTGAGACATTGCAGTTGGTCGAGCGGTTTAGCCGGATCGATGATAAAACCCTCTTGTACCGAGTGACGGTCACTGACCCGGTGCGGTTTACCAGTCCGTGGACCGTTGAAATGTATTTGACGACAGACCAGGCTGCTGCCGGTACCACTACGGGGCCGATTTACGAGTTTGCGTGTCACGAGGGGAATTACGGCGGTGCCAATATTCTGAGCGGTGCACGGGCGGAGGATGCCGCGGGGGGACAATAGATAGAAGTAAACGGTGTGGCGATGGGCCGGTTGCGGCTTTAACCTCGAGTTAACGGAGTACCCATTGCACCCCCGCCATCAAGGTCGCGGCATCGATGCCAAGGTTCTTTCCAGCGGTGCCGGCATTTGAGATGTGGTGATTGCGAAATTCGATCATCAATCCAGGGCCTCGTGGGGGAATAATTCGAAGCCCGGCGCCGTGAATTACTTGAAAGTTGAAGACCCGGTCTAATTCGGGAATGTCTAGAGGGTTCCAGATCAGGCCAGCGATGCTCATGACGTAGGGTGTCCATCCACGGTCGTTCCAGAAGTGATAACGACCACCGACGGCTGCGATTCCGCCGCTGACTGTGAAAGTTGGTTCGTAGTAGAGGAACAGCGTGCCCTCTCCGTAGAGTTCTAGATGGTCGGTGACGAACCGCCCGAGTTGAGGATGAAAGGCGACAAGCTGTATATCGGTTTTGGTCTTACCGTAGCCGGGCGTCCAGGAACGCCCCCAACCTCCACTTAGTCCACGAGTCCAGTTTCCAGTGGCGCCGCGAGGTGGGGAGAGGGATCTTCCTCCTCTCTCCCAACCTTAGTTGGCGTCTTGTTTGGTCAGCACTTGGCCATCCCAAGTGAGGCTCATGAATTGGTCCGAAGGAAATGTCACAATGACTGGTTGGCTTATGGAGTATTTGTCATCGGGGCCGTCGTAGTCCCGAACGGTGAGGACGGCGCTCAAGTCGACGAGACCGTAGGTGCCTTCTCCCTCACCTTCCGCGTCCTCGAATTCGAATTCCCCGTCACCGTCAAAGTCAATGCTCGGGGTGCCGCCCTCTGCTTCAAAAACTAGACCGTCTCGAAATAGCCCACCAGGCGGGAAGGCTACAAGTTCAATATTGAGCGAGCGGTTTTGTGTGTTCTGGATGGTTACCCCGGACAAAATCCCTCCATAGCCGTCGGCGTCAATTTGGAGTTCCCACTCGCCAGCCGCCAATTGCATGAATTGGAAGCCTCCGTCGTCGTCCGTCGTCGCTTCCTGGACTATTCCCGTGGCATCGGCTGTCATGGCAACTGCTGCACCGACAATTGGGTTGTCCCATTCATCGGTTAAGTCTGCTCGGAAGCTTCCTTGGGACCAGGCATTCAATCCCGTAAACAGAACGAACACGACTGTCGACAACGATACGAACATCAGTTGTTCTCTGTTACGCATCTATTTCCCCTTTTAGAGTGGGTTCAGTTTATTGGGTAGTCGTTTCAATATTTCCAGTGGGTACAACAGAACTGCAATATCGTCACGGTCACCTAAGCTGTGCAGCCTAGCGCGCCACGCGTGTTATTTTAACCTCAAGTTTAACCTGAGGCCACAAGGTATTTTTGATGAGGCCATTACCGCCGTTAACAGTGTCGGCGATTCTTGGAAACATCACGTGACCACCCAAGTTGGCTATGTTCGACTCCTGGGTGCCTAATGTTTCGAGATGGACTGTAATTGATCTGCTCGGTTGAAACGGCGCACTCAAGGTGTAAAAAGAAAGGGAATCTTCATGGTGTTTGTTGTGCTTGAACTTGTAGCGAAACCGGAATGTGTCGATGAATTGCGAGGGATGCTGAAGGCTGCTTTACTCGACACTCGGAACTATGAGGGATGTCACGGTGTGACAGGTTTTGTTAACGAGGACGGTCGAACGATGCTCTTGACTGAGCGATGGACGTCAAAAGACCATTACGAGCAGTATCTGGCCTGGCGAACTGAAAACGGAACACTCGAACAGGTGATAGGTTTGTGCGCGGGTCCACCAAGTATTCGCTATTTTGACCAGGTTGACGTGTAGGCGAGTTTGGCGGACGAACTGGAAAGAAGTTTAGAACGTTAGGGGCGGGGGCATCACCCCCACGCCATACTCGTAGACGAGCTGTCCGCCACGGTCCGCGGTTTCCATAACGAGCCATAGACCGCCGACTCCTGCGACGAAGAAAAGGATCTGGATTAGGGCAGGTCGCCACGAGAATACGTTAGTGATGGTATCGAGTGTGGTGTGCGAGGCGGTCGTCGACCTTGAACGCATGATCGTGGCGCCGTGCGTAGCGAGTCGTCCAAGCGTGAGTATGGTGAAATAGCCTAACGTAAACGTCGCCCAGGTCCAGTGTTCGTTGACAAGCCCGTGGGCCAGCCCAGGCGTGAATACTGTCGCAGCGGCTTCCCGCCCAGTAATGTAGGTTGCTCCCATCAACGCGGTGCCGATGACGTAGAGTGCAGTTCCACTATGCCTCCATACCATTTGCTGACTGAGTGCAAAGCCAAGCAGGTCAAAGAAGACACCCGTGGTTAACAGTGCAATCGGGAAATGCACGAGAAGGGGGTGGGCATTTGGTGCCCATTCCGGCAGGAACCAGTTTATAGCCACGTCGATCATGGTGCGACCCGCCAGGCCGATACGTGTTCCCATTGTCTCAACTCGTTCAGTGCCCACTCATTGGTTTCTTCGCTGTGGCAGGTCGTACACGGGTTCGGGATACCGTGTTGTTCGGTCAGGACCGGGGAAATGAATTTAAAGGTGTGGCTTCGGACATTTGTTGTGCCTATTGTCCTCGCGATTGGCGGCATGTGGCAGGCGACACATTGACTGCCTTCAGAATCTACAGCGTGCCGAGTATGGTCTGTGACAGATTCAGCTGGCCCCGGTTGGAGTTGTGGTTGGTGACAGGTCAGACACAAATCAGGAGTGGGCATGATGAGGTCAGCTTCGAAGTCGGTGCCGTGAGCGTCATGGCAACCTGAACATGACACTCCTTTTACATACATCTGGCTCTGAACATAGTCATTACCTTGCATTCGGTTCTTGTGAGCCGAACCATCGGGCCAGTGAGTGAATGTCTCTTCGCCGAGGTGTGATTCGTCCAATTTCCAGTAGTCACTGAGACGAAGGCCTGGGCGATACCCGACTGGCCAGTCAACATAAAACTCGCCAATGGGATTTGAGTGTGGCTGACCTTGCGAATGACATTGAATACAAACATCTGTCGCCGCCATTGGGTGCAGTCGTGAAGGGTTGACAATATTGCCATTAACGGCGTCTTGAACGTGGGGCTCGCCCGGTCCGTGGCACGCTTCGCATCCCACGTTCCATTCGGTTGGGGTCTTGCTTTCAATGTCGTAGTTGACCGAGTGACAGCCGTCGCAGAGGGGTCCCGTTGGGCGTTGCATGGGATCCAACGGGTAAAACTCCGTCCACCAATCGCCGCCTGGCTGGGGATGATAGCGCCGCCACTCACGTCGTTGGATGTCCCATTGTGCCGGGAAGACAAAAAGGTCGTTCCCGTTTCGCGTAAAGTAGCGCTGTTTCCATTTACTGCCATAGGTAAACGCGACATCTTCTTTGTCAAACGTAACGAGTGGATTGTTTTGCTCAAAATCAGCCAGAATCGCTGCTGGGTGTTCCCGGGGGTCTTGAAGTACATTGGCCATTAATGTGTTTTGCCACCGCTGGTAAATTTCAAGGTGACAGTCTTGACAGGCTGGCGACCCGACAAAACGCTGTGAAGAGTTACTCGGTTCCGGTGAAACTAGTTCCTGTGAGCAGCCGGTTGCACAGACGATGACGAAAGTAAGCCTAGCGACCGCAGCCGGAGTGACGCGGGTGAACATACGATTTATCCTAACATTGGTTACTTGTGCGGTGTGTGGATTCGCTTGGAGGCGGTAAATTAGTAATGATGGTTCGAGCGATAGTCGTCCTAGCAATTAGTGTCCTGTTTGTGTCACCACTCTCAGCTCAGGAACCCGATACGCGCTGTGCATTTCTGTGTGCCCCGTCACTCAAAATTGAACCGGCTATTACGTTTGAGTCGATATTCAAACAGCCTGAAATTGAAGATCTAGCAGACGGAACCATTTTAAATAGCGCTACCGAAGCAACATTTGAATTGGTCCTCGCGGTCGGCATTCCAACAGAAATCCCTCGGGTTGGGTTTACGGTGGAGACGATCTTTATTCCAACTGGGACAATTGATGAGAATCCGTTTACCGGACAGACTGCGCTCGACGCGGGACGATCGACGTTTCGTGGGAATGAAATTGAGTTTGAGTTTGAACTTAATTTGGGTTTAGTCGAGCCGGAACAAACTGGAGGTTGGATCGAATCGCATTTTGACATCGTCGACAAATTTAGTGCCGCTGAGCGTCCTGGCGATCCTAGTAGTTACACTCATAAGTTGAACCTAGAGTGGGATACGGCATTTTTAGCGTTTCAGTGGTTACCGGAAGATAACTGGTTGAGAAATGTCGAGATCGAGGGGTCTTTGGACTACGTGGCGACGGGCTTACCGACGTCAGGAGATGTTGTTGATGGCGAGCGGTTTTTGACCGATGACAGTCCTTGGTCATTCTCAATCGTTTTTGTGTTTCCGCTGGCACCGCTCGTTCCTTAAGTCTGGAAAAAAGGGGAGGCGTTTTACTGTTGGGTAACGCGGAGTGACAACATGACACATCAGCGCTTACTGCAGTTACTTCTTCGTATCTCTGGAAGTTTCATGCTTCTGGCACTTGTGTTTGTGTTTGCACCGGAGTCATGGATGCGAGACATTCATTCGTGGCTTGGATTAGGACAACTCCCTGACATTCCAATAACGCGGTACCTGACTCGGTCACTCTCCGCGTTCTACGGATTGACCGGAGGGCTATTCTGGATTCTGTTATTGAATATCAGTCACTATCGCTCACTATTGTTCTACGTGGCTTGTGTGACGATCGGATTAGGGATGGTGCTTGCGGTTATTGATGTGTGGGCGGGTATGCCGGTCTCATGGACTTTCACTGAAGGGCCGCTGGTTATTCTTACGGGTGTTGCGATTACTTATCTGCTCTCACACAGTGCAGCAATGAAGACCGAGCAACTCTAATTGCCAATCAAAGGACGAGATGTTTCGTTTAGCTGGCTTGGGTGGCGACGTGTCACCAGGCAAACCTATGCACTGCTGGTGGCGATGCGGTCTTCGTTTGGGCCGGTATTGACTATTGCGTTTGTGGTCACAGGGCAATGGGTCGTCTCACTGGTAGAGGCGCAAACGATATCAGGTGTGACTAGGGTATCGGTGGGAGGCTGGTCTGATCCCTTCGACGTTAAGAAGGCCGACGCACTCCTTGAGAAGATGATTGACTCGGGCGAACTCTCGCTGGAGGCAACCCATGGCGACACCCAGATTCCTGAACGGAAGCATGAAGGGTTTGTTCAAGTCTTTCGAGGTATTCCTGTGTACGGGGGGAATATTTCTCGCCAAACGGATCGTGGTGCAACGGTGTCTATTTTTGGATCGATTTACAGCGGGATCGATGTTAATCCGAACCCGATATTTTCTGTGAGCGACGTAGCTGTTCTGCAGAGCCTGAGTATTAGCTTGGCGCCACGCCAACCGGCTCACCCATTGAAAGTTGTTCGTCGATTGGATGGCTCCTACGCTCTGGTGTACCAGCTAACGGGTGACGACGCCGTTAGCTATTTTGTGGATGCTCATCAGGGCCATGTAGTGATGCAAGTCGATGGAAAACGTAGGCAAAGTGCCGTTGGGTCCGGTCGAGGTGTACATGGCGATCTGAAAAAGGTCAGCTCCACGAAATATTCAACGAGATATGAGGCTCGCGACCAGTTACGGCCAAGTGACATTGTGACGTTCGGACCAGTGGACACTGATGAGGGTTTAAATCGTCTTGCAGTTGGTGTTGTGCTTCCAGGCGACATCGCAACCAACCGTGACAATAACTGGATCAGACGGGGCATAGTGGATACGCATGTTCATATGGGGTGGACCTACGATTATTTCTTCAAGCGCCATTCATGGATTGGTCTCAATGGGCAGAATTCAAAAGTGTATGGTGTGCGTTCCTCGTCAGCGTTTGCGAGGAACAATGCCTTTTTTGCTCCTCCTCCGTTCGGTCCTGACGGGCAGGGTCTCGCGATTTTCGGAACTACGTCTCAGGGTACGCCCATCACCACACTGGACATAGTTGCTCACGAATTGATGCATGGCGTTACTGAATTTGGAATCAGGCGCCGGAACGGTGATGGTTTGGTGTCGACATATGAGCAAACCTTGGGCCCAAGTTCCGTCCAGATTGACGGTGAGACGGTTCAATGTCCGGCACTCGTTTTGCGGTCAGCGGATGGAGTTGGGAGATCGTTTGTGTGCTCGGATGGGCGCTTCGTGTTGGTGTCGAATCACGGCGGTGCGATCGGCGAAGCGCTGTCTGATGTATTTGGTACAGCGACAGAGAACTTTTTTCATCCACAGGGAGACGGGCCATTGACTGCCGATTATCTCTTAGGTGAAGACCTTCCAGAATTAGGTCGACTGTCCGGCAACCGCCCAGGTCCCACCCGGTCGTTAAATGATCCGGCCTCGTTACGAATTGATCCGGTCGGGGCAGTAGGATACCCCGACCATTTCAGTCGTCTGTTGAGATTTGCACTGGTCAGAGTTGGTGAGGGACAGTTGGCTATCGCCCCTGTTGTACTGTTTGGAGATGAGTTGTTTCTATTGCGGAGCGCTGACAACGGTGGTGAGCATTGGAATTCGACACTTCTCAGCCATGTCTTTTATCTAGCGGTTGAAGGTGGTCGAAATCGCAGTTCCGGGAAGCATGTTCGTGGTGTTGGCTTTATGAGCCGTGGACAAATTGAAAGTGCTTTTTTTCGAGCTGTTACGGAATTGATGCCAGGGTCGCTTCTCTTGCCTGATATGGCGAATGTTATGAGGCAGGCTGTGATTGACCTGTTCGGTCGAAATAGCTCAGCGGGAGACGCCGTGTTTGATGCTTTGGAGGCAGTGGGGCTCTAAGAGGACGTACGATGACTGATACAGGTTGGCGCGGCATGGTGTTGTGCTTGGCTCTACTTATTTGTGGTTCAGTTGGGCCGGTACTGGCTCAGGAGGGCCCCGTGCGAACGGGTACCCTCTCAATTAATTTCGGTGTGCAGACTGCATCAGCTTTTTCGGCCACAGTTCCTCTTACCGTGAATGTGGAGCAGGGCACTCTGACAGCCGATTACGAAGGAGGACAGTTGCCTGGCGTCGACGCCAGTGTCGGCATGCGAGTCTGGAAGAATCTGGCTATAGGGGGAGGCGTGACAGCCTTCAGGAGCGGCTCATTTTCAGGCAAGGGTATTACCGCACGTGTGTCTGCTCGTATTCCACACCCAATTCATTATGACCGCTTGAGAGATGTTTCTGGTCGCGGCGAGGGACTAGCCCAGACCGAAATTGGTCTTCATCTCCAGGCGATGTGGATAACTTCGATAAGAGAGCGATTGTTGGTGACCGTGTTCGCTGGTCCGACTGCTTTCTCCGTGGAACGAGACATCGTCATTGGAGTTGAGGCCCAGGAGACCTACCCGTATGACAGTGCTGGATTTAAAGGGGTGTCTTCTCAGCGAGTCTCTGACTCGGCCGTCGGATTCAATGTTGGTCTAGACCTAGGTTTTTATTTTTCACAGCATATCGGAGTTGGTGGATTGCTTCGATTTAGCCGCGGAACAGTCTATCTGGACGTGCCTGAAGGGGAGGCTTTATCCGTCGAGACTGGCGGGGTGCAATCTACAGGTGGACTCAGGATACGTTTCTAGTAGGATGCTGGCCGTTTGCTGCTCTGTAGGTCACGGTCATTCACGGTGCCTGTCGTGAGAGTGGCCTGTAGAGGAGGATTAGATACACGCAAATGAAATTCAGACAGAATAGTTGTTATTGCGATCCTTAGTTGAGTTTCAGGTTGCGGGGACGCTAGGATGCGTGTAGCTGTAAGCACGTGGTCCGAAGGGGGAGAGAAATGCGAAGCCTATTACTCATGTCCGTCTGTGCCGCTGTGGTTTCCGGAGTCACATTGTTTGAGCCAGTTGTGTTTGGTCAGGCTCTGCCTCGAACGGAGTGGGGGCAGCCTGACCTTCGTGGGATCTGGGACTTTCGCACAATTACGCCGCTGCAGCGGTCTGAAGAATTTGGCGACAAAGCATTCCTGACAGAGGAGGAGGCCGCCAGCTTAGAGCAAGCTGTCATTGATCGTAACGTCCGTCTTGCGAGTCGTTCCGCGGAACGAACAGTTGCTGCGGACCAAGTCGATCGGCGTGATGACGGATCACCTGGTTTTTATAACAATTTTTGGCTTGACGGAGGGACTCGAACGGTTGAAACTAGGCGAACATCATTAATCATCGATCCAACCAACGGTAGACTGCCAGATTTATCCGAGAGCGGACAGCGGAGGGTTGAGGCGAGACGTGCGTATCGACGAGACCACCCATCAGATTCTTGGTTAGATCGTTCTACATCGGATCGGTGTTTGTTGGGATTTAACGCTGGCCCTCCTATCACTCCAAGTGGCTACAATCAGAACCTTCAGCTTTTTCAGACCCCTGACCATGTGGTGTTACTGACAGAGATGGTACACACAACCCGTGTGGTGCCGCTTGATGGTCGACCGCCGCTTGATCAGAACATTCGCCAGTGGTCAGGAGATTCACGGGGACATTGGGACGGCGACACACTGGTTGTTGAAACGTTAAATTTTAACGAAGAGCGGCGATGGAGAAATACCACCGAAACTCTCAAATTGGTCGAGCGATTCACCCGGGTTGATTCTGAGACGCTCGTGTATGAATACACCGTTACAGAACCGGAAACATGGGTCAGCGACTGGACTGCGTCGATTCCAATGCGCCGGACGGATGTCCCGATGTACGAATACGCCTGCCACGAGGGAAATTACAGTATGGCCGGTATATTGGCAGGCCAGCGAGAGGCAGAGAAGGCAACTCGATAAACATGTGCTGCTGACCAGACTGATTCTTCTGACGACCGTGATTGTGACTGTCGGGTTATCTACCTTGACGCACCGGCTGCCTGGTTTCGCTCGAGTGCGCGGGCGCCACTGAGCGTTCCCTCCATGCCATAGTTGCCTTCGTGGCAGGCGTATTCAAACATCGGATTTTCTGACTTTTGCATCGGTACCTCGACGCTCCAAGCCTCCATCCATGTGGTCGGATCTTCCACTGTAAATTCATAGAGAAGGGTTTTGGAGTCGATTCGGGTAAAGCGTTCCGTCAAATTGAGATTCTTGCTTGAGCCTCTAAAACTTGTCTCCCGACGAAAGTTCTTGGTTTCAACGACAAGTGTGTCGCCGTCCCAAAACCCCCGTGAGTCGCCAGTCCACTGGGCGAGGGTGCCGTGTGGTCTGCCATCGAGAGGGACAATTCGTACGTTGTGGACCATTTCATTGAGAATTGCGACGTAGTCAGAAGTCTGGAATAAATGGACGTTTTGGTTGTAGCCGCCTGGAAGCATGGGAGGACCAGAATTAAAACCGAGAAGGCATCGTTCGGCTACGGAGCGGTCCTCCGGTCCTTCGGTAATTCGTTGACTGAGCGCTTGACGAACTGAGCGCTTACGCTCACCCTCAGCGGTGAGAGACGGGATTCTTCCGTTTGATGGATCAACGATCAACGATGTTCTCTTGGTACCAACGACCTGTGTACCACGATCCCACCAAAAGTCATTGTAGGCGAGAGCTAGATCACGTGTTTCGGTGGTTCCGTTGACAGTTCCCCGACCAGTCACAATTTTGGCAAGTGCTTCTCGATTGAGGTCAGCATTGCGTGTTACGGCCGTTTCTGCTTCAAATGCAGCTATTTCCTCGTCGGATAGGAATTCTTGATCCGCAAGTTCGACAGGTCGCTCTAGGGGTGTAATCGTTCGGAAATCCCAAATTCCTCCGAGGTCGGGGTGGCCGTCGGCGGTACGGGGTAGCAGTGTTCCTGAGGGTTCACCCTGAGCGTCGACCGGTATTACAGGCCAGATTAAGGCTAGGAGTGCAAATGCTCCGGCGAATAGTCGATTACACATCTTCATCCTCCCAATGGCTTCGCGGTGTCTATTGTCCCGAACATGCCCCACATCGATGATGTTCCAGCGTAGCCCGATACTTTGTCGCTGTCTATAGTCTCCTGATATCAAATCACCCAACGATATAATATGAACTCAAATACCGTTGGCTTTTAGGAAAGGTGAACAACTCATGCGAGGCGAAAACGTGCGAAATGGTCGTCATTATCTTCTAATTGCACAGATTCTTGTTGGCTGTCTCGTGTTTTTTCAGGTCGGTCTGTCGGTAGAAGCGGAGGAGCACTGGGTCGGAACGTGGGCCACGGCCGTGGTCGAACAAGTCGGCATACCAGGTGTCCCTGAGTCTCAGGGACCTAGCTTTACTGACCAAACTCTTCGTCAGATAGTACGCGTGAGTCTTGGCGGCGGTCGGGTCCGCGTCGTATTCAGTAATACGTTCGGGACGATGCCTTTGGAGATTGGTGCTGCTCAGGTCGCCCGTCGCGTTCAGGATTCGACGATTGTGGGAGAATCGCGACGGTCCTTGACTTTCTCTGGAAAAAGTTCCGTGGTGATTCCGGCTGGATCGGTGATCTTCAGCGACCCAGCAAGCTTGATCGTGCCGGCTCTGTCCGAGTTGGCAATTGACTTGTATCTCCCAGGTGATACCGCCACGTCTGGGTCGCCTATCACTACCCACATTGGCTCATTTCAGACCAACTACCTGTCGACAAGTGGTAATCACATTCAGGCGAATGAGTTTCCGGTCGAGGCACCGTTACCTTCCTGGTTCTTTCTGTCTCGTGTCGAGGTTGAGGCCGACGAGGGGGTAGGGGCTGTAGTTGTACTGGGTGACTCGATCACCGACGGGACCGGCTCGACCAGTGACACGAACAATCGATGGCCAGATCATCTTGCTCGGCGTCTACATGAGGCGAACATTCCGATGGGAGTGCTGAATCTAGGAATTGCCGGGAACCGTGTGTTGAGTGACGGTGCTGGTGTGAGTGCACTGGCGCGTTTTGACCGAGAGGTGTTGGCGCAAACGGGCGCCACTCACGTCGTCGTAATGGAAGGAATCAACGACGTTGGATTGGCGCGGAATGAGCTGGGTCTGCCGAGATCAGAGATTCCGCCAACCGCGGCAGAGATCATTGCGGGCCATCAACAGATCGTTGCACGGGCTAAGGCACAGGGACTGAAGGTGTATGGCGCAACACTCACGCCATTTGAGGGAACCGCGATTCCGGTCGTGCCTGACTACTGGACGCCTGAGGGGGAATCAACTCGGCAGGCGGTCAATGACTGGATACGGAGCAGTGGCGCGTACGACGCGGTCATCGATTTTGATGCGGCGGTTCAAAACCCGGCCGCACCGACCGAATTCCTACCTGAATATGATTCCGGCGATCATCTTCATCCTGGCGACACGGGATATGAAGCCATGGCGCGCGCGGTAGACCTTGAGCTACTAAAATAAAAGCGGGCGACGGCTGATTGCCGTCGCCCGCTAAATGTTTCGTTGTTGCCGCCGGGAAGCTCGGTTGGCCGATGTTACCGTGAGCCAGCTTCAGTCATGGTGGCGTCGCGCTCGAGTGCGCGGTGGCCGGCCAAGATTCCGTCCATGCCGATGTTGCCCTCATGGCACGCGTACTCAAAAATTGGGTCTTGGCTGTAGCGTAGTGGAATCAGCACAGTCCAGGGGTCTTCCCACACGCCAGGATCGTCGAATGTGACCTCATAGTTGAGGATCTCAGGACTCACCCGTGTGATTCGTTCAGTGACCGTAAGCTCCGTCGACGCGGTCGTAAATGATAAGCCGGCCAACACCACGTTCTGGCCGTTGTAGTTCGTTGTCTCAATGACCAGCGTGTCGCCGTCCCAGTGTCCTCGGGGATCCCCGTGAAGCTGTGTCACCGATTTGTCGAGGTGTGGAGGCCCGTCAATCGGAATGATGCGAGCGTCGTGAATCATCTCTTGGACGATAGACACATAGTCAGCACCCTGAATGAGCTGGAAGTAACTGTTGTAACCCGCGAAGATATTCGGAGCGCCGTAAGTGATGCACCGCTCGCTCAGTGGTCGGTCAGTGGTCCAATCGGCTGGATGATCCACTAGCTGCTGCGCCGCACGTTCAATCGCGACATCGGCCGCTGTTGTCGTGCTGGGAATACGGCCATTGGACGGATTAACAACCAGAGATGTTCGATTGGTGTTGAAGACCCGGTCAGCAATCCAGAACTGATTGTAATTGCCGGTGGTTGGGTCGTATGACGTCGCTTTCGATTTCTCGATAGCCGCGAGAATAAGCTGGTCCCCGAAGAGTGCGTCTTGTCCAGGGTCACCCGCCTCTACTGCGGCTGCCATAACAGCTGCTAGCTCCTCATCGCCAAGAACGTCTTTTCCTGCCCAGGCCTCCGGTCGTTCAATAGGAGTGGCATTGTTATTTGCCCAGACTCCCCCTAAATCAGGTCGTCCGTCTGCCGTGCGTGGCGCTGTCCAGCCCTCTGGGGCTGATTGGGCCATCACAGTTACCGGTATCAATAATGAGCCGACTGCCGCGATAGTAAATAAAATAGAAGTCAATGATCTCTTCACGAAAACCCTCCACAATCATGAGTTAAGTCGCTAGTGAACTAACCAATAATACCTCCTGAGTAATACTGAGCAAGTAGTTTTCCTGTTGTCGCGTTATTTTTCAGAATTTGTTCGAGCCGGTAGTTGTGTGCTTTTAGACGTGGAGTAACCCGTTCGTTCTGCGATGAACAATAATTACACAGTCAAAAGGCGACCTACGTAATCTGCTTTAGGGTTGGTGGCTGGTTTTTATTGGTTTCGAAAATTTTGAGTTTGTAACACGGATAGTTCGTGATTCTGGATAACCCAAGCGGTACCAGATTGGACAGAGGATGATTCCGATTAGGAGCAGCATACCGATCCAGAGAGCTCTTGAAGGTATGCCTATTGGTACTGGACTTCCGATTATCCAGGTGCCGGCACCCACCAGTAAACAGAACACCGACAATGAACAGATCAACGTGGCACTCAACGTTCGCCAGAAGAGTCTGGGGCCTTGACTGTCAGTGTTACTTAAAGAGCGGCACACGGGTCCCCAATATCCAACCGGGCGCACGCGATTGTAGAATGACTTGAGGCATTGGCTGTCCTCTGGGCCCTTCAGCCAAATGGCGGCTAGGGCGGCCGCTGTTGAAACAGTCGCTACGATCAGTAAGCGCACGGCCTGCTGGTCATCGTCGTATGCGACCATTAGCACCGGAGCGGCCACGGAAGAGACGAGCATCGCGGCGATTTCAGCCCACGCATTGACGCGCCACCAAATCCATCGTAGAACCAAAATTACACCGAGACCAGAACCAAAGAGCAGAGTCGTTTGCCATGCCTGATTAATGGATGTGAGTTGAGTCATGATCGCGAGCGCGATTCCAAGGATGAGCACGTTTGAACCGCGAGCGATCCAAACAAGCGACCGGTCCGTCGGTTCAGTCTTTCGCCAGCTCTGACAAATAAATCGTTTATAGATATCGTTGGTCCAATAGGAACTTCCCCAATTGAGGTGTGTATCGACAGTGGAGGCTATGGCTGCCAGCATGCCAGTCAACATCAGGCCCATCAATCCTGGTGGTAGTAGTTCGGCCATGCCACGAACATAGGTAGATTCTCGGTCGGCTTGGAGTAAGTCGGGCGCGAGTCCAGGCGCAGGCGGAAAAAGTAGCAAGAGGCCGATTCCCAGTGGCAACCAGAGCAGACTCCGCACGAGGATTTGGACAAAAGTAAGAATTACTGCGGCGGTGGTAGCGTCCCGATCGCTTCGGCAGGCCATGGACCGTTGAGCTAAATAGCTGGTGCCATCTGAGTAGGCGTTAATTAACCAAAGAACTCCCAGAAGTGAAAGGACGGTTGTCGTGACGTCTTTGCCTCGGTCTGGAGTAAAAGCGAGAAGTTCTTCGGCTCGGATTGTTCCGGGTTGCCCGCCTCCAAAGGTGTCGTAGACCTGACTGCTCATGGCGCCAAGGCCCCCGACTTCATTGACCACGATGACGGTAAAGATGAGGGTTCCAAAGAACATGATCACGATCTGGACGACGTCAGTCGATGCAACACTACGCAGGCCGCCCGTAGTCGAGTACAGGGCAGTAACTGTGAGAAGCAGCGTTAGCGAGATAAGATTGTTCGCACTCTTGACCCAGACCTCCACGTGATGAGTCTCTGCAGTCAGAGGTATGTTGATGACCTCCAGTAGGTCGATTAAGGGGTGTAGCACGCCTGGTGGAAGCCACTGGTCCCAGACTAGAAAGGGTTCGACGATTCTTGTGGCTGCGAATAAGACCCAGGCAAGTACTGTGCAGTTAATGAGAGTGCCGAGGTAGAAGGCCTTGATGCCTCGAAGCACCGCCGCCGGCGTTCCGCCGTACCGGACTTCCGTGAATTCAGCGTCCGTGACGACACCAGCGCGACGCCAGGCGCCAGCGAGTACGAATCCCATAAAGAGAAATGTGACTGCGAAGATCCAGAGTTGCCATAAGCCAAATACGCCAGCAGTGGCAATGATGCCGGTGACAAGTAAAGGGGTGTCAGCAGCAAATTGTGTAGCTGCCATACTCAAGCCAGCTTTCCAGCCAGGCAGCGTTCGACCGGCCAGGAAGTACTCTTCCAAGTTTTTTGATGCCTGGCGTCGATTTCTAAATCCAACGATGATCGAGTAGCCGATAAACGCAAGAACGATCAGTCCGTCAATGTTTTGCACGCGTGGACCTAATGGTGCAGCATGAGCAAGATGGGATAAAAATGGAAGGGCCCCGATCCATTCGGGACCGGGGCCCTTCGTCCGTTTCAGTGACGTTGGGTTTCCCCGTTAGGGGGTCCCCGTTATTGCGTCATACAGTGACGCGGGAACTCTCTACCAGGACGCCACCTCGACAAGACTTTGACTGTATTTTCCCACTAGATCACCTCCTATATCTGGGTGTGCTCGGTGTAGTGGGTCCCAACCCACTCAGTCGGACAGACCACCCAAATCTGTCCACCCGCCACGCGAGGCGTGGGACTCTTGGCGAGAGTGTGCCACAGATATAGGTAAAGAGGGAGTACTATCCATGAGAGTCATTTGTCTATGAAATTACTACTCAGGTTGGGAGCCATTGCCGTTGTTTTACTTGTTGTGTTGTTTCTGTTTATTTGGCTGACGGTACCACTCAATGTGCCGTGGCGCAGCATGTTGCAGCAGGCTGGCGTTTTGCCACGGTGGCTTGATCCTCAGCCGATGACGGTTGTGCGGATGGTGGAGCGTTTGAGGGTTCCTGAAGGTTACGGACTAGGGTTGTTTGCGGAGGGAGTGACCGAGGCGAGGGGACTGACCGTGACAGTAGTAGGCGATGTTCTTGTGTCGACTCCTCGGGACGGCCGCGTTCTGCTGCTTCACGCTGATACTGACGCTGACGGTGAGGCCGATGGTCAAAGCGTGCTTTTAGACGGACTGGCGAGACCTAATGGACTTGCTGTTCGGGACGGGTATCTATATGTGGGTGAGGAGGACGGAGTTGGACGGGTCCCGTTTGATGTCGAGACTGGTTCGACTACTGGTGAGTACCGTCGAATTATTGAGGGGTTGCCTCCAGGGGGAAATCATTGGAAGAAAACCATCCGCTTTGGGGTAGATGGATTGTTGTACCTGGCGGTGGGGTCCAGTTGTAACGTGTGCATCGAGGAGGACTCACGTCGAGGGGCTATTCTCCGCTACACGGCGGAGGGTGAATTTGTTGATATTTTTGCGACGGGACTCCGAAATAGTGGAGGCTTCGACTGGTCACCTGCAACGGGAACTCTTTATGCAACTGATAATGGTCGAGACTTATTGGGAGATGAGTTCCCGCCTTGTGAACTCAACGAAGTAGTAGCCGGCGGTTTCTATGGATGGCCTTTTGTGAATGGCCGAAATGTTCCCGATCCTGATTTTGGTGACGTGCAGTCGGCAGTCATGGAGGCAGCGATTCCACCGGTGCACGAATTTCAGCCGCATAATGCGCCACTAGGTATTGTGTTCTTTCGTCATGATCGGCATCCGCCTGAGTATCGTGGCGCGGCGGCGGTTGCGTTGCATGGTTCTTGGAATCGCAGTGAAAAAGATGGATACAAGGTCGTGTCTCTTCATTTTGCTTCGGACGGGTCGATTGAAGAGCGTGATTTTCTTACAGGGTTCCTAGTCAATGACGAGGCAATTGGCCGGCCCGCTGATGTTGCTGAAGGGCCTGATGGAAGCGTGTACGTATCGGATGACCTTGGTGGCGCCGTTTATCGTATTAGGTTTAATACTGTTACCGATAAGACGTTGACTGTGTCGACTCCTAGACCTAGTTCGGGTTACGACTCAAGGGTGATAGGAGCGGAGGAACGCCAAAATGCACTTGCTATTGGTTCGTCTATTCTTGCAGACAAAGACTGCCTGGTATGTCACGCGAGGGCTGATGAGCAGGCGGATGACCGGTTTGTCTTGAGGGATCTCAGAACTAAGTACACTGTTGACGAACTGTCTGCGTTCCTGGTTAGCCCGCGGCAACCGATGCCACCCTATGAGGCGGACAGAGAGAGCCGACGGGCATTGGCAATTTTCCTGTTGGAGAGTTTTTAGGTTAAGGATTGTTAGCGGCAACCGAAACCGAGAGTGTGAGCGATTCAATTAATAGGGACTGTCTTATGCGAATGACATTCGCGGTGATGGTATTCGTTACCTGTGCGGACGGTCTGTTCGCGCAGTCTTCAGACCGTATTCCAGCGACCGGTGGAGACATTGTTGTCACTCCAGTCATTCACGCTAGTGTGCAGATCGAGCACAACGATCTGGTCATTCAAGTAGATCCGTGGAGTGCTGCCGACCTATCCGCACTGAAGCCTGCGGACCTAATTCTGGTGACAGATAATCCTGGGCATCACTTGGATACTGGTGCGATCGAATTTCTTTTAAAGGCAGGAGCGCCTGTGGTGATCATCTCAGCCGGGGAAGATGCGTGGCCTGACGGCACAGTTCTTTTAAATGGTGAGAGCGCTGTCTTTGCAGGAGTAGAGGTGGAGGCAATTCCTGCCTATGATCTGATGCCTGGACGCCCTTTTTATCCGAAAGGTGACGCCAACGGCTACCTGTTAACCTTGGGCGGTCAACGTATTCTTTTGGCGGGGGTGACCCAATGCGTACCTGAAATTCAAGCGCTCAGGGATGTTGCCGTTGCGTTTCTACCGATGAATCTTCCCGTCGATCGCATGCGCCCAATCCCTGTGGTCGAGTGTCTTAAAACGTTCACCCCAGACATTGTGTATCTCTATCATTACGACCAACGTTATGCGTTGTGGTTGGGTAACCCTGAGGGAGTTCCTCCCGCCGATATTCAAGATACGCCAGCTACGATTCGAGCATTCCGAGCCGCAACAGAGGGTCTTTTAATCGACTTTCGAGATCGTCGCTGGTATCCAGAAAGATAGAAGAAGGGCGAAAGATGTATCTGGGGGCTGGCGATTCTTACAGAGAGAGTTACTTGGAGTGTGTCCGGATTCCTGTGTTACTGAGACAGACGATTGAATTTTTGCACGCGCTGGCCAGCGTTGACTTCCGTGGTGTAGAGATTCCCCATGGAGTCGATATCCAAATTGTGTAGGCGATAGAGTTGACCGGCGTTTTTACCAAGGCGTCCAAAGTGACTCTGCACTTCAAGCGATTGACGCTCAACGATCCAAATGACGTTGTTGGTTCCATCAGCGATGAACAGCCAACGTTGTTCGGAATCGTCAGATAGTACTAATGCGGAAACGGAACCGCTACCAAGTGTCGCCGGACGGACAAACGCTTCCGTCTGGAATGTACCGTCCTTTTGAAATATCTGGAGACGATTGTTAGTCCTATCCGCTACGTACACTAGGCCGTCGTTCGCCAAGATAACGTCGTGCACTGGCGTTCGGAACTGACGGGCTGGTACCTCGGCGGGTGTATACGGGCTTGGTTTAAGGTCGTTTGGTTGTTCCCCGTACGCCCCCCAGTGCCGTTTATACTGCCCGGTTATTGCGTCGAACACGACAAGGCGCCGGTTGCGGTATCCATCTGCTACGTACACCTCATTTGTATGTGGATCGACCTCGATCGCCGCAGGCCGCCCTAGGTTCTCCCTATCATTGCTTCCGACGCCCTGACCAGCACGTCCAATTTGAAGGAGAAACTCACCGTCAGCGGTGAACTTTAGAATATGTGCATCCGACGTGCCATTTCCTCCGATCCAGACGTGACCTTCATAGTCCACATGGAGGCCGTGCTCGTTTTCAGGCCATTCGAAGCCATCACCAGGTCCACCCCATGAGCGGAGTACGCTGCTACTGGCAGAAAACTCGATTACGGGTGGGGCTGGTATACAGCACATTCCTTCTTCGCCACGTTGTCTCGCATCCAGAGTTCTTGGTCGGTGAACGAACCATACATGGTCTTGAGCGTCGACCGATAGGCCGGCGACCTCGCCGAGAATCCAGTTGTCTGGCATTTCACTGCCCCAGAATGGGTCTACCCTGAAACGAGGGAGTGAATCGTCGCGAAGAACGGACGACGTGTCCGCTACTGGCACCTGGGAGTCGTCAGAGTCTTGGAATGAATTGTTTTCTGAGTCTTGGATAGTCTGAATCGGTCGCGTTGAATCGAGTGCATTCAAGCCGCCACAGCCAAACAACCAGACCAGTGGTATCAGCATTAGGTGTTGCCAAAAACCGAAGAGTGAGTCGGTCGGACGAAGGTGCATCATTTCTGTCTTGTGTACACGACCTAACGTAGCGCTACGATTCATGTGGACGGTTTGCCTAGGATACCTTGTATTTAAACGTTGTCGAATTTAGGTTGAACCCGACGTGTCTTTAGATCGGAAGTCAGAAGTATTTTAGATTTGGCTATAATGTGGACGTTTGTGGCTTCGAGTGTTTGTGCGGGAAAGTGTTAACTGTTGCGGTTTTTGAGCATAAAGGAGGTTCACGTATGACTCGTTGCATTCTATTCGGCTTGGCCTTGGCGGTAACTATGCCGAGTGTGGGCTTTGCACAGGGAACAGCAGCAGCTACGGCGAATGCACTGCTGACGACTGATGGCCACCCTAATCTTCAAGGTATTTGGGACTATCGAACGATGACGCCGCTAGAACGTCCTGCCGAACTTGCGGGCCAACAGTTTTTTACCGACGAAGAAGCGTCTGCGTATCGCCAAGAGGGTTTGGCGCGTCGAAACTAAGGACCGCCGAGCATCGGATGTCGGGTCAGCTCGGGATGTCAGTAATGCGTATAACGAATTCTGGTGGGACTACGGTAAAACTCTGACGGCTGACCTTCGAACATCACTGATTGTTGATCCGGCTGATGGAAGGATTCCGTATCGTGCTGACCGGGAACGCGGGCGTCGAGCTCGAGGATACGATGGCCCAGAAAGTCGCGGCTTGTGGGAACGATGTTTAACTCGAAGTTTGCCAAGATTGTCCGGAGCCTACAATAACAATTTTCAGATTATTCAGTCGGAAGAATATGTGGCAATTGTGAACGAGATGATTCACGAGGTTCGCATGATTCCGTTGGATGTTCGCCCACACGTTCACCGGAACATCCGCCAATGGCAAGGTGACGCACGGGGCCGCTGGGATGGCGACACACTAGTGGTTGAAACAACGAACTTCACCGACCAGACTAATTTTCGAGGGTCTCGAGAGGACCTTCACTTGATTGAACGGTTTACCCGTGTTGATGCGGACACATTACTATATGAGTTCACTGTAGAGGACTCAACTGTTTGGCAACAACCTTGGTCAGCCATGGTGCCTATGATTAGGAATACGGAGCGCATGTATGAGTATGCCTGCCACGAGGGTAACTATGGAATGACCAATCTATTAAACGGCGCTCGCGTGCAGGAGCGGGCGGTGCATGTCTCTGGCACGACCGAATCTAGATAATAAAGGTTCTCTTCCCTCGCTATTTCCACTCGAAGACGCAGTCATCGGGCTGGCCGAGTGATTGTTCGGGTGTCGGGTGTTATGTCGCCATTAACTGGTTTTCGTCTTATTACTGGTCTACGAGCGGCGAGCATCGTCATCATGATGCTTCCATTTTTGTCCGGAGTCGCTTCTGGGCAGGAATTATGGCTTGCGGCGAACGGAGGCATTCAGTTCGGCTCCCAAGTATTGACCCATCGGCTTGATGTACCACTATTCGAAACAGTGGTCCGTGCTGACTATTCTGTTAAGAGGGGGCGTTTATTTGATGCCGGTGGTGCTGTGATACTTACGAATATCGGTAGAGTGCGCGTCGGGCTAGGCGGGGGATTTAGCGTTGCCAGTGTGGGTGACGAGATCAGGGTGACGGCGAAGATTCATAATTCTCTTCAGCCTGGGGCAACCCTTCGATTTGACGCCAACCGGCCGTTTGTGCGATCGGAAAAGAGTGTCTACGTGAACGTGCGGGCTGCATTTCAGTTTGGAGCACGGACCGACATTTCGTTTTATGGTGGGCCGACCTATCTGGCTGTCACGCATAATCTGGTCGATGAGATTGACATTCCGGAGCCAAAAGACCGAAGGATGATGGACCTGGTGTTAAACGAAATTCATGGACACCGTTGGGGTTTCCACGTGGGAGGTGGAGTGTCTCATTTTTTCAGTGACTGGTTTGGTTTGGGTGCTGACTTACGAATTACAAGAGCAGTTGTCCCTGTCGAGAATTCGTTGCTCAAAATGATGGTTCCCAAACGTGAGGTTGTTCCTTCGACGTTAGGCGGTGTTCATTTGATGGGTGGACTTCGTTTTCATTGGAATCCATGATTGTAGTGCCAGGAACCCTCGTATTTGGTTAAAGCTGTGCCTGTTGAGCAATTAAGGACTGGTCGTTTTTATAGCTGTCGATTCGTGGATTCTTTGAGTTTGTGGTCTCCATTAGGGAGTTGTTAAAAAGTCTGTAGTCTATTGAATCGATCTCCATTTCAAGAGTAGGATCGTGGAGTTTTCTGATACGTATTCCCTGTGGAGGTTGTCGGATGATCTATCGAATTTTACCGGTGTTGTGGGCTTTTGTAACGCTTGTGACCTTCGCGCCAGAACCTGCTGTTGCTCAAGACTCCGTTTCAGAGGGGCCTGTGGCACTCACGCCGCATGGCGACCCTGACATCCAGGGCATTTTTACGTTTCGTACGCTGACACCGTTGAATCGCCCAGAGGCATTGGTGGGGAAGGAGGCGTTATCGCTTGAAGAAGCAGCAGCCTTTGAAGCGTCGGAACGAAGCCGGCTCAATCGAGACTTGTTCGATCCGGAAACGGGCGCGCCGAGCGCTGGTTATCAATCGAGAGCTGAGGGTGGAGTATTGTCGTACAACGAGTTTTGGTATGAGCGTGGTGTTGAACTCACAAGTGACAACCGAACATCTCTCATCGTGGATCCACCGACCGGGCGGGTGCCGTTTACCGACTCAGCCCGGGAGAAGGCTCAAGTGCGACGGTTAAACCTTCGAAATGGATTTGCAGATTCGTATCACGACCGAAGTTTAGCTGACCGTTGTTTGATGGGCTTTAACTCTGGTCCCCCGATGGTCTCTGGAGCGTATAACAATAATGTGCAGATTTTGCAGACGCCAGGGCAGGTGGTGATCCTTAACGAGATGGTTCATAACACCCGAATTATCCCGGTTGATGGGCGTCCGCATGGCCAACTGAGGCAGTATGCCGGTGACTCACGAGGTCACTGGGAGGGAGCAACACTGGTCGTCGAAACAAGGAATTTTCTTCGCGAAACCAGCTTGGGTGGGTCAACGGCTGACACGCACCTCGTAGAACGTTTTAGGCGATTGGACGATGACACGGTTATTTATGAATTCACGGTTGAAGACGAGAGTTCGTTTACTCAGCCTTGGACCGCTATGATGCCTTTACGGCGGACTGACGGGCCTTTGTACGAGTATGCGTGCCACGAAGGCAATATTGGTATGCACGGTATTATGGCTGGCGCGCGTAACAAGGATACACAAGCCGTGGATGAGTCGCGTTAGCCGCGGCGCGTAGTGTTAGGGGTATTCCGCAACGTTTGTGTCGATGAGGCAAATTGAACGTCAGGTTGGTGCGGTCAAACTCGTCAGAATCGATGTAATTCTCAGTTCGTTGTCTTCCGCCGGCTTAGGCAAGTGAAGCTGTTTAGGCCGAGGTTCATTCCATGTGATCGTCAATGAACTCAGATACTAAAGGCAGTATCATCATCAAGAGTAGAATTGTGGCGAGAATGGCCACAACGATGGCATGTGTGGCCGGTCCGGTGAAAAACCAAGTCATTAGAAGATTTGGGAATACTGCAAGTGTAAGAAAGAGCGAACTCCCTAACATCCAGAAGACTACGCCAAGAGTGAGATCCGTCGCCGAACGACTCATGTGACCTTCCTTTCGAGTGCGAACATAGCATGAACGGTGGCGAGTGGGTATGTCAAACGAGGATGCTCACATGGTTAACCTTGACACTCCCGTCAATAAGATCCTTGTCGAGTCATTACAGCAAACTTACGCAGATAACTTGGGCGTGTTCTTCGACGCGCGGGTGGTGAGGCGTGTCAAAGAGTGCATTGTGGACAAGGTCAAACAGGGGGTCGTCGAAGATGGCTTGGTGTAACGAGATCTCGCACGCGATTCTGGGCTGCCGTCTTGGACGAGACATCATCAGGTTCTAGGAGTTGTGCTGGCACTTGTTTCGCTGCGGAGTTACGACGAAGATTACATGCTATTTAAGGTTCGTCGACGCGACGAATCAAAAACTACCAGCCGCCCACCGAATAGTTCTGTGAGCTATTAGAGAAATCTCGGCCTTGTTAGTTCCAGAGAGGCTCAGCCAGAGTGTCTTAAGTTCTGGGGCTATCACTAGAAGAAGGCTATCAGCAGAGTGAAGTCACGCGTTCGGAGAGTTAAGCGCTCTCTTTAACCGCTGTGGCCAGGTCAAGTACTGCCTTCTTGGCATCTCCAAACAGCATCAAGGTGTTATCTGCAGCAAATAGAGGGTTAGGAATACCGGCGAAGCCGGGCGAGAGACTGCGTTTAATGACGATGACACTGGTTGATTTGTCGACGTCGAGAATTGGCATGCCACTGATTGGACTATCCGGATTGGTGCGGGCGTCTGGATTGACGATGTCGTTGGCTCCGATTACGATTGAGATATCGGTTTGGCCAAACGTTGGGTTGATAGTGTCCATCTCTTTCAGTTTGTCGTAGTCCACGTCAGCCTCGGCTAGCAAGACATTCATATGCCCAGGCATGCGACCCGCGACGGGGTGGATCGCGTACTCTATCTCGACACCACGGGATTCAAGCAGTGTTGCTAGGTCACGAAGTTGATGTTGCGCTTGGGAAACGGCTAGGCCGTAGCCAGGCACTATCACCACTCGCTTGGCCGTATCGAGTAGCATCGCCACTTCTTCAGCCGATGTGCTCTTGATTCTTCCTTCATATATCGAATCTGCATCCGTCTTCGTGCTATTGGTCGCAGCGATGGCCCCAACAAGAACATTCACCAATGAACGATTCATCGCCTTACACATGATGCGAGTAAGGATGATGCCTGAGGCACCAACTAGTGATCCCGTAATAATTAGAATGTTATTGCTTAAGACGAACCCAGTGGACGCGGCAGCTAATCCAGAATAAGAGTTCAGCAGAGCGATGGCGACAGGCATATCAGCGCCACCGATTGAGATGGTCAGCAACACTCCTAGAACTGATCCAATCGCGACAATGGCGATGTAAGAGTTCGTCGTACTGGGGTCAATTACCATCCAGACTCCGCACCCGAGTGCAATAAATCCGAGGAACAAGTTGAGCGGCTGTTGACCGGGAAATGTAACCGGAGCATCAGGGAGAAGCAAACCTCGCAATTTATCAAATGCTACGAGACTTCCCGTGAAGGTTACCGAGCCGATAATGCCAGAGACAGCTATGGCAATGAGTGCTTGGGTTGTTGATGTGGTTCCCACAAACACCGCACCAGCCACTAGGGCTGAGGCCCCTCCCCCGAATGCGTTCAACAGGGCCACCATTTCAGGCATGGCCGTCATTTGGATCTTAAGGGCGAACGTGGCTCCAATTGCGGAGCCGAGAACGATACCGGCCAGTATTACTCCGAGCCCAAATGTTCCGCTGCCGAAGACTTGATTGTCGGCAAGGGTGGCCACAACAGCGAGGAGCATGCCGGCAGCCCCTAGCAGGTTCCCTCGAACCGCTGTGCGAGGATGAGTCAGTCCTCGGATGCCTAGGATAAACAGCACTGAGGCTGCTAGGTAGATTAGGTCGATAAGGACTGTGTTTGCCACCTAGTCCCTCTTTCGGAACATGCTCAACATGCGATTTGTGACCATGAATCCACCGACTACATTGATGGTGGCCAACACGAGTGCTGCAAATCCGAGGATTACCGTCACCCGGTTTGACGACGCTGAGGACAGCATCGCACCGATCATTGTGATCCCAGAGATCGCATTGCTTCCGGACATCAAGGGCGTATGAAGCAGCGGTGGCACCTTCGTAATGATTTCGAATCCTACGAAGACTGCAAGCATGAAAATGGTGAGTAACGGAATAAAAGCTTCCATAGTTCCTCGGCGCTATCTGTGAATGTGTCAGGCCTCTGCTTTAAGTCTCTCTTGGACTCGAGGATTGACGACTCGCCCGTTTTGTGACACTAGAGTTCCCTGTGTAATCTCGTCCTCTAAGTCGAGTGTAAGTTCTCCATCGGTAATGAGATGAAGGAGAAAAGCTGTGATATTCCTGGAGTACATCTGGCTAGCATGGTACGGCACCGTGGCCGGTAGGTTCGTTGGGCCAAGAATAGTTACGCCGCCCGTGGTCACTACTTGGTCAGCTACTGTCGGTTCACAGTTGCCGCCACGTTCGGCCGCAAGATCGACCACAACGCTACCGGGTGTCATTCCAGAGATCATTTCACTTGTCACCAAGAGTGGTGCGTCCCTTCCTGGAATCAGAGCGGTTGTGATGACTACATCGCTTGCAGCGACCACCGCTGCCATCATTTTTCGTTGCCGTTCATAAAATGCATCATCCTGAGCCTTCGCGTAGCCTCCTGCGTCTTCGGAGGCACTCGTTTCAAGCGGTAACTCGACAAATGATGCACCAAGGCTTTCTACCTGTTCCTTGACAGCGGGGCGGACATCATAGGCCTGAACTCTAGCGCCGTTTCTACGGGCAGTAGCAATCGCTTGGAGGCCAGCGACACCCGCTCCAACGACAAAGACACGTGCGGGAGTGACCGTGCCGGCTGCGGTCATGAGCATGGGAAACATACGCGGTAGATGGTTTGCAGCAAGGAGAACCGCTTTATAGCCTGAGACCGTGGCCATTGAAGACAGAGCGTCCATACTTTGTGCGCGTGTAATCCGAGGCATCAGTTCCATTGAGAAGGCAGTGACGCCACGCTCGGCAAGGTCCTTGGCGGCTTTGGCACCACTGAGAGGCTCTGAAAGACCTATGACTACTTGTTCTTGACGGACAAGTGACAGATCTGCAGTCGCGGCGTCACCCGCAGCACCCGCCATTCGAACCTGGAGCACGACGTGCCCATCGAAAAAAACACGTGTGCGGTCCTGAACCATACGGGCGCCGCGATCTTCATACTGCCCATCAGGAAACCCAGCTGATTGACCGGCGCCGACTTCTACGACCACGTCCAGTCCAGCCTCCGTTAGTGACGATACTGCCGCCGGAACCAAGGCTACGCGTCGTTCGTTGGGAAACGTCTCTTTTGGAATACCGATGATCATTCAGTGACACGACGATGTAAGGAAAAGAGCTATAAATGCTACCACACCACAAGTCGCAGACGTAAGTCCCCGGCCGAGTGTATTTCCGGCACGAGCGTCCCAGCAGTCAGTCGAACTAGCTCGGCTCGGGACCGCGGAAGATAGTGAGGCCCTTAATCCCGTTACGCAAGTAGTCTTCTTTAGTGCTTGTTCCGAAAAGCTAGAACGAAAAGAATATGAAGGCCGAAGGCCAAGATACCCGTAATTGCGACAGCTAACCAAGGATTCACATTTTCTCCTCTGACGATCGATTGTGCTCTATTGTAGCAGTCCCGAAGTCTATCTCAAGCCCCTCAATCAAGGGCTTCTTCCGGTAGTTACGAACCGCTAGCGCAGATTCCACGGTTAGCCACAGCGCTAATAGCAATATTGATCCGCCGGTAAGAAACAACATCCACTGCCCTTCGGTCCAAAAATCCACTAAGTTGCTTGTCATGGCCGAGAGAGTCAAGAGCAACATCAAGGCCATCGGAAGAAGGGTATAGGCAAGGGGTTTGCCTCGACGTAGCAGGTAAATCGTGACTGCGAGTAAAGCTAAGCCGGCGAGTAGTTGATTGGTCGTTCCGAAAAGTTGCCAAAGGATGAGGCCGGCAAATTCTCCGCCAACCTCAAAAAATGCGAAGAACCAAATTGCGAGGACAGCTATGCCCGAAGCAATAAAGCGATTATTAAGAAGGTCTAGTTTAAACGTATCACCCATTTCAGCAATGTTATAGCGGAGTAAGCGGGTTGCGGAATCCAGAGAGGTCAGTGCAAAGGACACGACGAGTACAGCTACGAAGGTTTGGCCGAGGGATTTGGAGAAGCCCAAGGCGCCAAGAAAATGTGACGTCCCTCCGATGAAGGCTCCTATGTTGTTGCCCAAACTATCGGCAGATTGCCAACTGACGTATCGAGTGAGCCATTCTTCTCGTGAAACAAATCCTGCGGTACACGCGAGGACCGCCATCAATCCCAGGATTGCCTCGCCAATCATGGCTCCGTATCCTACGAATGGCGCATCAGTCTCTTTATCGAGCTGTTTGGCCGACGTTCCCGATGAGACAAGTGCGTGGAAGCCACTCGCTGCGCCACAGGCGATGACTATGAAGACAAATGGGAACATAGCAGGTGCGCCTTGTGGGTGAAGGTCGATCGCTGGAGCAGCGAATGATGGATTCGTAAGAATAAAGCCGGCATACATCGCACTAACGCCGGCGTACAACAGCAAACTATTGATGTAGTCGCGCGGTTGGAGGAGGAGCCAGACCGGTAAAACGCTAGCGGTGAAAGCATATCCAAGGAGCAGCCACTTCCATTGACCCAAGGATGGGCCGACGACCGGATATTTAATTCCCACGCCTACGAGTGCAACTAAAACCACCAGCCCCGTTAAGGTTAGTGGCAGAAGCCCCCACTTGTAACGATACGTACCTAACCCCCCGACCAAAGCAATCACGATCATTAGGGTGCTTGGCAGTACTGACTCAGGATAGAACTGGGGAGAAAATAGTGTGGCGATGATGTGAACAAATACACCCATTGCCAATGCAATTAAGAAGAAGATGATGATATGAAAGAGCGTCTTTCCTCTAGGGCCAACCAAGTTCTCAGTGATTGCACCTATTGATAGACCTCGGCCTCGTAAAGAGACTGCCATAGCACCAAAATCCTGAACGGCTCCCACAAAAATCGCCCCTACGACAATCCAGAGCGTTGCTGGTAGCCAACCCCAAATTACCGCAATGGCTGGTCCCAGCATTGGCGACAAGCCAGTGATCGAGGCGTATTGATGACCAAACAGAATGTACCGGTTGCTCGGTATGTAGTCGACGTTGTCACGAAGGCGATGGGCTGGGGTCGTCCGGTGTGCGTCTAGGTCGAAGAGCCGGTTTGCCAGATGTCGACTGTAGAAGCGGTAACCGGCTGCTAAGGCGGTCAATGCGAGAGCAGCTACGACGAGTGGGGACATCTTTACCGCCCAACCCATTCGTTGGTAACCCGTTGACCGATTGTGTTTAACGACTCTATTCCACAGACGTCGTGATGTAACAGTGGCACGACGACGCGTGGAAATCGTGAGAATGTGGCGTCAATCTCACGGCGGTAGGTTCGCTCTTGCTCGCGGCGAGCTTCAAAGAAAGTGCCTTGGACATCCGTCTCATCAGGGAGGACGCGGTTTACAACGACTGCAGATACCGCTATTTTGAAGCGCGTCAGAAGGGTTACTACTTTTTGACTCTCGAGTAATGAGAGCTTGTCTGGATTAACGACAAGCAAGAATGCCGTCGTTGTTGCATCGAGTAATCTGTCGCGCGCAACGATAAATTTTCGTCGTCGTGTTTGAAGGATGTCGTCTAGTGTTCCAACCGCGCTCCCGGTGGGATACCTTTGTGTATTTTCGATTAATGACAGGTCGTCACCTTGACGGGTCTTGCCGCCCAGAGTCTTGAGGACACTATCTAAACGCGAGGCATGTTCCCGATGTCGTAGTAGGCCGTCGGTCCAAGCTCCCATCACTTCTGGCAATGAGAGAAGACGAACAGTGTGCCCACTCGGCGCTGTGTCAAAGATAACTAAATCAAATCCAGACCCGCCATCACCCATAAGTTCGGCAACGCGTTCCAGGAGCGCCGCTTCACTGGCCCCTGGTGCGTAACTTGCCAGATCAAGTTGGCGATCGACCTCGTCGTATAAACGTGGATGAACAAGCTGTTTCATTTGGGTTTTGATCGATGTGATGTGACGACTTGACTCGGCATCTGGATCGATTTCAAGTCCCCAGAGGTTCTCCGCCAATTTGGTCTGGCGCTCACCAATCTCTGTTTCGAAGATGTCACCGAGCGAATGAGCGGGGTCCGTCGACACCAGTAGGCAGGAGTAGCCCTTTTTTGCGGCCGCGAGACCGATCGCGGAAGCTATCGTCGTCTTTCCAACACCTCCTTTTCCTCCGACGAAGATAAGGTGATGGTCGAACAGGTCTTTTAGGATAGCAGCCACGGTTACAATGAGTTTTAGCTCTCGAATCTCATTCGCTGCGAAAGTTTAGGCACTTTGAGGGCAACCAAGACGATCTTAGCAACAGCGGAAATGATCAAGCGGTGAATGTTCCATGCCCATCCGCTTGTGCCAAGCATGAAAGCGCTCGAGCAGAATTGGTTGCATTTCAAGTGTGTAATAGGTCGCGGGGTTGGGCACACCCATCAACTCAGCGAAAACAAAGAGCATAAATAGGTCGTCTTCATCTCGCTTCGCACGTGCAACGGCACCCCGATAGGGGGCCTGATAGAACTCACTGAGAAGGAACTGGAGTCGCTTCCACCACGAAGGACATGTCGGAGTCGCCATGAGACACTCGGACGTTACCCGGTTAATGTAGCCGCTGCCGCCTTCCGGCGTTCACGCATGAATGCAGAGGTTGACTCAAGCATCACGAGGATCGCCGTGATGATGATCACGATGTCGACTGCTACGAGAAAGTATTCTCCTGTCGAATAGAAACCCCATAGTTGGTAAACAGCACTAAGAAAAGCCATGCTTGTGACGAAGATCATCGGCGTCAGGGTATAGCGAGCTGGACGCCCTAGCTTGACCAAAATCACACTAATTACTAAAAGCGTTAAACCGGCGAGAAGTTGGTTAGTGGTTCCGAATAGAGGCCAAATCAGCATTCCTCCTGAACCGTCGGTGCCGCCCGCGCCGAATGCGAGAATCAAACAAGCACCGACAGCGATTGCAGTCGCTGTGTAGCCATTCTGCAGAGGTGGGATGTTGTAGATCGTGCCCATCTCCTGCACGATGTAACGTTGCAAACGAACACCGGCATCCATCGTCGTGCCGGCGAAGAGGACTGCCATGACAGTCAGGAGTGTTTCGGCGAATCCGACTGATAGACCGAGCCCATTATTTGCGATTATTGCACCACCCTGAACGAACGCGGTCACGCCTCCCGCGCCGAAGGACGAGTACATCGCTTCCCAGTCGGCAAGCGAAGAAAAGCCTGCTGTGGCAGCGATAATGGCGATGATTGCCAAGGCACCTTCACCGGCTGACCCCAGATATCCCACAAAACGTGCATCAGGCTCTCGGTTAAGTTGCTTCGAGGTTGTGCCAGAGCCGACCAGTCCGTGGAAGCCCGAGATCGCCCCGCAGGCGATGGTGACAAAGAGAAGTGGAACGATGGGTGGCGCCGCGGGTGGAAGATTCTCGTTGATTGCTGGTGCAACGATTGTCGGACTGGCAATCAGAACGGCGCCGTACAGGATGCCCAACCCAACAAAGAGTTGGATTCCATTGATGTAATCACGTGGCTGAAGGAGTAGCCATACTGGCAGCATAGATGCGGTCGCTGCATAAGCAAATAAGATCACGATCCATTGGGCGCTGGGTCCTAGACCAAGTACAGACGCAGGTAGTTCGACGGGTACGAGTTCGCCCAGATAAATCACCGCGTAGAGCACGATGGTTCCAACAATGGTTGGCCACATGATGGGTACGTGCAACCGATAGATCAGTACGCCGATGATGACGGCAACAAAGACGGCACTCCATGCCGGGATGACACTGCTGGCTGTTGCTTGGAATGCGTCTGAGATCGATACAGCGAAGACGGCGTTCACCATCAAGAGTAGAAAGAAGATGACGACCATAAAAAGGGATCGTGCTCTTACGCTGATGACGTCACCGGTCAACGAACCAACTGATCGGGCCTTGTGACGGACACTGGCCCACACCGCTCCAAAGTCGTGCACGCCGGCGAAGAATATGGTGCCGACTACGACCCATATGAAAGCCGGAAGCCAGCCCCAGATGACGGCGATGCCAGGTCCAATGATGGGCGCCGCCCCGGCAACTGCCGTGAAGTGATGACCCCATAAAACGAACCGGTTGGTAGGAATGTAATCAATGTCATCGCGCATTGTATGCGCGGGTGTTTTGAAATTCGGATCCAGTTGGTAGATCTTTTCAGCGATGAACTTGGAATAGAAACGATATCCAAGAAAGATAGCTGAGAGTCCGATGACGGCAAGAACAGCGGCGTTCAGCGTACACCTCCATGAAGATCTCGGGCTGACGGATAGCCGGGAAGACTGGTTGCGGCAAGTACCCCTCTGATAATGGCACGGGCCGTTGTGTCGGCGGCAAGAGCGCCGATTCTAAGCAAGCTAATCTCGCTTTTAATCTCTCCGGTCGCTATTGCAAAGATTGTATCGCCGTCTGAAGGCGTGTGAGCGGGACGGACGGCGCGGGCTAGGCCGTCGTGGGCCATGCGCGCGACAATGGCTAGTTCAGCTTTGGTTAGGTCGGCGTTTGTAGCGACGACGCCAATGGTTGTGTTTTCGGCGGTCGGTGTGTTTAGCGCCTTCGCCGTCAATATGTAAGAAGAGTCGGCAATAGACGAGCCATCCTCCGTTCGAACGCCAGCGACAGGCTGCCCTGTATCTGGGTCGACAACATTTCCTATGGAGTTGACAGCCATTAGAGCGGCCACACGGATACCATTGGGAAGCTCGAGCATTGAAGTTCCAATGCCACCTCTCATCGCACGTTCATGACCACGAAGTTTCCCGACTGTCGCCCCGGCACCTGCTCCAATGCTACCTTCTTGAATCGGGCCGTGGTTAGCTACTTCTGCGGCCTTATAACCACACTCCCAAGTAGGGTGGATCGTTGGGTCACCGACAGCAAGGTCGTAGAGAATGGCGGCTGGGACAATAGGAATATTTGCGTGACGTGTTTGATAGCCGATTTGTCGTTCGCCAAGGTACCGCATGACGCCATCAGCAGTCGCCAAGCCAAACGCACTGCCTCCAGAGAAGACTAGGGCATGCACCTTTTGCACAGTATTAACTGGATTGAGTAGGGCTGTCTCACGTGTGCCGGGTGCCGCTCCGCGTACGTCGACGGTCGCTACGGCACCGGCCGTCGTCAGCACGACTGTACATCCAGTAGGACGTCCTTCGAGTGTATGGTGGCCGACCAGTACACCCGCAATACTCGTCAGGCCATCGGCAGTTACAGATGTCTGAGCATGTAGTGGGAAAAGATCCCAGGCAACAAGAACTACGGTTCCGCAGGCAATTGCAGTGAAAACACGTCTCATGAGTCCGTCCATTACCTTGTCAATCCTATCCGAAAATGCAATGTTGCTTCCAGGATAGACGTGAATGGTCGTTGAGTGGTACCAGGTTATGCATTGGGATTTCGTTCATCCTGCTGACTGGTTTAATTGTTGTTGTTCATGTCACGTTTGTCGGCTTTCTGAAGTTTAGTATTTGTGCTTGATCTCGTGATTTACCGCACGATTTGGCAAAAATACTCAAGAGGACAACATATAGGATAATAACTACTAAATGCAGTGCATGAAAATAGTGCTGGTTGCTTTGGGGCAAAGGGTGAGCGTCGTTTTGTTAGCGATTGGATTACTGTCTTGCGGACCGGTGCCAGCATCCGACGAAAACGGTCAATCGCCACTAATAAGAAGTGTGGTTTCTGACCAAATTGACGGACGGGCAGTAAATTCTCTCGGATTAGTGGTCCTAGGCGACTCGCTCACTGCGGGTCTTGGTTTGGCGGCTAATGAGAGTTATCCTGCTCTATTGCAGTACCGTCTAAATGCTCAGAACTATCAGGTTCTGATAGTGAATGCCGGTGTGTCTGGTGACACTAGCGCAGGAGGACTTCGGCGTCTTGACTGGGCTTTAGACCAGCGGACCTCTGGACTACTGATTGCATTGGGAGGGAACGATGGACTCCGTGGTTTACCCGTTGAGCAAATGAAAGCCAACCTCGGTGAAATTATTGCGATTGCTCGGAATCGAAACATAAAGGTCCTTCTGGTCGGAATGGAAGCGCCGCCTAACTTTGGCGAAGTGTACACGTCTGAATTCCGAGACGTTTTTCACGAACTGGCCCGAGAGCACGCCGTGGCATTGGTTCCTTTTCTATTGGATGATGTGGCCGGTGTCAGAGAGTTGAATCAACCAGATGGAATTCACCCTAATGCCGACGGTGCAGCGCGGATCGCCGAACATTTGTGGCCAGCAGTCGAATTACTGGTCCGGCGAATGGTGGACGCGAA
>Ga0310121_10000184_pt1 | contig 67181 bp, 70 predicted proteins | sample CB27_Tmax_986_MG_FD_203504 | JGI IMG/M metagenome (GOLD analysis project Ga0310121, IMG submission 203504) | Marine microbial communities from Western Arctic Ocean, Canada - CB27_Tmax_986 | ecosystem: Environmental > Aquatic > Marine > Oceanic | place: Canada: Western Arctic Ocean | collected... | reverse complement strand
TGCACAAGCAACAGTCCAATCAACCGCTACCAATGGCTCAACAGATAGTTCCCAGGAAAATACCCTGCAGCCCGGCGATGTCGCCGAGCCAGACTCTGCCGGTGTTGCATCCGAAGCCGACACCGAAGCCGACACCGAATCCGACCCAGTAACCGAATCCGACCCAGTAACCGAATCCGACCCAGTGACCGAATCCGACCCAGTGACCGAATCCGACCCAGTGACCGAAGATGCAGTGACCGAAGATGCAGTGACCGAAGATGCAGTGACCGAAGATGCAGTGACCGAAGATGACACATTGGCTGAGGAAACGGAGGAACCAGTCACGATGGATTGGTACATCCTCAAAGTGCAGAGCAATCGGGAACGGTCGATTGCCGAAGCTCTCCAGCGGAAGATTGCCATCGAGGGCCTCGATCCGTATTTCGGTCAGGTAATCGTGCCGACCGAAAAGGTGACCGAGTTTAAAGGGGGCAAGAAGAAAATTGTGGAGCGCAAGTTGTGGCCCGGTTACATCGTTGTGAACATGCACATTAATGACGACACCTGGTTTGCGGTTCGCGAGACCTCCGGTATTGGTGACTTCACGGGTGCGGCGGGCAAGCCAACACCAATGCAGCCGCACGAGGTGGCGCGCGTGGTGCAAACCGAGGAAGCCGATGCAGAAGAAGCTCCCAAGCTGGCGATCAAGTTCAAGGAGGGGGACAAGGTCAAGGTCAAGGAGGGTAATTTCGAGAGTTTCGAGGGTGAAGTTGGAACCATCGACGGGGCAAGTGGTCGCGTGACCGTAATGATCAACATTTTCGGCCGCAGCACGCCGGTCGAATTGGAATACTGGCAAATAGAATCTTCATGAGGAGGCTATCAGTTGTTGGTGAATGCACGTCTGCCAGAAGGGTATTCTGGCTGTGGGCTGAAAACCGAGAGCCGATCGCAGAGAAACCATGGCCAAACAGTTTGCAGGCACCGCGAAATTTCAAATTCCTGGAGGGCAGGCGACACCTGCTCCGCCGGTTGGTACGTCGCTGGGTAAGTTCGGTATCAACCTGGGCCAGTTCGTACAGCAGTTTAATGACAAGACCAAGGAAGCCGGAGGCATGATGATCCCGGTCGTGGTGACTGTCTACAACGACCGGTCGTTCGAATTCATCACGAAGAGCCCACCGGCAGCAGTTTTGCTGAAAAAGGCAGCAAATATCGCCAAGGGGTCGGGTGTTCCGAACAAAGAGAAAGTGGGCACAGTGACCCGTGCTCAACTTGAGGAAATCGTAAACATAAAAAGCGCTGATCTCAATGCCCGTGATGTTGACCATGCCGTACTGATGATCGCCGGTACGGCCAGGAGCATGGGCCTGGAAGTGGAAGATTAACAGACGGACGTGTCGCGGGCTCTGTTGAGCATGACAAAGTTAACACGCTGAATACAGTGAGTAAAGATGGCGAAGAAATCGAAACGACTGCGGGCAGCGCTTGAGAAGGTTGCCTCCGAGCCACTACCGCTCACCGAAGCGGTGGCAAAGTTGCAAAGTTACGACGCGCCAAAGTTCGACCAATCAGTCGAGATTGCGATCCGGTTGGGCATCGACAACACGCAGGCCGATCAAATCGTGCGTGGTTCGATCGTGTTGCCACATGGGATTGGTAAACAACAACGGGTCGTTGTATTTGCGAAGGGACCGGCCGCTGAAGAAGCCAAAGAAGCAGGTGCTGACTTTGTGGGGGAGGATGATCTGGCGAAGAAGATCAAGGAGGGCTGGACCGATTTTGATGCTTGCATAGCTGCCCCGGACATGATGAAGCTGGTAGGACCACTCGGCCGTGTGTTGGGCCCGCGTGGTTTGATGCCGTCGCCGCGTGCCGGCACAGTGACCCCGGAAGTTGGCAAGACCGTGCAGGAGTACAAAGCAGGTAAAGTCGAATTTCGCAATGACAAATCGGGTGTTATCCACGCGGTAGTGGGCAAAGCCAGTTTCGAACCCAAAAAACTGGCGGAAAACATCCAGGCGTTTATCGATAAGATTTCTTCGCTAAAGCCAGTCGCAGTGAAAGGGACTTACTTCCGAGGAACGTACTTGAGTGCGACCATGAGCCCGAGTGTGCGGTTAGCCGTGTAAGCGGCCGCGAATTGGATAGCAACCGAAGGAGTAAACCGCAAAAGGTTTGCCGCAGACCATCGACGGAAGCCATGAGTAAATACGTCAAAGCGTTGATTACCGATGATTTGCGCAAGCGGTTGGACGGAGTGTCCGATTTGCTGCTTGTCGATGTTATCGGTTTGGAGAACAACCAGAACGTTATTTTGCGGAAACAATTGCGCGAGAAAGATATCCGTTTACTAGTGGTCAAGAACAGCCTGGCCCACCGTGCAACCGAAGGAACCGTTTTGGCGCCAGCTTTTGAGGGGATTGAGGGCACATGCGCCGTTGTTTGGGGTGGCGAAGACATTGTCTCGCTGGCCAAAGAAATCATGAAGCTGGCCAATGATAAGGCGTTTGAACCGTTTTCCCCGAAAGGGGGCGTGATGGACGGGAAGGCGCTCTCGGCAGATCAAGTCAAAGCTATCAGCAAGTGGCCGAGCCGCACCGAGCAGCTGAGCTTATTGGTAGGACAGATCTTGAATCCGGGCGCAACCCTCAGCGCCCAGTTACAGGGACCAGGACGTCAATTGGCGAGTCAGATCAAACAAACCGGGGAGGGCGACGAAAGTTGACCCGGAAGGTGAACAGTCAGTCACTGAGGATAGTCAGCAAACGGTGCGGGTTATTTAATCGCAGCCGAAAAGGTTCAAATCGGCACGGTGGTTTGAAACCACTGAGTTAATCAACCTAAAGGATCACAAGTTTTACAAGTGGCGGGTCCCGCCCCGCACGTTGAGAAAGGGTAAAGAACAACTATGGCAACCGATACAGTCGCAGATATGGCAACCGATACAGTCGCAGAATTTTCCAAGGTCACCAAGACCTTAGGGGACCAAATTGTGGGCCTCACCTTGATAGAGGCCAAGGAACTGAGCGATTACTTGAAAGATGTGCACGGCATTGAACCAGCCGCTGGGGGCGGAACGATGGTCGTCGCGGCTGGTACCGGTGGTGAGGGCGACGGTGGAGAACCGGCCGAGCAAACGGAATTTGATGTCGTCCTGGAATCTTTTGGCGAGAAGAAAATTGGCGTGATCAAGGTGGTTCGTGCTGCGACCAGTCTCGGCCTGAAAGAAGCCAAGGATTTGGTGGAAAGTGCACCCGGCAAAGTCAAGGAAGGCGTATCGAAGGAAGATGCAGAGAAACTCAAAGGCGAACTCGAGGAAGCTGGTGCAACCGTCTCGATCAAGTAGTCGAGTTTGTGATTGCCGGTCGCAACCAGGTGATTGCGACAGGTTTTCCTGTGAGAGCCCCGGTCTGGTAGCACATCGCCCCGGCGCGATGCAAGATGTATGAGTTTCCCCACCCAGCTGTTTGAAATGTCAGCACACCGGCCAGATGCATTGCGCTGCTGGTGTACGCGAAGTCTGTCGTGCGTCGCCGACCAGGATAGCTTTGGCAGTTGGTGGTCAGACCTGGCTTCAGGTTCAATCTATCCGTTTTGTTGGTGTAAGAGTGTGTTCCACCTGAATTAGGGAGCAAAAGGTCCTATGGCCGTAACAGCCCAGCGTCGATTGGATGCACAAGACATAAAAAAGTTTGGCAGTGGCCGCGAGTCGCTGGCGATTCCTGATCTCACTCAGATTCAGACGGCCAGCTACGACTACTTCCTGCAAAACGAGTTGGCCCCCGACGACCGCAATGACAGCGGTCTCGAGGGCGTATTGCGCGAGATCTTTCCTATCGAGAGTTACGACAAGACGCTTACGCTTGACTACCTGCGGTACAAGCTTGGTAAACCACGTTATGAACCCGATGAGTGCCGTCAATTGCGACTTACGTATGGTCGCCCGTTTCGGATTTGGATGCGACTCAACAAGGAGGAGCCCATTGAGGAAGAGGTTTACCTGGGCGACCTGCCGATCATGCTCGGCGGCGGAGAGTTCATTATTAATGGTGCTGAGCGGGTCGTTGTTAGCCAACTGCATCGTAGTCCAGGTATCGATTTTATATCAGAAGTCGACGCAGGCGAGCGGCGTTTGTTCAGTTGCCGCGTGATCCCGGAACGTGGCAGCTGGATCGAAATCAATACGACGAAGAAAGACAGCATAACCGTTCGCATCGACCAGAGCGGCAAGTTTTCGGTGATGACGTTGCTGCGGGCGATGGACCCCAAATTCGGACTCGATAGCGACATCCTCCGCACGTTTTACGAAACAAGCAAGGAGAAGATTGTTGATGGCCGCAGTGCCTCCAAGATTGAAGATAAAATCGCCGTGGAGGACATTATCTACCCAGTCGGCAGTGATCGAGCCGGAGAGATTCTTGTTGAATGTGGGCAACGGATCACCAAAAACACGGCCGAGTTGATTGCCACCAGCGGTGTCAAGCAGGTCGAGGTCATGGACGTGCCCCGCGCGCCGCTGTTGTTGAATGCCCTGGCGGATGACGCGACGAGCAGTCATGAAGAAGCCTTGTTGAGGATTTACCAGAGGTTGCGTCCTGGGAACCCCCCACAACTCGAAAAAGCACGGACACTTTTTCACGAAAAGTTTTATGACACGAACCGTTACCGACTCGGCCGGGTGGGCCGTTTTCGGATCAACCGAAAACTCGGTACGCAAGTGCCGGAGAGTGAGCTGATTCTGCGTCCGGAGGATTTGCTCCATTCGGTGAAGTATCTCCTGCGGTTGGTGATTTCCGATCCGAATGCGATGGTCGATGACATTGATCATTTGGGAAATCGGCGCCTGCGCACAATTGACGAGTTGGCTTGCGATGAGATGCGGAAGGGCTTTCTTAAGCTGCGGCGCACGGTCCAAGAACGGATGAGCCTGAAAGACATAGAGGACATGACCCCCCGAAGCTTGGTTAATCCGAAGAGTATCTCGGCTGCGATCGAGTACTTTTTTGGGCGAGGCGAACTTTCACAGGTGGTGGATCAGACTAATCCCCTTTCGATGCTCACACACGAACGACGCCTCTCGGCACTCGGGCCGGGTGGTTTGAATCGGAAGCGGGCTGGCTTTGAAGTTCGTGATGTGCACATTTCGCACTACGGTCGGATTTGCCCGATCGAAACTCCCGAAGGTACGAACATTGGCCTCATTTCGAGCTTGGCGATGTACGCCTCGGTCGACGAGTATGGATTTCTGATCACCCCCTACCGTAAGGTGAAAGGTGCTCGTTTGACCAAAGAGGTTGTCTGGCTGCGAGCCGATCAAGAATCGGAAGCGTTGGTCGCTTCAGCCGATGCACCGGTAGAAAACGGCAAGATTCAAGGAGAGACGATCGTTGCCCGGTATCGCAGTGACTTTGTCCTCGTGCCGGTCGGCAAGATCGAATATATTGATGTCGCGCCAAGCCAGATGATTGGCGTTTCGGCTGGACTCATACCGTTCTTGGAGCACGATGATGCAAACCGTGCGTTGATGGGTTCGAACATGCAGCGGCAAGCGGTGCCACTGTTGGTGACGGATCCACCGATTGTCGGAACTGGTTTGGAGAAAGATGTGGCCCAGCACTCCGGCATGTTGGTTCGTGCAGGCCATCGCGGAACTATAACCTATGTGGATGCCGATCGGATTGAAATCGGTCCTGAAGTCCACCGTCTTCGTAAATTTGTGGGTCTCAACGAGCGAACCTGCCAGAACCAGAAACCGATTGTCAAGCCTGGTGACAAGGTGGAGCCGGGGGATGTGATCGCCGACGGGGCTGCCACCTATCAAGGTGAACTGGCACTCGGCCGCAACGTGCTGGTGGCCTTTATGTCATGGCAGGGCTACAACTTTGAAGACGCTATCATCATCAGTGAAGAGTTGGTGAAAAATGATACCTACACGTCGATTCACATTGAAGAGTTTGACGTCGAAATACGCGAAACCAAGCTCGGTCGGGAGGAGTTTACGCGCGACATCCCCAATGTCAGCGAAAAGATGCTTCGCAATCTCGACGAGAATGGCATTGTGCAGATCGGTACCTATGTTCGGCCGGGCGATGTCCTCGTCGGTAAGGTTTCGCCCAAAAGCAAGACCGAGCTGACTCCGGAAGAGAAGCTGCTGCACGCAATTTTCGGGCGCGCGGGTGAAGACGTAAAAAATGACTCGCTGGAAGTCCCCTCGGGCGTGGAGGGTATCGTCATCGATACCCAGCGATTCAGCCGCCGCATGAGCTTGACGGAAGACCAGCGGAAGGAGTTCGAACGGTCGCTGAAAGTCATCGAAAAAGAAGGCAACGAACGGATTGCCACGGTGTTCGGTGAACTGGTAAGCGGAATCGAGAAGATTCTCCAACGGAGGCTGACCGACGACGATGGCAATTCACTGGTTTATGACCAGGATCTATCCTTTGTGGCAGAGCAGGCCAAGACGTTCAGGCACGACGCGATTGAGATCCGCAGCCCGCAACGAAGAAAGGATGTAGAAAAAATCTATCGCCAACTTTGGCCCAACGTTGAAGAAGCGATAGACGCCCGTGACCGCAGGCTTAATTCGATGAAGCGGGGTGACGAATTGCGCAGCGGCGTGTTGCAAATGGTGAAAGTTTACATCGCCACTAGGCGGGTTATTTCGGTGGGCGACAAAATGGCAGGTCGCCACGGCAACAAGGGGGTTATCTCGAAGATTTTGCCGGTCGAAGACATGCCGTTCCTGGAGGATGGGACCCCCGTAGAGATTATGCTCAACCCGCTCGGAGTCCCAAGCCGAATGAACGTCGGTCAGATTCTGGAGACCCACCTGGGTTGGGCTGGCGCGAAACTCGGTTTTCGCTCAGTCACACCTGTCTTTGACGGTGCAAGTGAGGAAGATATCAATGCCGCGCTGGAGGCTGCTGGGTTGCCGAAGCATGGGAAGACGCGGCTGATCGACGGTCGTACGGGCGAGCCCTTCGAGCAGGAAACAACCGTCGGGTACATATACATGCTAAAACTGCACCATTTGGTTGACGACAAGGTGCATGCCCGAAGTACAGGTCCCTACTCGCTCATTACCCAGCAGCCGCTGGGTGGTAAAGCGCGATTCGGTGGCCAGCGGTTTGGTGAGATGGAAGTTTGGGCGCTGGAAGCCTATGGCGCTGCGTACATCTTGCAAGAGCTGTTGACGGTCAAGAGCGACGATGTAGAAGGTCGCACGAAGATTTATGAATCGATGGTCAAGGGTGAGAATACGCTTGAGGCGGGTACGCCGGCCAGCTTCGATGTGTTGACCAACGAGATTCGTGGTCTGGGACTGAATATGCAGTTGGAAAAACGGCGAATTTGAGAGTGACCAAGAGTGGGTGAGTTGCTGGTCTGGGGATCGGTGTAACCAACCCGGGCCTTGAAGCGGCACACCCGTATCCCATGGGCGTTACGCTCCCAACAGGAGACAACCATGAGCCTACTGGAAACTACCAGTTTTGATCGCATCAATGACTATGCCTCTGTGAAGATTAGCCTGGCCAGGCCGCACGACATTCGCAGCTGGTCGTTTGGCGAAGTCAAAAAGCCCGAGACGATCAACTACCGTACCTATCGCCCAGAAAAGGACGGTTTGTTTTGCGAGCGGATTTTCGGCCCGGAGAAGGACTGGGAATGCGCGTGTGGTAAATATCGCGGCATGAAGTACAAGGGGATGATTTGTGACCGATGCGGTGTGAAAGTGACCCATAGCCGTGTCCGCCGCAAGCGGATGGGGCACATTGAATTGGCTGCTCCCATCGTGCACATCTGGTTCTTCAAGGCAATGCCGAGTCGTCTCGGCAGCCTGCTGGCGATGAAAACCACCAGTCTGGAGAAAGTGATTTATTTTCAAGACTACGTCGTGATCGATCCCGGTGAAACCGATCTTAAACGACAACAGCTCTTGACGGAGGAGGAGTACCGGAGCAAGCGCGAACAGTTTGGCGAAGGGTCCTTCGAAGCGGATATGGGCGCTGACGCCATTCGCAAACTCCTGAGCCAACTTGATTTGGTGACCCTTTCAGACGAGCTCCGCAAGGACGTTCGTGAAACGGGTTCAAAACAAAAGGCGAAAGATCTCATCAATCGCCTGAAGACGGTTGAAGCGATCCGTGACTCGGACAACAAACCAGAGTGGATGGTACTGGACGTGATTCCAGTGATTCCACCCGATTTACGCCCACTCGTCCTGCTCGACAGTGGTAATTTTGCCACGAGTGATCTTAACGACCTTTATCGCCGTATCATCAATCGCAATAACCGGCTCAAGAAACTGGTGGACCTCAATGCACCCGAAGTGATCATTCGTAACGAGAAGCGGATGCTTCAGCAGTCGGTGGACGCCCTGTTCGATAACAACCGCTGTAAGCGACCTGTTTTGGGATCTTCCAACCGCCCACTCAAATCATTAACCGACATGATCAAGGGTAAGCAGGGGCGTTTCCGGGAGAATCTTCTCGGCAAGCGGGTCGATTACTCAGCCCGCAGCGTGATTGTGGTGGGTCCTACCTTGCGACTGCATCAGTGTGGTTTGCCGAAGAAAATCGCCCTGGAACTTTATCAACCCTTTATCATCCGGCGGCTCAAGGAACTAGGTCACGCCGACACTATTAAGAGCGCTAAAAAAATGCTGGAGCGCAAGGATGAAGAGGTATGGGACATCCTCGAAGAGGTAATCACCAATCACCCGGTGCTTTTGAACCGGGCACCCACTTTACATCGAATGGGCATTCAGGCATTCGAGCCAACCCTCGTAGAAGGCAACGCGATCCGCCTGCACCCTTTAGTCTGTAGAGGTTTTAACGCTGACTTTGACGGTGATCAAATGGCGGTTCACTTGCCCCTTTCGATCGAGGCCCAGGTCGAGGCGCATACGCTGATGATGAGCACGCACAACATCTTCAGCCCCGCCAATGGCACTCCAATTATCAGTCCGTCGCAGGACGTCGTCATGGGTTGCTATTACCTCACCATGGACGTACCGGAAACCCGGGGGGATGGCATGAAGTTTGCCTCGGTTGAAGAGGCGTTGATGGCGTATTTTGCGGACAAGGTCGGCACGCACTCCAAGATCGAAATCCGCTTGTCAAAGAATCAGTGTTTGCGCGAAGAAGTTGGCAATCCAGATGCCTTTGGTCAGCGAATCCAGACAACGATCGGTCGGGTCGTGTTCAGCGACATGCTGCCGACCGGGATGCCATTTTACAACATGCCACTTCGCTCCAGTCAACTTGCCCAGGTCATTAGTGACTGCTACGAATTCCTGGGCAGGAGCAAAACGATTTTATTGCTTGACGACATGAACCAGCTTGGTTTCAACGCCGCGACCCGCAGCGGCTTGTCGTTCGCTACCGACGACCTGGTTACCCCTGCCACCAAAGGCAAGATTATTGCCGAAGCGGAGAAGGAAGTACTCAAGCGGAACAAGCTGTACCACCGCGGAATCATCACTGAAGGCGAACGTTACAACCAGGTGCTTGACGCCTGGACCCATGCCCGCGAGGAAATTACGACCGCAATGATGAATGGCCTGGAGACCGATTTCCGCCAGGGCGGTTACGTCAACCCGATTTTCCTGATGGCCCATTCCGGTGCTCGTGGTGGTGTTGAGCAGATGCGACAGCTTGGTGGAATGCGCGGGTTGATGGCCAAGCCCTCGGGTAAGATTATCGAGACTCCCATCAAGGCAAACTTCCGGGAAGGTCTTACCGTGCTCGAGTACTTTAGCTCGACCCACGGTGCACGAAAGGGTTTGGCCGATACGGCTCTCAAGACAGCCGACTCGGGATACTTGACCCGCAAATTGGCCGATGTTGCCCAGAACGTTGTGATTACCACCGACGACTGTGGCACCACGCAAGGTATCACCAAGGGTATCCTTTACCGTGGTGAAAAAGTGGAGGTGAGTCTCGCCGACTCGATTCGAGGTCGGATTAGTCGCACCAACATTGTCAATCCGATTACCGACGAAGTGATCGTTAGCGAAAATGAGCTTGTCACGGCGGATATTGCCCGCAAGATCGAGCAATTGGGCTTGGAAAAGATCCAGGTTCGCAGCCCGATGACGTGTGGCGCGACGCTCGGTATATGCCGCCGCTGTTACGGTATGGACCTGTCGACCGGATCGCTGGTGGAAGAAGGAATGGCGGTGGGCATCATCGCCGCCCAAAGTATTGGTGAGCCTGGTACCCAACTCACAATGCGGACTTTTCACATTGGTGGCGTTGCGACGGGTGAAGTCGAGCAAAGCGACATCAAGGCAACCAAAGCTGGAATCGTCAAGTACACGAAATTGCAGGTGGTCGTCAACGATGCTGGTCAACGCATTGTCCTGACGCGCAATGGTGAAGTCGCTCTTGTTGATGAGAGAGGTCGTGAGATCGAAAAGTATGAGGTCCCGACCGGTGCGATCATCCAGCACGAAGAAAACACCCCGATCAAGGAAGGCGACGTTATTTGTGAGTGGGATCCACATAGTATTCCGATCCTTGCCGAAACTGGCGGAAAGATTCGTTTCGAGGACCTCATTGAGGATGAAACGATGCGAACCGAGCAGGATCCCAGCGGTGGAAAGCGATTTGTCATTACCGAGCACAAGGGAGACCTGCACCCGCAAATTGTGGTCGAAGATCCCCAGGATGGGAAAATCCTCGACTTCTACTACATGCCCGAGCGGGCCCACATCGAAGTTCACGAAGGGGACGTGATCTCGCCGGGAGCACTCGTTGCTAAAACGCCACGCGAAGCTTCCGGAACACAGGATATCACGGGTGGTTTGCCCCGCGTTACCGAAATCTTTGAAGCTCGCAAGCCCAAAGATCCAGCCGTGATTGCCGAAATTGACGGGGTTGTCGAGATTCAGGCTGAAAAGAAACGCGGCAAACGGTCTATTATCGTCCGCAGTGAAAGTGGGATCGAGCGCGAACACCTGGTGAACCACAACAAGCACTTGCGAGTTCACTCCGGCGACATGGTGCGGGCTGGTGATTCACTCGTAGATGGACCCCTGGTCCCGCACGATATCTTGCGGATTAGTGGCGAAGAGGCTGTGCAGCAGTATCTCACCCGAGAGATCCAAAACGTCTATCGTAGCCAGCGCGTCGAAATCAACGACAAGCATATCGAGATCATCGTTTCGCAAATGCTGCGAAAGGTTCGCATCGAAAACCCCGGTGATACAAGCCTGTTACCGGGCAGCGTCCTGGACAAGTTTGATTTCCGCATCGCAAATGACGAGATCTCCAAATGTCTCAAAATCGTGGAGCAGGGTGATAGTGCTTATGAAGTCGACTTGCTCGTGCCCAAGGATGTTCTGGATCAGGCCAATGTGCAGATCGAAGCAGACGGTGGGAAGGCCACCAAGGGAACCAAGCCGAAGATGGCCAGTGCATCAACCCAGCTACTGGGAATCACCAAAGCATCGGTTCAGAGCCAGAGCTTTATCTCCGCTGCCAGTTTCCAGGAGACCACCAAGGTGCTCACGGAAGCAGCGTTGAGTGGAAAAATCGACCGGTTGGTCGGCTTGAAGGAGAATGTGATCCTCGGCCACTTGATTCCGGCCGGCACCGGATTTCACACAACCCATCAATCGGAAGTGCGTATTCGACCTGAGGCCCTGGAAGCCCTGGCGGCTGAGAAGGAGCGGGTCCTGGAGCGGTCGTTCCCATTGCTGCAGACAGCAGTGCCCTCGGCGGACAGTTCCAATGGTGAATCGGCTCCCGCGCCGGAGCATCCGATCCAGTCAGCCCCCACGAGCCTCGACACATTGTTAGGAGAAGGAGGAGATTCAGCAGGACCGACAACCGAGTAGACTCCCGCAAGCAGGGTACTCTGCGGCTCACGGTTGACATCCAGTGGTGGGCCGCTAAGCTGAAGGGTTCCAACGATTTTCGTGAGTTAGTGCCCGCCTCATTGGGTGGGCTGAACGCGGTTCGTTTTTAAAAAAGGTAAAAGAAAGACGAGTCCATGCCAACGGTCAATCAACTTGTCCGCCATCGGCGCAGGAAAAAGCGCAAATTTAGCAAGGCGCCAGTGCTCGACCGCTGCCCGCAGAAACGAGGGGTTTGTCTGCAGGTGCGGACGATGACGCCCAAAAAGCCGAACTCCGCTCTACGGAAAATTACCCGTGTGCGCCTTTCCAACGGCAAAGAAGTTACGGTCTACATTCCCGGTGAAGGGCACACCTTGCAGGAGCATAGTATTGTTTTGGTGCGGGGCGGGCGTGTCCGCGATTTGCCGGGGGTCCGGTACCAAGTCGTCCGCGGCGCGCTTGACACGCTCGGCGTGGATGGCCGTAGACAATCTCGTAGCCGTTATGGTTCAAAGAAAGGGTAAAACGTCACAACCATGGCTCGAATCACTGCAAGCCGTAAACAACTTAAACCCGATCCGCGATGCGGGTCTCTGTTGGCCGCCAAGTTCATCAATTGCCTCATGTGGGATGGCAAAAAGAGCGTTGTGCAGGGTGTCTTCTATGATGCATTGGACCTCGTTAAGGAGCGCATTCCCGACCAGGAGCCAATCGATGTTTTTACGCAGGCAATTGAGAATATCAAGCCAGCCATGGAGGTCCGTAGTAAACGTGTTGGTGGTGCCGCTTATCAGGTGCCGATGCAGGTCAACAAGACGCGGCAACAGTCATTGGCGATCCGCTGGCTGTTGATTGCCGTTCGTGAAAAGAAAGGTCGTCCCACGGCCCAGAAGCTGGCCGATGAATTATGTAACGCGTATAAACGCGAGGGAACCGCGATGACGCGTCGTGACAATGTCCATCGTATGGCAGATGCCAACAAAGCGTTTGCGCATTTTGCCTGGTAGTAGAGTAGTTTGTGGTCAGACTTCCGCGGTGGAGATTCTTGATGAATCTCGGCCCTGGAGCTCCGGCCTTTTTTTGTGCGCTTGTACTAAACAACATGTGAAACCGTAATGTCGACCGTGCCGCTCGATAAAATCCGCAATATCGGTGTTGTTGCCCACATTGACGCGGGAAAAACGACCACGACCGAGCAAATGCTCTATGTCAGTGGCAGCAAGCATCGGGCCGGTGCTGTCGATAAAGGTACCACGACGACCGACGATGATTCTGAGGAAGAAGAACGCGGAATTACCATCTATTCGGCATGCGTGCAGTTTCCATGGAAGGACGTGACGATTAATTTGATTGATACGCCAGGACATGTCGACTTTACCGCCGAAGTCGAACGCAGCCTGCGCGTTCTTGATGGTGCCGTGGTTGTGTTTAGTGCCCGTGAAGGCGTCGAAGCGCAAAGCGAAACAGTATGGCGCCAGGCAGACAAATACAGTGTCCCGCGAATTGCCTTCATCAACAAACTCGATCGTGAAGGGGCCGATTTCCAGACAGTCTTCAACGACATAGGTAGCCGGCTTGGGGCAAATCCGGTCGCCTTGCAAATACCTGTCGGAGAGGGGCCTGCCCACGTAGCCAACCCTTTTCGAGGGGTGATCGATCTTGTGCGAATGAAGTTCATCACCTTTCCGGAAGGTCGTGAAGGACGAAAAGTCCAGACGGATCCAATCCCAGACGAGGTGGCAGAGTCTGCCCAACTGTGGCACGAGAGGCTCCTGGAAACTCTCTGCGATTACAGCAATGAACTGATAGAACTGGCCCTCGCTGAGGAGCCCATTTCAGAGCAACTCGTGTACAAAGTGCTTCGTGAGGCGACCATCGTCCAACAGATTCAGCCTGTACTCTGCGGCTCGGCCCTGCACGGTATCGGTGTGACCCCCCTGTTGGACGCAATCGCAGCCTACCTGCCGAATCCGCTCGATCGGCCACCAGTCGAAGGGACGGATTTGAAGCCCAAGGGAAAAAGCAAGACCACCTCGAATGAAAATCCGGCCCTTAAGGGAATTCGTAAGCCCGACCCGCAAGAACCCTTTTGTGGCCTGGTCTTTAAAATCCTGCCTTACAATACGGGAGACCTGTATTGGGTCCGAATCTATTCCGGGCAGTTGAAGCCTAACAGTCGCGTCCTCAATCCTGGTAAAGACAAAAAGGAGAACGTGGCTCAGCTGTGGCGGATCCACGCCGCCAAAAAAGATGAGCAAGTCGACAGCGCCCAGGCAGGTGATATCATCGGCATCATCGGCTTGCGGCAGTCGGTGACTGGCGACACAATTTGCACCACCCGCGCGCCAATCCTGCTGGAATCGATCGAGTTTCCCGAGACGGTCCTTTCGATGGCCATTGAAGCCGAGAACACGACGGATCGCAAAAAACTGACCGAAACGCTTACCATGCTGCGGAAGCAGGATCCCACTTTTCAGGCCCTGGAAAACGAAGAAACCGGGCAGACAATCATCAGTGGAATGGGGGAACTCCATTTAGAGGTCATTCAACATCGACTGAAACGCGACTTCAATCTCAACGTCAAAGTTCACAAACCCCGGGTCAGTTATCGTGAGACAGTTGGCCAGATGGTCGAAGCGGAGGGCGAATGCAATCGGCTCCTGGGTGGTGTGCAGCATACCGCCAAGGTGCGGATCCGGTTGGAACCTTTTGAGATGCGGGGCCCCCTGGCGAAACAGACTCCGCCAGTGACGACCACGAATGTGATTGATCACGGCCTGCCACCGCAGTTTCTATCCGTTGTGCTCGAAGAACTGGAAGCCGCCGGTCAGGGCAGCGGAATACTGGGTTTTCCGCTCATGAGACTCAAGGTGACGGTACTGGGTGCCGAAGTGAACGTGAGTGAGTCCTCCGAAATCGCATTTCGTACAGCGGCAAACGTTGCCTTCAACAATGGCCTCCACAAGGCGGGACCGATCCTGCTGGAGCCAGTTATGAAACTCGAAATTGCCACTCCCGAGGAACATGTGGGCGACCTGGTGGGTGACCTTCAACAACGGAGGGCAATCATTCATCAAACAGAGTCGCGCGGCACCGATACAGTGCTACATGCCGATGCACCGCTTGCCAGCTTGTTCGGTTATTCCAGCGCGATGCGGTCCCTCAGCCAGGGTCGGGCCAGTTGCTCGATGGAACCGAGTCGCTACGCGCCCGCACCCGAAGAAGTCGTGAAACGATTTCTTGGCGAGGAATGATTATCGCGAGCACGGCTCAGCCATTAAGAATGCGGTCAACATTCATCCCGTGGTAGCTGCCGTTTTTGCGCCCTTTACGGCGGCGAAAACACCAGTTCGTGTCGCCCACCTTCGAAAGTGAGCTCGACCGGTGAGGGATCAATCTCGCAGAGTGGGTGGGCCTCGATTTCCTGGCGGAGATCCTCGGTCACGAACAACTCACCCAAATGCAATGTGTTGGGTATAAACATCCACCGCTCACTACTGTAACGAGCCTCGATCTTCTCGACGAGCACCTTATCGTCAGGCAGGGTTGCCGGGATTTTTATTCGTTGCATGTCCCCGGTCGTGTAGACGTTAATAAATGTTTTCTCTTCATGCATGGCATCGCGCAATCGTTGGGTGCAGAAATCAGCGAGGCCAATACCAATCGCGTTGCCTTGCGATTTTTCGGCAAGATTCAGAATGCCAATAACGCGAATATCAGGCTTTTCGAGGTCTTCGTGCCCTTTAACTCCGCGGTAACCGATCACGTTGGTGTCCATGCCGGTCCCACTGTAGGTCTTGCCAATCTCGTCGACAATCAGCACGTTGAGATCGTCAATCGGTAAACGCGGAAAGTAGGAGCGATGTTTCTCGACCAGCCGCGGCTCAATTTCAAGAATCTTGTCAGCAGGCACAGCCTGCAGTTCGGCCGTTTGATCGAACCCATCTTCCAGAATGGTCAGCCCAGCCCAGATCTTGCCCGAGTTGAGGATTACCGGGCCCATTTCCAAGAGCATATCTCGCATTTGCGATGTCGGCGCGGCATGAAAGGTTTCAGCCGAACGAATCTTGCCCATGCCAACGACCATCATCTTGATCAAACCACTCTGTAACGTCCCCGAAAAACAGGTGTGAAGCTTGACCCGATTCAGGACCAGCACGCCGGCCGACTCGTAGGCGAAACGGTCCATCCAGACATCACCCGTAGCAACCGAGCCAAGTTTCACGCATTCCATGCTTGCCCGAATTGGCATGCCCATCGCTTCTTCGGTAATGCCTAACGATTCGACCATGCTCCGCTGCCCTTCGCCCGTCGCGCCGTTGTGCGAACCCATTGCGGGAAATACAAACGGATTGGCCCCATGTTCCCTTAGCCAATCACCGGCTGCCTTGGTGATCGTGGCGATATTGGTGATCCCCCGACTGCCGGATGTGATTGCCACATCCCCTTGTGGTACCGCCAACTCGAGCGCATCGAGTTGTGCCCGCACCTCGGCAACGACGTCTGCAAGCGGATTGGAAACCAGGTTTTGGTGAACGCGAAGCAGTCTCATGACACCTATCCTACCCGTGAAAAGTCGCCAATGGTATCAGCAGCTCGGCGGAGAAAGTCCCCCCTCCGGGCGACTCGAAAACAAACCAATCAGAGTTCCATTTGGGGTGCGCCGAGCCCTTTTGGCGGCGCTGTTTGCTCCTGAAGTACCAATCGAACGACTTCGATCAACTGGTCATCGTTCAGGCCGAGTTGTTGGGCCCGGTGTATCGCAGGACGAATAAGCCTGCGAAATTGCTCCTGGCGTTGTGGGTAAGTTGCCTTGGAGGTGGGTTCGAGAACCCGCATGGCTTGCCCACGCACGCGCCGCACCGCACCGTCCGCCTCCAGCCGGGCATAAGCTTTGCTGACAGTCATCGGATTGACCGCCGCCAGCCGGGCGACTTGGCGAACGCTGGGCAAGCGATCGCCAGGCTGGAGATGACCACCGGCGATCAGGGCGTAAACCTGGTCGATCAGCTGTCGATAGCGAGGCACATCGGAGTCGGGTGCAATGTCGAAGAGGGGACGTTCGGACGGCATAGTGTATTATGTTAATAATACACTAAAGCACTTGTCAAGGGTTCCTTTTTCGCAATCAGTACAAGTTACCAATAACTTCTTGCCAGTGCCTAATTTGGGCCGTTGACACCAATTGTTAACAGGCGTATGATCGCCGATTCGCCCCAAAGTTATTCTGGGGTGTTGTTTTGTTGTTTTGTTGTTTGACATCTGTTGTCGGTTGGCTTCCGGGGAGCTCACAGCGTGGCTGCTTCGCACGAGATAATTCGAATTCGCATGGAAGCGTACGATCATACAGTGTTAGACCAAAGTGCCGCCGAAATTGTCGATACAGCCAAGCGAACCAACTCCGTGGTTCACGGGCCGATTCCGTTGCCTACGCGGATCGAACGGTACACGGTTCTCCGTAGCCCGCACGTGGACAAAAAGTCTCGGCAGCAATTTGAGATTCGTACACACAAACGTTTGATAGATATCGTTCAGGCAACAGCCAAGACGATTGAAGCGCTTAATAAACTGAACGTGCCGGCAGGTGTTGACATCAAGATCAAGGCCACGACTGGCTAGGAGGCAGCGGGCGCTGAGAGATACCAAAGAGGTTTTAGGGTTGGCTCATTGTGGTTGCGGCTAGAGTGGGCGTCGTTGCAATTTGTTCTTGGTGTTTCCCAAGAGGCAGGCAATGATATTGGACGTTCCGAGGGGGCTTGGCCAGGAGCGGTAAGTAAATTTTGATGAACGGAAGTCCTGTGGGTAAGCCGGTCGTGGTGTTGGCCGCGTCTCCCCCAGGGTAAAAACATAGACAAGGTGAACTACGATGGCTGTTGGAATCCTCGGCCAAAAGGTCGGGATGACACAACTGTACGATGAAGCGGGCGCCGTCGTGCCCGTCACGGTCGTGGCTGCTGGCCCCTGCGATGTGCTGTTGGTTCGCACCATCGAGCGTGACGGATACGATGCGATCCAACTCGGGTATCTTGATAAACCCCGTCGGCTGGCCAGCCGCAGTGAGCGAGGTCACGTCGCCAAGCTGGATAGCAAGCGGGCGAAGAAGCAGTCTGGAGCGGGTATTGAAGTCGGGCCGAAGGCCGGCTGTGAGCCAAAACGGTTCATCCGCGAAATCCGAGGTGCATCCGGCGAGTTGGAGGTGGGCAATCAGGTAAGCGTTGAGGCATTTGCCGAGATCAAAGCGGTCGATATCACTGCCACCAGCAAGGGCCGCGGGTTCGCGGGTGGCATGAAGCGGCACAATTTTTCTGGCCAGCGGGCATCGCACGGGGTCAAGAAGTGCCATCGCCATATTGGCGGCACCGGTTGCAGTGCCTACCCGGGTCGGCTCTTCAAGGGAAGGCGGATGCCAGGGCAATTTGGCAACGAGAAAAAGACCGTCCGCAATCAGCAGGTCGTTCGGGTCGACGCCGAAAACAATCTGCTGCTGATTCGGGGTGCCATCCCCGGTCCGAACGGTGGTTATGTCGTGATCAAAGAGACGAACAAGCTGTAAACCCGTGCACTCCGTTCGATGAATTCACCATGCCAAAACTAAGTGTCTTCGATCGCAAGGGAAAGAAAGTGGGGACGTGCAACGTCGAGCCCACCGATTTCGCTCCGCGCATATGCAAGCAGTTGCTGCATGATGCGGTGGTGATGTATCAGGCGAATCGGCGTCAGGGCAGTCACAAGACCAAGTCGCGCGCCGAGGCGTCGGGTTCGAACAGAAAGCTGTATCGCCAGAAAGGTACCGGCAACGCCCGGATGGGCCATCGTCGTAGTGGGATTCGGCGAGGTGGCGGGCACATTTTCGCTCGTCAGCCACGTGATTATTCGTATCACTTGCCGCACAAGGCGCTACAACTGGCGACCTGCATGGCGTTGGCGTCGAAGGTCGAAGATGATCAACTGATCGTCATTGACAATTTACATTTTGACGAGCCACGGACGAAGGATATGGCGGCAATCCTTCGAAACATTGGCTGTGACAGCGGTTCGCTAATGATCACGACCGCCCAGTACGATCAGAATGTTTACAAAAGTGCCCGGAATCTTGACCGCGTGTCGGTTTTGCCGGCTGGCGAGTTGAATGCACTTTCGATACTGAGTTCGCGATTGATGTTGATTACCAAGCCCGCGCTGGACGCACTCAAGCAGAGTGCCGCTGGAAAAAGGGCGACCCAAGGGGAGTCCAAACGGTAGACGTTGATTTCACGGATTGGAAAGCTCCAGTTCAGTTGAGTACCGCGGCGGATGAGTAACGATGCCCCCACCAACCAAAATGAAAGAACCGGCAGTCAAATCGAAGCTCCAGCTTGAGCCGCACCAGGTTATTTTGCGCCCGCTGGTTACCGAAAAAGGTATGCACCGGTCGACCCGTTGCAACGCCTATGCGTTTGAGATCAATCGGCAAGCCAGCAAGGCCGATGTTCGGCAGGCTGTGGAAGAGCTTTTTGAGGTAAAAGTGGTGAAGGTCCGTACACAAAACCGTAAAGGCAAACCACGTAAAACCAAAATGACCTCTGGTTATACCAATTCTTGGAAGAAAGCGATTGTGACGCTTGATCCGGAACACCGGATCGAGTTGTTCTAAGCGTACCAGGAGCATTGAGCCAAGGGAATCTGATGGGTATTCGAAAATACAAACCGACCACTCCTGGGCGGCGCAACGCGTCGGTGAGCGATTTTGCCGATTTGACCCGCGGGGCCAAGCCGGAGAAGGGATTACTCCGCCCCCTGAAGAAAACAGGGGGCCGCAACAATCAAGGGAAGATCACGGTCCGGTGTCGTGGTGGTGGTCACAAGCGGCGTTATCGGCTGATTGACTTCCGCCGCAACAAAGATGATGTTTCGGCCAAGGTCCATTCGGTTCAGTATGATCCGAATCGCTCAGCCCGCATTGCCCTGTTGTACTACGCCGATGGCGAGAAACGATACATTCTCGCACCGGCCGGGCTGCAGAAAGACAGCCTGGTCCAAAGTGGTCCCGAATCACCACCAACCGTTGGCAATTGCTTGCCGCTGGCCAAGATGCCTTTGGGGACGGAAGTCCACAATATCGAATTGCAGGCGGGGCGGGGTGGCGTGCTCTGCCGCAGCGCTGGAAGTAGTGCCAAACTCATGGCGCGGGAGTCGGGTTGGGCGCAGATATCGCTGCCTAGTGGTGAGATTCGACGCGTGCCATCCGCCTGCCGAGCGACCATTGGGGTCATCGGCAACGGCGACCATATGAGTGTTCGGATCGGTAAAGCGGGCCGCAAGCGGTGGAAAGGACGGCGGCCACATGTCCGAGGGACCGCAATGAATCCTGTCGATCACCCCCACGGTGGTGGTGAAGGACGCACCAAGGGTGGTCGACACCCGGTGAGTCCCACTGGTAAATGTGCGAAGGGTGGTATGACCCGCAAGCGTCGCAAGCCGTCGAACAAAGCAATTGTGCGGCGACGGCGGAGCAGGCGTTACGGCGTACAAAAATTGGTGAACAAGTAAGCCAGGAGCGTTTGGCCCCAATACCAGTCGCTCGCAATCCACGGTCAAAAGCATGAGTCGTTCGCTTAAAAAAGGGCCTTACGTCAACCCGAAACTGTACATGAAGGTCGACTATCAAAACGAGTCGGGCTTGAAGCAGCCAATTACAACCTGGGCCCGCGCCTGCACGATCGTGCCGGAGTTTGTCGGGCACACGTTCATGGTTCACAACGGCAAGAATCACATCAAGGTTTTTGTGACCGAAGATATGGTGGGGCACAAGTTGGGTGAGTTTGCACCCACGCGCAACTTCCGTGGTCACGGCGGCAAAGGCAAAAAGTAAGAGAGTTTTTGGCCCGGTGAGGCCGAAGCCAGGAAATTATGGCCTATAAATCAGTCCATCGACACGCACGCATCAGCGCCACGAAAGTCCGGCCGCTGGCCGCGTTGATTCGAGGAAAGCGGGTCGATGACGCGCTGGCGATCCTCGGTTTTCAGCCACACCGGGGTGCACGGTTGCTGGAGAAGGTGCTCAAGAGCGCGCTGGGGAATGCCGAGGATCGGCGCGCTCCGAATATCAGTGGACTGGTGGTCGTCGAGGCGCGTGTCGACGGGGGCCCGATGTTCAAGCGACTGCGCCCGCGGGCACGTGGGATGGCACATGTGATCAAGAAGCGTTTTTCGCACATTATCGTGGCCGTGGAATAGGAGCCTCGGTCGACTGTTGAGTTGCGAACGGCTAACCTGCTTGTGGGGAGCCGGAGACCGACTCAAGCAACCAGGGATCAACCAAATGGGTCAAAAAGTTAATCCGATCGGTTTTCGGACCGGCATAATGGAAGACTGGAAGAGTCGTTGGTATGCGCCGAAGAAAGAGTTTGCCGATTTGCTGTTGGAAGACCATAAAATTCGCAGCTTTGTGACTCAGAAGTACAAGTTTGCTGGCATTCCGAAGGTCGAAATTGAGCGGACTCGCGATGAGGTCAAAGTCATGCTTCACGCGGCCCGCCCCGGGGTGATCATCGGGCGCAAAGGTCAGCAAGTCGAGCAAATGCAGGATGAGTTGCAGGCCCTGGTGGGTCGGCGAATCAACATCAAAATCGAGGAGGTTTCACGCCCCGAGTTGGAAGCGCATCTGGTGGCTGAAGATATTGCGGAGCGGCTTGCCAAGCGATCTGCCTTTCGCCGGACGATCAAAGAGGCGATGCGGCAAACCATGGAAGCGGGCGCCAAGGGAATCAAGATTCAATTGGCCGGCCGGCTCGGCGGGGCGGAAATGGCCCGCCGCGAAAAACAAATTGAAGGCTCGATGCCTTTGAGCACGTTGCGGGCCAAAATCGGTTACGGATTTGTAGAAGCCAAGACGGCCCAGGGCCACATTGGCATCCAAGTGTGGATTAACCAAGGCGAATACGAGGACGATACTGATGGCGATGATGCCCAAGAGGGTCAAACATCGAAAAAGCCAAAGAGGGCGTATAAGAGGTAACGCCACCCGCGGCAATAGAGTCGTGTTTGGTGAGTTTGGGCTGCAATCTGTCCAAGGAGGTTGGATGAGCGCAGCCACCATTGAAGCCGGGCGTATTGCGGCACAGCAATACATCCGCGGCGAAGGACGTTTGTACATACGTGTTTTCCCGCACAAATCAATTACCTCGATCCCACTGGAGACCCGGATGGGTAAGGGTAAAGGCGAGCCCTCTTATTGGGCTGCCGTGGTGAAGCCGGGTACGATTCTGTACGAACTGTCCGGCGTTAGCGAGGAAGCAGCCAAGATTTGCTTTGCCCGCCTGGCGCACAAAATGTCGCTCCGTGTGCGGATGGTGAAAAGACAGATCGTTTGACAACCGCTCCGGGAACGGGCCGGTAGAAAACCAGCAGGGTTTGGACAACAAGGCATGTCCTCGATCGGAAGTTGGCAGGAGCCGTGCCTTGGCTTTTTGTATCCGGGAATACCAGCATTGACCATGGACACGATTGAAGAATTACGCGAGATGAGTGATGAGCAGTTGGACCTCACGCTGAAAGAGGCGCACGAAAACCTGTTTCGGCTGCGAATCCATTCACAGACCGAAAAACTTGATGCGCCAAGTGAATTACGTGGAAATCGTCGACAAGTCGCCCGTGTCAAGACGCTTCAAACCGAACGAGCCAAACAAGGCAGTACCCAATAAAACCGTCCGTTGCGCATCGTTGGTACCCAGCGACTGTGCCCGAAGACCGAGAGCCAAGAATGCCTAAAAAACAAGTTGTTGGTGTGGTGACATCCGACAGGGCGGATAAGTCGCGGCGAGTCGAAATCGAGCGACTCGTCAAGCACCCGAAGTATGGCAAGTATATCCGCCGACGGACAGTCTGCCACGTGCACGATAAGGCCAACCAGTCACATCGTGGAGACACGGTCGAAATTGTCGAAGTTCCGCCCCGCTCCAAAACGAAACGCTGGGATTTAGTCCGCGTGGTTGCCAAGAGTCGGCAAGTCGATATTGCTGCCATGCGTACTACGACAGAAGAAGAAGCGTCCGGCGAAGCCTAGGCCGTTCGCTCAATAGGAAGTTAAGAACTCCGAAAGTATTACCAGGACGCAGGATTTGCGATGATTCAGATGCAATCGAGATTGAACGTTGCAGATAACACCGGTGCGAAAGAGGTGATGTGCATCAAGGTGCTTGGTGGCAGCCGACGCCGATTTGCTACGCTCGGCGATGTGGTTGTCTGTAGTGTGAAAAGCGTGATTCCAGGGAGTGAAATCAAGAAGAAAAGCATCGTGCGGGCTGTTATTGTGCGAACACGTGCTCCCAACCGCAGGACAGATGGGAGCTATGTGCGATTCGACTCCAATGCGGTCGTGATTATTGATAGCGACAACAATCCGCGTGGGACACGAATTTTTGGCGCCGTTGCCCGGGAACTGCGAGACCGGCGGTTCATGAAAATTGTGAGCCTTGCAAGTGAGGTTGTGTAGGGCACTGGGGATCAAAAGTTCAGTGCGAAAAATTGGAAGTAAACCATCATGCTGATTCGAAGTGGAGATATTGTCGAAGTGATCGCGGGCGCCGACAGCGGCGTGCAAAACCGTGTGATCAAGGTCGACCGGGGCAAGGGCAAAGCGATCGTAGAGGGCGTGGCACGTGTCTACAAACACGTTCGTCGCAGCCAGAAATATCCGCAAGGTGGTCGATTGAGTAAAGAAATGCCCGTCCAGCTTTCAAACCTGCTCTATTTTTGTTCGTCCTGCGGGCGTGGTGTTCGTTTAGGTGTACGTTTTCGAGACGATGGATCCAAAGAGCGGTTTTGCAAGCGATGCGACACGACCGCCGGCGAAATCGCCCCGGCCAAAGCAGCGCATGCCAAGAAGGAATCGACCCAAGGCGATTGAAGCCTTGCATGATGTGAACATTGACCTGTTGCAAACGCGAGATTGACTCAAACACCATGAAACCCCGCCTTCAAGACAAGTTTGAAAAAGAAATTGTCGGCAGCCTTGCCAAAAAGCTGGGTCGTCAGAATCATCTTTCCTTGCCCCGCCTGGACAAGGTCGTGGTCAGCATGGGTGTAGGGAGTGCTATTAGCGATAAAAAACATCTGGAGGAGTCGGTCGCGGCACTCGCCGAGATTACCGGGCAACAACCAATCCAATGTAAAGCGCGCAAGAGCATTGCCAATTTTCGTCTCAGGGCAGGGAGCGAGATTGGCTGTAAAGTGACGCTCCGCAAACAGCGTATGTATGAGTTCGTGGATCGCCTCATTTCCCTGGCCTTGCCGCGTGTGAGGGACTTTCGCGGGCTCAGGAATACCGCCTTCGATGGCAATGGTAACTACAGTTTGGGTCTCCCGGAACAATTGGTCTTCCCGGAACTCAACCCGGACAAGTATTCCCGGGTTCAAGGAATGAATATTGCCATCTGTACAACTGCCAACAGCGATGACGAGGCCCGTGAGTTGCTTGCTGCGTTCGGATTGCCATTCAAAGGTGATGACAATGACTAGGGGTGAACAAGAAACTTCAGGAGACACAAGGATTTATCGGTAGGCGTTTTGTTACTGCCGCGATCGATTTCCTTAATCAAATACCCGTTCAAGATTTTTCCGAAACCAGACAGGTTCATTACCAAGCTGATAGAGATTTACCGTGGCTAGCAAGTCAAAAATTGCCAAAGCAGAACGAACGCCCAAGTTCAGTACCCGACGTGAAAACCGTTGCAAGTTGTGTGGCCGCCCGCGAGCAGTCTATCGCAAATTCGGCATCTGCCGCATTTGTTTTCGCAAGTTGGCCGACAACGGGCTGATCCCAGGCGTGCGCAAAGCGAGTTGGTGAGGCTGGAGTTGCGCCTTCCCAGGTTTAGGCGGCCGGGGAGGTCCGGGCCACCCGAATCGAAACGTCTAAAACTCAACTGCTCAATGGGGACCGCTCCAAAATGATGACCGATCCGATCGCTGACATGCTAACTCGCATTCGTAATTCCGTGCGCGTCGAGCGCCCACAGGTAGGGATGCCAGTTTCCAAGGTAAAATGCGGTCTTGCTGAAGTGCTCAAGCGGGAAGGGTACATTTGGGATTGGAGTGAGTGCGTCGAGCAAGGAAGGCCTGGAAAGCAGCTGTTGATCGACTTGAAATATGGACCTAATGGAGAACGGGTAATCAGTCACATTAAGCGGGTGAGTACGCCCGGGCGGAGGATTTATAGCCGCGCCGGGCGGTTGCGGCCAATCCTTAATGGCTTGGGAATTTCGATCATCAGCACCAGCCGCGGTGTGATAAGCGATCGGGAGGCCCGCCAGAGGAACCTCGGCGGCGAGGTACTTTGTGAGGTCTGGTAAGCACAACGCAGCAAGCGATTGCTGAAATAACTGGTAAACAAGGTTTTCCCAACCGTAAACAGGCATTAGAAACAGCAATGTCCCGTATTGGCCAAAAACCGGTTCCGATTCCCAATGGCGTGAAGGTGAACGTCTCGCAGCGTGAGCTTACGGTCGAAGGGAAGCTGGGAAAACTGGACTACACCCACCGACCAGAAATCAAGGTCGTGGTTGATGAAGACAACAACGAGGTCATTTGCACGCGAGAGTCAGACGAACGGACAGTACGCGCCTATCACGGGCTGACTCGGGCACTGATCCAGAACATGACGATCGGGGTTTCGGAGGGTTATGAGAAACGGTTGGAAATTCACGGTGTGGGCTACGTAGGTGTCGTGCAAGAGAACCGGGTCGAACTTCGCGTCGGTTTTGCCAACGAAATCAAGAAACAAATACCGGCTGGTTTGGATGTGACTTGTCCCGATACCACGCATGTTGTGATTAAAGGAATCGACAAACAGAAGGTGGGTCAGTTTGCCGCCGAGGTCCGCGCTGTTCGCAAGCCGGAACCTTACAAGGGAAAAGGTATCCGGTACGCAGGCGAAGTGGTTCGTCGCAAGGCTGGTAAGACAGCACAGTAAATTAAAAGATAGTTGATACTAACAGCGTCATCACACCACACGACTCCGGGCGGGCAGCCTGGTGCAGGTTCGAGCAGCGGGTAAAAGAGAACATGAACGAAGACAGACGGATCTCTCGGCAGCGACTTCGCCGTAGACGGCGGGTACGGAGGCGGATCCGCGGTGATGCTGAAAAGCCCCGCTTGAGTGTTTCGCGCAGTCACAAGCATATTGGAGTCCAAATCATCGATGATCTGGATGGCCGAACCCTTGCTTCTGCGTCGACTCAAGAGAAAATAGTGGCCCGCAAGATCCAATATGGTGGTAACCGGGATGCCGCGACTGAAATCGGCAGAATTATTGCTGAGCGGGCGTCGAAGATCGAGATCAAGCACGTTTGTTTTGATCGCGGGTCGTACAAATACCATGGACGGGTTGCCGCTTTGGCAGAGGCTGCCCGCGAAGCTGGATTAAGTTTTTAATCTCCGGTTGCTGGATGACATTTTGATTTGGGATGAATGGTTAACCGACTAATTTTTGACTTGGCGCCGAGTGATCGCGCCCCACTGAAACTAAACGATTTGAGGTCCCCACTGTGGCTACCGCTTCGGAAGACCGCATTCGCGGCGAACTGACAGAAAACGTAGTAAAGATCAAACGCTGCGCCGCTGTTGTTAAAGGTGGTCGTCGCTTCAGTTTTGCCGCGATGATTGTCGTAGGCGATGCTAGTGGGAAGGTGGGTTGGGGTTACGGGAAAGCAAACGAAGTGCCACCAAGCGTTGAGAAGGCACGTAAAGAGGCAATGCGGAGCATGGTCGAAGTTCCGCTCGACGAAAAAACCATTCCCCATGTTGCGCATGGTCGCTTCGGGGCCGCTCACGTGATTCTCGTACCGGCTTCACAGGGTACGGGTGTTATTGCCGGCGCTGCCGTGCGTGCCGTATGCGAATCGGCTGGTATTCACGATATCCTCACCAAGAGCTTTGGCTCAAATAACCCCATTTCACTGGTCAAGGCGACGTTTGCAGCGTTTCAAAGCCTGCGGCCACGGATGGAGGTTGAGCGGATGCGGGGAGTTACGCTGTCATGATTCTCAATGATATTCATCGCGGTATTAAAAAAAACCGCAAGCGAAAACGCCTTGGGCGGGGGCCTGGTTCAGGTCACGGCAAGACAAGCGGTCGTGGCCACAAAGGACAGGGATCACGCGCGGGTAATTCACGGTTGGTAACTTTCCAGGGGGGTGCCATGCCGTTAGTGCGCCGCGTTCCCAAACGAGGTTTCAACAACCGTTGGTCGTTGCGAGTGGCGGTGGTGAATGTGGGTGATCTTGAAGGCAGCTTCGAGGCGGGAGAAGAGGTCACGCTTGAGGCGTTGGCTGCACGTAACTTGGCGCGGGGACGGTTTGATGTGTTCAAGGTACTTGGTGCCGGCGAGCTGACCAAAAAGCTGAAAGTTAGTGCCCACCGGTTCAGCAAGACGGCCCAAGAGAAAATTGAAAAAGCAGGTGGCGAAGTGGTAATCGTGCCTGGTAAAACCTCCGTAGAGGAAAAGAAAAAACAGCAATCACAAAGTTCGTGAGCGGCTTCAGATCCATAGTGGCGAGCCTGCTTTCTCGGAATCTACGCCCCACCACGGACGGTCCTAACCCATGTTCAAAAAGCTCCGCGAAGTCTGGAACATACCTGAGCTACGTCAGAAAATTTTGCTGACACTGGGCATGCTGGGGATTTATCGAATTGGTTTTCAGGTGCCGTTGCCCATCACGGATACGGCCGCTGTTGAGGCCTTTTCAAGTCGAACGGGCGGGTTTGGCGACATGTTGCAAGCCGTTGCCGTGCTCAGCGCCAGTCCGTTAAGCCAGGTGACGATTTTTGGCCTCGGAATCATGCCTTACATTTCGGCATCGATCATTTTCCAGCTGCTAGGCAGTGTTTATCCCCCCTTGGAGCAGTTGCAAAAAGAAGGTGAGGCTGGCCGCAAAAAAATCAACGAATACACACGTTATGCGACCGTCGTAATTTGCATGGTGCAAAGCTGGTTTTGGGTCGGAACCTTCGTCGTCGGGCAGGGTTTGGTCGACGCGAACTTCCTGACTGCCAGTGGTGACTTGATGTTCGGTTGGAAAGTGGCCAGCGTGCTGACCATGACCAGCGGTACCGTCTTCTTGATGTGGCTGGGTGAGCAGATCGATGAGTATGGTATCGGCAATGGCATCAGCTTGCTAATCATGGCAGGTATATTGGCGTCGATGCCCGGTGCGGGGTTCAACCTGCTCGAACAAGCCTCGATCCAACTCGGCGGCGGCGGAACAAAACTCGGGGTGGAAGATCTCGTACTGCTGGCGGTCATGTTTGTGGCTGTGATTGTGGGGGTGGTGTTTATTACGCTCGGGCAGCGGCGGATCCCCATGCAAAGTGCCAAGCACGTTCGCGGAAGACGGGTCTTCGGCGGTACGCGACAATATCTGCCGTTGAAGGTTAACCAGGCTGGCGTTATGCCCATCATTTTTGCCAGCAGCTTGCTGATGTTTCCGCTCATTGTCGTTCAGCAGATGGCGGCTATTCGTTGGGATGAGGGAGGCTTTGTTGGATATTTCTTCGGATTCCTAAACGACGTCTATGACCGCAATAGCTTTCTCTATAACATTAGCTACTTGGTATTGATTTACTTTTTCTGTTACTTCTGGACTGCCATTACTTTCAACCCGAAGGATATGGCGGACAACCTGAAAAACTTTGGTTCATTCATCCCGGGTTATCGGCCTGGTAAACGGACTGCGGACTATCTCGAGAAGGTCATGGTTCGGATCACCTACGTTGGCGCTGGTTTCCTGGCCCTGGTGGCGATCATCCCGACCTTGATATCGTCGTCACTCGGTGTCAGTTTCTTGGTAGCGAGCTTTTATGGTGGGACGAGTTTACTGATTGCGGTCAGCGTTGCATTTGACCTTGTGCAAAAAATCGACAGCCACCTCGTGATGAGGAATCATGAAGGGCTTCTCGAATAATTTGTTGAGTTGCCCGATCGGCGGGCCTACAGAATAGAAAGTCAACCCGGAAGGTATGCTCGATACCCCCGTCAAGAGTTTTGATTGTCATGCGCATCGTGTTTATGGGACCTCCTGGTGCTGGAAAAGGTACACAAGCTACACGGCTGAGGGACGACCTCTCAATTCCCCATCTTTCTACCGGCGAGGTGCTTCGCGAGGCATGCCGGGCGGGGACCAAGTTTGGCCGCCAGGCAGCCGCCTATGTCGAAGCTGGCAAATTAGTACCCGATGAAACGGTATTGGACATCGTTGTTGAGCGACTGGACCAAACCGATTGCCAAACGGGTTTCCTGTTCGACGGATTTCCACGGACTGTTGCCCAGGCCGAGGCACTCGATCGTCTGTTGGGCGAGAGGAATTTAGCCATTGACCTCGTGCTGGAACTTGTGATTGAGATCGACGAGCTGATTTTGCGACTTTCGCAACGTGGCCGTAGCGACGATACCGAAGAGGTGATCCGGGAGCGACTCCAGCAGTACGACGTCTTGACCAGACCTGTGATCGATTACTACCGCGAACGCAATTTGGTTGAAACCATTTGTGGCGAGGGTACTCCGGACGAGATATTTGCTAGAATAAAGGTCGCCGTGGACAAAGTTGGCACATAGCACGTGGGTGCTGATGAGCCCCTGCATTGCGCGGTTTGGGAATTTGCAGGTCACGCGGAATTCATTGAGTTGACGTTGGTATCACTGTGCTACACCTCAAATCAGAACGAGAAATCAACCTAATGCGCCAGGCCGGGCTTGTCGTGTGGCGGGCCCATGATCTGGTGCGAGAACGGGTCGTACCGGGCGCGACAACGGCGGAAGTTAACGCGAAAGTGGCAGACTATTTCGCCCAGACGGATGCGACGCCCTTGTTTCTTAATTACCCCAACGCTTCCAAGGATAAGCCCCCGTTCCCCGCAGTCAGCTGTACTAGTGTTAACGATGAGGTCGTGCATGGGATTCCCAATGATCACCCCCTCCAGGCAGGTGATATTGTCAGTGTCGATATTGGGGTAAGACTGAACGGCTGGTGTGGAGATGCTGCCTGCACATACGCGGTAGGCCAGTTAGCGCCAGAGGTCGAAAAACTGCTGAATGTTACTCGGGAAACGCTTGAGCTGGCTGTTGAGTTCATGAAGAAGAAAAGCATGTGGAACGAAGTTGCACGCGAGATGAGCAACTACGTTCACGACCATGGTTTTTCGGTAGTCGAGTGTTTTGTCGGGCACGGGATTGGCCGGCAATTACATGAGGACCCCCAGGTGCCCAATTTTTTGAGTCGCTCGCTGCGTGGGAGCGGCGATTTCCGTATCGAGGCTGGTCTGGTGATTGCCGTCGAGCCCATGGTCAATATGGGTAGTAAGTGTGTCAAAATGGCGCTAGACCACTGGACCCAAACGACCGTCGACGGGCTGCCGAGCGCCCACTTTGAGCATACGATTGCGGTGCGACAGGATGGCCCGTTCTTGTTAACCCAGGCCCCCCGACCGGAAGAAGCGGTGGAGCCGGTAGGTTAGATCCCCAGAATCTGCAAAAGATGCTGTTTTTAGGGGTGCTGGGGGGGTTGCCGTCAAGGGACCCCACACCCTATACTCAGGCGTTTACCGTGACCTCCTCGGCCTTTGCGTTGCTGGTGCGGTGCGAGTTTGCGGCGATCGTCTGGTTGAGTTCAGGCTCGACGGCGGGCTCCCAGAACGAGCTGCCGACGAACGAGCTGCCGACGAACACAGTGTCGACAGCTACCGAGAAAATGGACAAGTAGAATTACGTTGGCCGCCAACTGCGAATAAAACCCGCTGGTTGGATAAAACGCCGAGTTTTCGTGAACCACGAGTTTTCGAAGATAAATTAGGAGTCCGGAAGATGAAAGTTCGCGCGAGTGTGAAACGGATTTGCGATAAATGCAAGGTAGTCCGTCGTCGCGGTGTTGTTTACGTGGTTTGTTCCAACCCGCGCCACAAACAGCGACAGGGTTAACGGCGGCACGGTTATCATTGTAATGGGGTCCACTGCAACAGGGTTAGCAAACACAGCCACCGTGGTTGCTTCCTTGGCCTGAGTATCGAGAGAGAGCCTTGAAGTTATGCCACGTTTGTTAGGTGTAGACATACCGCCCGATCGGCCAACGGCCATATCGCTGACTTATTTGTATGGTGTGGGCACGAAGACCGCTCGAGAGCTGTGCCATAAGGCGGGCATCGATCCGCTGGTGAAGGCCCGTGACTTGGGCGAGGATGAGGTGGCGCGGATCGCCAACCTGTTGGACAAGGACTATGTTGTCGAAGGTCAGTTGCGTCGACAAACGACGCAGGACATATCGCGGTTGCGGGATATTGGATGCTATCGCGGTTTGCGGCATCGACGCGGCTTGCCGGTGCGTGGTCAGCGGACGAAGACAAATGCGCGCACACGCAAGGGGCCCAAGAAAACGGTTGCTGGCAAGAAAGGCGTGAAAGATTTACGTTAGGCGGTTGGCTGGGAAAAGAAGCGACAGCGTTCATTGTGTCAAGCGTTCATTGTGTCAGGATGGTTGCGTCAGAGTGTTCCGGAGCCCGCCTGTTTTGGTGAAAGAGTCCTGTTTTAGTAAGTTAGCATATGGCCAAATCGAAAAAGAAAACGAAAAAGAAAGTTCGCCGCAATGTGTCGGTGGGCGTTGCTTTTATCCGAGCGACGTTTAACAACACCACGGTCACGATCACTGACACCAAGGGTGACACGTTGTGTTGGGCAAGCGCGGGAACCAGCGGTTTCAAGGGAAGTCGCAAAAGTACGCCGTTTGCGGGTCAGATGGCCGCGCAGCAGGTGGCGGATAAAGCAAAGAAGTTTGGCATGAGGGAAGTGGACGTGAAGGTCAAAGGGCCTGGCAGCGGTCGGGAGAGCGCGATCACATCACTGGAAGCAGCTGGCCTGAAAGTTAAATCGATCGAAGATGTCACTCCGTTGCCACATAACGGATGTCGACCCCGCAAAAAGCGTCGTGTGTAAGGGCCCTGTTGTCACGACCCGGCGGGTGAGACACGTAGCTGGTTGATACCCGAAAGCCCTAAACAAAAAAACTTAACTGCTCATTTGGTATTCAGAAATATGGCACGTTACACTGGACCCGTTTGTCGTCTTTGTCGTCGCGACGGGATGAAATTGTTTCTCAAGGGTAACCGTTGCGATACTCCCAAGTGCGCTTTTGAGCGGCGCGAGGCGCCTCCAGGGCAGCACGTCGGAAGACGTAGCAAGCCGACCGACTACGGTATTCATCTCCGTGAGAAGCAGAAAGTCAAACACTGTTATGGCGTGTTGGAACGTCAGTTTCGCCGTTATTTTACTCATGCCGAAAGGTCCAAGGGGAACACGGGTGACACGCTGATGAGTTTGTTGGAGCGGCGGCTCGACAATGTCGTGCATCGACTTGGTTTTGGCCAAAGCCGCAATCAGGCGAGGCAAATGATTTGCCACGGCCACATCACAATCAATGGTCAGCGGGTGGACGTACCCAGCTTTGAGGTTCGTATTGGCGATGTCATCCGAGTGAAGAATCGGGCCAAAAGCCTGGACATGATTCGGGCTGCCAGGGCCGAAATCCATCGCGACGTTCCCGATTATCTGTCGGTCGCAGAGACCGACATTCCGGAAGGCGTCATGGGACGGTTACCCGGGGCGGAAGATGTCTCGTTGCCCGTTAAGACACAGTTGATAGTTGAGCTCTGTTCAAGGTAGTCAACTGCCACCCTGGAAGATCTCTCGGTAACTTGTGTTCGAAGCATGGGTCCGGGCGATGCAAGCGGTTTTGTGAAAACCTGTTAACAGCTTTCACCTGAGGAGACACACAAAAATGCATATCCGATGGCGTGGATTGGAACTGCCGAGTGTCGTTGTGTGTGATGCCAGCACACGTACAGCGACTTACGGAAAGTTTGTTGCCGAACCGTTTGAACGTGGTTTCGGTTCGACGATCGGTAATGGATTGCGTCGGATTTTGCTCTCCAGTTTGGAGGGTAGCGCCGTAACCCAAATTAAGGTTCACAATGCCCAGCATGAGTTCACAACGATTACTGGTGTAATCGAAGACGTCACCGATATTGTGCTCAACGTGAAGTCGCTGGTCGTCAAAAACCACAGCAACCAAACCCGTGTGCTCCGGGTCGAAAAGAATCAGAAGGGCTCGGTCACCGCAGCCGACATCGAAACAGATGACTCGGTCGAAATCATCAATCGCGATCATGTCCTGGCGACCCTAACGGAGGACGTTCCGTTCATGATGGAGATGGTGGTCGAAAACGGGCGGGGTTACGTTGCGGCAATTGAGCACAGCGATGATATCCGGGAGATTGGTATTATTCCCATTGATGCGGTTTATAGCCCGGTAGTGCGAGTTCGCTACGAGGTTGAAGAAACCCGCGTCGGTCAAAAGACCAACTACGATAAATTGACCATTGAGATTTGGACCGACGGTTCGATAGGACCAGAAATGGCCTTAGTCGAATCGACCAAGATCCTCCGCAAGCACCTTAACCCGTTCGTGCAGTACAGCCAGCTTGGCTCCCAAGTACGTTCGGCTGGGCAGCCGATGACCGGATCAGCCATCGATCCGTCCGTCGAGGCCAAGCTGAACCTGCCGATCGCCGAACTCCATCTTTCGGTTCGGGCAAGTAACTGCCTCGAGTCGGAAAATATCATGTTTATCCGTGACCTGGTGGTCCACAACCCTGACGATTTGTTGGAAGTACGCAACTTTGGCGAAACGACATTGACCGAAATTCAAGCCAAACTCTTGGAGCTTGGGTTGCATTTGGGAATGCGCATCGCGGCTCCTACAAGTGTTTAGTCTGCCAGACAGTAAGAGATTTTTTCAATATTCCGTTTCCCCTCAAATCCAAATTCCAGTTTCATGCGACACCGTCGACGTGGCCGCAAACTCGGTCGCAACCCCAAGCATCAACGTGCCCTCCTGCGCAACTTGGCCAGTTCGCTCATTCTCACCGAGCGAGATGCCGAATTTGATGAGAATGTACCCAAGGTTAAAGGGAGGGTGGTCACCACCATCAGCAAGGCCAAGGAAGTTCGCCCCCTGGTCGAAAAGTGTGTGACCATCGCACGGCGATCCCTGGCCGCTGCGGACGCAGCCGCGGAGTATGCAAGCGATGCCGATCGCGGTACCCAGGAGTATCGTGCCTGGCGGACCAGTGAACAGTGGCAAAAGTGGAATGCGGCAATTGCCCCGGCTGTTGATGCCCGCCGCCGCTGCCAGAAACTTCTGGGTGACAAAGACGCCGTCATTGTCCTCTTCGATGAGGTTGCCCCCAGATTTCGCGAACGCCCGGGTGGCTATACCCGGATCGTCCGCCTCGCCAAGCCACGCCTCGGGGATGCCGGGACGAAGGCCATCCTTGAGTTTGTGGGAGTTCGAGATCGCGTGATAGAACGGAGTTTCAAGCCAGCCTTTGATGACTCGGCTGACGAAGACCCGGGTGCCGAACAGATCGAGACTGCGGATGCGGAGCTAACAGATATGGAGTCCGATGGCGACGAAGTGGGCAGCGATGCAGCCGGGGAAGACGAAGAAGCTGCGGCAGAAACAGCAGCCGCTGACGAATCGACTGAATCATCCCCAGCGGATGAGCAAAAAAAGTCGTAACGGTTAAATCCGCAATTCATGCTAAAATCGCCGGAGTTCCGCGGTTGGGAGCTGTCAGGTGACTTCTCGCCCGTTATTGCAATTACCGTACGACCATGTGCTCCGATTCAGGCTACGACAAACAGCTCGCCTGTGGGTTTGATTTTACGCTCGCGATGTGGCATCTTTGTACCGACATGTGCCAACGCTTGCCGGAACTGCATCACATTGACCTGCGGCGAGTCGCAATTAGCTTTTGCCAGGCGCGTAAAAATGTCACCCATGGTTTGCAGGCCTCATTGACTCCCTTGCGGTTTGAACATGGCGCGACCACGGGCCAACGCGGCAGCCGGCGATACAGTTGCCAGCCAGTGCTCGATCACAACGGGCTCGAATATTTCTACATTCTAAGCTTTTATCTCCCACGCTTTCTGAATCACTCGGTCGAAGAAAAGCTCTCGACCCTGTTGCACGAACTGTGGCACATTAGTCCGGCGTTCGACGGCGATCTGCGACGCCACGAGGGTAGATGCTATGTGCATGGGGCATCGCAGCAACAGTACGATGCCACTATGGACCAACTGGCCAGGTCGTGGCTGTCGTTGGACCCGCCCTATGGCGTGTACGAGTTCCTGGAGCACTCGTACGACGATTTGGTCGGGCAGTATGGCCACGTATACGGCGAGCGGATCCCCGCACCACAAATCGTACCATTAACATAACGTTGACCTGAAATTCCGATTCTCGTACTCTGTGTCCCGAGTTGCCTTTGTACATGCTAGCACGACTAGCTCATTTCCAGTGTTACTGTGGCAGGTCAGTTCAAAACGGTTCCCTCTCTAGGACCCTAGTTGAGGGAGGGAATCGACAAACCGTATCGCCAGACGTCGGTGACGCTAAAACCTCTATCACTTTCTGTTCGGTGCCTGCTTTGCTGCAACGATCGGCGTTCTGCCAATGTGGCTGCCCAAGACTTTTCAAATTGTGTCCCCGCACACGTGCAGCAAGCTGTGTCGCGTCGGGCTGTGGTGCGGATGGGGGCTTTCGTTGCTGATCCTGCCGGTCGGTTGCCGGTTGATGGATGATCATGCGGTGACCGCCGGCAAATCGCCACTTCGCCCTATCCGGTCATCTCCCGACAGTGTCGCAGTGGAGATTTTCTGGGCACGTTACCCGTGGAGCGATGGGGAGATCAGCAACGCGAGTTGGCAAGAGATCGACGAAACGCCAATACCCGTCGACGTTCGGCGTCGGCTGGCGACCAATGGTTTCCGAGTGGGAGTGGTTGGTAGCATCTTGCCAGTTCCCCTTGCCCGTGCGCTTCAGCTTAACGGCGAATCAGGGACCCGCGACTCCCCTGCCGACAACCTGGTCCAGGACCAGGTTGACCTGTTGGGGGAACGGATGGTGAGGCGTCGCCGTTTGCAGCTCAAATCAGGTCGCCGCGCGGAAATCCAGGCTTCGGAATTGATCCACGAGGTTCCCCTGTTGGTGGCGACCGATGGTGAGTTGGGAGGTCGCACCTACGCAGATGCCCAGGCGATCTTTGCAATCGATGTGACACCACAGCCCGACCAGTCGGTCGAGCTGCGGTTAGTGCCCGAACTTCATTATGGGCCCCACAAACTACGTTACGTGGGTGGAGAGAACGGGATCCTGCGTCAGGAGGCAAAGCGGGATCGCAAAGTCTTTACGGAGTTAGAGATAACCGCCTCGCTTTCGCCAGGTGAAATGCTGGTCATGATGGGACGTCCCGACGCCAGGGGAAAACTAGGGGACTACTTCCATTCGGTGGATGTCGCCGCAGGGCGTCAGCAGAAACTGATCGTTATCCGCCTGGCACAGGTCCCACAAAGCCAGTCATTCTCAGCTTCGCCTTTCGCTGGAGAGTGATAGATAGGGGGTGCCATTCGCAAAGTGTTCGCTGAATCCCCTCAAAAGTTTGTTCCACGCGATACCCTTAAGCCAGCTCGCGGTAGGATAAAAGAGGTGTGTGTTGCCCATATGACCCCTTTCGGATAGGCCGGCAATGCTGGTCGCATTTCACCGGTTTGCTGTGCAGATTTTGTCAGTCACTATGTGGCCGTTTAGCCCGATCAAACTGGTTGAGCCATTGACACTCACTTTCCCATGATCCGTCGCGACGTAATACTACCAGATGGTCGGCCCGGGTGGTTGCGCATTTCGCAAGTCGACCACGCCCGCCTGAGTGCCGAACTGGCGTCTCATTGGGGTGGTGGGCAGTTTTCGCCCGTCATCTGCAGCCCGCACGATGGGGATGCGAATCCATTGCATGGCGTCCGCGAGGAGGTCCTGGCCGCGATTTGCCACCACGACGACGGTTGGCTTCCATGGGAGGCGGTACCCAGAATCGACCCCGATCATGCACGTTTACCTTCCTTTTTAGAAATGCGGCTTCCCGAAGCGATCGACATCTGGCACCGAAGCGTGCTGGCCGCCGAAAACATTGGCCTGCTCACTGCGTGGATGGTGGCTGGGCACTTCGTCGCCTTGAGAGAGGAAGCCGATTCCCGCGACCAACCAGCCAGCCGCTCCTGGCAGGCAGACACCACCCGGCGGCGACAGGAATGGCTGACCCGTTGGCAAGGTTTGTGTCCCGAAAGTCACACGCCACAACTTGCCGATGAGGCGCTTTTATGGCTGCAGTGGTTCGACCGGTTAAGTTTGTGGCTCTCTCTGGGTAGACCCGACGAATTCACGCAGGAGGACCGGCTGCAAAACTTGCTGGGAAATCAAACGGTGCGGTTCGTCCAGGTCTATACGGACAGGGTTGCAGAAAATCACCTCGTGAAAGTCTCTCCCTGGCCATTTTTAGTTCCCGAATTGGCCCTTTCCCTTCCTGGCAGCCGGGTTCCGCAAGGCAGGTATGCATCTGGTGAACAATGGCTTTCGGCCAGTGTTTCCTCAGTACAGAATTGGCGGTTGGTCCCAGCGGATGCGTAACCAACCGCTGGTGCAGCGAGTCCCTGCCCCGTGGCAAGTCAGGCCAATTCTGAAAAAGCCCCTTGTTTTTCCTCCCCGAGCCCAAATTCGGCGAAACTCGCCCGGTTCGACGGGGTTGATCTCTTTGTCGCTTCGCTTAGGCTGAGTGACTGGGAGTCTGCCCGGACTGGCCGGGCCGAACAGTTTCATTTGATCGACCGGAGATTTTGAGATGAAAAGTTCCCTGTTAATTTGCGGGGTAGTCCTGGCGCTAGGATGGACCGTTGGGCCTGCCGTCGCCGAAGGTCCAGATGGCAAAGGACAAAGTTTGAATCCCGAACGACGCCAAAAGCTGATCGCAGAGTTTGATACTGACGGTGATGGTAAGCTCAACGAAGAAGAACGCCAGAATGCCCGCCAATCGATGCGTGAACGTCGTCAGAACCGTCCCGAAGGACGTCCAGGGGGACCCCCTGAGGGTCGACGCGGCCGGAAACCTGGCGACCAAGGGGTCGATGGTCCGGAAGGTCGTCCCCGCGGAGACCGTGGACCTGGCGGTCCTGAAAGTGGTCGTCGCGGAGACCGTGGACCTGGCGGTCCGGAAAGTGGTCGTCGTGGAGACCGTGGACCTGGCGGTCCTGAAAGTGGTCGTCGCGGAGACCGTGGACCTGGCGGTCCGGAAGGTCGTCCCCGCGGCAACCGCGGTCCACAAGGACATGCACCGTTTGACTTGGGCGAAATGTTCGACAAGTTCGACAAAAATAGCGACGGTTCGCTGAGCCGCGAGGAATTCCAAGCACTCACGCGAGAAATTCGCCAAAAGCGTCAGAACATGAAACGCCAACATGGCGACCAACACAGGCGTTCAGAAGGCGGTTTTGGGAACCGAGAATTGGGTCCAGGCGGTCCGCTGCCACTGGGTCAACAATTTGGACCTCCTCCGCCAGGCGGGCGGTTCCGACGGACTGAAGGTCTAAGAGTTCGTGGTATCGGCAACCAAGCGGGTCCTCCTCGTGGAGAGGGTGGCAAACAAGAGGAATGCAAGGATTGTCCGAAGCAGCGCGATTCCGATAAGGGATCCTCCGCTTCGACTAGCGAGGAGTCTACAGCATGAGATAAGCGCCACCCGGGCGATCATCTGCATTCGAATGTCCGTTGACTCCCGGTCCTGTGTGAGAACCTGCTGCAGCAGGTACCCACAGGACCGGTTTTTTTGGTGGGGAGTACGGCTTGTACTGAATAAACCGATTCTGATTTTGCCCCTCGTGAGGTTTTGTCATCGGCGGGAAAAACTTGCTGTGACCTGTCTGGCTGTCTAAAATAGAAGATGGAAGTAGTTTAGCGTTCGAGCTTCGGAATTGAAGCAGCCACAGCTAGCAGCAGGCAATTGATGCATATGCCCCGCTCGGGCCTTTCGCTGGGCCCCCTCTTTTTGAGTTTCTTAATCGTGCTCCTGGTGGCCAACTGCGGTTTTGCGCAGCCGGCAGCTTCCAAGCCGCGCAAATTGGCTCCCGGGGTGATGACTACGATCCCTCCCGAAATTGACCCTGGGGAAACGGTCAGCACACACGACATCGTTGAGATTCGGAGTAATATCGATCTTTCTTGGGAGCCCAACTTTTTGACCGAGACCCGCACCCTTTACGGTAAATCTGCGGAAGTGAAGTTTCGGCGGGATATCTGGTGCCTGAAGTTTTCATTCAAGCCCGTACGCATGATTGAGGTCGACATACCCCAACCAAGTGGGCGAATGCAGCGCAAGCTAATCTGGTACATGATTTACGAGGTGAAGAATACTGGCGACCGACTCAATTCTACCGAGCAGCCAGATGGCAGTTTCGTAGCTGAACCAAGCCAGAGTAAGACCGTTCGTTTTATTCCTCACATGGTGTTGGAAGGACAAGACAAGGATGCTTCGGGCCAACCGATCTACAAAGCCTATTTGGATCAGGTTATTCCGGCAGCCGTCGAAGCCATTCAAAAGCGGGAAACTCCCGGCAAGCGTCTCTTGAACAGTGCACAAATGGCCGACGAGGTGTTGCCGATCACGGACGGGCGTTCCGACCAGGGCGTGTGGGGTGTTGCAACTTGGGCCGACGTTAATCCACGGATCGATTTTTTCTCGGTTTACGTTTCGGGTTTATCGAACGCCTATCGGTGGATCGACCCACCCGGTGCCTACCAGATTGATGACTCTCCGGGTAAGGGCCGCCTGTTTGCACGAAAGACGCTACAACTGAACTTCTGGCGACCGGGCGACGAATTCCTCGAGCACGAGGGAGAAATCCGCTTCGGCGTTCCCAAGGGCAAGGCCCAATTCTACGGCGTCGATCCAGGGGTTGCCTATCGTTGGATGTACCGATAGACTTAAAAGTTTGTAGAAGCTAGGCAGAGTCATCCTGCTGGCGGAGTTGGTCTTGCTGGGTGCGGCGCAAGCCCCATCGATGGTAACATAGCGATCTTCTACAGGTCAGATTTTCGGCCATATTCGCGATCCGGGGATTGCCGACCGTAGCAAATTGAATCATTTGCGGCTTCGCTCGTGGGGAGCCTCAATTTTTCGGGGAAAATCGATGGCACACAAAAAAGGGCAAGGTTCCAGCCGCAATGGGCGGGATTCAAACGCCCAGCGTCGTGGCGTAAAACGGTTCGGTGGTGAATCGGTGATCGCTGGAAATATCCTGGTTCGCCAGGTTGGAAATAAATACCATCCCGGCAAAGGCGTCGGTCAAGGTAAAGATTACACACTTTATGCGATGGTCGCCGGTGAGGTGCAGTTTGACCGGAAAGGTCGCCGGATCAACATCGTGCCGACCGGGACGTAAAAATGCCAACCGTCGGAGAGTATCCGTCGGGGGAAACTGTTCGACGCAATCAAGTCCCAGGGATGCTCGCCAACAGGTAACCCTTTTTTCTTTTGGGGCTTGTGTGTTTAAACGCCCCACCCGCGGTTAACGACCCCCATGTTCGTCGATCAAGTCACGATTGAAGTCAAAGGGGGTCGCGGCGGCGATGGGTGCGCCAGTTTTCGTCGCGAAAAGTTCATTCCGCGGGGTGGCCCCGACGGCGGTGACGGCGGAAACGGTGGGAGCGTATTGGTCCTTGCTGAAGCGGGAACCGATAGCTTGTCGGCGATGGCGCATCGCAAACATTGGCAGGCAACAAGTGGCACGCCCGGCGGCGGCTCAAATCGCCATGGCGCCAACGCCAAGGACGTCGTGATTCGCGTGCCACCCGGAACCATTGTCCGGGACCACAAACATGGCCTGGTGCTCAAGGACCTCGCCGACGTTGGGGATCAAGTGGCGGTCGCTCGCGGTGGCCGCGGCGGCAAAGGAAATGCCCGCTTCAAATCGTCAACCAACCAAGCCCCGCGGCAATTCACCCGTGGCGGAGACGGCGAGTTGCGATTCATCCAACTCGAACTCAAGATCATTGCCGACGTCGGGCTGGTGGGAAAACCCAATGCAGGAAAAAGCACTTTGCTCAGCCGCGTTTCGCGGGCCCGACCTGCAATCGCCGACTATCCATTTACCACCAAGAAGCCACATCTCGGCATTGCGCAGATAGATATCGATCAATCCCTCGTAATCGCCGATATACCTGGCTTGATCGAGGGGGCCCATCTCGGAGCGGGACTCGGTCATGAGTTCCTCAGACACATCGAACGGACACGGGCACTGATCCACCTTGTAGAACCATCCCCGACTGATGGGAGCGATCCGTTGGACAACTACAGAGCGATCCGGACTGAATTGGATGAATACGGTCATGGTCTGGCAGAATGTGCTGAACTGGTTGCAGTCAGCAAAGCCGAGTTACCCGATGCCAAATTGGTTCGCGACCATTTAGCAGCGGCAATCGATCGCGACGTCATCTTATTCTCCGCAGTGACGGGTCAGGGTCTGGATCGGCTTCTTCAAAAGGCCACTCTCTTGCTTCAACCGGTCAACTAGCGCATTTCCGGTGGTCGACCCGAAGCAAGTCAGAAGATCCCATTTTCACCACCCTTCACCCTTAACTCGAGGGTGTGAGCGAGCGGACCGATAAAGCGTATTGCCGCCGTGCCACTGACTCCAAAACCGCTATCGTAGAATCCAATAGTCGTTGGATATTCCCAACAGGTCGCGATCGTGAGAAATCCGCCCAGGCAGTTACCGGCGACGTACGACCAAACCGCTTGTTGAAACATCAGCGTCCAGATTTTCAACCACGCCGCGCAAATGTTTTAGAGTCTCTGTGGCCGTCATCTTGCGATGGGATTCGGCCGAAACGTTGGCAAAATGTCGCCCAATTGAATTCTCGATTGCCACGGCAGCACTCGCATTCATCGCGGTGAAGAGCACGAAACGTTCCCGTGGCCGGAGTTGAAACTGTTGGTGTCGATAGTGGGTTGCTGGCTGCGCGCCCACGGGAAACCCATTGGTGCGTAACGTTTCACAGGTTGCAGCCCGTACGCGGATTGCCAGACAGTGCCCAGCCACGGCCACGTGAATTCGGCCCCCAATGGGGTCCACAATACCAATCGCTACCGAGGCCGCAGCACCTCCTATAGAACCAGAACCCCAGGTTTTGGAAACCAAAGAGACAATCGTCCCTGCATCACCGGTGTGCAGAGCATGCGAGCGAATTGCGGCCCAAATGGATTGAGCGACCAAAGCGGCATCGATAGGGTCGCCAGCCGCAGATTCCACAGCCTTACCAAGGGCAACCAACACACCACCATCTGCCAACGGGAGCCAATCGTGAAAATTTCCCGCCAGTTCGTCACGATGAGAACTCCACCCGGTGATTTCAAGCTCCTCCAGTAATGGTGCAAACGCTGGAAGTTGATTGCGACGACGTTGAATTGCACGATCGGCCGTCCGCAGTGGATCGGATCTGCGGTCGGAGAGCCCCCGAGCTGACTTGCGGCTACGGCGCGGGACCGTATTCTCCTGCTGGGCAGCATCAGGTTCGGTAAAAATGCGGGTTATAAGAGTCACCCTGGGTCATCCTTCTGATTGGGCCGCCGGTCGCGCCAGCAACATCCTGTGCAAACACTCCATTCTTGTTAGACTATCCATGTCCTATCACTTAACATCGGAAGTTGAAGCTGAGAAGTTTGAAAAGAATGAATAACTTGGATAAGAAATATCGATAACTGGTTTTCGGCTTTATGCGGCTGCTATCACTTTTGTTTGGCAGGACTTTTTCACCAAAGAACGGTTGAGTTGCCAGAGGCAGATGACTGGATAAATGGCGGACGCCGCCGCAAAGAGGGAAAACATGATCGAAATTCCGACCAGCAAGTCTTTCCGTATTTCGGCGATCGGAACAGGTTCTGCCGCTTCTTGCTCCTGAACGACCTGAAGCATGAATTCCTGCATACTTTCCAACATGGCGGGGGCAATGATGGTCAGCATAAAAACGGCAACGATGACAATATTGGCTAATTTCAGGGTGGCCACCCAGAGTGCTATTTTGCGAGCCCATTCCTTAAAGCTCAACAGACCCACTCCTGAAATGAACATGAAGAGGTTCAAAAGCAAAGCGAGAACACATTCGATTGCGAAGAAGCCAATCACATGTGGCTTGTCGAGGCCCCAGATTGTCATCGGGTCGGGCATGATTTCCAGAACACCCATTTTTTCGGTGAGGTCATCGATTTTGTCACCCATTTTTTGCACTGTTTGATCATTGGCTTCCTGATCACGTTGTGCCTTGAGTTCATCGACTTGTCGTTGGAGTTCATCCTGCTGTTGCTGGAATATTTGCCGCACTTGCGGTGCGGCGGCCGCTTGGCCAGAGAATGAAATCCCCTGACACAATCCGCACAACCCCAGGGCAAGTCCGAAAAGGATGTTCAGCATGCCAATCACACGGGGGACCGGCGATCGCTTGTGGTCAGGCAGGTCTGACACTCCAGGGGCAGGGTCTGGCCGACCAAAGCTTTGGTAAGGATTTTGGTGTAAATCGTCAGACATGGTACCCACCGATCTTTGGATTTCGATTGAGGGCCACGGTTTTGTTTGTCAGCAGAACGATTGACCTGCGTGCTCAAGCCGCAATCCAGATTGATCACTTGTCGCTCGCAGACCCGAATCGATCGCAGACCCCAAGTAATCGATTGCAGACCCCAAGTGTCGAACTGTACGATAATGTGCTGCCGGGAGTTTGCCGAGACCGAAAGTTAAGTACAAGCCGTCCCGCTGTTAGCTGATACCAGGGCGGCGGGATGATCGACCGCTGTACCAAGAGCTGGCCGCTGCCGATCGTATGCAATCAGGTGGGCTACGATAAGGAACCGTGATTATTCAGTGATCATATCTTTGACGGTACGTCCGGTTGGGATCATCGGCAGCACGTGTTCTTGATAGGGGACGTCGATATCCAACACGTAGGGTCCATCGTAGTTGATCATTTCCTCCAGTCCCGGCAGGAGATCGGCCTTCTGGCCGATTGAAGAAGCGCCACAACCATAGCCTTTGGCGATTTGGACAAAATCGGGGTACCGCTCTGTCAGCGTCGGGCCAGTGCCCTGACCGACGGCTTCCGGGTGGTGGATTGGCCCCAGGTAGGTGTGGGCTCGGTTACCTTGCATGAATCGATCTTCCCATTGCACGACCATGCCCAGATGCTGGTTGTTGAGCAGCAGCACTTTCACGGGGAGTTTTTCGCAGAAACAAGTCGCTAACTCCTGGATATTCATCTGGAAGCTGCCATCCCCATCAATATCGATAATCAGCCGACCAGGAAACTGTGACTGGGCTCCCATTGCGGCGGGCAGGCCAAAGCCCATCGTTCCCAGACCACTGCTGGAGAGCCAACGGCGTGGCTGATCGAACTTGTAGAATTGGGCTCCCCACATTTGGTGTTGGCCAACTCCCACCGTTACAATTGGGTCGCGGTCGTGGCAAACTCCCCACAACGCTTCGATTGCGTGTTGCTGGAGGATCCCATTGAAATCCTCGTTGTATTTGAACGGATTCGATTTTTTCCACGCCTGGCATTTCGCCACCCAATCGGAAATATCCTCGGGTGGCTCAACCACCTTGTTCAGTTCGGCTAGTGCGTACTGGACATCGCTGCAGATGGAAATTTGGGCTGGCTTGTTTTTGTTCAGCTCAGACGCGTCGATGTCGATGTGGATGATTTTTCCGTGCTTGCAAAACTCTTCGACTTTGCCGGTTACACGGTCGTCAAAACGCACCCCTAAGGCGATCAACAAGTCGGCCTGGTCGACCGCATAATTGGCGTACACCGCCCCGTGCATACCGAGCATATCGAGGGAAAGCGGTTCTGCAGCCGGGAAGGCGCCAAGACCCATAACTGTCATTGTTGTTGGAATGCCGGTCTTGGACACCAATTCACGCAATTCGTTGCTTGCTTCGCCACTGATGATACCACCACCAGCGTAAATGACCGGACGTTTTGCCAACTTAATGGCGGCTGCCATCTGATTAATTTGTTCTGACTTGGCGCGGGGATTCTCCAGGGAGAACCCTGGCAAATTTACTGGCGTATCGAAATCAGGAATCGTTGTGGCTTGCTGGACATCCTTGGGTAGGTCGATCAGCACTGGACCTGGCCGCCCTGTCGACGCGATCAAAAACGCCTCCTTCACGACCCGCGCCACGTCATTCACATCGGTGACGAGGTAGTGATGTTTGGTGATCCCACGACACACCTCGACGATCGGGGTTTCCTGAAAGGCGTCATTACCGATCCACGCCGTTGGGACCTGCCCGGTGATGGCAATCATGGGAACGCTGTCGAGTTTTGCATCGGCGATCGTGGTCACAAGGTTCGTGGCACCAGGTCCGCTGGTGGCCATGCAAACACCCACGTTGCCAGTCGCTCGAGCAATACCTTGGGCTGCAAAGCCACCCCCTTGTTCGTGACGCGGAAGGATCGTCCGCAGTTGGTCGGAAAAGCGGGTCAATGCCTGGTGTAACGGCATACTCGCGCCGCCTGGATAAGCAAAAATGGTATCGACTCCATGGCGGATCAGTGATTCGACCAGGATGTCAGCACCACTGGTCAATTCGGAAGTTTTCTTCTTCGCTTGCGTAACAGTCGCCACGGTACTCGCTCGGTGACTTGAGGGAACGGAAAGTGATCGATCGTAAGAAATAGGGACACGCCGAATCGGAGGTGGTTTGCCGAGACGAGTCTCCTCGAAACCCGATCTATGATAGACGGTTTGAGGCGATAAAACAAGTGTTTTTTGCTGACCGGCTGCTCCTCGGGTCCTTACAAACGGACCAGATCAGCAACATTTTCCTGTTTGCACGAGAGGCCCGATGCGCTAGTTCTTTTTGGTGACCCGTTGGGGAATCGTAAACGAATACAGCACCGTCACCGCACCGGCCCCCATTAAAGTCCAGGGGGCCCAATCGGGTGGAACAACCTCCTGGCTCTTGATGAACTTGTCCTCACCCACCATTTCCGGTTTCAACACGGCCTTGTCCACGGCGAGAGCTTCCACGCCAAGCAGTGTGACATAGGCTCCAAATCCCAGAAAAAATGATCGCCACATAGCTCGGTTCCTTTGTTTGCACGGGATCTTCAAGGTACGAGTACCCGCTTTTACTATCGACGTTATCCTCCCCATGGCTGGAGCGACACCACGCCAGACCGGCCCAGATGGAAACCTACACTTGTGATTCACCCAGATCGTGCGAACGGTAACGAACGTGCCGATCGTACGGTTTTTATCGGTAACACCAGTGGGAGAATGTCGACAACGACCGGCAGAACCCTCGCTATTTTGCGTTCAAGCCGCCTCAGATCGTTTCTGATCTTCCGCAGCGATCATCTTCCGCATCACACGTTTACTTCTCCGCAGGGTAATCACTTTGCGGAGTTGAACGGGCAGCAAAAGCGCGAATACCGGCAACATGGCCACCTCTTTGGCCAAGCGGCCAAATCCTGCAGCTGCGGAAACACCCTCGGTCAAAGTTCGCACTGCCTCCGGGCCACCACCGGCATAGTTGTCAACCAGCCAACGACTCTTGGGAGGCATCACGGAATAAAAAGTTTCCTTGATCCACATCAATTCGGCTTCGCGTCGGGCAATCTTCGAATCGACCGGCTTGTGCTTCGACATTAGCACCCAGTTTACGTTCACGTTCATGGCATGTTCCGATTTCACCAGGTGATACCAATACCGGGGCAAGAAGATCATGTCGCCTTCTTCAAGCGTAAAGTCGTAATGGCGGCGATTATGCATTGAGTAGCGATTCAGCAGGCAGGTGTTGTTGAACGGCATGCAGCTGAGTGGTGTTTCGGGTGATACGATGGACCAATGCTTGCGTCCCTTGAGCTGCAAATTGAACACGTGGAGCGAGTGGCCGTCGTAGTGCCACGGGGAAATGTGACCCTGCGGATTAAACCAAATACGCACGCAGTTCTCCCGTAGAAATGCGTCTGCTGGATTCATGACCGTCGAAATCAACTCGGGTGTGCCACAGATCTCGTCCAAGAGTTGTTCGCGGACATCGTACCACATGATTCGCTCGGTCTTGCGGTCGTCTGCAGCAATCCGCTCATTCAAGAGGCTGCAAATATCGGCCGCCGAACCTGGGGTACGGGTTGCATTCCGAAACACCACCGGCTCCTCGCGAGGGTAGAAGTCTTCGAGGAATCGCTGGGCATCGTGTTGAATATCGAGGGTTGTTATCATGGCGGACCTGGCTGGTTGTGATGGGAACAAAGGTCGGAACCAGAAGGGTGTAATGCGTATGGCTTCAAAGTGCAAAAAAAGGATATCCTGCGTTTTGCGGCCATCGGCTGTTCCATCGCCCACGACCAAATCGGCTGGTTGGGGTTGCCGAGAGGTTTATCTTCTATCTGGAAATCATCCTTGAGATCATTAGCTTTATCGGACTTTAACGATTGAATCGATTGAAGTACATAAGAGTGATATACGGAGTTATTGTATATGCCAGCCATGCGATTAGCTATCACCGGTGCCAACGGTATGGTTGGAACCCATGTCACCCGACGGGCTGTCCAGGCCGGTTACCAGGTTCGCGCATTGATTCGGGCTGAGGATGATCGTGGCGAACTCTCCCAGCTGGGAGTCGAGATCGTTGAATGGGACCTGCTGGAAGCCGATTCCTTCCCTGCGGCCGTAGCCGATCAGGAGGTTATCGTGCACACCGCTGCCCACATAGGGGATTGGGGCCCGCCGGAGAATTACCGGGCCGCCAACGTGTATGGCTTGGATCGACTCCTGCAGGCGGTGCGTCGGGAAGGAAAGCTGCGTCGATGGGTTCAGATCAGTTCCCTGGGGGTTTACCCGGCAAAGCACCACCATGGACTTGATGAAACCACACCACCGAATCCGGATGGTTTTGATGGCTACACGCGGACCAAGGCCGAGGCTGATATCCTGCTCGACAAGCACACGGCCGAATATGGTTTACCGGTGGTAAAAATGCGCCCTGGCTTCATGTATGGCGAAGCAGATCGGCACGTGGTGCCACGCCTGGTCGAACTGCTCCGCGCGGGGCGCGTACGGATGATCGGCGATGGGAAAATGCTCTGCGATAATACCTATATCGGAAATTTTGCCGATGCAGTCATGTTGGCTCTCGAAAAACCAGGTATCGAAGGCGAGGCATTTAACATCCGTGATGAACGGCTTGTCGATCGCAACGAATTTATTGGAACCGTAGCTCAATATCTTGGCCTCCCTTTCCCTCGCCGCGTGCCGCTGTGGTTTGCCAGGGCCGCAGTCGGGCCCGTGGAGCGGATCGCACGGTTGCTTCGCAAACAGCAGGCACCTTTGATTACCCATGCCCGGATGAAGTTCATGACCTTGAACCTGGCCTATTCGATTGACAAAGCAAAGCGTGAATTGGGTTACTGTCCAAAAGTTGATTTTCAGGACGGAATCAAAATTGCACTTGATTGGATTACCGGAAAAACAGAAGAGTGAACATCATCTGACAATGCCTGTGTAGAAAACCGGGTCGGTTTACAGGTTCTATTGCCTAGATGCCGGTGATCGGAAATACGAATCAAATAACTTTCTCCCTCCTACTACCATGATGCTCACTTGGAACTTCTGGGAATATTGGGTTGCCGCCGCGCAACTTATCTTCGCGATGATCGGAATGGGCGCCACGCTTACGGTGCTGGATTTTCGGAACATTTTGCGCCGCCCGCATGGCGTCGCCTTCGTGTTCATATTTCAGTACCTCATCTGCCCGTTTCTTGCGATGGGATTGGCCCGTTGGTTTGGTTTGTCACCTGGAATGACACTTGGATTATTGGTGGTTGCTGCCATGCCCAGTGGTGCGATGTCGAATATTTACACTTATTTGGGACGAGGTAATGTCCCGCTTTCGATAACGGCAACCACTGCTTCGACCTTGGCGTGTCTGGTGCTTACACCCGTTTTACTCCGTTTGCTGGAGCCTCCTGGTTTACCGGGCGACTTTCAAATGCCCGTGTTCCGCATTCTGCAAGAAATATTATTTTGCTTGCTCATCCCACTGACAATTGGCATGACGATCGGGCACCTCTGGAGTGATGCACGTCGCACGGTGTCGAAATGGTCCATCCGCGGGTGCATGTTGTTCCTCTCGATTCTTGTCGTTGGCTCCTTGTTTAGCGGACAGATCGATGTTTTTGAGCACGGTTTAAAGGTTCCCTTTGTGATGATTTTGTTTGGTGCCATCCTGCTCGGGCCGGTGCAAATTCTGGCCTTTCTGCTCGGCTTCAACGAAGATGATGCCTACACGATAGGCATTGAGATCACGATGCGCAACTGCAACGTGGCGCTTCTTTTGAAAGCGGCCATTTGGCCGGTCGGAGTGGTCCTTGATGAAATTGGCGAGGGCGTCCTGTACGCAGCACTTTTCTACGGTGGAATGTCCTTGTTTTTGTGCTTGTTGCCGATTATCCGCCGTTATGTTGTCCGCCGCCATCGTACTCGCAACGATGCCCAACCCGTATCCAAGAAGACCGATCGCCCATTGTCCGACGGCAAGCAGGGGAACTCGCAAATAGGATGACGGCAAAAGCCCGTATCAATACACTTCGCAGCTGGCGACACTGGCCAGACCGACATCTTTTCAACATGTTGGGCTCAAAAAGAAATGGGCAGGGTGATAACCTGCTTAACCGATGTGCAATGAAAAAACCTCCCATATTGAAGACCGCTGGCGGTTCAGCCTGCGGGCATTGCTTGTCATGATGATGGTGACGGGGGTGTTGTTTGCGATCGCCCGACCCTGGCCACACGTAGTTGTGCTCGTTATCGGTGTGCTGCCGGCACTCTTGTTTACCTGGATCCTCCTCCGCCGGCTCATCGTACGAAAAAAAGTCACCAAACTGCTCCTCTTGGGTACGTGCCTGGCCTGGATTGCTCTTTATGCGGTGAGCGGAGGTCCCGTGGCACGGTTGGTTGACCAGTACCACATCAACCGACCAACAGCCATGCGGTTTTATGCGCCCATTCTATGGGTTCGGAAAACAGCGCACCTCGAAGAGCTTTCAAAATGGTACGTCGATCGCTGGCAAGGTGGTCCGTAGACAGATTGCAGCCAGGGTGCGGCTTGCCGGACCTACTTTTCGACAACCCAGATATTGCGATAACGGACAGGGTTTGTGTGATCCTGCAAGAACATCAACACACCCGGGTCGGCACTCTCTTCGTCTACACCCCCCGGCGTATGGCTGGGAAGTTCCTGGTCATCATGAATGACCACGCCGTTATGCCGCACCGTTAGTCGGGCATTCTTGACCTTTTTGCCATTTTTAAATTCAGGTGCGGTGAAGTCGACGTCATAAGTTTGCCACGACAGGGGGGGGAAGCACATGTTCAGCTTGGGAGGTGCGGCTCCGTAGGCACCACCACACTCATTCGATTTCCCATCCAGCCCGAACGAATCCAGCATTTGTATTTCATACCGCCCTTGCACATAAAAGCCACTGTTGCCACGCGCCTGACCACTCGACTCTGGCATGTATGGAAGGCGAAATTCGACATGGGCCTTGTAACTCTGCCCCTTGTTTTTGCTCGTACTCCCTTCGGTCAAAAGTCTATCGTCTGTTTTGCTGGTGTTACTGTCCCAATGTTCCAGCGAGTTTCCGTCGAACAGCACGATGGCACCCTGGGGAGGCTTAGCGCCCAACGTTGGACTTTCCCGCTGAACGCGTTTCAACGTGCCATATTCCTCTTCTCCATCAGGAGAAAGAATCGTCATTTTCCCATCCGCGATGACGAGTCTGGCAACATCTTCTGCAAGGAGTTCAACGACATCCCCCTTACGTTCGCCGTAGGCTCGAGTCTCTTCCCGTTTTGCCCCGCCATCCCCTGGCAAGCCACCGCTGTAGCCGGTTGCCATGAATTTTCCTTTGCCCAGTGCAACGACCTGGATACCCCACATCTCAGGACCAATTTCGGTTGGGATCTCGCCACTGTATTCTCCTTGAATCGCAAAATCGTCATCGACATTGTTTGGATCGGTGTAAGTTGGAGCATTCGTATGTTCTGCCCCGACAGCAACCAGCGTTGCGAAAGCACATGCTACCGAGAGGGTCATTGTTATTTTGTACATTACGATGTTCTCCAAAGTTGGTGAATAATTGCTACTGTTGGCTTCTTTGAATTCGATCGAACCTGCTTGTCGGACGGAAAAACATAGTGGGTCGTCAGCGGTGTGAGTTTAACCCGGATCATTGCCGAACGAAAGGATCGGGCTTGTCCCAGCCGAGATTCGCAGGGGGGCCACGCCGGGGGATACCGAAGCTGGAGAGCCCCTATGCAACGAACCAGGCATCGGTCCCGACCACGTAGCCGTGTGACCGCAAGTGGGCGGTTATTGAGTCTCGCACGCCCCATGCACCGACGGCAATGATGAGCAATGTACCGTCAGCCGGTTGCATTTGCGTCGGAGCCTTGATGCGAACGCCGTGAATCAATTCACCCACCTTGCGTTGATTGACATCGTAACCCCATCGAACGGTGATCCCTTGATCGAGCAGCCAGCGAAGCCATGGTTTTCCGGTTTCGCCAACTCCCCAAAGGTCTACACACTTTACATCCCGCAATGGACCCTGCAGTAAATGGAGTTGCCGGCAACGATTGAACGCTGCGGGAGAATATCGCGAATCTGTTCGCGTGAGCCTGTGCGGTCCGTCGGTCCAGTCGAAGAGGACTTCGTTCACCTTGCCAAACTGCATGCCGCGGTTAACAGCCCGCAACATGAGATCGTAATCTTCCGGGAAGTCTCCAAAACTAAAACCGAGTTCAAAATAACGGCGCCGGGCCAAAATAGTAGGATTAACGAGCGGGAATTCTACGAATCTCAGTGCCTCGATTGTCGAGCTGTCGGTGGTTTCGTCGTTGATCCACCGCTCGTAACGTTGCATCGATGTGGCAGGCTGACCCATTTCATCGACAATGTGAACCTGGCAACCCACACCATCGAGATTCTGTTCGGTCAAAAAATGACACTGCTTTTCGAGTCGTAGCGGGTGGGAGCGATCATCGGCATCCATCCGGGCAATCAAGGGACTTTTTGCCAGGCCTATTGCCGTGTTGGTTGCATCGGCCACGTTGCGGTGAGTTGACTGAATCACGCGCATGCGCGGGTCGGTGAATTGGCGTAACACTTGCAGCGTATCGTCGGTCGATCCGTCATCCACGACGATCAGTTCGATTTGCCGCAACGTTTGACCGAGGATCGAGTCGACCGCCCTGGCAAGTGTTGGGCCACTGTTGAACACCGGCAGTACGATAGAGACTTCAGGCATTTGGCGGGCAGAGGAGCTTTGCGATCTTTCTGAATCAATCCGCGCGGGAATCGTTGTCACGCACTTTTTCAAAGCGATAGATTCCCTGTCCATCGGCAGCGATTACCGTAAAAAATATTTCCCCCGCCTCGTCGGTTCCAAACGAGATGATCGACAAGGCCGGGCCAGGAATTGCATAATTGCCAAGCACCTTGTGCTGCTGCTGGTCGTAGTGCAAAGCCCACATCCGACCACTGACGAAATCGCTGTAGACGTACAGGCCAACCAAATCAGGAAACCGCTTCCCGCGGTAAACGAGTCCCCCGGTGATCGAAACCCCCAGGGTGTGGTCATACTCCCAAACAGGTTCGATCAGTTTCTGGTGGGGGCCGCTGCCACGCCTGCCGAATGCGTGCTTCCCTTCACGCAGGTTCCAGCCATAGTTACCCCCCCTTTGAATGATGTCAATTTCTTCGAACAGGTCCTGTCCGACATCGGCTGCCCACAACAGGTTGGTTTTTGGGTCGAATGCCATCCGCCACACGTTCCGCAGCCCGTATGCCCAGATTTCACCACGTGCGAAAGAGTCATCCACAAATGGATTATCCGAGGGAATTGCGTAAGGGCGGCGACCCTCCGTTCGGTCGATATCGACGCGGAGGATTTTCCCCAGCAGCGTACGGAGATTTTGCCCGTTTTCCTGGGGATCACCGCCGCTGCCGCCGTCGCCTAGCGCGATGTAGAGATACCCGTCGGGGCCGAAAACCAACGTACCCGCGTCATGGTTCCAGTAAGGTTGCTTGACCCGCAGGATTTCTTCTTCGGAGTTGGGATCGGCCCGATTCGGATCGTTCGGATCGACCCGCCAACGCGAGATCACCTCGTCGAACGGCACATCGCTATTGGTGGTGTAACTGATGAAAAACTCGCCGTTTTCGTGATAGTGGGGATGAAATGCGAGTCCCAAAAGTCCGCGCTCGTTCTGCTGGTCGAAATAGCTTGTTTGTTTGCTGATATCGAGGAAGACCCTGCTTTGTTTGACGTCTCGCTTGTTTTCAAACACGTGAATGACGCCACGTTGGGTCAATACAAATAGTCGATTGCTACCGTCCCCCGCGTGCGTAATTTGCAGCGGCCGGAACGGCTGGGCAAGACCATCTTCGGTAACAGGTGACCAGCCTGACCATTGGATGTCGGGAAACGCCAGAACGGGTCGAAGCGGCAATTCGCCATCGACCGGGTTGTAAACAGCATGATCGTCAAATTCGCGGATTTCAATGTTTCGAAAAGCGACCTCATCACCATGGTCTTGTAAACCAATATGACCCCGAGTAGCTTTGCCAAAATTCGGATACCTGGCAAACTTGCTGCGGGCGACCTTCTCATTCCATTGGTCGCTACCTTTGACAAAGCGGGAATAGGTTACGCCGTTGACTGATATATGGCATTTGTCGGGGGTCACCAGAATGCGAACCTCGTTCCACTGGCCAGCCGGTTGGGTGGCGTCCTGCCTGGCCGAGTAAAGATCGTAAATCCAGCCACTGAGTTGGGTGTCCGGATGTGCCCCGTTGTCGAGCAACTGAACCTCGGGCCCGGATTTCCAGGGCATGTCATATTCCTCGGTCGCATGGAACATGATACCGCTGTTGCCGGCCCGCGAGATTTTGTATTCAAGCACCAGCTCAAAGCTTCCGAACTGCGCTTTGGTGATGAGTGTGCCGGCCCTCTTTTTTGCCCTGACCAACTCGCCATCGATGACTTGCCAGCCGTTGCTGGGAGCCTGTTTGCGGTAATTACGCCAGCCATCGAGTGTCTTGCCATCGAACAGGAGCCGCCATCCCAACTTGCGTTCGAGTTCCGACAACGTGTTTGGATCTGCGGCTGACAATGAGCTGGCTGATGCAAGCAGGGCCAGCAACACGACCGGGAAGAAAGATTTCATGGGTCCCATCCTTTTATCGAGTCGATTCGAAATTGCCGTCACACAAGTATAGCCGACTTGTCTGTCTGGTTGGTGGAACAATTGGTCAATGCAGAACAGCCAACGCCCAGTTGGAGGAGAAACCTGACCAGCAGGTCCCGGCGGGGGCAAGCCGTGCGATTTTCAACGGAGGGCTGGTCCGCCGTGGTCTGGTTGATGGTAGAGGCCGACCGGGCGGGACAAGTCCACACGCCAGGATTTGCGGCAGTTGTCTCGCTCAACCCTGTGTTTTTCGGGTCAGCAACGACACGACGACGAGCGTCGCAAAGCCGAGTGGAATCGTCACAATTCCTGGTTGGCTGAATGGCACCCACGCCGCGTCAGCCGGCAGACCATAGACCGCGGTGAACGTGTCGGCACTGAGTAAAATCCACGCCAGCGAACTGATCATGCCAACGACGACCGCGACAATGATTCCCTGTTTGGTCGTGCCTTTCCAGAACAGCAGCATGACGAGTGCCGGCAGGTTTGCCGAGGCAGCAACGCTAAAAGCCCACCCCACCAGGTAGCTGACGTTCATCTTTTGAAACAGGATTCCCAGCACAACAGCGACAACACCCACGACGACCGCGGCAATTTTGGCAACCAGTACTTTTTGATGGTCATTGAGTTTCAGCCCGCAGACATCCGTCAGGAGATCGTGGGTGACGGCGCCGCTAGAGGCCAGGATCAGTCCGCTGACCGTTCCCAGCACGGTGGTAAACGCGATTGCCGAAATGATGGCAAACAGCAGTCCGCTGATACTTTGGGCCAGCAGGGGCGCAGCCATGTTGCTGTTGGTGACGTCGAGCGCTCCGCTGGTCATCGCTCCCAGTCCCAAATAAAGCGTTAAGACGTAGAAAAATCCGATGCAGGCAATCCCCACGATCGTGCTGCGGCGCGCACTCGCAGCGTCTTTGACCGTGTAGTAGCGAATCAAAATGTGTGGCAGGGATGCGGTTCCGCAAAATAAAGCTAACATCAATGACAGAAAATTGAGCTTGTCGGAGAATTTATCGCCTCGAATACCCATGAAACGAGGGTGTTCCCCTGGCCGTAGCACCTTTCGGCCGGGAGTTGGTTTTGGGTAGTAGACGGTGGTCTTGGCCCCGTTCGCATCCGTGATCGTCTGGTTTCCCCAGAGTACGATTTCGCTCTGTTGAAGCGTGCTGATGAATGAGAGAGGGCCGAGAGGGCCTGTTTTGGTCTGGTTGTCGGGCAGCCGGGAAATGTTGCCTACCGGGTGCAGGACCGCTTCGCCAGGCTTGGTTCCCATCGGCAAGCCGTTAACCAGCTTTGTGCCGTCTGGTTGTTGCGTAACCGCCTGTGTCTCGTCAAGATAAACGACTCCGTCTTCCAGTCGGCGAAACCTCCAAACGAGTGTTTCTCCAGTTGCCGGGTCACGAGACTTGACGAAATCGCTCTGTTGCCAGTTGCCTTGACGGGGCAGCAGCTCAAGGCCAGCCAGGGCAGGCAACTGTTGCAAGGTTTGTACATCCAGGTTTGTTGCCGATGGCAGTCGAATGGAGCGATAGGCAGGTTCTTTGGCTTCGAACCCGCGCTGAAGGATCATGATCGTCAGCAGGGCGCTAAAAATCATGAGCAATGACCCTTTGAGAAATTGCACCCAGGTTGTCGAGACCATGCCTGCTGTCACCACGATGATGATGACCGTGGTTCCCACAAGTAGCACGCCAACCCAGTGTGGAAATCCCAACAGGGGCTGGATCAACACGCCAGCCCCAACCATCTGTGGAATCAGGTAGAACAGGCTGACCGCCAGGGTGCTGACGCCGGCGGCAAGCTTGATTCCCCGCGAACCGAATTTCGCGTCGAGCGCGTCGGCAAACGTAAATTTCCCCAGTCTCTTGATCGGTTCAGCGACGACGAACAAGGCGACGACCCAACCGGCCAGATAACCGATCGAGTAGAGGAATCCATCGTATCCATAAAAGGCGATCATTCCGCAGATGCCCAGGAACGAAGCTGCCGAGAGATAATCACCGGCAAACGCAATTCCGTTTACAAACCAGGGGATATTACCGTGGGCGGCAAAGTACCCCTGGGCTGTCCTGGCTCGACTGCCGAGGTAGAAACTGAGCCCCAGAGTCACACATACAAAGAGAATAAAGACAACGACAGCCGTCACCGAAGGTTCGTAAATCACCGAGCCGATTCCCCAGAGTTTGTTCCGTCCCCGGAAGATTGTGAATCGATCTCGTCATCCGATGGATTCGAGGCAAGCCAGCCATAGATCAAGGCCAGGACCAATGCCGCCACGATCAATCCGAAACCATACCAGATTGCCAGGTTGACACCCGCCAGCGGTGTGAGCTCCATCAAATATGGAGCAAATGCGTTGATAAATACAAAACCGCCGTACAGAACCAGATAAATACTGAAGAGTATAAATCCAAGACGGGCATTTCTGTTATTCATGGATCAGGCTCGTGGGACGGGATTCGGGTGTCGACCATGAAGGAAGATATCGAATTCCCATTTCACTCGCAATGTCACCGCTTGACCGTGGGACGGCTCTTGCGTTACGACAGGGACCATGGAACACCTTCATTCGCTTGACGGATTCTATAACACGCTGAACCCCGTGTTTTTGACCGGGGCCATTGTTGTGCTGCTGGCCATTCTCGGCAAAGCAGCCGACGGTCTTGTTGCCGAAGCCGTCGTGCTTTCGGAACGATTTGGGTTGCCCAAAATCGTCATTGGTGCCACGGTTGTCAGTCTCGGTACGACCATGCCCGAGGCAGCCGTCTCGGTACTCGCGGCTGTTCAAGGTGACCCTGGCTTAGCACTCGGAAATGCTGTCGGCTCCGTTATTTGCGACACAGGTTTGATTCTCGGGATTGCCTGCCTGATCGCACCACCGCTGCTTCCCAGGCAGATTGTCAATCGACAGGGCTGGCTCCAGTTTGCTGCGGGATTCCTGCTGGTGGCTGCCTGCTGGCCCTGGGCAGGGCCACTCGATGTTTTCCAAGGCGGGGGAGGGAACCTTCCTCAAACCATCGGTTTTGTGTTCCTCGCCTTACTGGCCGGATATCTCTGGCTCTCGGTCCATTGGGCCAGGAAAATTCACACCGATGGGGCACTTGAAGAGTTTGAACGCGATTCGACCGCGTCAAACTTCTACACTTGTGCGAAGTTCGTGATCGCCATCCTACTCGTGGTGGGATCGAGTTGGGCACTCATTCCCGCAGTGAAAGAGGCAGCACAGCGCCTCGGTGTGCCAGAGGGCATCATCGCTGCCACCCTTGTTGCGTTTGGAACATCGCTACCGGAGCTGGTGACCGCAGTGACTGCGTCGCGTCGAGGCCATGGCGATTTGGCAGTTGGCAACATCATTGGTGCCGACATTTTGAACGTGTTGTTTGTGGCAGGTGCGGCGGCGGCGGTTACTCCAGAAGGACTTACCGCGGGCCCTGAGTTCTTCCAGTTTCTCTTCCCCACAATGCTCGGCGTGCTGATTGTATTTCGAGTTGGTACAATCGCCTTCCCGGAGCGGTTGCCGCGAACGTTTGGCGTGGTGTTGCTGGTGGTTTACTGCATTGCGATTGCACTTTGCTTTAAGGTGCTGATCGGTGAATAACTCCACACCCGGAATCTGTGGCACCGGTTGAGCCGCTTGAGTGAAAGCAGGGCCATAACCAGGCCGCAGACTTTGACCACACCACGCGCTCTTCAAACCATGGGCTCTGCAACCGCCTTTCGCATCGACGGCCAAGGCAGGACTGGAAGTTGTGAGGGTGCCACCAGCTTAATTGTGCCGGATCAAGAGAATGTCCCCATCCTGGATCACATAATCTTTGTGTTCAGCCCGCATCAGATCGTGCGCCTTGATCTCGCGCTCACTTCCCAGGCGAATTAGATCATCGACATTCATGGTTTCGGCGCGAATAAATCCCCTTGCCAGGTCGGTGTGGATGCCGCCTGCTGCATCGAGGGCTGTGGAACCACGGGAAATCAGCCAGGTCCGAACTTCTTTGTCCCCGGTCGTAAAGAACAGCATCTGGCCGGAAGTTTCCATCATGACCCGTACTAACTGACTGGGGTCACTTGGGACAATACCCATTTCTTCGTAGAAGGATGCCCGCTCAGTTGCCTCCATTTGGGAAAGCTCACGCTCAAGATCGAGTGGAATCGTGAGGAGGGGTGTATTGTCAGACACCAGCTCGCGGTACTTCCGGGGATCGGCTTCGTCTTCCGACATATTGATGACAACCAGGCGAGGTTTATTCGAAAGCAGCTGGAATGCACGGATCAGTCGCTGCTGCAATGGTGTCAGCTCCAATCCCCGCAGAGCCTGCCCATTCTCCAAAACATCGCGCAGTGGTTCCAGCGCTGCCAGTTCCTCGGACAATTCCTCGCGGTTAGCGCGGGCTTTTTTGAGCTGCTCCTGGATTCTTTCAATTCGCCTGGCGACCAAGTCCAGGTCTGCCAGCAAAAGATCGTCCTCGAAGCTTGTGAGGTCAGCGGCCGCATTATTGCCGGCAAAGGTAGCCACCACGACGACCAAACAGCCTGCCTCGCGAATCATGGCCAGTTTTTGAGCACTCCCTTCGTGACTGCGGCTCAAACCTGGCGTGTCGACAATTTCGAGCGCAGCCATCGTGATCTTTTTCGGCTGGTAGATCGCACACAGGCCGTCGACATGGGCTTCGGGAATCGTCACCATCGCGCTTTGAATCGTATGCGCAAGGGCCGGGTCGGCCGGTCCGCCGGTGAGCCACTCGAACAGGGTGCTCTTGCCAGAGCCTTGATAGCCGACGATACCGATTTTCATTGGCGTAATCTCCAGATGACTGTCACACGTGCCATTTCCTCAGTTGAGGAATTTTTCAGGCAAAGTGATTCCCCAAAACGCTCAGGGTAACAAACCCCAAGATGCCTGGAATCATGACATCAACAGTGCCATTAAAGCAAGATGCAGTCGACGAGAAAGGGGATTCGCCCTAGCTCATTTTGCGAACCCGGCGGCGGTGGATGCCGTTAACACGCAGACTGTTACGGCGCTGGTGTGCTTTGTTGCGATGCCGACCTCGCAAAGAAGAGGCCGCATTGCCGACAGGCATGAGACCTTCACGTGAACGAAAGATTTTTTGCCGAAGATCGAACCCTTCTTCATCGGGCTGATACTCGTAATCATCGAAGTCCCGGTGTGAAATTGTAGACATGGAAGGATCCCTTGTAATTTCCTGCCAGCAGGTGAAACCGGCACATCCTGCCAGACACCTTTTGTACGTGTCGTGCGAGCGATTTGTGCGGCTCAGTTTTTCTTTTTTTCCGCTGACAATTCTGTGCGGCCAGGACAAGCTTTGGCGGTGGCCTGAGACGCCCTGGTTCGCGTCAAATAAGGCCACCTTAGAAGTCTTCAGCGCAAAATCACTTCAGGCGGCGATTCGACCAGAAATTTCCGGAAATTATCTGCTCATTCAGTCAAAAGATGACGACCGCAATCAGAAAAGGGTTCAAAACACCAAGAAACCTGGCGAGGACGGGCCTTCCGCAGGCCGGTTGGACTGTTCTGGCCGGACCTGTGGCATGTCGCGATAATGCGAGTTCGTTCGCGTCCCCCTGGTCACTTCAGTTGCATGGGCTAACCACGATGAGGATTTCACGGTGTGCGGCGATGCCATTCGAGTTGCGTGCAGGTGTGGTACAGCCAGCGGAGCCATTTTTCTGGCGCTACTACCCCCAATGATCTCTGCCACTGAGCCCATGAAGACCCCAACATCCAGACAGGTTGACCTGATTCATGGAACCAGCGTTGCCGACCCATACCGGTGGCTCGAAGCCGATGTTCGCGAGTCGGCGGAAGTTGCCGAGTGGGTAGCGGCAGAGAACGCAGTGACCCGGGCTTACCTGGACGCGATACCCGAGCGAGAGCCAATGATCAAGAGACTCACCAAACTGTGGAACGTGACCCGATACGGGATTCCGAGCCATGCCGGTGATAGGTATTTCTATTCCAAGAATGACGGACTCCAGAACCAATCGGTACTTTACGTTGCCGATACGTACGATGCTGAAGGAAAGGTCCTGATCGACCCCAATCTGTGGTCTGAAGACGGCACCACCTCCCTTGCCGGCTACGAACCGAGTGACGACGGTCAATACGTGGCCTATCAAAAAAGTGAAGCCGGTTCCGATTGGCGCACGATTCGTGTCCTTAACGTCGAGTCGGGCGAATTGCTCGACGACCAACTACGCTGGGTAAAATTCAGTCCTATTCGATGGAACCAGGAGGGTACCGGTTTCTATTACAACCGCTATCCGGAACCGGATGAAGGTGAAACGTACCAATCAGTCGCACTCAACCAAATGGTTTATTTCCATCGGATTGGGACTTCGCAGGGAGAAGACCAACTGGTTTATCAGCGGCCCGATCACCCCGACTGGCATTTCTTTGTCGAGCCGACCGAAGACAGCAGGTACCTGCTGCTCACCATCGAAAAAAGCACCGACGAGAAAAACCAACTCCACTATCGGTCGGTCAGCGAGGCCGATTCGCCGTGGCGACCGCTCATCACCGATTTTGACAACCAGTTTTATCCCGTTGGGAGTACAGGGCAACGCTTGTTTCTGTTGACTGATTACGAGGCTCCCACAAAGCGGCTTGTCGTGATGGACGTGGAACGCCCTGGGCGTAAAAACCTCGTCGAGATATTGCCGGCAAGGTCGGCCACGCTGGAGTCGGTGAGCCTGATTAATGACCAGATTGTGGCCACCTATTTGGAAGATGTGTTGTCGCGTGTCGGTATTTTTTCACTGGCAGGTGCGCATCAACGTGACGTGAAGTTGTCTGGAATGGGCAGTGCGGCAGGCTTTGCGGGCAAAATGACCGATACCGAAACGTTTTTCAGCTTCACCAGTTACAACACCCCCACTGGTATCTACCGGTACGACATGCGCACGGGACAATCCCGGTTGATCCGGCAACCAAAGGTCGATTTCGATCCGGAGGATTACCTCGTGGAACAGGTCTTTTACGCAAGTAAAGACGGAACCCGAATCCCGATGTTTCTGGCGCACCGAAAGGGGCTCGAGTGGGACGGGAACAATCCGACGTTGCTGTACGGATATGGTGGATTTTCGGTTTCGCTGACCCCCTATTTTTCAGTGAGCCGGCTTGCCTGGATGGAGATGGGCGGAATCATGGCAATCGCCAATCTCCGTGGTGGGGGCGAATATGGGGAAGACTGGCACCTCGCCGGCAAGCTCGACAAAAAGCAAAACGTGTTTGACGACTTCATTGCTGCTGCCGAGTGGCTTGTTCAACAGAAGGTCACGCGGCCCGAGCGGCTCGCGATTCAAGGTGGTAGCAATGGGGGATTGCTGGTTGGTGCCGTGATGACCCAACGCCCGGAACTGTTTGGTGCCTGTTTGCCAGCCGTGGGTGTTATGGACATGTTGCGGTTCCATCAGTTTACCGCCGGTCGATTTTGGACTGCCGAATACGGCTCGGCGGATGATCCGGAACAATTCAAGACCCTGTTGGACTATTCTCCCTATCACAACATCAAGCCAGGTCGCAATTATCCGGCAACGCTGATCACGACCGCCGATACCGATGATCGTGTGGTGCCTATGCACAGTTTCAAGTTTGCTGCGGCTTTGCAAAATGCCCAGGCGGGTCCAGCGCCCGTTCTGATTCGCATCGAAACCCGGGCAGGCCATGGCGCCGGAACCCCCACCAGGAAACAGATTGAACAAGCAGCTGATTTGTGGGCATTTCTGGTCCAGAATTTGGGAATGAAGCGCACCCATTGACCAGCACCCAATGGCAAAGGCTGTTTCCGGGTTGCTGGTTTCAAGTTGTGCATAGAGGCACCCCCCCCCCCCCCTTTGGATGGTATGCCAAAGAACCATTCGGCCAGGAGCGTTGCAGGTCAGCGGCGTTAGAGCACCAGGAGACTTGGTCACTTGCTCTGTAGCGCAAAGACCACATCCCCGCTGGGAGGAACCTCCTGCTTGAGGATCGTTTTGCCCGGGTGGCTGTAGCGCGGGGCGATGATGACCAGCGGGCCGATCGGTTTCTGGCGCCTGCTGGCAGCCCGCATGGCCTCCTGGACGTTCGTGGCGACGACATCTGGATCGGCCTGGGGCACCGACCGCACGACGACCTTGTACTTGCCGGCAAAGGCCCCGTCGCGGGGCTTAAAGGTCGAAAGACGGAACACACCGTCGGCGTCGGTGGTCCCCAGCGCATCTCTCCCGCCTGGATCCTGGGCCAAGAATTGCACGGTTGCCCTGGGCAGTGGCTGGCCGTCGAGTGTGACGGTTCCACGCACCGGTATGGTTGTCGATTCCCTGCCACATCCGGCCACCGCGATCAGCAGGACCAGTGCCGCCATTGGCCATGGGAAATGGGTTGGGAACATCGGCTCCTCCAACCGTACCGGTCAGGGAATGGTATCCATCTGCTGGCCGTCGTGCCGGCAGCCAAAATACTGGTACGTTTTATGGTCGATCAACTCGGAGAGGAATCGCACAGACCCGTCGACCAGGGCAAAGACGGCCCCGCCCGGGTGGTTCGATTTGAATCCCCAGGTAACACTCCAGTTCCACAGGCAGCGGTTCGGGTCGGGACAGTACTGGCGTTCGTCCCAGTCGGAGGTGACCGGGACCGGATCAATCCGCCAGTTGATCGGCTGAATCGTCTGGCCCTGGGCCACAGAATTGCCCCCCGCCCAACCAAAGTCTTGAGTGTTGTACCGCTGGAACTCGGAGAACTCGGGCAAGAGTTCACCCAACAGCAAGGTTTTGCTGGTCCCGTCGGTCACGTTATGGATGCGAATCGTGGTCCCGCCGCGGACAAACATGCCCCGGACCAGTGAAAGGGGGATGGGTATGTCGGCGTTCCCTGTCACAGGGTTCCGGCGCGGCTGGCCGTGACTCTCGCTGGGGCCATAGCCGACATGGGTAGGGGGATTGAGCGCCGGCGGCACGCCGCCGCTGTCGCTGACCTCGCCGTTGCAGTGCAGTTGGAACGGAGCGTCGTAGCCGCGAGGCGGGGTATTGCACTGCGGACCGGAGGAACCGACGTAGTTGTGATACCGCCCATCATAACGTTCCCAGCCATCACTTGGACAACGGGCCATGGCCAGGTAGGCAGGCAGGAACCCTTGGCTAACCGCCTTTTCCAGGCTCCCGGTGGCCACGACGATGTCGTAGATGTTGCTTTGTTCGGTGTACAAGAGAACCTGGAACAACCAACTTGGACCGCCAAGGTACCCATCCTTTTCCCCGGGACCGTTCGGAAAGGTACCGTCAATCGCGTTCCCCCGAGGGAATGCCCCCATGGCACTTTCGAAGTTGATGCAACCGAGCGCCAATTGCTTGAGGTTGTTCGTGCATTGGGTGCGCCGCGCCGCCTCGCGGGCAGCTTGCACGGCCGGCAACAACAACGCCACCAGGATGCCGATGATGGCGATCACCACCAGCAATTCGACCAGCGTAAAACCGTGCAGGGGCCGGTAGACATACCTTCGCATCACTTTACCTTAGCAGGTCAGGTTTAAGCCGTGTTGGTGAGGACTGTTTTCCTTCGAGGTCCACCTCTGGCTGTTACATTCATTGTAACGTAGGCACCAAAGATCGAACCAGCTGATTTGGCCCCCATCAAAACATGACGCCCATCCCCGCTACGGTACATCGTGCCTGGGCGGGCGGCTAAAAAAACGTTACCTTCCTGGGAGATGTCGCTTTCGCCCGCACTCCCGTTTCATGACATCGGCCAGGGGTTTGCAGGAATGATTCAGCAACACGGACTGCCGAAGCAGTCCAAAGGCGCTAATCGCGGTAGTGTCACGTGCCGGCCTGTTTTTCTCCAACAACCTGTTTTCCAGGCAATCTCATGCAAGATCTATTCACGCTCCACAATTTGTTCACGCTCGGCATGTTATCCTGCTCCAGGCGGTGCTGGGATTTGACAACTTGCTTTACATCTCCATTGAGTCGAAACGGGTAGCCGAACCGTACCAGTCCCTGGTCCGCCGTTTGGGAATTGGCCTGGCGATTATTTTGCGACTGGTTCTGTTGTTCGAACTGATGACCGCGATCAACTATTTCCAGAAACCGTTCTTCGAAATGCACTTTGCGGGAATCTTCGAGGGCTCGTTCAATGTGCATAGCGCGATTGTGCTGGTCGGCGGTGTATTCATTATTTACACCGCGGTCAAGGAAATCATGCACATGTTGGCCATCCACGATATTGGCCACGATGACAGGTACAGCCAGAAGACGGTTGGGCACGCGCTCTTCTGGATCGTGTTGATGAATCTTGTGTTTTCCTTCGATTCTATTCTGAGTGCAATTGCGCTCAGCAAGGTCTTTGTGGTGATTGCCACGGCAATCGTCATTGGGGGCGTGCTCATGATTTTGCTGGCGGACCACGTGGCCGAGTTTCTCAAGAGAAACCGGATGTACGAAGTTCTCGGCCTGTTCATCCTGTTTGTTGTCGGCGTGATGCTCGTCTCTGAAGGAGGCCACCTGGCCAAGGTCCATTTGTTCGGGTACGTGGTAGAACCGATGGCCAAGAGCACTTTCTATTTTGTGATTGCGATACTGGTGATCGTGGATCTCGTGCAAAGTCGCTATCAAAAGAAATTGCTGTCACTCCAGAAGAGGCACCAACAGCCACTGCCGACCGAATGAGTTCGGGCAGCTTCATGGAATTGGGTGCGAGGCAGACCGGGGCCGTCAGTAGGTTTCGATCAGCTGTGAGACTTCTTCTTCAAGAGAGAGAGCGAACCGAGCGCCAGTGCCTCTTCTTTCTTCACGCGAACGTAGGCCTCGGCCAGCTCTGGGCCCAACACCTCCAGCAGAACCGGGTCGCTTTCGAGTGCCGCCACTGCCGCGTCGAGCGATGCGGGCAGGGCTTCGATGCCGCGGGCATTGCGTTCGGTCTCGTCGAGATTCCCCGCATCCACTTCGATGGCCTCGGGTAAACCAAGCTCGCGCTTGATGCCGTCCAGTCCAGCCCCAATCAGACCTGCCAACGAGAGATAGGGGTTGGCGGATGCATCCGAAACCTTGAGTTCGATGTTGGTGGGCCCGCCCATGCGCGAGGTCGGCACGCGGAGGGCGGCCTCCTTGTGGTCATAGCCCCAAATCTGGTAGGCACCTGCCCAGGCACCCGGCCGGATGCGCCGGAACGAATTGGTTGAGGGTGACGTCAGCGCACAGAGGCCCGGAAGATGTTCGAGCACACCCGCCAGAAACGTCGCGCTGAGAGGTGCAAGGTTCGGGCCATCGGCTGTCAGGTTCTGGTCTCCCTGCCAGAGACTGAAGTGAAGATGCCAGCCGTTTCCCGACTCATTATCAAAGACCAGCGGCAGCGGTGTAGCGATCAGCCCGTGCCCTAGCCCAACGGCCGAGAGCGTTTCGCGTACGGTCACAAAATGATCGGCCGATCGCATGGGGTCCGCGTGCAACGTCACAATCTCGAACTGACTGAGCCCAGCTTCCTTCAGTATCGACTCTACGGCGATACCCTGGGCCTCCAGGGCAAGAGCCATCTCGTCGAGGATGGGCCCGGCCTTGTCGAGCCCGTGGGTCGCCGCATAGTGGGACTCTTCGAAGTGCTCGGGGCCGTTCTCGCCGCGACGCAACAGCATGAATTCGTGCTCGAAGGCGGCCTCCATGTGAAGGCCGCGATCGGCCAGACCCTGCAATTGCCGGGTCAGCGCGGTACGCGGGCAATAGGGCTAGGGTTTGCCCTCTGCAGTGACGAAAGCCCCCATGACCGAGCCATGGCCCTCCTGCCACGGCAGCGACCGGAAACTCCTGCTGTCGGGTACGAGCCACACCTGACCCACAGCACCAATGGGAAGCCCCACTGCCACACGGTCTTGATGCACAGGCACGGCCTGCACTCCACTCGCCAGACCCAGACCTTTTGTGGCCAGTTCGCGAAAGTGCGTTGCACTCAGCGAATGCGAACGATAGATGCCCGCGTTATCTACCCAACCCAGGCGCACGAACCGCAGGTCTGAGTCCGAAACCATGCGCGCCAGATCGTCTGATTCGCTCGTACTCAAGTTTAAGCCTCTCCAGCTGATTTTCGTTCCATTTTATCGCGGTCTGTTCACATCAGATCGGCTGGCGGGAATAGCGACAGAGTCAACAGAAAGACTTTTTCGACGATTTGATTTCAAGCCCGCAGTTTTTTCCGGGTGGTGAAGCATAGAAAAAACAACTTCTCTTATGGGCATCATCCCCATGTAAACAACGGATCGTTATAGCGTCTATTGCACTGAATACCTTAGTTCCTGTCCGTTGAAACACGTATTGCAGTTGGATTTCTGTAATGTACTGCTCAAGAGTATCTCTTTCGAGTAGTTCATCATCTGATTTCCCGTTTAAGAGCTTTCTATAGGCTTCTCCCATAGCCTTAGCTTCAACAGCTGTCCCGGCACTAGCAGGATTACTAGAGCTTACACGAGCTTTTAGCGTGTCTATTTCAGCCTTTAGTGTTCTCATCTGTTCTCTAAAACCGTCAGGCAGAACAGATTCAAGATCCAATAGCCTTTCTCCTGCAACACGATACTTATTTTCAAGATCGTTGAGCCTTACCAAGTCTTCTGAGTTTATAGAATCTTGTTGCTCTAATATCTGCCGGAGTTTATTTTCCGCATCATCAGCAAGTAGATTCTCTTTCACTACTTCAAGTAGTGCCGTAGAGATTAAATGTTCCCGGTACTCTCCACCGTTGCAACCACCAGCCTTACCAGCTGGGCAAGCGTAAACAGGATGCCCATTTCTATATCTTGCTCTCATGTTTCTTCCGCAAGAGCATTTTAATAATCCCGTAAACTTATTCCGGCGACCTTCCCGTTGTTGTTTAGGTTGAGTCTTTTCAATTAACTTAGCCTGTACCTTACCGTATGTTGCAAGATCTATTACCGGTTCAATCAAGTCTGGAGTATATGTACAGATGAAGTTATTGTTCCTCCTTCGTTTTCCTTTTAAATCTTCTTGCCGTTGTTGTGGTAGTGCAGTTCTGACCCAGCCCCCTTAAACGAGTCCACGCCCTGATAGACAATCGGGGTGTCAGGACGCATTTCAAGGAGGGCAAGCGATGCCACGAGGTAAGAAACACGGTCCGGAAGAGGTGATCCCGAAGTTG
>Ga0310121_10000183_pt1 | contig 67240 bp, 64 predicted proteins | sample CB27_Tmax_986_MG_FD_203504 | JGI IMG/M metagenome (GOLD analysis project Ga0310121, IMG submission 203504) | Marine microbial communities from Western Arctic Ocean, Canada - CB27_Tmax_986 | ecosystem: Environmental > Aquatic > Marine > Oceanic | place: Canada: Western Arctic Ocean | collected... | reverse complement strand
AACCAAACCTTCTTGCTACAGCAACATTTGGGATTTTGGTTTCTTCTTGTGGCGTTTCTGAGCCTGAGCTTCCACCACACCTCGAGTTCTCGCAGTCAGTCCTCGAGCTTGGACTCGAGCGGGCAGGGCAGGTTGAGATCCGTAACACAGGAGGACAGTCGTTCGGTCCAGTCGATCTCATACCTGGTGAGATTCGTGACCTCAATGGGTCAATGGTACCCGGATCCCGATTGTCACTGGATCCGGTCGAGGTCCCTACTCTCAATCCCGGAGATAAACGTCTTCTCACCCTAGAACTTTCTTTAGATGGATCTATGAACTCAGGTGAGTACGACACTTGGGTGCGCGCTCGTGGTCCAAAAGTAAGCGCTTTGCTTTCCGTCCGCTTCACAGTTCTTAGCGAATTGGAAACGGCTGTCACGAGTGTGAAGATCCTAGCCCCTTCCTTCGACCCTCGGGCTGGGGATGTGATCAACCTACCCCTAGAAGCCCGCGATAAAGCTGGGACCTTACTTCAGGGAGTTCCCGTATACTGGTCAGTCCAACCATCACAAGCCGGATACATTACGAAACATGGCCGATTTGTCGGCTATAAGACTGGACCAATGTCTGTGATCGCCCAGGCTGGAACGGTCACGGACACATTGGCACTAAACGTCCTGCATAGAAATATTGACGGTTCATTCATCGTGGCTCGTACCGGCCGTGAGGTCGGACGCTATACCTCGGACCTTTGGTTACATGGGGATGTTCTGTACAGTGGTACGTGGGGCACACGACAAACCGGAACACAGTCAAGCTTCGGTAACACGCTCAACATTTGGGATATCTCAACCTCTGGAACAACTCTTCAAAACATTGAGAAGAGTTTCTCGATTGAGATTGACGCGAGGGTGGTGAATGACGTCAAGGTCAGGACAGATGGAGAGTTAGCAATCATTACCCATGAAGGCTCGAATGATGCCCTGAACGGGATCACGATCCTAGACCTCGACAACCCGCTAGAGCCCACGGTTGTAAGTCGGTTCACAACTGAATTGGAGTCGGGCGTCCATAATGTCTGGATCGAAGGAGATTACGCGTATCTAGTCGTGGACGGCGTAGGAAACGGACTCCGTATACTCGACGTCTCTAACCCTGTAAATCCGAGTGTTGTGGCTCGTTTCTGGGCCGGAGAAAGCTTCCTTCATGACGTCTACGTACGGGATGGTCTGGCATTTCTCTCACATTGGAATGCTGGACTGGTAATCCTAGATGTTGGGAACGGCATTGCCGACGGATCACCCGAGAACCCAGTTGAAGTATCTAGGTTATCAGAACTCGGTGGACAGACCCACAACGCATGGTACTGGCCGGAATCAGGCTACGTCTTCGTCGGTGAGGAAGATTTTGACTCCCCTGGGATTATGCACGTCGTGGATCTACGGAATCTTCTAGAACCCCGAGAGGTGGCCACATTTAGGGTGCCCGGTCAGACGCCACATAACTTCTGGCTTGATGAGGGTAGCGGAACACTCTACCTGGCTTGGTACGGAAACGGAGTTCGAGCACTTGATGTGACTGGTGATCTGTTGGGAGAACTAGATCACCAGGGCCGTGAGATAGCTGGGTTCATCTATAACGGCGGATCTGGTACTTGTAACCGGGGAAGTGGAGATACTTGCAGCTGGGCACCACAGTTTCACAGAGGTCTTGTCTGGGTCTCGGACATGAACAAAGGACTTGTAGGACTCGAGCCGCCGAGGTGATCCATTACCTACGTTAGGGTGACACTCCGAGTGTTTGTGGGGGTGGTGATCCTGGCCACCGCATGCTCACCTGTTCCTGGGGAACGCCTCCTCATTACCTCGGGCTTCACTGATCAGATCTTTGTACTCGATGCTCACACTGGTAGGGTGACGGATTCTTTGTCACTCGACCGCCGTCCTGGCGAGCGGGACGAGCCTCACTCTGTCACAGTCTCACCGGATGGATCCCATTTCTATGCGACCCTGTCACACGGAGAACCGTCCCTTTGGAAATATGAATCTGACGGACTTCGTTTGGTCGGGAGGTTAACCCTCCCAACAAATGGAGCCTCTCGCATCCGATTGAGTCCGGACGGGTTAATCGCGGCGATTCCTGACTATTGGCTAAGCGGGGGGGGAGTGAAAAGTCGCGTGGCATTCGTCCGGACTGATGACCTAACCGTTCTGGCAAACCCCAGACTATGCCCAGCACCTCACGATGCGGTCTTCTCACCGAGCGGAGACCGTGTAGCGGTGACCTGCCCGCTCAGTGACGAGTTGGTGATCGTAGCAACTGACGGATTTATTGAAATTAACCGTCTTGGGGTCGGAGAGACCGGAGGCAGGCCCTTGAATGCCGCCTGGATGCCAGAAGGGAAAAACCTTCTAGTGACGTTGGCTAATGGGAGTAAAATCCTGGAACTAGAGATCAGCAAGGAAATTCGTGAACGCTCTCAAATAATCACCGGCAGGCAGCCAGTTCAGTTGGCAATCGCCCCTGGCGGATCAATGGTAGTTGTCGCAAACAGAGGTTCTGGCTCTGTAACAATTACCACTTTAGACGGTACTAGGTCTACTGAAATCGATGTGCCTGGGCCACACCCACATGGTGTCGCATTTGGTCAGGACCCAACCGTAGTGTACGTGACTTACGAGGGAGACACACGGACGCTCGGTGGAGTAGTTGCAATCGATGTGGGCACTGGAGAGATACTTTGGCGAACTGAAGTAGGGAGTTTCACTCTTGGCGTGGCAGTATTGCCTTAGCCATCACTTACTTCGCCAGAAAAACTATTGGGTTCATCTCCTGATAACGAGTCCCCTGAGGCCTCCATCTGATCTAGTTCAAGTGAGCATGAGTTCACACAATAGCGCAGACCAGTCGGCTGCGGACCATCAGGAAAGAGATGGCCAAGGTGACCCCTGCACCGCGAACAATGTACTTCGGTTCTGGTCATCAGGAGTGAACTGTCCGTCTCGGTTTCAACCGCGTCGTTGTCGGCCGGTTCATAAAAAGAGGGCCAGCCTGTACCCGAATCATATTTCGCAGCGGCTGTGAACAGAGGAGACCCGCAACCTCTACATCGATAGATTCCAGGCTGCTTTTCATCCCAGTACTTTCCCGAAAAGGCCGGCTCGGTACCCTGCTCACGGAGAACTCTGTACTCCTCACTACTAAGAAGCTCTCTCCATTCCGCATCAGTTTTGGGGCTTCCATCATCCATGGTATCCACTCCATAAAAGTGGGTTCGTTTACCCTTTCAGAGATTCGGGGATCCGCCCGTAACAACAGAAAGCTTATGCTGACCATTGACATTGAGCACCTTGGGGCTCCGATTGGCCGGTTCTCCAAGCAAACTAGGAATAAAGAATGAGCGACACTCCACTACGCCCCACGCCCTGGGACGATATCCCTCTGGAAAATGTCACGGATACCATCAAGCGCCGCCTATTCTCGGGAGAACGCATGATGCTCGCTCACGTGCATCTTGATAAAGGTGCGATCGTACCGATGCACTCCCATGAAAATGAGCAACTCACATGGATCATCGAAGGGGCACTCCGTTTCTGGATTGGCGAAGAGGGTTCTGATGACTCCCAAGAGTTTATCGTCTCGGCAGGTGAAACCCTCTACATACCGTCGAACGTTCCTCATAAAGCCGAGGCCCTTGAAGACACGTTTGATGTAGACGTCTTTTCCCCGCCCCGCCAGGATTGGCTGGACGGCACCGATACTTATTTCCATCAAAAGTGATATGGACCTAGGAATCCAAGGCAAAACAGCACTCGTATGCGGCTCGAGCCAGGGCCTAGGAAGGGCGATTGCTCATGCACTCGCAATGGAGGGAGTACACCTGGTTATCAACTCCCGCTCAGCCGACAAGCTCACTAATGTCCAGGCTGAGATTGTGGAGGCTACCGGGGCAACCGTTACTAGTATCGCAGCCGATCTCACAGATCCCGAAGGAGTTAATTCACTCGTAGCTCAAACTGAAGAAGCTCTTGGAAAGATAGATGTATTGGTCACCAATACTGGAGGACCTGCGGCCGGCCCATTCGAATCGCACACACCCGAAGTATGGAAGCACGCAATTGCTCAGAACTTCGAGAGCGTCGTTAATCTAGTCCGTGCGGTTTTGCCGGGCATGAAGGAGAGCAAGTGGGGGCGAATCGTGAACGTGACATCAATCTCGGTCAAACAACCAGTCGATGGGCTAATCCTATCAAATGCGATCCGGGCAGGAGTTACAGGCTTTGCGAAGACTGTCTCAAACGAAGTCGCCCCATTTAATGTGACAGTAAACAATGTCCTCCCCGGATATACGCGAACAGAGAGGCTGATTCACCTAGCAGAAGTCGTGGCGGAGCGTGATGCTGTTAGCTTGGAAGGTGCTTACCAAGGCTGGGAACGTGAGATTCCCATGGGTCGCCTCGCGGATCCAGATGAACTGGCTGCGGTTGTGGCCTTCTTGTGTTCCGCGCAAGCGTCTTACGTTACTGGACAATCAATTGCCGTCGATGGCGGCTGGATAAAGGGGCTTGTCTGATGGGTGCTGTCGAGTTCCAAGAAGCTGAGTGGATCTGGAGAGATGGTGAGTTTGTCCATTGGGAAGACGCGAACCTGCATCTGCTTTCAACAGCTGTTCAGTTTGGCACTTCGGTGTTCGAAGGAATCCGAGCTTACGAAACCGATAACGGACCAGCACTTTTCAAACTCAACGCACACATGAGGCGTTTGATGGACTCGGCAAAGATTTACCGGATGGTACCAGAGCATCCAGTAGAGGTGATCAAGGCCGCATGTTTAGCTAGTGTGAAAAAGAATGAACTGGCAAACGGCTACATCAGGCCCATGGTACTGCGCGGTTATGGAGCCCCGGGAATCAACCCATTCGGGAGCCCTGTGGAAACATTCGTCGCAGCGTGGCCGTGGGGTACCTACCTCGGTGAAGAAGCACTAAAGAATGGTGTAGACGTGTGCGTCTCTTCCTGGCAGCGCGCGAGTCCTAACACGTATCCATCACGGGCCAAGGCTGGCGGCCATTACCTGAGTGCTCAGCTCATGAAGATGGAAGCTATTGAGAATGGGTACGGAGATGCGATCGCTCTTGGGCCCGATGGACTGGTGAGCGAAGGAAGTGGGATGAACATCTTTTTGGTTCGCGACGGGGTCGTCATTAGTCCGTTCTTGGATGGAACATCTCTCGCAGGTATTACTCGTGACGCCGTAATCACCATGGCTCGAGACCTCGGGTATGACGTGAGAGAACAGCACATTCCTCGCGAGAGCCTCTATACTGCTGACGAATTATTCTTCACAGGTACTGCTACCGAAGTTACCCCAATCCGAAGTGTGGATAGGATCTTCATTGGGGAGGGAAAGGCTGGCCCGGTCTCCCTAGAATTACAGGCTCACTTCTGGGAAACTGTGAAGGGAGTGAATGATGACCCTCATGGTTGGCTTACTTATGTGAATGACTGAAGCGTCAGCGCTCTCACATTTCCCTGCCCTGCTCAACACGACACGCTCTAGGGTGCCATAGCAAGTCCTTCTACCAGTCCGGACTTTCTGCCTCATCTAGCTTCCGCAGTTCTTCACGGAGACGTGCCACATCCTCATCGCTAGGTTCGGTAATCGGAACATATTCAGCAGACACAGTCCCGCCTCTGACGAGCAGCCCTAGCAGCATTCCCGCCCCCAACATCGCGACTGCAGGCAGAAGGTAACCGACCAAGTTGAACCCCTCGGGTGGCGGTGCCAGTAGAACCGCTGTCCCGAAATCAGCTACGAAGCCCGCCTCAACCGCCTCGACTGTCTCTCCACTGTCAAGCGCATCACGGATACGTTTGGACCAAACAGGCGATACGCCACACTGCATCTGGAACTGGCATGAATGTAGGTCTAAGCCACAGCCGCAGTTGCACTTGAGTTCGGATTCAAGACCGAGAAGCTTGTCCCCTAATTCGCCCTCATGGTAGTGACCTCCAAGAGCTGCATTCGGGTCAAAGCCCGCGTGCGAAGGGCCGGTTGACTGAGCCCGTGCAGGGGCTACAAGAAGCAGCCCCGAAAGGATTAATATCGCCGACTTGAGCATCATTTTCCTCATCATTTCTCCGACTGGACGCCTACTCGCATCTTGATACATGTTGTCTGCACCCCCACAACCCTTGAAGTCAGTGACCCCGTGCGCCTGAATCCGGGCTCCTCGGATCTGGAGAACCGATTCGTTCACCGGTAGTCAAGTCAACACCAATTGAATTAGCAGATCCCTGTCTACCCCCTACTTGAACAATATGGCCCATCTGCTCTAACTGAGACTGTACTTGCACCGAAATACCATTGGATTCTACCCGTATTCGATCGGGCAACCACTGATGGTGGATTCGTGGAGCAGCTACCGCCTCCGAAATACTCATTCCGAACTCCACCATATTCAGAACGAGTTGCAACGTTGTGTTGATGATGGTACGCCCTCCTGGCGATCCAATTACTGCAACCAGTGCTCCATCTCTGGCCACTATGCTGGGCGACATTGAAGACAGCATACGCTGCTGTGGCCGGGCAAGATTCGCAGCCGTGCCGATTAGCCCGCTTTCATTCGTCAGCCCAGGGCCGGCGTTAAAGTCACCCATCTCATTATTCAGCAGAAAGCCGGCCCCTGGGACTACAATGCCAGATCCGTAGCCAGATTCTAGAGTATATGTCACCGAGACTGCCATGCCATTCACATCAACTACAGAGTAGTGAGTTGTCTCAGGGCTCTCAGGAGCCATCTCTACATCCGTCGGATGGGAGACCGATGCGTGTTCAGAATCAATGTTTCTGCGCAGCCAAGTCGCGTGCTCCTTACTCGTCAATCGCTGCACGGGGATATCGCTAAAATCAGCATCGGCAAGAAATTGAGCACGATCTCGATAAGCCCTGCGCATAGCTTCCGCGAGATGGTGGATATACTCCGCACTATTGTGGCCCATGCTTGGAAGATCATACGCCTCGAGAATGTTGAGCATGGTCACAATAGCGACTCCACCTGAACTCGGTGGCGGCATTGAGATAATGTTGTAACCGCGGTATGTGCCTTGGATCGTAGCTCGCTCTCTTGCTTGGTACCGAGACAAGTCTTCTAGCGTGATCAACCCTCCCCCACGGCGCATCTCTGCTGCTATGAGGCTCGCGGTCTCGCCTTGATAAAATCCGTCTCGGCGATCATCCCGAATGCGCTCAAGAGACCTGGCCAGATCAGGCTGACTCCAGCTTTCACCGACTTGGTAGGGCGCGCCACCTTTGGAAAAAGCACCAACAGTAGCTTCGTAAGAGCTCCTGCTCGCGAAGCGCTCGATCGAACCTGCTAGAGACTCACTCAATTCAAATCCTTCCCCAGCTAGGTCAATTGCAGGTTGAACCAAATCCGCCCAAGCGGCTGCACCATAAAGTCTATGGGCCTTGTCAAAGCCAGCCACTGTTCCTGGAACTCCAACAGCTTTATGTGATCTGTGATGAATATCAGAAGAGTACTCTCCATTTTCATCGAGCCACATTTTAGGATCTGATGCAAGTGGTGCCTTTTCCCTGAAATCAATGGCTGTGGACTGCCCGTTTGGAAAACGAATGACCATAAAACCACCACCGCCAATATTTCCGGCTGTCGGATGAGTGACGGCAAGTGCGAAGCCAGTAGCGATTGCAGCATCAACCGCATTGCCGCCTGAGGACAAAACATCCGCGCCAACCTGACTCGCGATCCATTGCTGAGAGGACACCATTCCCGCCTGAGACCGGACCGACTCGACCTGCTGAGTCGAGATCTGGGACGGCGCTAGAGCAATAGTGACAACGAAAGCGAATAGAACGGTACGCCAACGGATACTTAGCATATCTACCTCGAAGCGGGGCACCTGACGGGGATCATGTGCTTGAAGATCCGATCAACGGGCCTTCAGCGCCAGATTGCCGGCAGCCGAGTCACCGGTTACTTCATTGCCCTCCAATACCTGAGGGTGGCCGTACACAAGATCGAGGTGAGATGACAATCAAGAGACGGGACTTCCTTAAGAAGGCTGGGGCAGGGACGGGATTAGCAGCGCTCGGCGCATGTGGCGGCGGTGAGGGTACAGCTGAAGCAGTTGAGGGAGGAGTGAGTGGCCCACGTGTAGAGTGGAGACTTGCTACGAGCTATCCCCCTAGTGTCGATATCCTTTACGGAGCGACGGATCGACTCGCCGAACATGTTTCGGCAGCGACTGGTGGTAACTTCACGATTCGCGTTTATGCACCAGGGGAAATCGTACCGGCTCTCCAAGTCATGGACAGCGTTATGCAGGGTACGACGCAATGTGGGTTCTCCCCTGGGTATTACTATACTGGGAAACACCCGGCCTTGGCTTTCGACACTACCGTCCCATTCGGGTTTGATCCGCGCCAGCAAGTATCATGGCTTACCCGCGGAGGTGGGCTTGATCTGATCAATTCGATTTATGCAGACTTCGGTGTAATCAGCTTTCCGATGGGGAACACAGCGGGGCAAATGGGTGGCTGGTTCCGTGAACCTGTTGGAGGCCTCTCGGATCTCACGGGACTCAGAATGAGGATCCCTGGGATTGGCGGCGCGATCATGTCGAGACTCGGCGTCACAGTTCAGGTCCTCGGAGCTCCTGAGATTTACCCGGCACTCGAAAGAGGGGCGATCGATGCTACCGAGTGGGTTGGGCCACATGACGATGAAAAACTGGGATTTCATCAAGTTGCAAAGCACTACTACTATCCTGGTTGGTGGGAGCCTGGCTCCACCGCGAGCCTTATGGTCAGCAGAAAAGCTTGGGATGAGCTGCCAACTGCGTACCAGGAAATCATAAAGACCGCGTGCGGTGATATACTCTCTTGGACGCTGGCTGGGTATGATGAAGCTAATCCAGCTGCACTCCAGCGGTTGATCAAAGAGCATGGCGTACAGCTCCATGAGTTTTCGTCAGAGATCATGGAGGCAGCATGGCGGGAATCAAACGCCTACCTGGAGGAGCAGGCAGCGGCTGATCCTGTATTCCGAAGAGTCTTCGAATCCTTCAGTGCGTTTCGGAACCAAGCGTTTCCCTATGCCGCGGGAAATGAGGGCGCGTACGCCAGGTTTACCTTCCCAAAAATCGAAGCAGGATGAGTGACAGGCACTCGTGAATGACTCTGCCTACGCTAACCACCTTATCACGTAAGTTCAGTCTCTAACACTCTATAACAGTACCAAGCAGCTGCGCTGCGCCAGGGTCGGTAAGGATCGCCGAGTGGTCTGAGTTCTTTCTTGCTCGGATCCTCTACCATACCCTGCACTCTGGCGTAACCTACCCTCACTGCCAAGTCACCCACCGGCCACACATCCGGACGGTGTAATCGAAACATCAGGTACATATGGGCCGTCCAGTCACCGATTCCTTTGACGACGGTTAGCCTGCTCACAATTTCTTCATCAGACCTCATTTCCAGATCGTGTACTTCTAATTCGCCGGACTGAATTTTTTTCGCCAAATCACGAATCGCGCCCAACTTGTTACCCGAAAGCCCGGCACCACGGAGTGCAGACTCCGGTAAGCGTAGAACGTTCTCTGGAGAGACATCACGTCCCACAGCTTCAATGAATCGGCCGTGAATCGTGCGAGCCGCCTTCCCAGCGAGTTGCTGATAACAGATCGCCCTGACCAAGTAAAAGAAGGGCGTGACGTCTGATACGGGCAGATGTATTGATCCGATACGTCTCACCCAAGGCCCGAAGGCTGGGTCCCTTCTAAGCTTTCTGTGTCCGCCGACCCAGACGCGAGCGAGCTCTTCCTCAGTCATCGGGCACACATGACGTCCCACCCTTTCCAAGGGTCGGCAGAGAGGCTCGCTTAGTTATTTCGGAACTGTCACCCATATCAGTCCAGCAAGAACAACGAGTTGGATTGCGATGAATGGGACCACACCCTTGTACATCGAGGCCGTTGGTATCTCAGGGGGAGTGACACCCCTTAGGTAAAAGAGACTGAACCCGAATGGGGGTGTGAGGAATGATGTCTGGATATTCACCGCCAACACTATTCCAAGCCACACAAGGTCCACACCTAAGATCACGGCCGGCGGCACAATGAGTGGAACAATGATGAATGCGATCTCAAAGAAGTCGATAAAGAACCCGAGTACAAAGACCAATAGATTCACCACGATGAGGAAGCCCAAGGCTCCGCCGGGGATACCAGTCAATGCACCTTCAATCCAGAGATCCCCGTCCAGGCCACGGAATACGAGAGCAAAGGCGGTTGAGCCAATCAGAAGGAAAACCACCATGATTGTGAGGCGGCTCGTATCCTCCATTGCTGATCTAAGTGCCGACATCGTCAGCGTCCGATTTAACATCGCAAGAAGCATCGCACCCACAGCACCGAGCGCTCCCGCTTCCGTTGGTGTAGCGATCCCAGCAAAAATGCTGCCTAGAACGACAACGATGAGAATGAGCGGTGGGAGAAGTGATAGCACTACCTGCTTAGCCAACTCCATCCCCGTAGACCGCATGTGTTCCGGTAGAGCTGGAGCAACTTCCTTATTGAAGAAAGCGAGAATGGCAACATAGGCTGCATATCCTCCGGTGAGGATGAGTCCCGGAACCAATGCAGTGCGGAAGAGATCCCCAACACTGACACCCATCTGGTCACCAAGTACAATCAGGACGATCGAAGGTGGAATGATCTGCCCCAGTGTACCCGCGGCCGAAATAACCCCAAGGCTAAGTTTCTCGTCATACCCGTGACGGAGCATAACGGGGAGCGATATGAGACCCATAGCTGTCACGCTGGCACCTACGACACCCGTCGCAGCTGCAAGCAGCGCCCCGACAAAGATCACGCCAACGGCAAGACCGCCACGGAATCGACCGAATAGAACTCCGATTGTCTCAAGGAGTTGCTCGGCAAGCTTGCTCTTCTCGAGTACCGTACCCATGAAAATAAAGAACGGAACCGCAAGCAGAACTTGGTTCGACATAGTACCGAATGTCCGCTCCGGCAGGGCGTAGAGGAGTACAAGATCGAATTGACCAACAATCGATGCTAATCCGGCAAATATCAGTGCAGTACCAGCCAACGCGAACGCCACTGGATACCCGCTGAAGATCATAACAAGGACCCCAATAAACATCGCGGGTCCCCAAAGGTTCATGGGCCCGTCTCATGCTGCGAGTCGACAGTTGGGGGTTGCTGGTCACCATCACCTCTCAAAATGCTTACCTGCTTCAAGATCTGGCTGTAGCCCTGGCCAACCAGCAGCACGAACGAGAGCAAGATCACCATCTTGATAGGGTACCGTGGGAGGCCACCGGGATCTGGTGACATCTCACGTATGGACCAGGAATTTTGGACTGCAGGCCATGACACGTACAGCATTACAACGCAGAACGGGATGAGAAAAAGAACGTGCCCCATAAGGTCTATCCAAGCCCGTTTCTTGGGATTGAGCTCCGAATAGAGTACATCCACACGAACATGTACGTCGTGTCTTAACCCATACGCTGCACCTAGTAGGAAAACCAGGCTAAAGAGGTACCATTGCAGCTCAGTCGGAGGAGTAAGATTGAGCGAAAGCCCCAGACCTCTTGAGGAATATCTGAGAACCGCAGTTGCTGCTCCTACAAGCACCATGACCAACGTCAGCCAACGAATCATGGCGCCGATCCTCTCATTTAAGCCGTCGATGGCCCTTGCCAGTTTATTCAGGATAGACATGGGCGAGATGATGAGTCGCATTTCAACTAGAGGCAATGAGCCTTAGAGAATGTATCCGCCATCAACAGTGATGATTGCTCCGGTGATCTGCCTAGCTGCCTCGGAGCAGAGAAACAAAACCACACCCGCCACATCTCGCGGATCACCCAAACGACCAAGGGCTGATTGCTCTCGAACACGGTCTAGAATCTCAGGTGACACACCTTCCGTGAGTCTGGTCGTGCGCACATAACCGGGAGCAACAGCATTCACATTGATATTCTTGGGGCCCAGCTCAACTGCGCTACTGCGAGTTAAGCCGATGAGACCGGCCTTCGACGAAGAGTAATTGGAGATACCGAACTCGGTGCGAATCCCGTGCACCGATGTGATGTTGACGATTTTCCCATATTCCTGCGCACGCATTGAGGGAGCAGCAGCCCTTGTGAAGTGAAAGGCTCCGTCCAGGTTAGTTCGGAGCACAGCCTCCCAGTCATGATCAGTCATAAGCCAGATCGGGGCATCCCGTCCGATCCCAGCATTGTTCACCAAGACATCGATACCCCCGAGTGCCTCCTCCGTCTCCGATACGAAGGAGTTGACGTCACTTGATTCCCTTACATCGCAAGAACGGAAGAATACTTGCACTTCCATCTGTCGCAACTCACTCGCTACCTCTTCAGCCTCTCTACGAGATTGAGTTCCGTCATCCAGATAACAAAACGAAACATGAGCTCCACACCGCGCGAGTTCCAAGGCAACTGCACGGCCGATCCCGCTAGATCCACCCGACACGATTGCGACCTTCCCGCCCAGGCTCTCAACCTGAAGAACAGGCTGGGGCTGAGGTTCTGTCGTAACCTCAGCGAGGAGTGCCTCGACGGCATCGGTGGCCGTCTCCGAGAGTGGAGAATCCGACATAAGACACCCTATCGACTAAAAGGGTTACTGCGCAATATCAGAAGGACTTTCATTCTGTGAATTCACAGTCACTCAAAATATCGCAAGGCGATTCTAGGTAACTAATAAGCGACACCACTCTACGGAGTATTAACTAGTTCCTAGTCTCCAGACTGATTCAGGATAGAAATCTCTGATCAGCCATAGCGACCTTCAATATAGTCAGCGGTCTCTTGTTCTTGGGGTGCTAGAAAGATTTGTTCGGTCACGCGGTGTTCAACCATTTTACCCAATAGCATGAATGCGGTCTCCTCACTCGCCCGCCTTGCCTGGGCCATGTTGTGAGTCACAATCAAGATTGTATAGTCTCCGTGCAGTTCCCAGATAAGTTCTTCAAGAGCCTCTGTGGCTTTGGGATCCAACGCTGAAGTAGGCTCATCCATGAGAATCACGGTTGGCTTGACCGGTAAAAGCCTTGCTATACAAAGCTTCTGCTGCTGCTCAAGAGACAGCCCGATGGCATCTCGACCAATTCGATCTTTCAATTCATCCCAAAGCAAAACACGACGGAGCGCATTCTCGACGATTTCGTCCTCTTCCAGTTTGCTGCGCTTCTCATCGGCTCGATGAATCCGATGTGCAAAGAGCACGTTATCCCGCACAGACAGCGGTAGGGGATTAGGCCGCTGAAAAACCATTCCCACGTGACGCCGAAGTTGGGCCAATTCGATGTCTTCACCTAGTATGTCATGATCAAGGACATGGATCTTCCCCGTGGTGCGCACATAATCACCCAATCGCTCATTGATCCGATTCACAGCACGAAGCAGCGTCGACTTCCCGCACCCCGATGGTCCGATGAGTGCGGTGATCGATCCTCGCTTAACCTGGAGATCGACTTCGAAAAGCGCCTGAAACTCTCCATACCATAGGCTGACGTTCTGGATGTCGATCGCCAGCGGGGCAGACTCAACCAAAGCGTCCCTCCAAATAATCTAAAGTGCGCTGGTCTTTTACTTCACCGTTGAAAAGGGCTTCTGTTTCTCCGACTTCTATTAATTCACCACTAAGGAAAAAAGCAGTGCGATCGGCTAGCCGGCGTGCCTGTTGCACAAGATTCGTCACCAAAATGATGGTGACCTCCTGCTTAAGTTCCTTCAGGACATCCTCAATACGCATTGTGGTCACGGGATCAACCGCAATAGAGAATTCATCGAGCAGCAAAAGTTCCGGGTTTTGGGAAAGTGCTCGAGCAATCGTGAGTCTCTGCTGCTGTCCTCCCGACAGTAGGCTACCTAGCACGGTGAGACGATCTTTCACCTCATCCCAAAGTGCTGCCCGCCTAAGGCACTGCTCCACGATTTCATCGAGGGCACTCTTCTCCTTAATTCCCGAGAGCCGCGGAGCTAGTGCGACATTGTCATAGATACTCAACGGTAGCCCTACAGGTAGGGGGAAAACGACACCAATGCGACGGCGTAATGCGTAGACGTTCCGGATCTCGGAGATATCGTGACCATCGAATACGATCGAACCATCGACCGTCATATCCTCCTGCAGCATTTCCATCCGATTCAGCGTCCGGAGAAAACTTGTTTTCCCGCTGCCAGCAGGACCTATAATGCCAAAGATCTCATGCTCATGAACATCTAGAGAAACGCCAGAGAGAGCCCGTTGGCCACCGTATAAGATGTTCAGGTCTCTCACAGCAAGTTTCACGTCCGTAGCTACCACTTCTTTTTTCCTCTCAGGTAGCTCCGGAACCAGATTGATGTTGCATTCATGAGTAGAACTAGTGTGATCAACGTGAGAGCCGTCCCGTACTTGAGTTCATCGGGCACACCAGGCACGGCAGTTGAGATCACGAATAAGTGCATTGCCATTGCCATCGTTTGATCAAAGACACTGGTGGGAAGGAATGGGAAAAAGAATGCTGCTCCAGTAAACATGATCGGCGCAGTTTCTCCAGCTGTTCGCGATACTGACAGAATTACACCTGTTAGGATCCCACTTATCGCATTAGGGAGTACGACTGTTCTAATCGTCTGCCAGCGAGTGGCACCCATGTTCCAGCAAGCCTCTCGAAAGGCCATTGGAACTGCCTGGAGAGACTCACGAGTTGCGACAATAACCAACGGTAGTGTCATAACTGCGAGCGTGAGGCTCGCTGCTAAGATGCTCGTCCCGAATCCGGCGAAGATCACAAAAGCGCCAACCCCGAATAGTGCGTGTACGATTGAGGGCACGCCCGCGAGGTTGATGATCGCGAGGTTGATTCCCCGGGTCAGCCAGTTATCCGGCGCATATTCTGAAAGGTAGATCGCAGCTGCCACGCCCACAGGCACCGAAGCAATCAGTGAAACAGCTACGAGCCACATCGTGCCCACAAGCGCCGGCCAAATACCGCCGGCAGTCATTCCGTCACTAGGATAGGAGAAAAGAAATTCAAAGGAGATCGCTGGACCACCCTTAACTAACAGGACAGTAAAAATAATCCCGACGGGCACGACCAGGATCAGAGTCATCAAACCAAAGAGAGCCCTAAAAAGCCACTGAAGCCGATGGTTACGCGTGTTAAGCGGGGTCGCCGCAAACATCAGGGGCTTCCCAGGAACTCCGCCATCCCCTTCAGAATAGGTCACGTTCTCCTCGCCCTCTTAACCACGAGGTCTGCTGTAAGGTTGATGATAAACGTCACCACAAAAAGCAGGATTCCCAAAGTAAAAAGGGCGCGGTAATGGTCTGAGCCAACTGGGGCATCACCGAGTTCTGCTGCAATTGTTGCAGTGAGTGCACGCACTGAATCGAATGGGCTCGTCGGGATCTGGATCGCGTTCCCGCTTGCCATAAGCACCGCCATTGTCTCACCAAAACCCCGACCTACTCCGAGAAGAACCGCTGCGACAAGACCATTCCTGCCTGCCGGAAGTACAACTCTAAAAATCACCTGCCACTTCGTGGCACCCATGGCTTCAGCTGCCTCACGGTAAGCATCCGGAACCGCCTTGAGTGCATCTTCCGCGATTGTCGTCATGATCGGGGCGGCCATTAGACCGAGGATAATACCTGAGTTGAGGACCCCGATTCCGACCGGGACATCGAACATGTCAATAATCAAGGGGTTCATGATCGATAGACCAATGAAACCCCATACAACCGACGGGATGGCGGCCAAGAGCTCAACCAACACCTTAAGTGACTCTCGGAGTCGGCCTGTGGCGAACTCACCGATGAAGATGGCAGCACCAAGTGAGAACGGCACCGAAACCACCATGGCAAGGCCCGTTACGCTAGCCGTTCCTGCTATAAGCCCGAGAACCCCGTACCTAGGATTCTGGGCGGATGTTGGCCGCCAAGTCAGGCTTCCAAAAAACTCCCATACATTCAATGGCCCCGCTATGAAACCCACACCCTCTTTGGTGATGAAGACGAAGATCCCGATGATGAAGATGATCGCGGAAATCCCACCTACAAAGACCAAGAACGTTACCGCTTTATCGACGTACCAATCTCTCCCACGGTGATCAAGGTCCATTGGTGCGGAGGGCTTGACTCGCTTAGCGAGCATCCGGCCCTGCCAGGGTCTTCATGAGATCCTGAACGCGCACTGCGACCATCTTATACAGGTCCTCCAGCACACCCTTAGAGAACCCTTTAGGGCTATTGATTGACCACTCTAGGACAATCGTTCGGAACGGAACTTCAGCTATATGCTCCAGCACACTCTCTTCGAGGGCGACGATGACATGATAGGGTTGGGCAAGTTCTCCCAAGCCTTCAATAACGGACGACCTCTTATGACTGACATCCATCCCCTGCTCATCCATGAACTCGATCAGGGCAGGGTCAAGCGCTCCAGCAGGGTTGGCCCCAACACTCGAATATGTGCCGCTCTCAGGGAAAGCTTTCTCGGCATAAGCTTCTGCCATTTGAGTTGCCCGATTGTTCTCTTCTCCCACAAACAAAATCCGGAAGATACGTGGGTCTCGTTCTCTCCCTGTGATCGCAAAGATCGCCTGCTCACTGATGTTATCCGCCTGCTCAGAAACCCGCTTGAGCAGGTTGTTGATCCTAACCAACGCAAAGCTATCCTGTAGCGGGACCACCCGGTCATTTGCCAATTCTATTAGGTGGTCCAGCACTGTTTTCAACGTCACATCTACAGGGCGAACCAATCCCTCGTGCGTTTGCAGCGCGCGTTCAACATCCTCTTCAAAGAAGGAGGCTAGTGCTTCGCCCAGTGCATGGCCTGCTTGCAGAGCGATGACTTCAACATCACGAGTGACACTTTCGGGGGGACGTACCGTCAATCGTAAAACTTCTCTTCCGATCGTGCCGGCATAGTCACCGATCCGTTCCAGTGCCACGTTAAGTCGGAGAACTGCTGAGGCGAAACGAAGGTGTCCCGCACTCGGTGCATATCGGATGATGAAAGCATGACACAAGTAGTCGATTTCCTTGATCCGCCGATTCACCTGACGGTCTCCTAGGATCACGTTGTTCGCGAGATCCTTGTCCCATCCAATAAGCGATCGGACGGTGTCTTTCACCTGGTTTTCGACGAGCCCGGCTACCTTGCGCAGCTTTCTCCGAACCTCATTGAGATCCGTTTGCATTCGCTGCTCATATTGAGGTGTCATTCCGAGAAATACCTCAGTTTCTAGTACGAAAAGTGACTACGTACAGCTAACTGAACCAGCTGCTGCAAATCCCTTATCCACCAAAATACACTGACCGGATTCGCCAAGAATCCAGTCCATGTACTCCTTGATCATTCCTGTCGGCTCCCCAGCAGTGTACATAAAAAGCGGCCTCGCGATGGGGTAGCTTCCGTCAATTGCGCTCTCTGCCGATGGTGACACACAGTCCCCTCTGTCAGTCAAAATACAGGGCATCTCTACCATCTCCGTGGCAAAAGCGAGACCACTATATCCGATAGCACAGGGCGTATTTCCAACTAGGTCGACCACCTCTGACGATCCGTTCATATCCAGCGATCCGGGCTTGTACTCATCCTGACCTAACACTGCCTCCTTGAAGTAGACATATGTCCCAGAGTTGTTTTGGCGGCTCACCCTTATGATCTCATCGCTTGAGCAACCAGGAACGCTTACTCCTAGTTCGCTCCAAGTCTCGTAAGCACCACCCTCTCCATAGATCTCAGCAAGCTGCGAGATAGAGAGCGCATCGAGCGGATTGTCAGGGTGGAGAAATACTGCAAGGGCATCAAAGCCTACAACATGCTCTATAGGATCAATCCCTCGGCTACGTGCTTCCTCAATCTCACTCTCAGTCATCACTCTGCTTGCGTTAGCAATATCGACCGTCCCATTAACCATTGCGCTAATCCCAGTCCCAGAACCGCCACCAGTGACCGCCACGGCAATGCTAGGATTGATATTACCGTAGCTCTCTGCCCAAGCCATGGCTACAAAGACGATCGTGTCCGAGCCCTTATTTTGGATGACGGTGCGTCTTTCGCCAGCGCCTCCGCAGGCCATGGCAACAAGAAGAACCAGGAGTGCTCCGAGCATTCGGTTCACAGGTACACCCTCATGCTAGAGGTCATGACATAATTGCTCATGTCAAAAGCTATACCCGAACTACTCTTCTACAACGCCTCAATTGTATCAGCAATGTATCGATCGTATCACCCTGAAATCTGGGTTTAAATCAAGAACTTATTACTCTTAATCCAGGCTTATTCGAGGTACACTTTGAGAGCTCCGTGGAATTCAGCACTAAATCATTAGTACATGCCAGGATTTCTGTGACTGTTTCGTTACGCAATACTCGATGATCCGTGACGTCAACGTGGCAACCTCTACATGTGCAAAGGTTGCAATTTCCCTTCAAGGAGATAACGGACTCATGAGATATCGTCGGGTTTTCCTGATGCTCCTATTAGCCATCCTTGCAGTTCCTGACGTGGCAGAGTCCCAAATTGAGATCTCCTCAAGGGCATCATCCATCCAAATCGGGGGAAGGGTGCACGCTCAGTATGCCGCCTCATCAATTGGTGATGCAGACAATGACTTCTTTCTGCGACGTGTACGCCTGATTGCTGATATCACATTGAACGATTTCTTTGCTGCTCGTGTCCAGCCGGACTTCGCTCGCGGAAAGATCGCCCTTCAAGACGTCTACGTGCGGCTCGGATCTTCCAGCAAGTTCCGAGTTTGGGTGGGGCAGTTCAAACGTGCGTTCGACATCTTTGAACTATCTAGCTCAACCGACCTGTCAATCATCGAACGAGATGCTCGTGTTGAAGGGGTCTCGGGATGTTCCGGAGTATCCAGCATCTGCTCTTACTCAAGGCTTACGGAGAAATTGAAGTACGCCGAGCGAGATCAGGGTATCAAGATTGATGGCTCCTCAGGTCGCCTGAGCTACCAAGCCACCCTCACGAACGGCGCCGGGATTAACGTCTCTGACGAAAACGATGCCAAATCCTACTCGGGACGTGTCACTTTCGCTGCATCTGAAAAGGTCAGCTTCTCGGGGCAACTCGGTGTGCACGACTATTTGATTGAGTCAGTGGAAAAAAGCACAGCACGGGGAATTGCCTGGGGTGTAGATATGGAATTTGGCACTTGGAGAGATGGTGCTCACATCCAAGCATCGGTAATCCGCGGAGACAACTGGAAGTCGCTCGATGCAAGTAACTCGGAAGCGACATTTTTCACTACTCAGATTGTGGCCTCTTATTACACTGAGCGTCGCGGTCAATTAGCTGGAATCGAGCCCCTACTGCGGCTGAGCTTTGGTGACCCTGACACAGCTGTTGGCAAGAACGCAGGGACCGTCGTTACCCCAGGGTTGATGTTCTACCTACAGGGCAAAAGCAAGATCGGGGCAAACCTTGACGTTTATTCACCTCAATCAGGCGAGACAGCCCTCTCTTTTAAAGTCCAGACCTACCTTTACTTTTAAGGCAGTGTCGTACCACCGCATGATGACCTATTCTGCCGGCACGATGAATCGAACTGTTGTCCCCTGACCGAGTTGACTCTCCGCGACAACCTCTCCGCCCATTTCTGATACTAGGTGGCGAACAATCGCTAACCCGAGGCCTGTTCCTCCAAAGTCTCTGGCTCTAGCAGAATCAGCTCGATAGAAACGCTCAAAAATTCGTGGCAGTGACTCAGCAGGAATTCCATCACCGTCATCTGAGATCACCACCTCAACCATAGAATCTTGGGTCAGGGCCATAGAAACATTTATTGAGCCCCCACTATCGGTATGCCGAATAGAATTCTCAAGCAAATTTCTAAAGACGTGAAATAGTCCCTCGCGGTCACCCATGACCCTGAGGTCACCGAGGATACCGAAGGTAATCCCCTCCTTGCCTCCGATACCTCTTACCACATGCCATGCCTCTTCTGCTACCTCCTTCGTATCCACTGACTCTCGGTGCCCAGTCCATCCACCTGATTCCAGTTTAGATAGATCTAAGAGGTCCTCCACTAGGTGCTCTAATCGGAGCGTGTTCTTACGAATCGAGGTAAGGAACTCCAACTTGAGCTTCTCTGGCGGGTCATCATCAAGCAGTGTTTCCACATACCCTCGGATCGAGGTAAGAGGTGTTTTCAGTTCATGCGATGCGTTTGCTACAAAGTCACGCCTTACTTGTTCAAGCCGGCGAATTTCACTGATATCTAACAACGTTGTAACGGCACCCCCTGGGTCTAAGGACCGAGATGAGACCAGTAAGTGTCGCCCATTGACCTCAACTTCATCTGAATTGCCTGGCCTGATTACAGAATCCTCCAGTATAGAGCGCAGTTTGTTGTTGCTGACCACAGAGTTGACTGGAGCAAAAGCTGGTGTATCTGGTAACTCAAGGAGTGCACGGGCGCTCCGATTCATACGGACTACCCTGGTATCCTCACTAAGTGCGATAACACCCTCGGCCATGCAATCAATGAGTGTCTGCATTTCTTCGCGCTCATGCCCGAGCTCAGTCAACCGAGATTGAAGTTCATCAGCGAGTAGATTGAACGCATCAGCAACATCTTGAAGCTCCGTGACCTTCGCGTCCGGAACTCTCACCGTGTAGTTCCCTTTACTGAACTGTCTCGCCCGTTGTGCCAAGATTACCAGTGGCCTCGTTAGAGGGATACTGATCATATAAGCCGCCGCGAGAGCAAGAAGCATGGCCAACAGACTAGTCACAGCAATCGTCCTCTGCACTCCAGAGACTGTTCGTTCTATATCAGTTTGTGGGGCAGCGATTCTCATAATGACCGAGGAGCCGTCGAGTGTGATTAGTCTAGCTGCATAGAGAAGTGCCTGGTCAACAGTCTCGCTTGTGCGTTCCACAAAACTCACGGTCTCACCACCAACTAAGACGCCCTGAACCTCAGGACGGTCGTAGTGATTCTCAACCTCAGGAAGTCGCTCCATTTCTACATAAGAATCACCAAGCAGAATGCCCTCAGGATCGATGAAGCTGACTCTGTAGCCGATGCGATCCGTGATCTCTCGTGCCAGTGAATCCAGGTCGACTAATCCAGCTTCCTGGACAATCCATTCACCCAGAGCCAGTTGTCGCTCCAGATCTGCCCGGAAAGTCAATCCGAGTTCCTTTCTGAGTCCACTGCTTACTAATAGCACAATCAGGACTACAAGAAGCCCAATGACGCCTAAGAAAGCGGCGAAGAGAGGGTATCGGATCCTTATGCGCATACGGCTATAGCCTTATCGGTGCGGCGCCCTCGAATGCACTCATAGGTTGGGTATCAAATACAAGGGAGAACAAACTTGAATTTCTAATAATACCGATCAGAAAAACTATTCCAGATCCTTCTTTAGGCGATAACCAAATCCCCGCACAGTCTGAATGGAACCACCAGCTATACCGAGCTTGGATCGTAGACGCTGCACATGCATGTCAACTGTGCGTGTTTCAAGTCGATCCGACACATCAGCCTCAACATCCCAAGCTTTTTCCAGAAGCTGCCTTCTACTTAGTGTTCGCTCACGGCACTCTAGGAGTGCATGGAGCAATCTGAACTCTGTCGGCGTCAGGGATACATCCTCGTCCAAAACCGATACCTGCATCGCGCTAACATCCATACGAATGGGGCCCACTCGGAGAACTCTTAATCCCGCAAATCCTTCTCCAGATTCAGGTGCTCTCCTCAGGATAGCTTGAACCCTGAGCACCAGCTCTCGTGGACTAAACGGTTTGGTTAAGTAATCGTCGGCGCCTAACTCCAAACCTGCAATGCGCTCTTCTTGTTCCTTTTTGGCAGTTAATACTAGTACGGGGATGTCCTCCGTTTCTGGGTCATCCTTCAAGCGACCCAAAACCTCATCACCACTAATACCAGGAAGCATACGATCCAGAACAATGAGGTCGGGAATGTCTCGTCCCACCGCCCTCAGAGCTTCAACCCCATTCAAAGTAGTTTCAACCCTGAAACCTGCGCGGGTCAGTTGGTAGCCGATAAGAGCAGCAATGTCAGGCTCATCCTCTACGACTAGGACTCTTTGACTCCCGGAAGTAACCTGGGAACCGAGTTCCCGACTATCATGGACGAACGTTTTCATTTAGCTGTCAAGTAACTGTCCCCGGACGAGCAATCAGTAACCCCGTACTGGGCTCAAGTGCCACGGCAGAGGTGCTCAAGTTCCTCTTCTGTAAGAGTGTGGTCCGTCTTCTTAGACGCGGCGACAATTCTCTGCACCAAGTTCTGGTCATCCTCGTTGTATCCATGCCTCCGGAGCCAGTGCTTTACGTTCGACTGGCCCGACATAGGCCCAACTTCGATGACCTGCTCTCGACCAACCAGTGATGCAGGGATGCTCGAATAGATTCTATCCGCTAGCCACACGTCGCCCTTGGCCTCGGCTTTCATGATTGCTGCCGCATGGACTCCAGTACCGGTGCGGAAAGCGTCTCGACCCACAACCGGGGATGAGTGGATGAGCGGGACATGGCACATATCTGCCGCTAAACGACAATATTCTGGCAGGATAGAAAGATCTGTGTCAGTCACTCCGAGTAACTCTAAATTAACTAACAGGAGCTCCATCTCCGTATTCCCACATCGCTCGCCAAGTCCGAGTGCTGTCGCGTGTATCCGTGTCGCTCCCGCCTCTATCGCCGCGAGCGCGTTCGCTATAGCAAAGCCGCGATCACGATGTCCATGCCAATCGATCCCTATCCCCCTGCCCGAGGGTTCTACGACCTCCTCAATAACAAAACGTACCAGAGCCCTTACCCCATCCGGCGTAGCGTGGCCTACAGTGTCAGATAAGCAGAGTCGTTCTGCACCAAGTTCGATCGCCAAACTATAAAGACGCTTGAGATCCTCAGGGTTTGCTCGCGTTGTGTCCTCGGTGACTATCATCACGGACAACCCTTCCGTCACTGCAAAAGTTACTGCTGCTTCTATCGCCCCAAGCATCTGATCTATAGACCAATCCTCAGCATATTTACGGATTGGAGAACTTCCTATGAAAGCGCACACTTGAATGGGAAGCCCCACGCTCTGGCTGATCTCTACAATAGGGCGAATGTCCGCAACAACGGTCCGTGCTGCCACGTTCGCACAGATGGAGAGTCCCGCGTTCGCGATTTCTGTCGCCAATACCGTCACTGCTTCTACGGCCTGAGGTCCGGCTCCCGGTAGACCGATATTTGCCGAATGGACGCCCAAATCATCCATCAGGTTAAGTAAGTGGATCTTGTCGCTGATGGATGGATCGACGACAGAAGGGTTCTGCAGACCGTCCCTCAATGTCTCATCATTCACATGAACGCCAGTCACGCTTGTCCAATCAAATGTGGGGCTAAATCTATTCCAGTCGTAAATCAATTCAGATTTTTTCATGAACGTCGAAAATCGAATGTGGCTCACCATTGAACAACCTAAAGATACCCGCCCTTGCCGGAGAGGTCATGCAACCGTTCCGCTCCTCAGAGATTTTATCGTGTCTCGAGTAGCCAGGGGCACGGGTTAAAGCCACACTATAAATAGTGTCAATTGAACATTTTCTTATAATCTTAGACCCATATCCCACCTGTGATGTGACAGAATGATCGACCTCAGAATACCAATCTCGTATGGCAATCCTGAAACTCTGCAGTCGGATTTCCTCGTCCGTTGAAGTGGGTTTTTCAGGGCCTTTCAGGCAATCACGCTCACACCGACGTGGCAGCGACAGACCCAAGACTTCGGGGACGCACTTACGCGATCCCATTCGACGGAGTCTGGAAAACAGCATTGAAAGTCTCTAATAAACACATGCGAGGCTGGTCTGTACTCTACGTCGATGACCAAACTGGAGTGATCGTAGCAGAAGCACTAAGTCTGCTATGGAAACACAAAGATGACGTCAGAATCTCGATCGGACTCGATGAAAATGGTCAGACCCGAGTAGACCTGAGGTCTACCTCCCGCCAAGGGAAAAGGGATTGGGGTCGGAATCGCCAGAGGATATCAAGCTTCCTGCGTCTTCTTGATAGGGAACTTTCTGCACGCCCTAACCAAATCCTAAATCAAAGTTGGGTAAACGTGTGAAAAGCATTCTACTTGGAGCCGCTATCCTTTCGTTAGCGATCTCACTCTCTGCGTGCAATCCAGATGAGCAAGCACCAGCCGGAGATTTATCGAGTACTCAAACGATGGTTAACAAAACTGGATTTCCAGGGCCATCCTATGAAAGAAACTTCGTTTTTATGACAACAACTACAGACAGTCTACTCTTAGTGCCCTGGCTCCTGGAAATGACCTTGGACTCAAATAAGGTTTTCAGGGAAGCACGCGGATGGGTCGACCGGAGCGGCACTTGGGAACCGTTCTTGGATGAGCGATGGCAAACCCCTACAACTCGGTATCCCGCCCGTATTCTTCCCTATGGAACCTTTCGAATCATTGTCGGAGAAAGCGACAGAGTAGATGGTATCATTTACACGGATGGGCCACGAAATCTGGAACTTGCACTTGGTAGGTCAGTCGCCCAATGGGGCGGCCCGCGCGAAGAGCGGTTACGACTTCTAGAGGCATCTCTCCACCTAGGTGAGGAGAGATTGAATGGAATTGTACTCGATATGGCACGCCTCAATTCACCTGATACACCAGCGCGTGGTGACTGGGCATTCTTGACCTCCGGTGACTCACTTCAGATCGTAGTCCAAGGAGATATGGAGCACAATATTGAGACTCCACCGAACTACCGCGGGTGGGGGCGGCTAGATTCTGAAGAATTACAATGGCCCTCACTCAGAATCGATTGGGTCCAAATGAGCACATATCATCCAGCTCGACGAGACCTGCCAGTATCGTGGGCCCTTTCCTCTCCGATTGTATCAGTTATTGGGACACTAGAAGTCTTGGCTTCAGAGATAGTCACAGGCACAGAATCGGGCCCGGTACTGCCAGTTCAAGCCTTGTTCGAGGTGGTCGGTACAATTTCGATTGATGGCCTCTCATTTCCAGTGCGAGGCCTATTCAACCATCAGAGGAGGTGACGGTTGATCCTTACTCTTCAGATCTGGCTTAAAAGAGAGCTGCAAGATGATGCCAGTAACTGCGGAATTACTCGTCGGGCAACTCCACCCGAAAGCCGCGCGCGCGGCGAGACCCAGCTCCCCGGGAAGTACCCACTTTAATATGACGCTGAAGCCATGCGATTGGAGTGAAGTGGCGCTTGACCTTCTTTCGGCGTCCCGGACCGCGCGCCATGCTTTCCTCAATCTCCTCTGCAGTCTGGGAGTAGCGCCCCGGTAACCCCAACCATACTCCGATCGCGAAAGCTAAAAGCGCGGCGAAGATCTTCAGTGCGAGAATCACAGCAACCTGAGAATTAGTTCTTTGTTACAGTCTCGAAGGCGAGCAATCCTAGTCCAATAGACAAAATGATTGCAACCGCGTTAGTACCCACTGCAACAAGGCCTATAACCAGCCAAAATACAGCGTGGGTAAACAGGTATCCGCCGGGCACCAAATTACTCATGGCTGAGGGAAGAAAGAGGGATAGGGGATAGACGCGGAAATATGTCGGGGATACTTCAACCTGTCACCCCCGGGTCAACTAATAGAGAGGAGTTACTATTCGCCGTCTATTAGCACACTATCTCTGATATCTTCTGCACGCTTGCGAGCTAAGGTCAGGTATCCAGGTTCGAGTTTGAGCAGGTGGGAAATCTTTCTCATCAGGTACTGCTCCTTATCGGCCAATTCCCCATCGGAGTACACCAGGCCCCACATGATCTCTGCAAGCACCATTTTCTGACCGACTGAGTAGTTTTCGGCTATCAGACTTGTAAACTGCCATAGGTCCACTGCCCCCGCTCGTGCTTCCTCTGCTAGCTCTATGAGCTGTGTAGCTTGAGCAGGTTCGAGTCCATACTGCCTCCGGATCGCAGACTCCAGGTGCTCTCTCTCATCCTCCGTAAACTCTTCATCCGCGTAAGCAAGCTCAAGCAGAAGGGCACATGCCGCCAATCGGATGTCCTTCTTGTTCTCTTCGGCATCAGATTTCTCAACGGGACTCATGGAAGAGGAGAAAAATTTCTTTATAGAATCCAGCATCCGCATCTCCGTCTAATGACCTCTGACCTCACCCACGTTAACTCACTTAGATGTGGTTCATCTCCGCTGTAATTCCCGAGCTTTCCGGTACATGAGTGACGCTTCTTCAGCCATGTGTTTGCGATCATAGAGGTGTCCCAACGTGTAGAAAGCTCTGGAGTTTTTTGGCTGTAAGACTGTAGCCCGCTCCAGGGCAATAAGCGCTTCATCAAACCGGCCGAGTCTATTGAGGGTTTCGCCATGGTAGTAGAATGCGCGCGCCGACTCAGGATCCTGCTCGCAAACCCAGCACAGTTCCAACTCAGCGGCGGCATAGGCTCCACGCCGAAAGTTGAGGATCCCTACGCTAGCTCGCACAGCCACGCTATCCGGATCGATAGCTACTGCTCGAAGTAGTAACTGTTCGGCCTCCCCGTACCGTGCTAGCACAGCCAATGCCGACCCGTAGTTGATAAGTACCTCGACATTTTGAGGGTCAATGCCCTCCGCTGCCTCAAATTGTTCTAGTGCTAATTCGGGATGACCGAGTTCATCGCACAGAACCCCAAGGTTGTTACGCGCCCTCACATTCCTAGGGCTATCGGCCAGAATATCGCGATAGAGTTCGATCGCGTTCCCAATCTGCCCCTCCCTGGCAAGGTCTCGGGCTCGACCCAGGCGCTCATCCTGGAGCAGCGAATTCTCTGCCCTGAAAAGCGCATCGTCAGTATCGGTTATATCAAGGTCTTCGGAAGATTGATCTTCGACTACTATCTGGGCTGTGCCTTCTTGATCCGACGACCCTAACTCTTTCAGACCAAGGGTCTCTGTGGAAGCTGTAGCATCTTCCCGAGAAATGCGGTCCGGCACTGGCGGGAATGTGCCCTCGCCTAGTTCTTCGTAGCCAGATCCTTCGTTTAGGTCCTCACCTTTAGCCGGGAGCAACTCAGTTTGCGCTTCTGCGGCCGCAAGTTTCTCTCGCTGCTTATTCGCGGTTTTATTCCTCGTTGAAACCTTTTTCTTGGTGATAGATAAAGTTTCTTCAACAGCCTCTTTTTCGGCCACCGGTTTCTTCACGGGGCCCTGACTTGGCATCTCTTAGCCCTTCACTTCGGAACCAACCCAGGCAATGTAGGGCGGATATCCACCAGTTACCGGAATCGAGAGCAACTCAGGAACATCGTATGGGTGTAGTTCAACCAATCTGGCTTCTAATGCGTTCACCTGGGCTGCCGTCGTCTTAATGACAAGCATGGCTTCTTGCTCTTCCTGCACTTGCCCCTTCCACCAGTAAATTGACGAAACCGCCGGAATGATATTGGCACACGCAGCAAGGCGTTCGCTCACAAGTGCTCGCGCTATCCGTTTAGCTTCTTCCGTCCCTGGGGCGGCCGTAAGTAGAGTGACAACTTGAGTCGATACTGTAGGACTCATTATTTCAGGATGCAGTCTTGTCTGCTACAGCACCGGTATAGAGCTGTTCTATGACCCCCTCGAAACGTTCTTCAACCAGACTCCGCTTCACCTTGAGAGTAGGTGTGAGCATGCCGTTTTCAATCGAAAGCTCCTCTGATAAAAGCGCGATCTTCTTTGGTGTCTCGTAGGAAGACCGACCGCTGAGAGTCCCTAATATCTCATGTTCCACATGCGCAATAACTGCTTGATTGGAAACGAGTTCCTCGAAGCTCAACCACTCGATACCGTTTTGGGACGCCCATTGCTCAAGAGGTCCTATGGCAGGAACAATGAGCAATATTAGGTAAGGACGACGGTCTCCGATTATGATAGCCTGCTCGACGAACATATTGGTCATAAGACTATTTTCTATTGGCTGGGGAGCGACATTCATACCACCACCTGTAACTATGAGATCTTTCTTGCGACCGGTGATGTAAAGAAAACCATCTTCATCAATCTCACCGATGTCCCCCGTCGCGAACCATCCTTCAGCATCAATCACTGAAGTAGTAGCTTCCGGTTTGTTATAGTACCCCTTCATAACCTGTGGTCCCCGGATCAGGATCTCACCGTCGGAAGCAATCTTTATCTCTGTACCAGATGCTGGTTTACCGACACTTCCTATCCGGAAGTGCTCAAGCGTGTTCGCGTTCGTAACAGGGCTCGTCTCCGTGAGCCCATATCCTTCAAGAATGGTGAGCCCAATTGAATAGAAGAACCGGTTCAAGGCCGGAGCCAAGGGCGCACCACCACTTAAAAAGAGCCTTATCTTACCTCCCACTCCAGCCTTCACCTTTGAGAAGACAAGCCTGTCAGCTACCCCATATTGAAGCGCCAGTAAGCCCGAGGGTTCACGCCCATTGAGGCGCAGGTCCGCGACCCGATCCGCGACACCCGCAGCCCAGTTGATCAATACTTTCTTAATGCCACTCGCATCCATCACATTATTGTAGATTTTTTCGTAGATGCGGGGGACAGAGACGACCACCGTTGGGCGGATAACACCCATATCTTTTATTAACGTGGGGATGGAGCGAGGGTAACCAATCCGGCAACCGGTCCTGAAAAACAGATAGTCAGCAGTCCTCTGCAAAACATGAGACAGGGGAAGAAAGCTGACGGTATTATCAACTCCTGCTACGACTGGAAGCAGATTGCTACAAACCTGTACATTTGAAGAAATATTATTGTGGGTAAGCATTACGCCCTTGGGGTCACCAGTTGTACCTGATGTGTAGATGATCGTAGCCACATCATCCGGCTGGGCTTCAAGAGCACTTCTTCGAAAACCCTCATCGGATACTGCTAAAGGAAGGGTCGCTCCTCCTGACTCCAGGAACCCCTCCCACGAAAGCACTCCAGCGGGCATCTCAGATAATGAATCAAATACAACGATCTGGATTTCTTGGGGGCACTCCGCTACTGCCTCGAGGACCTTTATCACCTGCTCATACGAGGAGGCAAATACGAGCTTCGTGCCTGAATCTTTGAGCGCATAAGCCACCTGAGAAGACGTCAATGTCGGGTAAATGGGAACGTCAATCACCCCGGCACACAAACACCCATAATCCGCCAAGGCCCACTCAGGCCTATTCTCCGAGAGGATCGCCGCCCGGTCACCCCGAACGATGCCTTGAGACTCCAGCGCATAAGATACCTTTTTCACTACAGAGAAGGCCTCAGTATATGCGACGCTAGACAACTCTACGTCGGATACCATCCGTTCAAACGCAACCCGAGAACCGTGTTCATCAACTGCCTTGAAAAAGAGCTCAGTAAGTGTCGACCTGGGAAGAACGGACTCATCCGCGAAGTAGCTAAGGGTCGTCATATATATTCCTGTGGTCCGGCTCTAAGTGTGCTCAATCCTAATATCCATACTAATCTCTGGGTTCAGTGAATGCAGCACGCTGCAGTATTTGTCCCGTGACAGATCAAGGGCACGCTGCACTTGGCTTTCGTGCTCTTCGCCAGGGCCAGTAATCCGACAAACAATACGAATTAATTCGTATTTCTTTGGCGCCTCGCTCGCTCGCTCGCCCGCAGCATCAATCTCGAGTGATTCAACGGGAACCCTTGATTTCTCTAAGATCATTCTCAGGTCGATCGCCATACATCCCGTAAGAGAGAGGAGGAGGAGTTCCATCGGTGAGGGACCCTGGGAACTATCCCCGTCTATAGCAATCTCCGGGCCATCGCCTGTGCCCCCCATGAAGACAAGGGCATCACCGGACCAACGGAGCCCGATGCTCCGAGTATCAGAAAAGTTCATCTGGAGGAGGGGGGGGGAGAGAATCACTCGGACCGCCTAGAAGACCTGCAAGAGTCGCGCGCGCGTGAGCGACATGGCTACCTGCTTCTGGGTCGTCCGGCGCACAGGCAAGAAAGAACTCAAAATGCTGGATGGCACCTTCGGGGTCACCGCTGTTCAGAAGAATGAACGCTAAACCGTAGTGTGCCCCTGCGGCGGAAGCATCCCTGTGGAGAACATGTCTATATGTTTTTGCTGCTTCCTCCATCATTCCGATTCGAGTGTAGCAGATCGCAATCTGCTGAAGGATAACAGTGTCACCCCCAGACTGCTTTAGAGCGAGGCGGAAAGAGGTGAGCGCCTCGTGGAAGTTCTTATCCGCGAGGAGTTCAAGGCCTTCGCTGTAGTAGTCAACGCGCTGCGGATTGCCACCACCGAAAAGCTTGTTCCAGAACTTCATCTGTGAGCAGGCTACGCGGTCGGGGTATGAGGCTTAGGATGCTGAGAAGGTAGGATCATTCCTCAAAGAAACGCAACTTCTTGATACCTCAACTGCTTGTGGCTACGACCCTTCCCGATTCATCAGCCATGATCGATAACCCAGCAACTTGAAGCCACTCAGACGCGGTTCTAGCTGCATTCACCACAACAACTCTGGACATTGGCGCAATTACTCTCGCCGCCTCTTCGAACCAATGCCGGTCAAGTCTGCCATCAATCACCACCCCTCTCAGCGTCCGAGAAAAAAATGGTATTCCTGGGTGAGAAACGATCCGGCTCCATGATGGGTCAGCAGGCCATCTTGCCAAATCTGCATCCACCCCGACTACATGGACATCATTTAGCAAGGCCGCGAGTCCTAGACCAAGCACAGCGGGGCCACCAATGAGTAGTACAGTCGCAGGGCCCTGGATAACACCCAATAGGGGTAGCAGGTATTCACTTTCTTCCTGGTCCTTTATCACAGGATCTCCAGCTCGTCCCTTTGGGAATTCAGGACGAGGAGGAGCTCTCAGGTCCCCGAATCCACCAACAAGCGGATACTGGTCCCTACAGTTGGGACACCCCAGCACACCTTCAGTAACGCGCCGGTCGCGTGTTTGGTCAGCCCTAAGGATTAAACCGAAATCTGGTCCACACCTAGAGCAGGTAAGCCTGTCTGCAACGAGTACGTGCACAATGACCTAGCCAGAAAATAAGCCTAGAAATAAGGGCTCTTAATAGGAGTACCAGAAGACAAGAATAGAAACCCGCTCACTCACGCCGGTTCAATCTGGATAAGGGGTATACACACCGAGTGGGGCCGAGTTGCTATGAAAGCCACCGCTTCGGCAACATCTGCAGGTTGCATCATCTGACTCCGGTTGGGCAAGGCAGGGTCATTATCCGGATCCAATCCATCCCATAAAGCAGTGTCGGTCGCGGCTGGCTCAACAAGTGTAGCGCGCACGCCGGTTCCACGAATCTCCTCAAGTAAAACCTCATGGAAACCTCTGAGTCCAAATTTAGAAGCAGAATATGCAGCGTTGCCCCGGAAACCTTTCCGGCCCGATACGGAACCAATGTTGACGATCAAGCCCGTCCGTCGATCCAGCATTCCCGGAAGCAAACTTCGCACAACCAGAAAGGTGCCTCGGAGATTCACACTAAAGCTCTCATCAAACGCAAGCACCGACTCCGTAGCGCAAGACGAGAGGCCGAAGACACCGGCTGAGTTCACAACGATATCAGGTGCCCCTCCAATCTCATCGGTAAGTCTCTCAAGCGCACTCCAAACTGATACGTCGTCCGAAAGATCTGCTACAAGTGAGCTACCTCCTGTTTCGGAAGCGACTTCAGTTAATGCCGTTTCGACACGACCCATACCCCACACTATCGCACCTTCTTCAGCAAGTCTTGTAGCTATAGCGCGGCCGATACCTCGGCTTGCACCTGTGATAAGCACAGTTCGGCTTGAAAGGACGCGGCCTGCTGACATCAGAGCGGTTCGTGAGCGCTGGTCGTCAGTCTCAAGAACTCGTCTCGAGTGCGTTGGTCCTCGAGGAAGGCGCCTCTCATTGCTGAGGTGATAGTTTTCGAGTTCTGTTTCTGAACTCCGCGCATCATCATACACAGGTGATATGCCTCGACAACGACGGCAACCCCTTGCGGCGTAGTGGTCTCCCACACTGCCTGCGCAATCTGCTCAGTCAGCCTTTCCTGAATCTGAAAACGCCTGGCATAGACCTCTACCAAACGAGCAAGCTTTGATAGCCCCAGTATATGTCCGTCAGGTATATAAGCGATGTGAACCTTGCCAAAGAACGGAAGGAGATGGTGCTCGCACAATGAGTAAAGTTCAATATCTTTAACGAGTACCATATTTTGATGGCTTTGCTCGTAAAGCGCGTCCCCAACCACCTCTTGAGGACGCATGCGATAACCCTCAGTTAGAAATTTCAGTGACTGGGCAACCCGTTTGGGAGTCTTACGCATCCCTTCACGATCAGGATTATCGCCAAGTCGCAGGATAATCTCGGCGACCAAATCCTCAAACGAAGCAGCTGACAGATCAGAAACCTTCGCAGGCTCAATGGCAATCTCGCTCATGATCGGTCATCCTCTTGGGGGCCCCTATACTCAACTGAGTTCCGAGGCGTCTCATTCACTATAACGCTGACCAAATTAGCTCCTGACGGGAGTGAGTCACTGATCCGGATCCAGATCGAGACCACTAGGTTTTCAGTTGTCGGGTTCACCTGGGACAACCATGGTACATCCGTATTAAGATTCCGATGATCCATATCAGAGACCACCCTGTCTTCGAGGATATCCTTGAGCTCCCTCAGGTTCATAACGAATCCTGTCTCTGGATCGATCGCCCCTTCGACCGTCACAACTAATTCGTAGTTGTGACCGTGCCCGCTAGGATTCGAACAATCCCCAAAGACTTCGGCATTGCGCTCTTCAGACCACTCAGGTCTGAAGAGTCGATGTGCTGCACTAAAGTGAGACTTTCTAGTAATTCGGACTAAAGCCATAGTCTTCGCTAGTTAAGGTGCTTGACCTGCATACCCTAATTCTTATGGAACGAGAGGGCCGACGTCTTGCACATAGCGTGCGTAGGCGCCGGCCCTCTCATACGCAACGGAGGGGGGGTTATTGAAGCCCAGGATAAATCTATGGTAACCTCCCCAAGCAATTCGCTTTCCCCTCCTCCGGGGCCTAGCGTCCGACTCGAGAGTCAGTCCCGGCTTCGGTGCATTGGCTCAATAAAGGAACCCCCCGATGCGCGCAGGAGAATATAGATTGGCCTGAAGTTCAGGACCAGCCGCTGAGACCAGGATTACTTGTGAGAACACAAGAGTAGAGAAAGGCAGTGTGCTAAGCCGATGTTCGGAAACTCCGCAATAAATCGAGATTTGCAATGTCCGATGTATTGCCCTCGTCACCTTTTGGTGTCTCAAGAATCTTCGGCACGTGCCCTAAGCGTTCGTCGAGCATAATCCGATGAAAAGGCTCAGGGCCAAGCGTTCCTTGTCCGATATTCTCGTGTCGATCCTTGCGTGAATCGAACGGGTGCTTCGAGTCATTCATATGAATAAGGCCGAGTCGCTCAAGGCCGATCACCTCATCAAATCGCGCCCACACACTATCGTAGTCGTTTAGGAGATCATACCCAGCTGAATACGCGTGGCAGGTATCAAAACAAATGCCAAGTCTATGTTGCTGGTCCTCCGGAATCTGCTCAATAATGGACTGTAAGTTCTCGAATGTAGCTCCCACGCTTGTGCCTGACCCGGCGGTTAGCTCAAGCAGGATCTGCGTCCCGCCCTGGACTGCCTTAAGTGACTCTGCTACCCCGTGTGCATTGCGTTCTAATCCTGCAGCTTCATCACCGTCCGTCGCGTTGCCAGGATGGGTTACCATGAAGTCTAGGCCCAATAGACAACACCTCTCGAGTTCGCCCTGGAAACAACGTTGAGACATACGCCATAGACGTTTGTCAGGGGTTGAGAGATTTATGAGATATGAGTCGTGGGCTCCCGCAATTCGAATTCCATACTCCTCTCGGGCAGCCCTAAAAGTCTCTGCTGATTCCTGTTTGATCTTCGGTTCTGCCCATCGACTCGGCTGTTTCGTGAACAGTTGTATATTGTTCACGTCGATCGCTGCAGCCCGTTCAGGTGCAAATTGTACACCGCCGCTTGCGGATACATGAGCACCTAACTCATCATCTATTCTACTCACCATTCTTTCAAGCTCAGCAATATATCGGTCACCTCCTCAGCCCGTTGTCTAGGGCCTTCATAGAAGAAGCTCTTCGAGAAAACTCGAAGTTTCGAGCTACCTATGTGGCATTTACTCTTCCGGCAAGCCCGGCTCTGTCATACCCCGAACATCTAAGACCTCGTTCACCTTGTCCTCAGAGAGCAACCCTTTAGAGAGTACTATTTCTCTGACACTCAATCCACGATCTGTTGCTTCCTTTGCGACCAGTGCCGCTTGGTCATATCCGATGTAAGGATTGAGCGCTGTCGCTATCGCAGGATTTTTTTCGAGTAACTCCTTAGCCCGCTCGGGATTCGCCTCGATCCCAGCCAAACAACGATCGGTAAACGTGCGCGAAATATTTGCTATCAGTGTGATGGACTCGAGGAGAGACTGGGCTAGCACAGGCATCATCACATTTAACTCGAAGTTCCCTCGACTCCCGGCAATCGTGATGGTGGTGTGATTCCCCATCACTCTTGCACACACCATCATCATCGCCTCGGACATTACAGGATTAACCTTACCGGGCATAATCGAAGAACCAGGCTGTATTGCAGGCAACCGCAACTCTTGGATGCCAGATGTCGGTCCTGATCCAAGCCAACGGATGTCATCGGCTATCTTCATAAGGCTGGTGGCAACTGTATTGAGCGCACCGGACACACTGACGGCCGCATCCTTCGAACCCTGTGCTTCGAAATGATCATCAGCTTCGCGAAATGCAATCCCCGTAGTCTCTGCAACCCGGGCAATCACCTTTTCCGCAAAATCAGGATGAGTATTGATGCCTGTTCCAGTTGCAGTGCCACCCAGCGCAAGCTCTTCGAGTTCTGCTGAAGCAGATCGGACCCTATCAATGCCTTTGGTGACCTGAGCTGCATATCCGCTGAACTCTTGGCCAAGCCTTACTGGAGTCGCGTCCATCAAATGGGTACGGCCTGACTTTATGATTTCATCGAATATGTTTGCCTTCTCGGTTAGCACAGTACTTAGATGCCCAAGCGCCGGGAGGAGTTCCTCTTCGATCGATACCCTTGCGGACACGTGGATTGCCGTTGGAATTACATCGTTCGAAGATTGGCCGAAGTTCACGTGGTCATTGGGATGAACCTTCTCTCCGTGAAGCTCGGATGCTCGGCAAGCCACAACCTCATTCATATTCATGTTCGTAGAGGTGCCAGAACCAGTTTGGTAAATATCAACGATGAACTGGTCATCCCACTTGCCCTCTGCAACTTCGGCTGCCGCCATCACCACCGCCTCGGCGATCTTCCCATCTAAAACTCCGAGCTCGGCATTAACTTCGGCAGCTGACTTTTTGATGAGACCCAAGGCTTCAATGAAGCGTCGCCCGAAAAGCTGACCACTAATTGGAAAGTTCTCTACAGCTCTTTGAGTTTGGGGACCGTAGAGAGCGTTCTCTGGAACCTTCATCTCGCCGAGAGAGTCCTTTTCAATGCGGTATCCGTCAGGCATGGGAGAGCTGCCTCCTATTATTGATTCACTGTGACGAGTACGCCTCGGCTATCACTGTGGAGCTTCCAGAAATCTAAAGGAGGCTGGTGTCGAAGGGGAGCGCCCCAAGGCTCCTGTCACCCTTTCTTAGGCTGGCTCGGGCGCATTTCTATACGACTTACATGCGCTTCCCGAGGATAGGACAAGAGTTGCATAACTGCGGTTGCACAGTCTTTAGGCTCAAGCTTCCAGGTACGGGTAGGGCTCTGTTCACGATGACGGAACTCTGTATTAACACTACCAGGCATCACAATTGATACGCGAACATCGTCATGCCGTACGTCAAGCATCATGGCCTCTGTTAATCCAAGTACACCAAACTTACTCGCGTTGTACGCTGTGCCTCCAGAAAATGGATTTCTACTAGCAAGTGATGCGATGTTGATGATGAATCCATCTCCAGTTGTAATGAGGTGAGGCAGGGCGGCCTTAGAGCAGTAGAACACTCCACCGAGGTTTACGTTGATCTGAATTTTCCATTCGTCTATCGTCATCTCAGATATCGGTTTGATGATACCGAGGCCGGCGTTATTCACCAGTATGTCAAGGCGGCCAAACTGCTTTATCGTCTCGTTGATAAGCTCCTGGCACGCTGATGGATCTCCTACATCCGCAGAAATCGCGATCGCCCCATTCCCAATCTGATCGGATACCACCTGTGCTTCGTTAACTGAGCGCGAGTTGACGACAACGGATGCGCCCGCCATAGCCAGGTGTTTGGCAATCGCACAGCCAATACCCTTGGAGCTTCCCGTAACGATTGCGACCTTGCCGTTAAGGTCAGGCATAGGACTCCTTCCATTTCAAGATCAGCGACAGGACTAGCAAGAGCGGTCCTATAGCTATTATGAGTGTGTCAATGAGCAATCCAAACTCCAATAAAATCGCGCTAGTAACGGGAGGTGCAATCCGTATTGGTCGAGCAATTAGCATTGCGCTCGCCGAAGCAGGTTATGATCTCGTTGTCGCACACCACTCCTCTGTGAATCAGGCGGTTGAGGTACAGGAGATCATCTCTAGCCTTGGGCGGCGTTGTGAACTCGTTCAAGCAGATCTCAGAGAGCCAGACGCGCCAAATATAGTGGTGGAATCAGTGCGGCAAGTGTTTGGTCAACTGGATCTACTAGTTAACTCAGCCTCGAGCTTCAAGGGTGACTCTCTATTAGAATTAAATATGGATGAATGGGATTCTGTAATGGCTCTCAATTGTCGCGCACCTCACCTCCTTGTTCGCGCAGCAGCAGATCTGTTAAGGGAAAGTCACGGTTCCGTAGTCAACATCGTGGACCTTTCGGCATTCCAACCATGGACCGAGTTCCCGGCGCATGCGGTCTCAAAGGCTGGCCTAGCTCATCTCACACGCATTCAGGCACGAGTACTCGCCCCCGAAGTTCGGGTTAATGCAATCGCCCCCGGAGCCCTACTGCAACCTAACGATTGGTCTGATAAGCGATGGGCAGCCATAGCCGAAGCCGCACCTTTGAAACGCTCGGGATCACCAGATGATGTATCGCAAGCAGTCCTATTCTTTGCAGATGCGGACTTTGTGACCGGAGAAATCCTAACCGTGGACGGAGGCCGGCACTTGGGTCCTGAGGGACCTCCAACTTCAGTATAAGTGTGACGAACGGGCGGACGATTTAATCCGCAAACGCTAGTTGCTAAGGCCCCTTAGCTCCACCGTGGGCCAACCAACGCTCAGCTTCTAGTGCTGCCATACAACCTGTCCCTGCAGCCGTGACAGCCTGGCGGAAGTAGTCGTCCATCACGTCCCCAGCAGCAAAGATACCAGGCACAGATGTCTCAGTTCGCCATGCTGTGGGTGTCTGGACGTAGCCGTTTTCCTTGAGTTCTACAACTCCATTCAGGAATCCAGTATTGGGTGTGTGACCGATCGCGACAAACATCCCTCCCACTTCAAGCTCACTCACTTCACCACTCACATTATCCTGCAACCTGAGAGCAGTAATAGTCTCATTCCCAAGAACCTCCGTCACCAACTTGTTCCACTCAACGCGAATCTTATCATGAACCAGAACCCGCTCAGACATAATTTTTGAGGCTCGAAACTCATCTCTCCTGTGAATGACGATGACTTGCTCTGCGAACTTGGTTAGGTAAAGTGCGTCCTCCATAGCCGAGTCCCCTCCACCTATTACAGCAAGAGTATTCCCTCGGAAATGAGGGAGTGCCCCGTCACAGACTGCGCATGCACTTACACCACCACCCGACTGTGCAAGTCGTTCTTCATTCTCTAGACCCAGCCATTTCGCATTCGCACCCGTAGCTAAGATCACGGAATTTGCAAGAACTTCTGTATCTGTATCTGAGCGCAGCTTGAAGGGATATTGACAGGGGTCAATATCCACGATGTCCTCCCAGACGGAACGGGTGCCGAAGCTGAGGGCCTGCTCCCGCATCTCGACCATCAGGTCCGGGCCCATTACCCCCGCCCTAAAGCCCGGGTAATTTTCTACGTCTGTCGTAAACATTAGCTGGCCACCGGGAATCATCGTCCGACTTCCGGCTCCTTCGAAAACAAACGGCTTCATCTGAGCTCTGGCGGCATAGATCGCCGCTGTCCAAGCAGCAGGTCCGGATCCGATAATGACGACAGTCTCGCGCTCTCTGATTTCCTGGTTACTCATGTTGCTCTACTCCCGAACGTCTTCCCTGCAGAGTGCGGATCTTTACTGGTACCAGAAGGCATATCACTTCTCCAACAGATCTGGAACCCTATTTGTTGAACACTTTCATGCTGGTCGAGTGCCCAGGGTTCATCCGGGCACTTGGATCGATATAGCGCACTGAATGATTCACTGCGATGGCAGCTTCAGAGAAGCCACTGGCGATCAAATCTAGCTTTCCTTCATAACTAACGATGTCACCTGCCGCATATATCCCCTCGATATTCGTGCGCATCAATTGATCTACTGTGATGCGATTCTTGGTCACCTCAACCCCCCATTTCTTGACCGGTCCAAGGTTTGGCTTGAAGCCCAGACAGGACAATAGAATATCACACCCAAGACTCAATTCTTCATCTGTTCGGTTTTCGTAGATCGTCAACTTCTCAACGTGACTCTCACCCAGAATTTCCCGCACCTCGTGAAAGGTGTAGAGTTCAACCTCACCTAATGCAACGGCCTCTTGCATACGCTGCACCGTCACGTCATGCGCTCGCCATCCATCTCGACGATGGACAAGGGTCATCGATGCGGCAACATCCTTTAACATCAAAACGAAGTCGAGTGCAGAGTCACCACCTCCAACCACAACAACCCGTTTACCGCGGAATGCCTCAGGATTTGTCACAGAATACTCTATACCCCGGTGCATCATCTCTTCATAGCCCGGACACCGCAGTGCCATGGGCTCAAACGCCCCCTTCCCCCCTGCGATCACGATAGTCTTTGTCAGATGAGTGCCGCCACCGCAATGCAAAGCAAAGCGTCCCTTAACCCACTGTACGTCCTCAACTTGTTCGTCAAGCACGATATCTGGCTCAAACTGCATCGCCTGATCAATCAGGCTCACTGCTAAATCCTTTGCGAGGACTTTCGGGAAGCCACCTACGTCAAAGATATACTTCTCTGGATATAGCGCGGTGAGCTGTCCTCCGAGCTCAGGAAGAGAGTCAACAATCCTGCAGGACATACTTCTCATACCCGCATAGAAGGCGGCAAAGAGGCCAGTCGGCCCGCCACCTATGATGGTGATATCGCGTATTTCGTCAGCCATAGGGGGAAAGGTCTAACCGCACCCTCCAGGGGGTCAACTGGAGCCATCCGTCTCTAAGGTTGGTTCTAGCTGTCCATCAATCTGGGGGCCAAAAACGCCTATTCCGGAGAGGACTCCTTGAGCCTCCTGTACGATTTGGTGCAAATTCTGGTAATTGATCTTACTACAAGCTTCATGGGCAGGTATCCAGACACATTCAGTGATCCCCTCCTCAAACTCAGGCATGGGGTCCCCCCTTTCAGAGTAGATTAAGTAGAACGTCCCTGACTTATGGACCACACCGCCCTTATCACAAAAACTCCAGTCTGTAACTCCAAGCTGTAAGCCTAGCTCCAAATCAGAGAGCCCGGTCTCTTCATTCACTTCACGTAGGGCTGCCTGCTTGGAACTTTCCCCACGTTCGAGATGACCCTTTGGGAGGCCCCATTGTCCATAGCGATCGCGGATCACAAGGCAGTGAATGACGCCTTCGATCATTCGGACCACTACACCACCTGCAGTCTGTTCGACTCGGGACTGCATTATAGGCTTCGAGGGCTTAGTCAACCGCAATGACCAGGAGGCAGCACCCTATGAGGCGGCTCACTACTTCACCGCCAAGCAGCTCTTGCAGCTGTGTCAGAGTTAACTTCTGGTCTCCGAGACGCCTTCGAACGCGAATTCGATCTCGTCCATCTGATCATTTTCACCCGGCAATACATACACAACCTTGATGCTTTTAACAGCTGCCTGTGGATCTGTCAGAGCTACCTCGAACTCAAGCGCCTGATCATCGGAGGTAATACCGGCACGTATCCGGTCACCGCTGTCAGCTTCTGGACCACGCGCAGGGTTTCGGAAGAGCCCCTTGGTTGACTGTCGACCGTTCTTGAGCTGCCGTGTGACCCTAACCCGTTTGAGCCAATCCGGTTGATAACTGATGGCGTACTTAAAACCTAACTGGTCGGTTCCCCGGCCTTCCCGATTATGACGCGCCAATGCAAGTCCTCCACAACCCAATTGGATTACAAAAACCCATCAGAATAAACATTCCTGGACGCATGACAACAAGTTGCATTTCACAAATGCAGCACCGGCCCAAGAAATAATCATGCAAGTAACCTTAGGGGATCCTCAGATACCAGTGGTATCAGAGATGGGTTACCAGAAATAGGAAGAGTCGAAACGAGACCTCCGGATTAGGCTTGACCGATTTAAAGGAGGTGATTATTCTCGCCTTAGTACTATTCGGCACTATTAAGGATACCCTCCAAAATCGCATTTTTCCTGGCCACTCTCGCCTAACCGAGAGAGCTTGCTTTGGCTAAGGCCAGTTTGAATGTCTAATAACTCTCCGTTTGCTACTCAGTATCCCGAACATCAAGCAAACGGTTAATTCACAGCCTGAATTGGCATACCCTACGGAAGCCCAGCGTGGACATCGCAGACCTCAAAATCAAGAGCGTCAGTGAACTGCATGACCTGGCTGAAAAGCTGGAAATCAGCAACTTCAGAAGTATTCGCAGACAAGACCTGACCTTTAGAATTGAACAGAAATTATTCGATTCTGATGTAGTGCTCCGAGGCGGTGGCGTCCTTGAAATCCTCCCAGAAGGCTACGGTTTCTTGCGCTCACAGGAGTTTAACTACTTATACGGTCCTGATGATATTTATGTTAGCCCGTCCCAGATCAAGCGCTTCGATTTGCGCACAGGTGACACTATAACTGGGAAAGTTCGCCCCCCCAAGCGGGGGGAACGCTACCTTGCATTGCTGAAAATCGAAGCCCTAAGCGGCCTATCCCCCGAAGAAGGCGGAAAGCGAGTTCAGTTTGACAACCTGCGCCCGACTTACCCAGAGAAACGCTTAGATCTAGAAGTTCCCGGGGAGGAAGGCAGTATTTCCACAAGAATCCTCGACTTAATTGCTCCGATCGGGAAAGGGCAGCGAGGACTTATCGTATCACCTCCTAAGGCAGGTAAGACCATCATCCTTCAGGAGATAGCTAACTCTATATCAATTAACGACCCAGAAATCCACTTGATCGTGCTACTCATCGATGAGCGACCTGAAGAAGTGTCGGACATGGCAGGACACGTGAATGCCGAGGTGATTTCATCCACCTTCGACGAACCTGCCGAAAGGCATGTTCAGGTCGCGGAAATGGTGATGGAGAAGGCTAAGCGTCTTGTCGAGCACGGGAAGGACGTCGTGATTCTGCTGGACTCAATCACACGCCTCGCTAGAGCCTACAACTCAACGATGCCACACTCTGGGAGAATCATGTCTGGCGGTGTAGATGCTAAAGCTCTGCACAAACCAAAACGTTTTTTTGGAGCTGCACGCAACATCGAAAATGGCGGATCTTTGACAATTATTGCGACTGCATTGATTGAAACTGGTAGCCGGATGGATGAAGTAATCTTTGAAGAGTTTAAGGGAACTGGAAATATGGAACTTCTGCTAGATCGGACTATATCCGACAAGCGAATCTTTCCTGCGATCGACCTAAACCGTTCGGGTACAAGGAAAGAAGAACTCCTTCTGAATGAGACTGAACTCAACCGTGTATATTTGCTCCGAAATTTCTTAGCGGACATGCCACCAGAAGAGGCAATTGAATTCTTGCTCGCTCGGATGGCGCGTACCGAGACAAATCAGGAGTTCCTGGACTCGATGACTCAGGGGGACTAACAGACTTGGATTGTTAGAGGTAGCTCGCTTAGCATAGACAACCCCGTCTCGACGTAATCACTTTCCCCCATGCGTAGTTACCTTGATTTATGGGTGCAAATTGGTTGCTACTTCATCATTTCTTGAGAGAATGAGATGACATTGACCCTCACACCATCTCCTCACCATTCTTTCGGACTATGTTTGAAGATCTAACCGCTAAAGCTGACCGTTTGCTTACGGAAGCCTTAAACGCATCCGGTGAACGCGATCCCCGTGATTATTATCGGGATCAGTTGAAAGAGCTAAGGGGGAGCAACCCAGAAGGATACGATGCTGCAATTGAGTACTACCGAAATAAGCTCATCCCCCTGGTTGCATCAGGAGAGGCAGAGCCCATCGGCGCTTGGACGGAATACGGCAGATTTCTAGCTGAATCACTCACTCCCGGGCAAACTGTGAGCATAGATTCATCCGGTGAATCACATCCCTACAAGCCAACGACGGCTGGTGGAAAATTGGTACTCCACATCCCAGAATATGGAAAAGGCGGCAGAGCAATCCTTGTGGGGTTGCCCAGCGAGCTGAGCTCCGCCCAGCGGGCGACTTATGATGTCTTAGTATCTGGAAGACATCATAAGTCAGGTTGAGCCCCAGCATGGATCACACATCTTCTATAAGATAAGCAACTCCCCAAGCACCTATACCAAGATGTGTCGCTATAACTAATGTCGCGGGAGCTGTGAGAACCTCGATTCTATTCCCATACCGTCCCCTGAGTTCATCTGTGATTGGCTGGACAATTTCGGCCATCCCTGCCGTCGGGTCCGCCGACTTCGCGATGGACATCTGTCTCCCTCCCTCCGGACCGATCCTGGGTGCGGCGTAGGCGGGAGCCATCAAGGTAGTAAATCTGCATCGTCGATCCCGTCATATGACCGGCGTCTGCTAATGTAGTAGCCGGGATATATATCTAAACATGCCAACCCACAAATCGAGTCCCCTACAACCCTGCTCGAGGCGTGAATACAATCCCGAAACCTTACACTCGTGAAACCCAACAAATATTTTTAGCTGGGCTTGCATCCTCTCACACTCAAGCTACGGTATCGCTAAGAATTCAAGGGTGGATAGACACATGACATTCGTTGCAACTAACCCAACTACTGGCGACACGATCGCCTCGTATCCGATGACGTCTGAAGAGGGTGTCAACGAGATCGTACTAGCAGCACAAGAAGCTCAACTCATTTGGAGTAAGTGCGAGATCCCGGAACGCACGGAGATACTCACGGGCCTGGGATCTATTCTCCGGAAACGCAAAGAAGAGTTTGGCCGACTCATGACCCTGGAGATGGGTAAACCGATACAACAATCAATATCCGAATCAGAAAAATGTGCGTGGGTGTGCGACTATTACGCTGAGCATGCTGAGCACTTCTTGGCCCCAGTACCAGCACCGACGGATGCCAAAATCAGTTATTGGACCCATCGTCCACTAGGCATCGTGCTAGGCATCATGCCCTGGAATTTCCCCTTCTGGCAGGTAGTTCGCTTCGCTGTTCCTGCACTTACCGCCGGCAACGCAGTACTACTAAAACACTCACCGAGTGTACCCGGATGTGCCGAAGTGCTCGCACAACTTTTCGCGGAGGCTGGCTATCCGGATGGTCTATTTACCAACCTCGTGATCAATCTTGAAACAACCGGAGAAGTGATCGATCACCCGCTTGTTCGGGCGATTAGCCTAACCGGAAGTGTTCAGGCAGGACGATCTGTTGCTTCTAGGGCGGGCGCTGCAATCAAGAAATGTGTACTCGAGTTGGGCGGTAGTGACCCGTCAGTAATCCTTGCTGATGCCGATATCGATGCTGCTGTCGCCAACTGCAGGTTAGCGCGCACTATCAACTCGGGCCAAAGCTGTATCGCAGCAAAACGCTTTGTGGTTGTTGAACCCGTCCGCGAGGAGTTCGAGGCGAAGTTGGCAAGTGCTATGGAAGCTACTGTGATGGGTGACCCTCTGAACCCCGCGAGCGACATTGGACCACTAGCCCGAGAAGACTTGCGGGACACACTTCACAATCAGGTTCAACGATCAGTCAACGATGGCGCACTTCTTCTGACAGGTGGAGAACCTCCTGATGAGCCAGGGTGGTGGTACCCTCCCACTGTTTTGACAAATGTGGGCCCTGGCATGGCAGCCTACGAGGAGGAACTCTTTGGACCTGTGGCATCCATCCTACCGGTGTGCAGTGAAGAAGAAGCCATTCGGGTCGCGAATGACACCGCTTACGGCCTCGGAGCTTCGGTATACACTGAAGATTCCGCACGAGGAGAGAGAATTGCTGCCGAACTAATAGACGCGGGCAACTGTTTTGTGAATGGCATTGTAAAGTCTGACCCGAGATTGCCCTTCGGCGGCACTAAGGATAGCGGTTATGGACGTGAGCTTTCCCCGCTAGGAATCCTTGAGTTCACATACCCCAAAACAATCTGGGTGAAGTAGGGAGTCTCATCAGAGTTCAGGATAAACAGTCAACGCCCGGCTCAAAGAGGGGTTATTCAAAATGTCCAGGGACTGCCTCATGCATCTCAGACTGAACATCCTCTGCCTTGCGCATAGTCGAAAGATCTAATTCAAAGTCTTCGACACTAGGACGACGAAACTTACCAAGAAACTCCTCACTTTCTCGTCCGGATAGCCCGATTTCTTTGAGCTTTTCGGAAGAAAAACTCATGCCTGGCCTAGCAGAGATCCTGGATCCATCTGCATCCAGGAGCTCTGCTAGCACGCTGAGTTCAGCCCGGCTCATGCTTTGACCAAGCAGGTCATAATCAACCCACGCTTCGAACGATAATGGAGCAACACGCTTTACCATACCCGCGATAATGTTCGCAAACACACGGATCTCCCACTGTGCATGTGGATCCGCCCTGAGCGATAGGAAGTGCAGCAAGTTGTGCAGATCAATCTTCCAGTACCACTGTGTGTAGCTAGAGAGAGGTAAATCTATCCGAGCAATTTCCCTTGCAATGTCCTCACCAATCATCCAAGCATAGCCTTCACCGGCATCAGCTCGGATTCTCTCCCAACGTTCTACCGCAGACTTATAAATCTCTGCTGAAGCAAGCTGCTCGCGTCCCTGCTTGTTCGACTGGCTCTGGAGAGCAAAGTGCTCTTCATCTGGCATATAAAACAGCAGCGGCATAAGGCTATAGCGTCCGCTGTATTCATTAATGGACGCACTCCTGTGACGCACCCATTGCCGCGCGATGAACATCGGCATTGCGCAATGGAATTTGAACTCAACCATCTCACTTGGTGTGGTGTGGCGATGACGCCTGAGATAGCGGATCAATCCACGTGTAAGTGATACCTTACGTGTGCCAGCGCCATAACTTACTCGGGCCGCTCGCTCGATATCCTCGTCGGTGCCCATGTAGTCTACCAAGGCCACGAAGCCATGGTCAAGCGCCGGAAAATAGCCCCCGAGAATTTCTTCAGCCGCCTCCACTGTAGGTCGTTTTGTTTCCAAACTCATCGAAGGATCATCTCTCGATCACGCAGAACGGGGAGCCCGAATATAGCCGACATCGTAAGCCTCGATAGAGACGGTTTTCTTTACTTGGAATGGAGTCACCAGGCCTAACAACAGACCATTAAATATTAGAGCACACTCAACAGGATCATGGATTCGATAGTCCCCATTCACCGATGTCTGACTCCGGCTCAACCCCGAGCGCATCCGCAATCCGAGTGATGTAGTTGAAGTACCCTATGATCTGCGTTGCATCATGGATCGCGGTGTCCTCGAAGCCATGAATACGTAAAACTTCGAGGTCACTTGGACCTATTTCTTGCTGATTCAGAGTGAGTTTTTCCGCGAACAGGCATAGTGCCCGATCCTTTTCAGACAGATCTGCAGAGCGCCAGTCCGTAGCGATGGCCTCTACAAACGCGTCTGCTTCGTCTACTGACTTGAACCTTTCCGTAACCTCTTCCCGGAGGTCATGTGCGTGTGATTGCACTCAATAGAAACAGTCATTCGCCTTCGACGTGACTACGGCTAGGATCTCCCTCTGTACCCGCGACAGGGAAGACGGAGTGAACATCAATGCGCGATAAAGCCCCATGGAAGCTTGCATCACAGTCGGGTTAAGGCTCATCACATGGACGATATTCCATACGCGACCTGCTCGATCGATCGCAGCGTCGAATTGCTTTTTGAGTAAGCCGTCAGCTTCTGATAAAGGGATCTGCTCTATATAAGGCATGTTCATACAGGTTGAGTGATACCAGATCTGTGAAATGTACTGCCGTAGTAAGAGATCAGCCCCAGATACCCTCTACTGTCCTCAGAATGGCGGAAAGAATCTCTCGTCGAGAAGGTCTACAGAACTCAAATCTAGAAATAGGAAACAGAGGGCACCTTGAAAGGGACTGAGTATTTAAACAGCTTGGCCGGATGTTTGACGCCCTTAACGAGCCTGATCTCCGTTGACCCTTCATTTGGTTGACCGCGCCGAGGCCTATTCGAACCGCACGGCCATCGTAGTAGAAGGGGGCACGTACACATACTCAGACCTATTACGAGTTTCCAGTATAGTTGCTACCCGGCTGCTCTCTGGACGGAAGAACCTAAATGCCGGCCGCATATGCATCCTAGTGCCACCCGGATGGGACTACGTTGTCACGCTGTGGGGCATCTGGCGTGCAGGCGGTGTGGCGGTACCGATGGCAATATCACATCCTCCTGCTGAGTTGGCACATGTGATGGAAGATGCTAAACCTGAAGCGATCATCGCTCATCCGACCCTCTTTGATCGGATCAATAATCTAGCCGATGAACGCGGGCTCCCAGTGCTTAAGAGTTCAACTCTATCCCAACAAATCCCTCTTTGCGAGATCCCGATAGTTCAGGAGGAGGATCCATCAATGATCCTCTACACGTCTGGAACCACAGGACGACCCAAAGGAGTCGTCCTGACCCATAAGAATATCCGCAGTCAGGTTGAGTCCCTGACTGTTGCCTGGGGTTGGGATCATGACGATCACATACTCCTCCATCTTCCCCTGCACCATGTTCATGGCATCGTAAACGTTTTGCTGTCAGCACTATGGAATGGGGGCACATGCGAGATTCTCTCTCAGTTCAATACTGTCGAAGTCTGGGAACGATTGGGTCGCGGGGATATCACGCTCTATATGGCTGTACCAACGGTCTATCGTCGTCTAATAGGGGCCTGGAAACGCGCGAACTCTGCTACACGGACTGCTTGGGCTTCGGGTGCTGGGGCCTGCCGACTCTCGGTTTCTGGCTCAGCTGCGTTACCCGTGACAACGCTGGAACTGTGGGAAGAAATGACTGGCCAACGCCTACTTGAGCGTTACGGTATGACAGAGATTGGAATGGCACTCTCAAACCCCCTTGATGGTGAACGACGACCTGGATATGTGGGCAACGCACTACCTGGGATAGAGGTTCGTCTGGTGGACGAAGCTAACCATCTAGTCGCAGAAGGTGAGGCAGGCTTGATACAAGTCCGTGGACCTACAGTATTTAATGAGTACTGGGGTCAACCCAAGGAAACAGAGGCAGCCTTCACAACCGATGGATGGTTCATAACTGGTGACCAAGCAGTTATGGAGACAGGTATGTACCGTATACTCGGCCGTTCCAGTGTCGACATCTTAAAAACGGGTGGAGAGAAAATCTCGGCTCTAGAAATCGAGGGGGTTATGCTCACCCATCCAGGAGTCTGTGAGTGCGCAGTGGTAGGTGTGCCGGACATCGATTGGGGGGATCGAGTCTGTGCAGCGATTGTGTCCGAGGATAAAGGTCACCTTTTGGTAGATGAGCTTCGAGCATTTGCCAAGAAGCGGCTCGCCCCCTACAAAGTTCCCAAAGAAATCTTAGTAGTCTCCGAGTTACCGCGTAATACGATGGGTAAAGTGACCAAACCGGAAGTGCTCAAGTTCTTCAAACCGGACAAAGCATAGTGATCTGCCATCAACTCCCTACTTTCCCCTCATGATTGACGCAGTGATTGCAAACCTGCGCGAGTACTGGATGGTTCACTCACTTCTCGCGCTATACACCGTGATGCTCGCGTACCACGCGTGGACCGGGAAGAGTGAAACGAAAGGGCTCGCAGACTATTACGTTGGTGGACGGAATATGGGTGGCTGGATCATCGGCCTCTCATTCTTTGCCACGTATGCAAGTACAAATTCATTCGTGGGCTTCAGTGGCCAGACATACGACTGGGGTGTGCCATGGATGCTATTCATCCCAACCTCTGTTGTTCTAAGCCTCTTCGCCTGGCTCGTAATTGCCCCTCGACTCAGAAGCTTCACCGGCGCGATGGACTCTCTCACGATACCGGATTTCATAGGCTTCCGCTTTGACAGCACCGCCGCCAGAGTCTTCGCTGCCTTGATCGTTATTGCAGCTTCGCTCTTCTATATGACAGCAGTCTTTAAGGGGATCGGCAACCTACTAGAAGTCTTTTTGGAGATTCCTTATAAAACCTCAATCGTAATTGTTTTCTTTATCGTCATGCTCTACACGATGATTGGCGGCTTCATCAGTGTAGTAAAGACAGATTCAGTGCAGGGCGTAGTGATGATCCTGGCCGCCATCCTCCTGTTCACTGGAACGGTGAACGCGGCAGGTGGGCTGGGCGCGATCTCCGAGGTACGCTCCCAGCCTGGCGGGGAAACACTTTTTACTTGGGGAGGCGGTGTCGCAGTTCCTGTACTACTCGGCACAATGTTCGCAGGACTCATCAAACTTGCTGTCGAACCCCGGCAACTCGCTCGATTTTTTGCGCTAAAGGGTGACAAAGCGATCCGGACGGGGATGCTTGTCTCAACGATTACATTCGGTTTTGTATTCTCGCTCTTGATCCCAATCGGACTCTATGCGAGACGAATCTTCCCTGACGGCCTAGGGGACACTGACCTTGTGATTCCCAATCTCTTGAATGAAGTCTTTGGTCCGGGCACCGCGGCATTCTTGTTAGTCGCTATGGTAGCGGCGGCAATGTCATCACTCGATTCGGTGCTTCTCGTACTGGCATCAACTGCGGAGCGGGACATTGTCGGCGTGGTCAAGCCCGGTCGAAGTGAGAATGACCAAATGCTTTGGACGAAGGCATGGGTAGCGCTATTCGCATTCATCACCATGCTAATCTCTCTAAATCCGCCTGGGGGCATAGTCGCCCTTACAGCCTTCAGTGGTAGCCTCTACGGTGCTTGTTTTTTCCCAGCCATCGTCTTTGGACTTCATTGGCGACGAGGAAGCGGTTCGGCGGTTCTAGCTTCGTTTGGTGTGGGAATCACGACACTCCTGACATGGGATTTTATTCCAGGTTCAGAAGTGGTACATGAGGTTTTCCCTGCAATGTTGCTTTCAACTGTTGCCTATGCTGTTACCTCATTCATGACACCTGACAGTGCAAGTGATATAGTGCTGAACTTGATGAACAAAGCAAGTCACAACCCCGCTGATTGAGCGCCTGAGTAATCAAGCTTCGGTACCACTCACTCGTACTGAAGCGGTCCTTGTCAGCTAAGTCATTATCTGTATTCAAACTCTAACTCGGCAGTCCAAACAGTGAGTCAGCTTGCCCACTTCAAGCTCGATCCGGAGTAGCTCATGGAACTTTGTGATTTTCCTGGGATTCCAGATACACGTAGTATGTTGTGAGAACTCAGAACTCAGAGTTCTATCCATTACCATTAGATGAAAGATCTAAGTTCGGATTTCGAGAAACGTTATGACACGGCACACATCATAAACACGTTTACCAGAAGTGTTTGGACAGTTGTACTTCTGCTTTGCTTAACCTCCTGCGCTCGACCGGGACGTCCCATTGGCGGAACCGGTGGGGGGAGTGACCCGTTCTCAGGACGAAGCGTTGCTGCACCTCAAGACATCGAATTACGGGTTCGGAACCTTAATTTCAACGATGCCAGGCTTTATGCAGTCAGCGGTGGAGCACGCCGCCGTTTGGGTCAAGTTAATGCCCTTTCCGACCAGACTCTTAAGATTCCCTGGGAATTCACGGATCGCCTCCGGATAGAGATCGATCTGGTTACGGGCCCGAATTGCGTAACACGAGAATTCATGGTCGACCCTGGTGAAATCCTTCAACTACAGATTGAGTCCCGATTTGATGGAAGTGGGCTCTGTAGATGAGCAGTGCCCCAGATACCTACCTGCTTCTTGATTCTTAAGAGGTTCCTAGCTACTTACTCGTAGATCAAGAAACTTGCGATACCCTCTTTAAAGGTGTCGAGATCTTCCTGGATATCCTCTAGCACCTCATCCACAGTAGCACCGTCGTCTATCCTAAGCCGCAGACCATCGTGCCCCCATATTAGGTCTATCGGCATCAAATGTTCTTCATATTCGTAAGGCGGTTCAGACCAGCCAAATTCCTGCGGAGCGAGTTCTCTGGCCGCTCTGACGATTGCTACCGCAGTTCGTACAGGCTGAAATGTTTCCGGATCAGTAACGTGCAACTGTCCTCCCGCACACATGATCCCAGCGTATTTCTGATAGGTGGGCTCAAAATAACAGGGACGGATTGTTACACCGTCTAAGTGTTCCTGACCTAAGAAGTCGGTTAGATGTTTGATATTCAGATAAGGTGCACCGAAATACTCGAAGGGCTTTGTGGTCCCTCGCCCTTCTGAGAGGTTGGTCCCCTCCAATAAAACCATACCTGGATAGACGAGACACGATTCTGGCGTCGGTAGGTTCGGGCTAGGTGCCACCCACGGTAATCCGGTACCACTCCATCCCATGGACCTACGCCAACCCCTACACTCGATTACTTCAAGATCGCACCCAATGCCTCGGGTTTCGTTCATCCAGGCCGCTAACTCACCACAGGTCAGCCCGTGACGCAGTGGAATAGGATGCAGCCCAACGAAGGACTCGAAGTCCTTGCGAAGCACCGCACCTTCTCTCTGAATCCCACCAATGGGATTGGGCCGATCCAGTACAATGAAACGGAGGCCTGCTTCAGCGCACGCCTCCATTGCCAATAGCATCGTCCAGATGAAGGTGTACACACGGACTCCGACATCTTGGAGATCAAACACGATGGCGTCCAGCCCTCTCAGCATCTCTGGGGTAGGTTTGCGGACATCGCTATAAAGCGAGTGCACGGGCAGACCTGTGTACGGATCAGCATAGTGCTCGGACTCCATCATATTGTCCTGTTTCTCACCCCTGGCGCCGTGCTGTGGGCCGAAAAGCGCCCTGACCATAAATCGTTCTTGTAACAAAGCATCAACTGAGAGTCGAAACCCCCTCGCTACCGAAGCAGGATGGATAATCAATCCCAGAGAGAGGCGTCGCAGATGGGATGCTTCACCAGCAAGAAGTCTGTCGAGACCACTAGTCACCTGAAAAGAATTCATGCAGGAAAGATAGCGTACCAGCCACTTATTGCTCTGATTCCCAAACTGAATGATCGTTTCTCCACCTAGGCAATACCACTCACTCAACTTTGGCCTAATGCTGAGACGTGCACTGATCTTCCTCACACTGACCACTGGTCCACTGCACGGCCAGGTCGTAGTTGCCGACACGACTGCCTATCCAGTTGACCCGTTGTCTATCCCGAGGCCTATACTGAATGCACTGAGAATTACCGATAACATTACATTGGATGGACTACTGAATGAGGCCAGTTGGAGCAGGGCGAAAGCGACAAATCGAAGGTGGATCCAGATTACGCCAGACCCCGGTATGCCAGCCTCCGAGCATACCGTCATCCGTATCCTCTATGACGATAAAAACCTCTACGTGGGGGCCGTTCTACATGACTCAGATCCTGAAAATCTGATCATTCCTGGATTGGAACAGGATTATGATGTCCCGAATTCAGATATGCTGGGGCTGGCGTTTGACACCTACCACGACCAACAAAATGGCTTTGTCTTTGCGATCAATCCTGGTGGTGCCGTTTGGGACGCCCAAGTTTTCAACGATCAGGCCTCGATCAACCCGGCATGGGAAGGAATCGTAGATGTAGAAACCACGGTAAATGACTCGAGTTGGGTTGTGGAGGTGGCGATTCCATTCTCCACGCTACGCTTCAATCCAATCATCGGTGATCAAATCTGGGGGGTTAACTTCACACGCAGACTTCGCAGGAGAAATGAAGATTCCATGTGGGCTCCCGTTCCGCTGCAGTACCGTGTATATAGGTTTTCTCTAGCTGGAACTTTGACTGGGTTACGGGACCTCCCTCGCGGCCGAAACTTATGGCTTAAACCCTACGTGCTTGGTAACAGACTAGACGGAACCCGACACGAACCAGGGACAAGCGATGGCGATGTCGGTCTTGATATTAAATGGGGACTAACTCCCCGTCTGACACTCGATCTCACCACAAATACTGACTTCAGTCAGGTCGAGGTCGATACTGAGCAGGTTAACCTCACGAGGTTTAGTCTTTTCTTTCCTGAGAAAAGAGATTTTTTTCTGGAAAACGAAGGGACATTCGCCTTCCAGGACATGTCCTTACGTAACTTTCGTACTGGCAGTTCACCGAGAAGTTTTCGCCTCTTCCATTCGCGTAGGATAGGCCTTTCTGAGACCCGAGAGCCTCTTCCTATCATGGCTGGAGCCCGCCTAACAGGTCGTGTAGGTGAACGACTGGAAATCGGAGTGCTCGACATGCATACACGCGCAGTCGAGGGTCCAAATGGTCTCACCATGTCGCATGCTGAGAACTTCGCAGTGGCGAGAGTTAAGGGTCAATTATCCGGAGGATCGACGATCGGCGCGATGTTTGTGAATCGCCAAAAAGGCAGAACTGATAATGATCCATTAACGTACAACCGGGCCTACGGAATTGACGGGAACTTCAACTTATTTTCGAATGTCTTCGTATCCGGATACCTCGCTCGGACTGAAGAAAACGACCCATTAGGTAACGACCAGAAAGCTTCCATGGTCCAGGCCGCATGGCGTAGCGCCATCTGGAATATTTCGGGGCTATTCAAGCAGGTTGGGGACGGCTTCAATCCGGGGTTGGGCTTTATCGATCGGACAGCGGTCCGACGGTATTACGGTACTATTGGAATTCATCCGAAGGTCCGCCGAGCAGGTATTCTCGAAGTCAACCCGTATCTGGATGCCGATGCCTATACGGCACTAGATGGAATACTAGAAACCCGTACTCTGACGCCTGGCCTCAAGGTGGTTCTCATGGATGGGGGGTCAGTCAACATCGAGTACAAGGACCGTTACGAGCAGCTATTCACGACGACAACAATCGCCGGGACAAACGTGAGTGCTGGCACTTATAGCTGGCGGGAACCATCAATTCGCTACGCTACATCCGGGAGCAAAACCCTATCTGGAATGTTCGCTTTCAGTGGGGGGGATTTCTATGATGGGCATCGTATGTCGCTATCCGCGAGCGCTACCTACCGACCTAACGAGCATTTCTCATTAGATCTCAGTATGCAGCACAATAACCTTGAGCTAGCAGGGGAAGATTTCACCGCAAATCTATTCACTACACGCCTCCAGTATGGACGAGACAAGCGCACTTTCTTCATGGGATTCCTCCAGTACAACGAAACCACTGGAGAGTTAATCACTAACGCGCGCTTTAATTTCATTCATGCCCCACTGTCCGACATCTTCTTAGTTTATACGGAGCGAAGATCATTCTCGGATAAAAGCATGGCTTCTGTGCTCGAGCGTGGAATCACTCTGAAAGTCACAAGGCTTCTTGCATTCTGAGAAGAATCCACAGACATAACCATTCTCGCTTGATCTACATATCTAAGCTGATCAGCCAATAATACTTCGGCGGAGAGTCTAGTTATCCTCCCTCAACATCTGCTCAAGCACGGAGTGGTTACGGCTACCGCCGAGTGACCCGGAGAGGCATGCGGTTTTCCGCATTATCTACTCTTAGAATCACGGTGTATTCTCCGGGCTGAACTAAATCGCTTCGGCTGGAGAACCCAGCTCCGCGCCCACCTTGATCTGAGCCCATACGTTCAAGCGTCCACTCAACTGCATGCAATCCTGGATCACCGCTTGCCTCAAGGATATTGATCACCTGGCCACGGTTATCCTGAATCTCCAAACTCACTTCAGCTTCCTCATTAAGCCAATAGTGAACGTACGCGCTCTGCACTGCGGAAGTACTAGAACGGCCCCTCCCATTACCAAGCGCGAGAAGCCCACCTTCAGGTTCAAACATATGCGATGTTGTAGCAACGATTTCAGGGGTCAGCTGTTGTAGCTGTCTCACATCAAACGCAAACATTCCCCTTCCATGTGTTGCAGCAACCATGATGTCATCCCGGGGATGAATCACCAGATCATGCACAAACGTACTCGGGAGGCCATAAGGAAGTGCATGCCACCTGCTCCCTCGATCCAGCGACACATACACGCCCACATCATTACCTAGATAAAGCAAGTTCGTGTTCTTGGGATCCTCGCGAATGATGTTAATAGGTCCGAATGGGATTCCGTCGGCGATACTTTCCCAAGTATCACCATAGTCCGTGGACCTCCAGACGTAGGGAGCAAAATCATCACTGCGGCGACCGTTCTGTGTGACGTAAACGGTGCTTTCGTGGTACTCAGACGCCAAGATCTCAGAAGTGAACCGGTCAGGATGTAAACCACCTGAGATATCGGTCCATGATTCACCACCATCTCGTGTGACATGAACTCGGCCGTCATCAGAACCGGCATAGAGGAGTCCCTCAGTAATCGGTGACTCTGAAAGTGCCGTGATCGTCTGGAACTGGATATCCCCTAGACGATCCGGGTCATTGTGAGTCAAGTCAGGGCTAATACGCTCCCAATCGTCCCCTTGGTTGGTAGAACGAAATACGTGGTTCATACCGTGGTAGATTGTGTTTGGGTCGTGGGGCGAAATAATGAAATGAGCAAGCCATTGGCCTCGGTACGGGAGCTCGCCTTCGGGTGGCCTGGGAACGATCTGCCTCGTCTCCCCGGTCACTTGATTCGTTCGCGAGATCGTGCCGTAGAACCCCGCCGAATACACGATATCCGTATCCCTAGGGTCTATAGCATGATGACTGCCCTCTCCACCTGGGGCTCCATCAAATTCTACGGCTGGTATCTCGTGCCTGCCATTGTTGAGATTGACAACACCCGTGTAGGAACCATGGTCCTGAACCGAGCCATAAACTCGAAAGGGATCGCCCATATCGAAGTTGACATTGAAGAACTGAACCATTGGAAGTTCACCGAAAAAACGCCAATTTTCGCCGCCATCATAGGACACATAGGCACCACCATCATTTGAGTTTACTAGATAATCCGAATTGTTCGGGTCTATATAGAGACCGTGATGGTCACCGTGCATTCCAGACACTCGCCGGAATGTTCTTCCACTATCCTCAGATACGTTCAACCCAAGACCCATCACATAGATCTTATCAGGGTTATTTGGATCAACTCTCATCTGACCGAACACCCAACCATATGTGCCACCAAGACCTTCCATGAACTGATTGTGTTCGCTGGTCCGGTGCCACGAGCCACCACCGTTATCTGATCGAAAAACAGTCGCCCCACGGATCACACCCCCCCGAGGACGTCCGTACGAGTCGGTTTCACCTTCTTCGGCTTCACGCGCAATCTCGTAGTTGTCTACAAACGCGTATATCGTCTCAGGCTGTGAGCGGGCAATGTCGATCCCGATCCGACCTCGATACCTTGGGCTGGGCAACCCGTCGTTCATCTGCCGCCAATTTTCCCCTCCATCAGTGCTTTTCCACACGCCTGAACCTGTGAAGTACTCATCGGAACCCGTAAATGCAGGTTCATTCCGAGGATCGTTGAATTTGGCTCGTCGGCGTTGCCAGGTAGCAGCATACAGAGTGTTCGAATCAAGAGGATGGATTACAAGATCAATGGCCCCAGTCATGTCATCGATGAACAGCACTTTATTCCAGTTGTGACCACCATCAACGGTCTTATAGACCCCTCGTTCAGGATTATCACGGTACTCATGACCACTGGCAGCGACCCAAACAACATCCGGGTTTTCTGGATGCACGACGATACGACCAATGGTTTGGGTCTCAGTCAGGCCCATATGCTGCCATGAATTGCCGCCATCTGTTGACTTATAGATCCCAGCGCCCGCATGCGAACTGCGGAAGATGTTCGCCTCTCCGGTACCTACCCACACTATCTCCGAGTCTGATGGAGCAATCGCCAAATCCCCTATTGAGGTAGTCAATTGCTCATCGAAGAGCGACGTCCAAGTAACCCCTTCATTCTCCGTTTTCCAGACGCCTCCAGAAGCTCCAGCAACGTAAATCGTGTAAGTCTCACCTCGAGGTTCCGTCAATGCGATATCAGTAGACCTTCCACTGATATTTGTAGGGCCAAGATGTTGCCAGGGCAGGTTTTTGAATAATGATCCCTCAACCATTGAGCGATGTGTATGGTATGCAGAAAACCGCTCCGCCGCAGACATCCGACTCTCTTGTGAAATAATGGAGTATGGTGCCACCACTAAGAGGATCACTGCCGTTAAGGCTCGCTGGTAGGACTTACACATGGTATTCGACCTCATGGGCTTGATATGAGTTCATTCAAGGTGATTTACTGACAGTGGGTTACCACTGGTCATGAGTGTGAACGTACGGACGCTGCTTTCGCATACGCTAGACGTGGAGCCGTTATTCAGTGGAGAGTTGAGTATAGAATCCACTGCAGAAAAAAGTGCTTGTGCCTCAGGGCGCCTCTACTCTAGAAGTTAAGGTTCAACCGTTGGATCGGATCTCCACACGATGGACCCGAGCTCCACCCTCCTCTCTGATACGGATCGTATCGCCCGCTGTCTCAATACCGTCAAAGCCACCGCGAATCGTGAGGAGTTGATTCTCGGGTACTCCGCAAATCCGGTAGTAGCCATCAGCGTCGGAGGTCGCTTGGAGTCCAAGCACATCCGCCTGCTGTGGCACCCCACCCAAAGTTGCTCTGAAACGCTCCCATGTCAGGGAAACAGTTGCCCCCGGAAGTGCCCGACCACGCCGATCGACAACCTGTCCTAGGACAGCCGCAGAACCATCCTCCTGACTTTCACCCCGACAAGCCTCGAAAACCACATCTGACTTTGCGGGCATCCGGAATTGAACTCCAGTCACCTGCCCTTCCACTACTTCTTCAATGATCGGAGGTGGGCGAAATCCAACTTCCTCAACACTCGGATGTGAGATGCTGATCTGATATGTCCCCCCAGTGAGACCTCGTATCACAAATTGCCCATTAGCATCTGTGAAAACCGTCTGATTCGATCCGACCATTCCCACTCGAGCTCCAGCAAGTGGTTCAATACCCAGGCTATCCAAGACCACCCCCTCTATTGTCCCAGTCTGAGCCTCCACAATCGTCCGGCCTGCAGCACCAGCCTCGCGCACCTGCATTACCCGACCCCCCGTGCGCCTGTAAGCCGTGATACGCCTTCTCGCTCGACCGGAAGTATCATAGGACACTCCTATACGCGGCATCTGGATCCACCATTCGGGAACAATCCAAGTGCCATTCGGAAGCCGTTGGAATTTGACATGCCCACCCACCTCGGATGAGTTGATGTCCGGGTCAAGGTTCTCATAGTTGTACTGAAGCCAACGCAGCTCAAAAGTCTGCCCATCAAGCCACAGTGTCCCTGAGATATCTACGTTGCGATTCCGGCCACTCACGGGCTCAAAACCAAGTCCGACCAGACCCTCAGCTTCTCCCCGACCAGCCGTGAATCGGAAGCAGTGGGAATCTAGAAAGGGGTCCGACAACAGTACGTCTGCGTCTGGAGCAAAGTAGAGTTGTCCACCACCATCCTCCTGAACAAACCCATTTTCAATCAGGTCTTCTGCCGGCTTGCTATCGAATAACTTCGTTCCGGTGCGCTCTTCTTCTCTCTGGATTGTCTTGGCGTCTAGAGCTAAGTCTCGTGTGTAACTCGTTGTCCGATAAAGGTAGATGGCCTCTCTGTTAGTGAATGCCGCGGCACTAAGCGCTTTTCGAGCTTCATCCCACAGGTCTGCTACCCCCAATCCCTGTGATGGCCGGACTCTACAACGCCCGCCTTCCGCTTCAACTTGCAGACCCTCAAGGACGATTGCGCTGGATTCAAGCCGCACATCCTGCGTAGCTGTTGCCCCGGCAGCGACCTGGAAGAGATCCGTTTCCACTGTGGCCTTGCCAATCATCTCGACACGCACCCTAAATGCTCCTGCCTGGAGACCCACGAACAGAGCCCTGCCAAGCTGGTCTGTCAGGGCACTCTTCAATACGGTGCCCTCAGAATCTACCAAGTACGCCAGCGCTCCGAATACCGGCCTGGAGTCCTCACCATCGAGTACCCGGGCCAGGACCGTCTGCGCATTGCCATGAGTCGGAATGCTGGACAATAAAGTCGCGATAAGAATAGCAAGTAAAAACCGGCCAAAGCGCATTGAAGTTCCGAGCCCAAGGACAATCATGGGATAACTACAATGTTCTTTCCGAAGGGTTCCTGATAGGGCAACGCGTATTGCGAGAAGTCGAAAACGTAGAAGGCCCGCATTCCTGAAGATATCTCAACCAGTCCAAGTAGCTGATCAAGCGATCCCTCCTCCAGTTAGTGCTTTGACAAGCCGGTAAAGAAATTCCTGCCCCTCGAAAAAATTCTGGATACTTATCCGCTCATCTTGACCGTGGGCCCGGACATCATCCATATCACCGAAAAGCCCACTCACGCCGTATACGGGTATCCCCTCTCGACGCAAATAGAGTCCGTCTGTCGCTCCTGTAGACATGACTGGGAGGACTTCCACTCCTGGCCACATCTGCTCCGTGATCCTTTCAATCGGCCCAAGAACTTCTGGAGTCAGGGGCGAAGGCGGGCTCTCTGTCGCAGAGCCTCGGGGTTCGACAGTCACATCAAAGGGGGTAGCTAACTCTTGAAGTGTCGCTTGCACATCTAAAGGATCATGACTCGGAAAGATTCGACAATTAACGTTCGCCTGAGCTAATTGCGGAAGTGCATTCTGGGCGTGCCCTCCCTCAAGCAAGGTCGCTACACAAGTCGTTCGCAGCCGAGAGCTATAACCAGTCTCTGAGGATAAGACCCTAGCGGCTTGAGCATCTGCAGAGTTGGATACGATTCTGCGCATTGCCTCACCCATTTCACCCCCAACGAGGTCTGCAGAGCGGCCGAAAAAAGCCTCTGTAACTTCGTTGAGCATGATGGGAAAATCGAAGTTTTGAACTGCGAGAAGCGCTCCAGCAAGATCATAAATCGCATTCTTACGCACTGGTAAAGAAGAGTGCCCACCAGGGTTTGTGCCCGTGAAAAAAAATGATAGGAACTTCTTCTCAGCAGCTTGGACATTGTTTGAGATCTTTCTCCCATTCTGCTCCATGCCTCCACCGCCCTCGTTGAGAGCGAAAGCAGCGTCAATCAATTCACGATGCTCCTCCAACAAGTAGGCGACGCCATTCCGGGGACCACCCTCTTCGTCGGCGGTTAGTGCCAAGATTATGTCACGATCTGGCACAAAGCCTTCCTGCCGCATTCGAATCAAATTTGCGGTGTAGATGGCCGCCTCATCCTTGTCATCCGTAACACCACGCCCATAGTAGTACCCATCACGCTCGATGAATTCAAACGGATTAAGATCCGGACTCCAATCTTCGGGTAGGGCTTCAACAACGTCGATGTGTGCAAGCAGCAGAATGGGCTCCTGTCCACTATCCCGCCCTCTATAGCGTGCAACGAGATTTCCTTTAGTAGGTGAATCTTCTGGCAGGAGGACGTGCACGTCCTCCTGAGGAAAGCCAGCTTCTAGCAAAGCGTCAGCCATCGCCTGTGCTGCGAGCGTGTTGTTTCCGCGCTCGGTGTTCGTCGTATTAATCTCGACGAGTTGCTCCAGCAGTGATCGGGCCAGATTCATATGCTCTCTTGGGGATGTGGTTTGAGCAGCGGTACTCATCGCCGCCAAACCCATTGCAAAAGCCAATACCCCAGCTGATCGAAGCTTACTTGTCATCACTCAGTGTCCCCCTGTTCACTTGGTCCGTTAGGAACGGCCTATAGTGTACGGCCCAATCTCTTTCACAAGACAGGTATTAATCTATCGTATGTCCTGGTAAGGCGATCTCCCTAGGCTACCCAGGTTGTAAAATCTATAGCTGATTTGCGAGACTTCTGTTCCGGCACGCTAGCTGGCTCACCGAGGTGGATCGTCGCGACGATCCGTTCTCCATCAGCCACGCCCACTGCCGATCGTGCTAGCGGATCCTCCATGACCGCACCACTCTTAATATGCGCCCCTAAACCCATATGGTGGGCGGCCAAGGACAGGTTCTGGAGTCCCATAAATACTGCAGCATAATCTTCCTCGCAGACTTCAGGATTTTCATCAAGTACCAAGGTGCTCGCAATCATGCAAGGGAGCGCTTCATGTGCATTAGCGACCTTGAGAATCACAGCCTCCGCCGCCCCAGAATCCTCTACTCTCTTCGCCTTTCGTCTACCCAAAGCAGCACCGTACGCATAACGAGCCTTGGGACCAAGCACATAGAATCTCCATGGCTCAGTCATTCGATGGTTCGGAGCTTGAACTACAGCCTCAAGTAATTGCTCAATCTCCTCTCGCGTTACGGTTCGCGCCGTAAACTCCTTGATGGAGCGACGCTCATGAATTGTCTGGAAAATACTCATTTCGGAAAGCAGTCCATTGGGGATAATCACGAGTGGTTTAGGTAGCTAAAGAAAGCAATCAAGAGATCCTCTAGCTATCAACAAAGCCTTTTTTTTAATACACGTCCAGATCCTTCCCGGATGCTAGCGGGCCATTATATCCGGCCGCACGAATCTCGTTAACGAGCCCCGTATCGTCTGTACCCCAAAACAGGTGGTGATAAAGCACCAGCATACCCGGCCTAGAGCGATTGGCGATATCAGCAAGCTCGGTCGTCGAGGTGTGGAACTGCGAGTGGTAAGCCTGCCATTCTGGCGGTCGTGTAGTAAAACGCTCGGCACTGTACACCTCGTGTAGGAGGATGTCACAGCCATCACACGCCTCCACCAGAGATTCACTCGGCGCCGCATCACCACTAATCACTATCGTCCGATCAGGTCCCTCAAAACGGTAGCCATAAGAGTACTTCCAAGATCCATGTTTTACCGGAATCGCATACACGCGAACGAGTTCGTCTTCGTACACAAGCCCTGGCTCGATCTCATGAGTATTCGGTCTGTACCCGTCGCGATTCGCGCCGCGCGGTTCGAGCCCATCGAGCCGGATGGAGATGTCGTCAGCCCAGGCCTCCGCTATGCCACTCATCATCCGCTGTATCCCTGGAGGCCCGAAAACATTCAGAGGATCAGGACGATCGAGCACCCAAGGGCTATAAAGCAAATCTGGAAGACCAACAGTATGATCGGAATGCAGGTGGGTAATGAAAACATGGTTGAGGCCCGACGCTGAAAGTGCGGGAATATCCTTCTCACGTGCTGCTAGAGCCGCGCGGCGAACAATGCCGGGGCCAGCATCAATGAGGTAGGCACGATCATCAACCACTACTGCAGTCGCGGGACCTGACCGTTCTGGGTCCGCATTAGGTGTTCCTGTCCCCAACAAAACAAGCCGAGTGCGGGGTATGGCCTGTGCGTCCAACCTCACTGGGCTGAAACTGAAGCCGATAATTACCCCAAGCAAGAACATCATTCGACCTGCGTTTAACCTCAGCCCCTTCGTCATCAGTCCTCCGGAAAGCATTGGTTGTGTGTGCTCATCGTTGATGGGTCAGCCACGTATACCTCCACCCTCACGTCTGAGGAAGCATAATAACTCTAGGGACATGGCACCGCTCCGTGGGTTCTCAGTTCACCAAGACTCCACTCTATCCTGAGCGGTAAAGAATAATATTCGCTCCTTTATAGGATCCCCTGTCAAGCGGGCCCAGGCATCTGCATAAAGGTCGACTTGCTGGCGGTATGCTTCTAATTGAGAATCGACGTTCAAATCTCTAGCCAAGTCGGTCTTGTAGTCCGCAATTACCCAACTGCCTTCTTCCCGGAACGCTAGGTCGACCATTCCTTCCAAGCCTCTCGACTGCCTTTCTTTTCCTTTGGCTTCTGATGGATCATCCTCATCAGAACTTCCTTCGTCGGGAAACATCTCTATTTGCCGACCGAACAGGGATCCAGAAGAAGATTTGACTGAGCCCCTGGAATCTTCTATTGACGCTCCCGCCTTGTGCTGGACCAATAAGGGCACCTCAACTACAAGTTTTTCAGCTTGCCGGGCACGTCCCCAGAGTTCAGAAGCACAAACCGTCTCTACTGCCTTGACCAGTTCCGTTAACCCAAGTGGCTCGCCCGAATCATTGATTGGCTCCGCATACTCTGCTAGAAGGTCCTGGCAAGCATCTCGCAGCACCTCTGATGGAACATCAACCGCCGCAGCTGCTAGGGCGCCATGAACCAGACCAGACCAGGAAAAACTCTCGCAGGTCCTCTCTAGGGCTCGCTCTCGAAGCAGTCTGAGGCAGAACATGTGGATCGCGTCGATGAAGATGCGATCCATATCATCCAATGTAGAAACTACTTTTGCTCGAATGACTTCATCCGAGTCTGCAGCTTCATCGCCAGCTAGCTCTCCGAGATGGCCCCGGAAGTGCTCTCGCAGTTCAGCGGTTGCTTTTCTTGTGAAGGTGACCGCCGCGATCTGGTCCACGATCGCGGATCCAGTCGAGATAAGTGCTACCAAGCGTTCAGCTAGTTCCCTCGGAGTCTCCGAAGACCTGGCAGCTTCCCTCAGAAGATTGGTTTCAAGATCCTCCCGGACACGCAGGCGCTCGGCACTATCCAGTAACTTGGAAGCCTTTGACACACGAGGATCGGTCATCACCGAAATCTGTGTACAGCGTTATCCAGTGTGAAGTCAGTTGAAATCTTTAACCTGGCATAAGCTCAAAGCAGGGATCACCTTTGGTCTCAATCATGAGGAGACCCTATGTATGTGCTTAAGCGAGTACCGATGCTCACGCTAGCCTTATGTACTCTTTTGCCGATTTTCATTCCGGTAAATGCTCAGGAAACCCTAGAGCAAAGAATTGAAAGGATTCTCTCAGTAGTCCCCTTGATCGATGGGCACAATGACCTCCCTGGACAGATTCGGGACATCCAAAGTCCTGATGGTGATGTCGGTCTGTATGATCTAAGACGAGCCACCTCGGGAGACACAGATCTTCCTCGGCTGCGCACAGGTATGGTAGGCGCTCAGTTCTGGTCGGTGCATGTCAGCGTTGATGAACCCGCACCTGCCAGGCAGCAATTGGAGCAAATCGATATTGCGCACCGGATATTTGAGACGTATCCGGATGAACTCGAATTCGCAGGAAGCGCTTCCGACATCCAACGTGTATTTGGGGCGGGCAAGATTGCATCTTTGCTTGGGATAGAGGGTGGTCATGTTATCGAAAACTCGCTAGGCGCCCTAAGGGCATTCTACCGGGCCGGTGTGCGCTACATGGGGTTAACACACTTTTCTAATACCGATTGGGCAGATTCCAGTACCGATGATGTTGTCAACGACGGACTTTCCCCTTTTGGAGAGGAGGTTGTCCGAGAAATGAACCGTATGGGCATGCTCGTCGATCTGGCCCATACGTCGCCCGCAACCATGAGTGATGCACTTAACCTTGCAGAGGCACCGGTCATTTTCTCTCACGCAGGCGCTCGGGCACTTGCTGATCACCCTCGGAATGTTCCTGATTCAATTCTGAAGAGGCTTACCGATAACGGCGGAGTCGTTATGCAGGTCTTCTATCCACCTTATATCAGTGTTGAGGACTCTGTTGCGAACATCTCAAAAGTTGCTGACCACATCGAACATATCCGCACGGTAGCCGGAATTGATCACGTCGGCATAGGCTCCGACTTTGATGGTATCCCCACATATGTGGTGGGCTTGGAAGATGTTTCGACCTTCCCCGCTCTTTTCGTGGAGTTAGCAGGGAGAGGTTGGACAGATGAGGAACTCTCGAAACTCGCAGGAGAGAACCTTCTGCGAGTCATGCGTGAAACGGAAGCAACAGCGATGCGACTACAACGAGAGCGTCCACCATCTACTAGGACGTATAAGGAGCTTGACGGGCGGTAGGGGCTAGGGCCGCAGAATCAGTCCCTCTGATGTTATCCTCAGTAGTGCTCCTTCTGAAACTCCGTCCAGTGCGGTGAGTTTAACTTCCAGTACTGGGCAGGCTGGGTGTCCTAGCTCTATGCTGACCAGAACTCCAAGAGCAAGGATCGCATCCGCGCATCCCATGATGACTGCTGCAGGTGCAGTACCTTCCCGGAGTAGTTCAAGCATGATAGCACTGGAAGAACTTGATCCAACTGCTCCAGGTATCGCCAGCACCATTCCTGCGATATTCGTTCCATAATCAGGGTGTCGGGGGTCTATGATCACTCCGCTTCTAGGGTTGATACCGCCCCACAGGCTGATTGGAGCCTTGAGCCGGAGTAACCGTCCCTCAGCACTACCAGGAACAAGCACGCGCGCCCTTACCAAGACCAGATCCCTTCTGTTCGAACCACAATACCTGTCAGGGCTGACTCGACGCAATCTTCAAGGCTCCCATATACCACGTCGTAGCCCGTGTTCGATGGCCCATAGTGGGCAAACTTACCTGAATTTGTCATCAGCACTGACCCGCTCTCAGGCAATATCGGAGTTACGACAACACACGTGTCAGCAACTATCTCAACACCTGCCTCGCGCAGCACGTGCAAGTCACCTCTCCTCTCAAGGTCACGGAGGGTATCTCTCGCGGTGCAGGCATAGAACGGAATAGCAAAACATCTGCCACGAATAAGCTTGAGTAGAGCTTCGAATTCCGTGATCGAAAAATGAGGGCTGCCGACCGCTACGGCGTCGATCTGTTCTGCAGCATCAGCAGTAGTGAGTCTCCCTAGCGCTCTTCTCACCATATCAGGCTTGAGTGCGATTTGACGCACCGGCCCATCCTTGCTTATCACGGCATCCAGAGTCGGCGCCTCTGGTGTCACTCCCAGAACGTGAAAGAGTGCCACTGCACCAGTGGATGCCGCTGAAGCTCCTAGAGCCTTCAGTTGGTCCCTGGTGACTGTGGGAGGCAACCCGACAATGAGAGGGATCTCTCTACCTATCTCAAGTCCCAGCCAGGTTCCCAATACAGGATAAAACACGTCCTGATCCTTTAGTGCACCCGGCACTGCAGTCACATCAACTACAACCTTAGCTTCACGGTTCTTTGCAATATGCAATCCGTACAACGGTGCCCGGCCTGTCAGCGCACAGCAGGCGTCTAGAAAATCCCCATATCGCTCCGTCCGCGCACCCAGTACAGAGTTGGCGAATGCGATCGCGTTTGATTCTCCCCATGCTATTTGTTCACCGACCCCGGGTTCGTGACCAATCTGATAAGGAGCACACGTGAATGTCGGCTGCGCACCCATTGAGACGTAGGCATCCATCTGTCTCCTCGCCATAGAGGTTTTCGACTGGTCCGCTCGCACGGAGCCCGGGTGCAACAGGTCAAGTGCTCCCACATTTAGAGTCGTCGGGACAGCAACTTGGCCACCAGCGGCCACCAATGTTTCCGCGAATTCGACTCCTCCGTCTCCGTGATAAAGGCACCCATCAATATGAGCGGACGTTATCTGAACTAGAGATCGTGCACGGAGCAGTTCCGCTGCGGAAACCAGGATACGCATGGCGAGCGCAGTCGCTTCTCCATCACCCCCAGAGAGGAGTGCCCGATCTTCAGTTGTGAGGTTAAGGGTCATATGGGACGCTACACGCCTCCGGACTTCACCGCCACAGCATATCCGTATAGCGGTTGAAGAGGTGTGGTGTACCGGGTTAGCATGACTTTCCCTACTCGACTAGGAGGGCGGAGTTATGGATCCGCTAACACTGATTCCTGTTACCGCCATAGAAGAAGCAGCGGACCGTATTGCAGACAGTGCAATAAAAACACCGCTGCTTCCTCTGAAACTCCCAGATAGTCCATGTGAGATCTGGCTCAAGGCAGAGTGTCTACAGCCAATTGGGTCATTCAAGATCCGAGGGGCAGCAAATGCGATGGCGCTTGCGAACCGGAACGACCTGGAACAAGGAGTCTACACGGCTAGCGCAGGAAATATGGCACAAGGGATTGCATTTAACGCCCGACGGTTCGGGATTCCCTGCCGTGTGATAGTCCCTGATACTGCTCCTCAAAACAAACTCAGGTCTATTGAACGATTAGGCGCCACCACTGTACCGGTGCCGTTTGATGAGTGGTGGTCCGTCATCTGCAATCATGGCCACCCTTCAGAGGAAGGCTTCTTCATACACCCGGTGTGTGATCCTGCAGTAATAGCTGGCAATGGAACCGTAGGGCTTGAGATACTTTCGGAGCTTCCCGATGTCGACTCTGTCATAGTCCCCTACGGAGGAGGGGGGCTTTCTTGTGGTATTAGCTCGGCATTGAAAGCGCTGCGCCCGAGTATTCAAGTGTTCGCGGCAGAAGTGGAAACAGCCTCACCTTTTGCAGCTTCTCTTGCAGCTGGTAAAGCTGTTGAAGTAAAGAGAACCCCAACATTCATAGACGGAATCGGAGGCAAAGGTGTTCTCCCCGAAATGTGGCCTCTAGCTTCATCGCTGCTCGATGGTTCGATCGTTGTATCCGTAAAACAGGTCTGTGACGCCATCCAAACCATGGTCTCAGAAGTTCACCTGGTAGCAGAGGGAGCCGGAGGAGTATCACTGGCTGCAGCTCTCACGGGTCTGGCCGGAAACGGTCAAACGGTAGCCGTAATTTCCGGTGGGAATCTCAACCCAGATGCGCTCAAGACAATTTTGGAAGGAAATATTCCGCCCTCACCCTAGTCCTAAGAGATGAGCAAATTGTCGCATAAGAATGCTCGTAAGAAATAGATAAGAAACCGTAGCGCACGCCACTGCGACCCCCTACCCTTCAGTACTGCCCATCAACTCAAAAAACTCTTTCGCAGATCACATCGGAGGTCCTACATGTCTCGACATCCGTCTACAACCCCACGGGTTCTGCTGGCATTCGCAGCATTACTGCTCGCCACCGATTTAGCATCTGCACAAACCTACTGGCCTGGACAAAATCTTGATTGGGAACGAAAGAGCCCTGAGG
>Ga0310121_10000181_pt1 | contig 67429 bp, 54 predicted proteins | sample CB27_Tmax_986_MG_FD_203504 | JGI IMG/M metagenome (GOLD analysis project Ga0310121, IMG submission 203504) | Marine microbial communities from Western Arctic Ocean, Canada - CB27_Tmax_986 | ecosystem: Environmental > Aquatic > Marine > Oceanic | place: Canada: Western Arctic Ocean | collected... | reverse complement strand
TGTCGTCAGCGAGGCGTGCGATGCGCTCGAGGAAGAATCCGATCGTGCAGACGGCTGCGCCGGCCACCAACAAGTACACGGTCCCGAGGCCGGTAGCGAGTACGAAGGCCAAGCCCATGATGACGACTCCGAAGGCCGAGATCAGGGCGGCGAACGGTGACACCGGATCGTCACGGAATCTCATCACAACGAGCCCACCCCCCCACGGCGGTGGCGGTCATCAACATTAGCTTCAGCACGGTCGGCAAGACGGTCATTCAACACGTCCCGCCGTCGGTGATCCGCCGAGGCCGAGAGCTTCCGGGCTGTACGCGAACAACGCGGGGATGCCACCCGTGTGAAGGAATACGGCCGCCTCAGCCCCGACCTCCCCTCGTCGCACGAAATCCAGAAAGCCCGCGAATGCCTTGCCCGTGTACACGGGATCGAGGATAAGGGCCTCCTCCCGGGCTCCCACGAGGATGGCATTGGCCGTCTCTTCGGTGACGAGACCGTAGGCGGGCCCAAGGAAGGAGTCCGTCACGGAGATATCGTCTTCGGGAACTACGGAGTCCGACTTCAACAACTTCTCGGTATTGCGGCAGACGCGGACAACTCGCGCGAACTGTGCCTCTTGTCCCCGCCTGACACAGATTCCCTTCACGTGAATGTCAGCGTGCCCCAGGGCTCGGAGCCCCACCAGTAAGCCGGCTTGCGTGGCTGCGCTCCCGCTGGCCACCACGATCGTGGCTCGCGGTATTCCCATCGTCTCGAGTTGCCCGAGGAGCTCTTCGGCCGCGTCGACGTACCCAAGGGCGCCGAGGGGGGGGTAGTCCTCCGAGAGGTGGATCACGTAGGGACGCTCACCCTCATTCCGTAGACGAGCCGCCAACTCGTCGAGGGCATGGTCCGCGCCTCCTTCATCCTCTCCCACGGGATAGTAGTGGAGTCGCGCGCCGAAGAGTCGGTCGAGAAGTACGTTCCCGGAAGTTCCGTAGGATGCGCCCATTCCAGGCACGCGGTCTTCGAGTTGGACTTCACAGCGGAGTCCGAACTTGGCCGCCGCCGCGGCTACCGACCGCACGAAGTTTGACTGCACTGCTCCGGTCACTAGGATCGCAGTGGCCTCCTGTTCAATCGCTTCGCCAAAATAGAATTCCATTTGGCGAGCCTTGTTTCCGCCCGTTGCGAGTCCGGTGCAATCGTCCCGCTTCACGAACAACTCGGGTCCTTCGAGAAGGTGCGTGAGATTGGGCATGGACTCGAGCGGAGTCGGTCGGTGTGCGATCGGAACCCGGGGGAATTCTGACAGTGGGAGCATGGGCTAAGCGTTGAGTATTGTGATGAGCGTGTATAGACCGGTCGCGAGCAGAAGCAGGAGTACTAGCCGTAGGAACGTGGTCTCTCCGATTCTTCCCGCGAGTGCATGCCCGGCGAGGCCGCCGACCCACGCCAACGGAACCAATGTGGCCACTGTGATCCAAACCCGAGGCGGCACACCCACCGTCGCCGCCTGGAGCACGAGGGCGGCGCTGTACAGGAACACGGAGAGGGATAGCGACAGAGCCCGAAACGCAGTCTTGCTCAAGCCGATACCCGTCATATAGAGGGCGAGTACCGGGCCCGGCATGCTGAGCGCGGAGGTCATCGCGCCAGCCGCCACTCCTACGAGAAGCACGGACGGCTTGCGATAGCGGGGCGTTTGGGAGTTGGCCGAACAGGGATTACTCGCATCTTCAGAGGGTACGGCTGAACCCGTAGGTGGTTCGGGGGTGGACGTCGACGGCTCCGCAGGAAGAGAGGACGGCCGCAACGCGAGTACCCCAGCAAAGGCCAGGACCAGGGCTCCAACCACCACCTTGACCGTGTCGAGGCTCGCGTAGGCGAACATGACCATCCCGAGGGGCAGCCCCAACACCGCTCCCATGATGAGTAATCGCGCCAGGTCGGTCGGCGCGTCCCTCCACAGATGTCGGACCAGGCAGAGCGGTACCACCAGATTGAGCACGAGCAGAATCTGAATGGCCTCGGTAGACTCGAGAACCAACAGGAACAAGGGCAGGGCCAGCAGCGTGAATGCGAAGCCTATCGTGCCCTGGACGGTAGCCGCCAGAACCGTCACCAACCCGAGTTGAAGCCAAACGAAGGGAGTCAAACAGCAGCCCTCGACGGAGCCCGCTCATCCCACCGGGCGACGATGTCGTGGATTTCCGACACCCCCTCGGTAAGCGCAGCCGGTCCCGGCTGCAGAATGATCGCCGACTTAATCTCGTAGACGTCTCCGGTGCGGACCGCCGGGATTTCCGACCAGCCGGTCCTGGAAGTGAGTTTCTCGGGGCGAAACTTCCGCCCGCACCACGAGCCGATGATGATGTCCGGTGCCCTGCGCACGACTTCGTCAGGGTCTTCGATGATTCTGCCCTTGGCGAGTGATGAGGAGGCGAGCTCGGGGAAACAATCCTCACCGCCCGCGAGATCGATCAGCTCCGAAACCCATCGTATTCCCGAAATCAGCGGATCTGCCCACTCCTCGAAATATACTCGCGGCCGGGACGACAGCTTATCCGCTCTTGCTCGCAGTTCATCGAGATCCCCCTCCAGCTGCGTGGCGAGCGCCTCACCCTTGGGCGCGCAACCGATCATCGACCCCAGCACGCGGATCATGCGCAGGATCTCCTTCACGCTTCGGTGATTGAAGACGTGAACCTCCACGCCGTGCTGAATCAGTTGCGACGCGATGTCGGCCTGGATATCCGAGAAACCCAGCACGAGATCGGGCTCCAAGCGAAGGATCTCGTCGATCTTCGCGCTGGTGAAGGCCGAGACCTTGGGCTTCTCCTTCCGTGCTCGGGGCGGGCGTACGGTGAATCCGGAGATCCCCACGATGCGCCAGTCCTCCTCGATGAGGTAGAGGGTCTCCGTCGTTTCCTCTGTAAGGCAGACTATGCGCTCGTACATTGACGTTACCCACACCTGGTCGCTACCTGGCTGTTCATACCGAAGCTGACTCCTTAAGATGAACCGGGGTGGCCGTAAGCCGCTACCTCAAGTGGCCGGGAACGCTCCGGCGCAGCGGATTCTTGGACGAGGTGGACAATGAAAATACCTACGGGTGTGATAACGATCACGATTCTGGCCGGGATGATTGCTTTTCGGATGACCCCGGGGCTCTTGGCTCAAGAGATGGCCGAGCAGCGCGGGAGTGACAACATCGAGGTGGTCTCCCACCTCCCGCTCGGTGCTCCTGGAAGCGTGTCCGACATCGAGATCGAGCAGGATATGTCGCGCCCCTTCGTGTACATAGGGCGTGAAGTCTTCGGTGTGGGGTCGGGGATGGAGAGGGGCATGGACATCATCGATATCAGTGATCCGGCCAGTCCCGAGGTGATCCACCGCTGGAGAATCGAGGACTCGGACTTGCACGTAGGTGCCGGGGGAAAGGACCTCAAGTACTTCAAGTGGAACGATCGCAGCTACGTCGTCTTGTCGATCCAGTTCCGTCAGGGCGGTCCCAATGCGGACCTGGGGGCCATCATATTCGACGTGACAGGGCTTCCCGACGTCTCGACCTTCAAGGAAGTGGCGCGGATCCAGGGTCATCGTCAGCTAGGGGGCTTCCACAACATCTTCGTCTATAAGCATAGCAACGGCCGTCCGCTCCTCTTCTCTACGACGGCTAGTCCAACGGCTCACGTATACGATCTAGGCTACGTCGTTGACGGACGACTGGACGAGGCCCTCGTGGCAGAAGTGCCCGTTCCGCTGGAAAGCCAACGGGCCTACCACGATTTCTACATCGGTTACGACGCCGACAGCGAGCAGGATCGATTCTACGGCGGCGGAACGGGTGGATACTACGTCTACAACGTGACTGACCTCGAGAACCCCGAGTTGCTCGTGACGCTCACGGGGATCAACGGCGTGACCAGGGGCCACACGTTCACCCCGTCGCCGGATGGTAGATATGTGATCGCGGAGACCGAGTACCGGTACGCTCCGCTTCGGATCTTCGATCTGGAGCCGGCCCTCAATGGCGAGGTCTCCAATATCCGGACGCCGATCTCGGCGTGGACCGCGAATTGGGAGAATCTGGTCCATAACCACGAGGTCCGGTGGCCTTTCGTTTTTGTGTCCGGTTATTGGGACGGACTGCAGGTCTTCACGCTGTCGGACCCTGAGAACCCCAAGACCGTTGGGCATTATGACACGTTTCTGGAGCGTGAGGACAGCGGCATCATGAGTGGGGCGTGGGGCACCGACGTGCGCAACGCTGATGGGCTGATCGTCGTGTCCGATATGGTCACGGGCTTTTGGGCCTTTCGGATGGAGGGGTTCAGCGGCTGGAACGGATTGGACTGGGGTGTGCCGAACATCTCGAGTGTGCAGGATTGGGAGAACGGTCCCGCTGTCCAGGCCCGTAGTCGTCCTTAGCTGTCCGCGAAGCCACCGCATCGAACGAGGTAAATCATGAGATTGCCGAATCCTGGAATGCTGCTCATCGCCTTGTCGGGGGCCGCGTTGTTCCCGGCGAGCTCTGTGCTCGAGGCGCAGCAGTCGTCTGAGCAGAGGGGTAGCGACAACATCGAGGTGGTCGCTCATTTGCCGCTGGGTCCGCGGGTGTCCGATGTCGAGATCGAGCAGCGTCTCGACCGTCCCTACGCCTACGTCGCCCGCCAGAATGGGGGCATGGACATCATCGACATCTCCGTTCCCGAGGAGTCGAAGGTCATCCACCGTTGGCGTATCGAGGATATGGACTTGCACGTGGGATCCGCGGGCAAGGACATCAAGATCTTCGAGTGGGAGGGCCGTAGCTACGTGGTGCTCTCCGTGCAGTTCCGGCAGGGGGGCCCGGACGCAGACCTCGGTGCCATCGTGTTCGACGTGGACGGGCTGCCTGACGTGTCCACGATGAGAGAAGTGGGCCGCATCCAGGGGCCGGGCGAGCTCGGGGGCTTCCACAACATCTATGTGTACCGGCACAGCAACGGCCGAGTGCTCCTGTACGCGACCGTAAGTGGCCCGTACGCCAACGTTTACGACCTGGGGTATCTGGTCGACGGACGCGGCGATGACGCGCTCGTGGCTCAGGTCCCGGTACCGGCCTCCGAGGCCGTGCCTGGCTCGCGTGGTTACCATGACTTCTACGCCGGCTATGATGCCGACAGTGAGCAGGACCGATTCTATGGCGGGGGCACGGGCGGGTATTATGTCTATAACGTGACCGACCTGGAGAATCCGGAGCTCCTCGTGACTCTCACCGGGATCAATGGTGTGACCAGAGGGCATACGTTCACCCCCTCGCCCGATGGTCGCTACGTGATCGCGGAGACGGAATACCAATACGCTCCTTTGCGGATCTTCGATCTGCAGCCGGCACTCTCTGGGGAGGTCTCGAACATCCGGACGCCGATCTCGGCTTGGACCGCGAATTGGGAGCATCTGGTTCATAACCACGAGGTTCGCTGGCCTTATGTTTTCGTATCGAGTTACCTGGATGGCCTCCAGATCTTCACGCTTTCCGATCCGAAGAATCCGAAAACGATCGCGCACTACGACACGTTCTTGGAGCCCGATGACAGTGGCGTGATGAACGGGTCTTGGGGCGTCGATGTGCGGAATGCGGACGGCCTGATCGTCATGTCGGATATCGTCACCGGATTCTGGGCCTTCCGCCTGGAAGGATTCAACGGCTGGAACGGATTGGATTGGGGTGTACCGAACATCTCCAGTGCTCAGGATTGGGAGAACGGGCCGGCGGTCCAGGCGAAGACTCGGCCCAATTGACGGTGGGATACTTCGGGAGATGGTCTGAAGCCCAGGACTACTTATAGGAGATGGAATGAAGCATAGACATGCCAGTGACGTGCCTTCGGAGGCGATTCGTGCCGGCTCGGGGACGGTCCGACAGGACCTGATCGGTCCGGACGAGGGCCCCAACTTTTCGATGCGACGCTTCACCATGGAGCCCGGCGGGGGCATGCCCAAGCACACGAACACCGTCGAGCACGAGCAGTACGTGCTCAGCGGACGGGCGAAGGTCGGCATTGGCGATGAGGTCATCGAGGTTACCCGCGACGACGTGGTCTTCATTCCAGCCGGGGTTCCGCACTGGTATGAATCGCTCGGTCCGGAGGATTTTCAGTTCCTCTGTGTGGTCCCCAACAGTCCCGATCAGATCCGTATCGTAGATGACTGTTAGAGGGTGGATCGGGAAGATGGATGGGTCGGGTCCTTCCAGGGTGTCATCGTAGATGGAGACCATCGGATGGCTCTCGATTCTCCCGCCCATCGTTGCGATCGCCTTGGCGATCAAGACCCGAGAGGTCTACATCTCCCTCGGGCTGTTCGTGTGGCTCGGGTGGACTATCCTGAACTCCTGGAATCCAGTCATAGGGCTCATAGCCGGAGTCAACACGTTCCTGGACGCGATCACGAGCCCGGGGAACGCGCGCATGCTCTTCTTTTCGGCCTTGATCGGTGGAATCATCACACTGACCCAGCGGTCGGGCGGAATGGAGGGGTTCATACGGTGGGTCGAGGGGCGGCACCTGGGCGAGAACCGCCGGACCGTGAGTTTTTTCGGAATCGGCACCAGCATGTTGTTGTTCTTGGAGTCGAACTTCGGGTTGCTCGTCGCCGGAGCCGTGTCCCGGCCCCTCTTCGATCGCGCCAAGATCTCCCGTGAGAAACTGAGCTATATCCTGGACGCTACCTGCGCGCCCAAACAGCTTCTGATTCCGATCAATGCATGGGGCGCTTACATCATCGCTCTGCTTGCGGCCCAGGGTGTGCAGGAGCCCAACCGTGTCCTGGTCTCTGCTTTGTCGCTGAATTTCTACGCGATGCTCGCGATCATCCTAGTGGTTTTCGTCGCGTTCACGGATTGGAATATCGGGCCCATGCGTGAAGCGGAGCGGCGGGTGCGAGAAGAGGGCAAGCTTCTCCGTGACGGCGCCGAACCGATGATGTCCTCGGATGTGGCCATGCTCCCGGCCAAGGAAGGTGTACCGCTGCGGGCGAGGAACATGCTCCTCCCTATCATTGCCATGGTCACGACCGTCCCGGTGGTGCTTTGGATCACGGGGGACGGGGTGATTCTCAGCGGAAGCGGAGCTGACGCGGTGCTCTGGGGCGTCATCGTGGGAATTCTGCTGGCGGCTGTCATGTATCGCGCTCAAGGGATCATGACGTTTCGCGAGGTTACGGAGTACACAATCAAGGGGATCCAAGGGTTGATGCCCGTGGTGATTGTATTGTCCCTGGCCTTTGCGATCGCGGGAACCCAACAGGCTCTAGGCACCGGCGTTTGGCTCGCGCAGGTGGCTCAAGCGAACGTGAATCCCGGCTTCGTTCCGGCGATCATCTTTCTGCTGGGCTGTATCATGGCCTTTTCAACGGGAACGTCGTGGGGGACCTTCGCCATCATGATCCCGATCGTGATCCCGATGGCCGAGCTTCTGGATCTCCACGTCGGGCTCACCTTGGCTGCTGCGCTGGGAGGCGGGATCTTCGGCGACCATTGCTCCCCGATCTCCGACAGCACGATCGTGGCGTCGATGGCTTCGGCGACGGATCACATCGACCACGTCAGGACTCAGCTACCGTATGCGCTCATAGCCGCAAGCGGTGCCCTCGTGCTGTTCCTCGGAGCCGGTTTCGTTTTGTAGGGTGCGGTCGATCCTACCGACCTCGTAGGATTTTCCAGATCCGTCCGCCGGCGTCGTCGGAGACGTAGAGGGAGCCGTCGGGGGCCTGTGCCAACCCGACCGGTCGACTGCCGATCCGCTGGAATCCGTCGGCGAAAATTTCGTACGGGCCGCTGGCTTCATCGCCGGCCAGAGGCAGGAAGGTCACGTTGTAGCCGCCCTGAGGCTCGGGAGCTCGATTCCAGGATCCGTGGAAGGTCACGAATACACCGCTCCTGAATCGGTCGGGAAACTGATCTCCGTCGTAGAACAGAAGAGCGTTCGGAGCCCAGTGCCCCGGGAATCCGAAGATGGGGTCCTTAGCTGACCCGCAGCGGCCACGGGTCCGTCCGTCACCACCGTACTCCGGTGCCAAGACCTTGCGTTCCGCCAAGGCGTCGTAGAAGCAGTACGGCCACCCGAAGTCGTCGCCTCGTTCGATGCGGATGAACTCCTCGGCTGGATTCTCCGCTCCGGCGATCTGATCGAAATACTGGGGAAAGCTCTGGAACAAGCGATCCCGACCATGGACGACTCCGTACAACCCTCCGGTCGTCGGGTGTATCCCGAGCGCCACGGCGTTACGGATGCCCGTCGCGTATCTCACGCCGTCCGACTGGCGCTGCCCTCGCCGATCGGCGTCGAACCGCCACACACCGGCTCGCCTCTCGAGCTGGGGACAGGGATCCATCCCCTCGTTGGAATTGCTCGAACACACGTTGGAGGGGGAGCCGATGTTGACGTAGAGGTTGCCGCTCTCGTCGATCGCCATCGTCTTCGCGCGATGGCTGCCCTGGGTGGGGAGCCCGCTCACGATCGTCTGGGCGGGCCCGGAGGGCTCGAGACTCCCATCACGCAGTGGATACCGGACTACCCCGTCGTTCGGGGCGAAGTAGAGGTAGCCCTCATGGAGCAGGACGCTGTTGCCACCGACGTCCCCGAAGGAGGCGCGCTGGTCGGGAAGACCATCTCCGTTCGTGTCTCTCAGGGCCAGCACACCGCGACCCGGTGCCGTCCGGCTTCCAGCCAGCGCCACGAACAGATCACCGTTGGGAGCTACCGTCATATGGCGGGGCCCGGGAAGACCCTCTGCTACCACCACGGCGCAAAATCCCGCAGGCAGAGTCAGGCCACCGTTGTCGCGTGCGCACTCCTGTGCGGCGGCGGATCCCGCCGTAACCGTGAAGCCCAGGAGCGTTAGAGCCGCTAGCCAAAAACTCTGCCCCGGCTCCGAGGCGGTGGGCGCGGTCTTGGTCATGTCTTCCATGGTCGTCCTTGGCCTCTTCTTCGTGTACGGGTCGACTTTGCACGCAATGTAGTAGGTTGTTACCTGAGGAACTGATCGCGGCCCCCCATGTAGCCTGCCCCGCTCCCTCTGGGCAGTGAGACCAAGGAGAAAGCAACCAAGTGCTAGACACGTTCGGCCGGCCTCTCAGGAGCCTCCGGGTCTCACTGATCGACAAGTGCAACCTGCGTTGCCAGTACTGTATGCCCGAAGAGGAGTATGTCTGGCTGCCCCGTGAGGACATTCTCACCGTCGATGAGATCGGCGAGCTCGTCGATGTCTTCAGCGAGCTCGGGGTGGACAGGGTGCGGCTCACGGGCGGCGAGCCGCTGCTCCGCAAAGAGGTGACGGATGTGGTGGAGCGGCTGGCGGCCAACCCGGACATTCGTGACCTGAGCATGACCACCAATGGCGTACTACTGGAGAAGCAGGCAGAGTCGCTACGAAGCGCTGGACTGGACCGGGTCACCGTGAGCCTGGATACGCTACGGCCGGAGCGGTTCAAGGAGCTCACGCGACGCGACCGTCTCCCCGAAGTATTCGAAGGCATCGATGCTGCGGTGGAGAGCGGGCTGAAGCCCCTCAAGATCAATACCGTGGTCATGCGCGGGTACAACGACGACGAGCTCACGGACATGATCGACTTCGCCAGAGCTAAGGATGCAGAAATCCGGTTTATCGAGTACATGGACGTGGGCGGCGCAACGCAGTGGTCGATGGACACTGTCGTTTCGAGTAAGGAGATACTGAACCGGCTGGAGGGGCACTATGGTTCGATCGAGCCGCTTGGCGAAAAGGGTTCAGCTCCGGCGGGCCGTTATCGGCTACCCGACGGGACGACCTTCGGCATCATCGCCTCAACCACGGAACCGTTCTGTAGTACCTGCGACCGGAGCCGACTCACTGCGGACGGGATGTGGTTCTTGTGTCTTTATGCGGCCCACGGGATCGACCTTCGCAAGCCTCTGCGGCAGGGGGCCTCCAAAGATGAGATCAGGTCGCTGATCGTCCGCGGGTGGACGGATCGTACCGACCGTGGAGCAGAGGATAGACAGGCGCTGGACTCCCGAGGCCCTCTCTATCAGATCAAGGATCTGCGCGAAGATCCGCACCGAGAGATGCACACGCTGGGCGGGTGATGGCAATGAACGTGCTCCTCATCTCCTGCTATGATCTCGGCCATCAGCCGTTCGGGGTCGCGTCCGCAGCCGCACACTTACTCGCTGAAGGCCGCCATCAAGTGGAATGTCTGGATCTCGCCGTCGAGGTTCTTGACGAGGCCAAAGTCTGCCGGGCCGACTTCGTGGGGATCTCGACTCCCATGCACACGGCGATCCGACTCGGCGTCAAAGCCGGTGAGCTGGTCCGAGGATTGAATCCGCAGTGCCACATCAGCTACTTCGGACTCTACGCTTCTCTAAACGAGGACTACCTCCTCGACGGCGTAGCCGACAGCGTGATCGGTGGCGAGTTCGAGACGCCGCTCTCTGAGCACGTCGACCGCTTGGCCGACGGTGGACCGTCCCGTCCGGGAGGCGTCTCTCTCGCGGAGCTGCGCGGTCCGCCCAACCTGTCTCGCCAGCAGTTTCTCGCCCCGGCGCGACATCTGTTGCCTCCCTTGGAAAAGTATGCCCGCTTGAGGACCTCCGAAGGTGAGCTCCGGCTGGTGGGATATGTCGAAGCCAGCCGCGGTTGTGCCCATCGGTGCCGACACTGTCCGATCCCCGCCGTCTACGAGGGGAGGCTTCGGATAGTACAGCAGGAGGTCGTGCTCGCAGATATCGACAATCTCGTACGCATGGGTGCGCAACACATCAACTTTGGTGACCCGGATTTCCTGAACGGTGTGAAGCACTCACTCGGGATCGTTCGGGAGATGCGTATCCGCCACCCTGAGCTGAGCTTCGACTTCACCGCCAAGGTCGAGCACTTGATCCAGCATCGTGACGCGGTCATGGAGTTGGCAGTGCTTGGGTGCCTTTTCGTTCTGTCCGCTGTGGAGGACGTGGACGACCGTGTTCTCGGCTATCTCGACAAGGGTCACACCCGGGATGACGTGGTCACTGCCCTGGAGATTACCCGAGCCGCCGGCGTAACCCTTCGCCCTTCGCTGCTGCCTTTCACCCCCTGGACGACACTGTCGGGATACTTGGAGCTGCTCGAGTTCGTGCAGAACCACGATTTGGTGTATCAGCTCGATCCGGTGCAGTTATCCATTAGACTCCTGCTACCTCCAGGCTCATGGCTCCTCGACATCCCTGAGATCCAGCCCCACCTGGGGAGCCTTGTTGAAGAGGACTTCGTGTACAGGTGGCAGCATGCGGATCCCCGTGTGGACATGCTGCAGGCGCAGGTCGCGCGAATCGCTGAAGAAGCAGCCAGCTCGAGTGAAGACGCGGCGACGACCTTCAACCGGATCAAAGACCTCGCGCTTACAACTATATTCGGCCAGCCGACAGCGGCCCAAACCCGTTACCGCCGTCGACGTGCCAGACCACCGGGGCTCACTGAAGCGTGGTTCTGCTGAGCGGAGCCGACCGAGAGTCAGTTCGGCTCTGTGGCGACCGTGACAAGATTGGAAGACTAGAGGATTCCATGGGTCATCACGCTTTTACGATCGACGAGGCAAACGAGATGATTCCTGGCGTTCGGGCTACCCTCAAAGAGATCCAAGGCCTTCGCGATGGCGCGCGCAGCACGGTAGACCAGTTGGCCGTGCTGGACGCCCTTTGGGGCGACCTCGTCTCTCAGGGGGACAACCCGGATCACGAGGAGTACGTTCAGCATCGTCAATCTCTATCGGCGTGCCGCCGGGCGATCGAAGAGCTCATACAAGGGCAGCTTGTTGACCGGGGCATCCGTTTTCCGGTCGGCGGTCTCGAGCACGGACTGGTCGACTTCCCGACCACGTTGGACGGCCGCTGGGTTTATCTCTGCTGGCAGTCAGACGAGCCCAGGGTGGAGTATTGGCACGAAGTAAATGGGGGCTATGCCGGCCGGCACCGGATTACGGCCGCGCAGAGGCAGCAGTTGGGTCGATCGGATGACTCGGCCCGCGATGAAGATTCGGCGCTGGATTTCTGAACCGAGCTACGGCCGACTGGGCTCGACCTTCACGTCGAGTCTCGCGTGAGCGAGCCTGAGCGCTGCCTCCACCTGCTCGGACGTCGCCGCTCGGGCGAAGAGAAATCCCAGGTAACGATTGCCCTCGGGGAGAGGCACTACCCTCTGGCCCACCGCGATCGTGATCTCGAGTCCTTCGATGCCCGGAATGTCGAGGGCTTCCTCGGACCCGCCCACCCCTCTAAGAACGCCGGCTTCCGGAATCGGTAGCATCATGACGCCCGCGGCTCCGGGCGCTCGAGAGTACTCATGGATCGGCATCCCCAATGCGTGATGCAGTATGAGTTCCTCGACAGTTGCCTCCGGCTCGAAGCGGAGGATCGTGGAGCAACGGCCGCCGATGGAGCGGGGGGCGATCTCTAGGAGTGAGGCTCGCCCACCGTCCACCCGGAGTTCGGCGTGGACCGGGCCGTCATCGAGGCCGAGGATGGCCACGCACCGCTGCACACAGGAGATGATCTCATGCTGGACGCTCTCCGGGAACAGCGAAGGGGTGACAAGGATGGTCTCCTCGAAGAACGGCCCTTCCATGGGATCCGGCTTGTCCAGGACAGCCAGGGTCTGCAGCTCGCCCCCCACCACGATTCCCTCCACGGCCACTTCCCGCCCCGGCATGTACGCTTCGATCAGGATCTCGGCCACCCCGTTGCCGCTGCGCGTGACGGCGTCGGGCTGCTTGAGGATCTCCCGAATCCGGCTCCAGGCGCGGCCGAATTCCTCGGGTGTGTCAGCGCGGATCACCCCGCGGCCGGCAGACAACGCGAGCGGCTTGAGCACGCAGGGATAGCGAGCCCTCGCCGCCGCTGCTTCCGAGTCGTCCTCGAAGGAGGCGACGTAGAACCAGGATGACGGGAATCCGGCCGCCTCGAGACGCTGCCTCATGACCGCTTTGTTACGAGCGGACCGGACCGCCTCGGGAGGATGGTGCGTCAGGCCCAGCGTCTTGGACGCCGCCGCTGCCACCGGTGCGAAGTCGTCTTCCGCTGCCACGATGGCGGCTAGCGGATAGTCCGAAGCGAACCTCACGATGGTGGCCGCCGATCGCTGAACGTCTCTGACGCCGAGGGTGAGCGCGCCGCCAGGTGTCAGGTCGGCGAGGGCCTGCCGGTGATTGGAGCCGACCGTGACGTCCACTTCCAGGCGGCGGGCCGCGGCGACGAAAGCCTCAGCGCGATACGAATTTCGCGAAAGGAGTAGCAGGACCCTCGACACGGTGGGGCCCTCCGTTTTGGGGCCGGTTACTTGGACGCGGTGACGTAGGGGTTCTCGCCGGCTCCGTGGTTGGTTACGTCCTCGATGCCCTCGATCTCCGGCACCTGTTCCCGGAGGATCCGCTCGATGCCCTGGCTCAGAGTCACCGAAGCCATGCCGCACCCCTGGCAGCCGCCACCCATCTGGAGGTAGACGACGTTGTCCCTGACTTCCACCAGCGTCACGTGTCCACCGTGCTGGGCCACTCCGGGGTTCACGAATTGGTCGATGGCCTGTCGAACTCGGTCGGCCATAGGGCCTTCCAACGGCTTCGAGCCGATGGGCGACAGGTTCGGGTTCTCCACCTTGAACCCGGTCTCGGTCAGGGTCTCGATCCAGTCGATACGGGCACCCTCGAGCAGCTTCGCACTCTCGGGCTCCATCACCACCTCGAATCCGTAGCCGTCGAACACCACGTCTTCGGCGCACTTTTCGTCGGGCTCGATCATCGTGATCTCGTAGCGCGGATCGAGCGGGCTGGGGCTGGCGACCTGGACGCGCACCGCTAGGTCGAGGTCCCCCTGCATCTGCATGAAACGGAGGACGGTGTCCTTCGCGAGGTCCGTGAACTCCACGGGTGGCTTCGAATTGTGGCTCATGAGTCTCTAGTCGGTCTCAATGGGTCATCGACAGGTGCCACTGAAGCTAGCGGGTTCCCAACCGTCGCGTCAGATCCTCCCATCTCGTGCTACTGATCCGCCCTCGCTTCGCCGCAGCTGAGGTCGTGCGAGACGCTTGCAGCCCCACACGCCCTAGACGCATCTTGACCCCCATGTCCGATGCCATCACCCGCCTGAGCACAGCCGAGTGACCGATGAGCACGATCGACAACGGAGCGGTAGAGCGCTGGCTCCGGGGCCCGGAGTCGAGTGTGTGGGCCGCGCCCGCCGAATTCCGTCCAAGAGCTCGATGAACTCCGTCGATCGGGGTCGGGCCATGGCCGCCTCGGTCGTTCGGGCCGCCCGAACGCACGGTCTGGCTCCTGAGGGCGTCGACCTCCTGAGCCTCGCCCACGCACTTGCGATGGAATCGCGCGTCGAGATGCTCGACGATGATCACCACCCGTCGTACCTCCACCCCGGTCGCTCGGTTCTCATGCTTTTGCAGGATGTGGGCCCGCTACCTGCGGAGATCCTCGCCACCGCGGCGGTGCACGACTCGGAGGACGATGACCTCCGGGTGAGCTGGGACGCTGTGCGAGACACATTAGGCGACGCGGTGGCAGACATGGTCGAGTCCCTGCCGCTGCCCGGAGAGGAGCGGCTCACCGAACGCCTGGTCGGGCTGGACGAGGGTGCGTGTCTGGCAGCCTTGGCCGAGCGGCTCGACCATCTCCGTCACGCGCATCTACGCGAGGATCGAACGTGGTGGCGGGCGATCCACGAGGAGGCGGGAGCGGCGTGGGTCCCCGTTGCCGAACGTACACACCCGAGGCTCGCCACCCGCTATCGGCACTGGCACCGGACCTTCGCGCGGAGACTCCAAGGGAGCGTGCCGGGCGGCGGCAGGTGACTCTTTCAGTTTGAACGACGCGGTTCCGCCGGGCTAGCGCACTTGGGTCCTCTGGCAATGGCGACTGACGCCTCCTATTTTGCGTGGTTCCGTGCATTTCTCGGGTTCAGGAGGTCGCCATGATTCGCGCTGTAGCTCACACGTTTCTCGCAACAGCAATTCTCCTCCCTCAGTCCGCCGGTGCGCAGACGGTGGCCAGCGATCCGGCCGTGATCGAAGCTCTCGACGTGGCGCGCATCTGGCTGGACGCACAACACGACTACGAGGAACTGCCGTCGATCGCAGTGGCGATCGTCCACGACCAAGAACTGGTGTGGAGCGGTGCAGTGGGGATGGCCGACCTCGATGCCCAACGTCCGGCGACCTCGACGACGCTCTACTCGGTCTGCTCGATCTCGAAGCTCTTCACGAGCGTCGCGCTCATGCAGCTCCGAGATCAGGGCAAGGTGGCCTTGGCGGACGCGGTGTCCAAGCACCTCCCGTGGTACGCGGTGACGCAGCAGTACGAGGACTCGTCGCCCGTAACTCTCGAGGGGCTCTTGACGCACTCGGCTGGGCTGCCGCGAGAATCCGATCATGCGTACTGGAGTGGTCCCGAGTATCCGTTCCCGACGAAGGAAAGGGTGATCGCGGGCCTGACGAACCAGGAGACGCTGTATTCGTCGCGTATGAAGTACCAGTACTCCAACCTGGGACTGTCTCTGGCAGGGTACGTGATCGAAGAGGTGTCGGGGCAGCCGTATCACGAGTACGTACGGCAGCACGTCCTGGGGCCATTGGGGATGAGCGATACCTACTCCGAAATGCCGCACCAGCACATCGGTGGCCAGCTGGCTGCCGGCTACAGCGGTATCACGCGAGAGGGTATTCGAGCCGAGGAGCCATTCTTCGAGGCGAGGGGTATCGCGCCGGCGGCGGGTTACGCATCGACGGTCGACGACCTCGCTAAGTTCGCGATGTGGCAGTTCCGGCTCCGCGGCGACCGCGAAGAGGTCCTGCATGGGTACACGCTTGCCGAAATGCAGCGCACCCACTTCGTCGATCCCGACAACGGCACACAGCGAGGCCTCGGCTTCAGCGTCTCGCGGCGCGATGACAAGACCTGGGTCGGCCACGGCGGCAGTTGCCCGGGCTTCCAAACGACATTCAGCATGCAGAACGACGAGAAAATCGCGACCATCGCGTTCCTGAACGCGAGGGAGAGCCCGAGGAAGTATGCGAACGGAGTCTACGATCTCGTCGTCGACGCGGTGCTCGCCGCAGCGAAAGGCGAGCCCGTCAGTCTGGCCACCGACAACGGTGACGGGGTCGAAGGGGACGGGAGTGTGACCATCCCAGACGCACCAGACTACGAAGAGTACGTCGGTCGGTACGTGAGGGGTCTGGGCGACAGCGAGACCGCAGTCGTGCGTTGGAGAGGTGGCATCGCGATGTTGAGGCTCCCGACCGACAATCCGCGCCGGTCACTCACCGAGCTAGAACACGTGTCGGGTGACACGTTCCGTCAGGTTGTGGACGATGAGGACTCTGGTGCGCCTGAAGTGAAGGTCATCTTCGATAGGGATGCTCAGGGCAGGATCATTCGAGTCAGAAACCCGACCAACTACTCGACGAGGGTTTATTAGCTGACATGGGCCATGAGGAGGCGGAGCGATCACGAAGCGGCCGCGACTCGGTGAGTCGCGGCCGCTCTGTGCTTCGGGCCGGTGGGGGTTCGTCTCAGACGCTAAGCCCGTGCTACCATCCTCCGTGCGTGCAGTAGGGCGCGACCTGATCGAGCCAACCTGCTCCGAACAATAGGCCGCTCGGGCCGCTGGCCTTCCAGGTCTGAGCGGGACGGCTCCCGTTCCAACCACCCGACGCCGAGTTGCCGAGAAAATCCATGGCGGGCATTCCGATGGGGGCTCCCGGTGGCGCACCTGGAGCCGACTGTAGACCGTAGACTTCGCCCGGTCGATCGAGGAACCGACCTATATCGAGGGCGAGCAGGCGGTCGCTCGCAAACGCGGGGCCGATGAGGTCGCTACCGCTCAGCACCCCCCGGCTCCTCTCGTCGATCCGATAGCGCGCCCGCTCCAGGTAGGCGGTCGCCAGGGCTCTTACCTGGGGCATCGGGGCCCCACCCGCCAAGGCCATCAGCCGATCGATCGCGACGCCCCGCACCGCCCTCCGTATCTCGGCCTCGTAGGGAGAGTCCCCGGCGTCGGCTGCACTGGCCCGGAACAACCCTACAATCACGTCCTCGAGACCGGGTAGAGCCGGGTCGAGAGCGTGTTGCTCCACCAGTCGCGCAGCCCGGTCGGGCTGCAGCATCTCCGAGATCGTGTGGTCGGAGGCCACGACCGCCGGGGAGATCGCGTCGAACATCAGGCCCGTGTAGCGGGGAAACAGCTCTCTGGTGCGGCCGTAACCCGACGGACGGGGCGGCAGTGACGCGAGCACGCTGCGCGGGATGGCCAGCGCCGACGGCTCCAAGGTGGCAAACAGCGAACGGATGGCCGCCCACTGGTCCGCTGATGACACCGGCTCCACCGGAGTCCGTCCGTCACCCCGCAAGGCGTAGATGTAGTGCATGCCGCCGAGCGAGGAGGCCGTCGACGTCACCTGGTAGCGATGGTACATGTAGAGGGGGACCAAGACCTCTTCCATCGTGGCCATGGGTCTGCCGTCTTTGATGACGCGCTCACCGAAGCGGTCGAGGGCGAAATGACGCACGTCCATCATTTCGTCGAGATCACCGCTCGGGTCGTTCCCGTTGGCCCATTGGTCCACCCGAGCATTCGCCGACGCGTCCTGATTGGACAGGTAGCGGATGTCACGTGCCCAGGCGTCATCCAGGATTTTCTTGAGAGCCGGGGGTGCTTCGCTTTCGTCTGCGTAGACCGAGTACCCGTAGGAGATCGCCACCTTGTCCCACTCGCCGATCTCGGCTTCGTACACGTCGGAGAAGTCGATTCCTCCGTTGTCCAGCGTTACGAGGGGATGCGGGTAGTCCATCACAGAGATCCGACCCGCCTCGCTGTTGTAATAGTTGTGTCCGAGGCCCAGGGTGTGTCCTACCTCATGGGCGCTGAGCTGCCGGATCCGGGCCAGCGCCCACTCGGCGAGCTCGGGTGGCGTCTCGTCGCCATTCTCGTACGGTGCCAGCAGCCCCTCGGCGATCATGTAGTCCTGACGGATGCGAAGGGATCCGAGGGTCACTCTTCCCTTGAGGATCTCACCTGTGCGGGGATCCGTGACGGACCCTCCCGAGCTCCAGCCGCGCGTCGACCGATGCACCCAGTTGATCACGTTGTAGCGTACGTCGTGTGAGCTGATGTCCGCGGGCCGGAGCTCCACCCGGAAGCCATTGCGAAAACCGGCCTCTTGGAACGCCTGGTCCCACCAACCGGCCCCGTCCAGGAGTGCCGACCGAATCGGCTCGGGGGTCCCGGGGTCCAAGTAGTAGACGATGGGCTCGACGGCCTCGCTGACAGCCTGCGACGGATTTCGTTTCTCGAGGCGGTGCCTGCGCACGAAGCGTTTCGTCATCGGCTCACCCAGCGGTGCCGAATAGTCCTGATAGGTCATGCCGCCCATCCCGGCCCGCGGATCGGACAAACGGGGCTGGTAAGTGCCGAGCTCGGGGAGTTTGATGAAGGAGTGATGGATACGGATGGTGGGCGACTGTGCATTTGCAGCCACGTCCCCGACACTCTGGAAACCATCGGCGTCACCGCCGCCCCCACCCCCGCGGCCGCCCGCGCCGCCACTCTGCAGCGCATACGTAAGCGAGACCTCGATCTCGGTATTGTCCGGGAAGCCCATGGTCATGGGCATGTAGATGGCGCTACGGCCGGCGTCGACACGGTAATTTCCAGGGCGCATCCTCTGTCCGTACCCCGTGTCCTGCATGAGGAAGTCCGTGGCATCCACCAGGACCCGCTCTCCGGTCACCGCCGCGACCGTGAACCCGTACAGCGTGGCGGGAGCAAACGCGTCCTCTACCGCCTGGATTTCGCGTGGGTTGGTCGACGAGGCCCGGAAACGGTAGTTGGGCTGAACCATGAAGACTTTGGGACCTACCCGGTTGAAGCGCACCGCGCGGGAGTTACCGCTCGCTCCCCGGTCGATGCCCAGGTCGTTGGATCCCAACCCGGCGCCGACCCCGGCCATGTGCATCAGGTCGGTGTTCCAGCGGGAGATCTCCATCCACATCCTGCCGGTGGACTCTTCCCAGTAGAGCGGCATGAAACCGTCTATCTTCTGCATTCCCGCGGTCTTGTCCGCGATGGACGGGGGCGGACTACTCGAAGAATCGCCTCCGCCTTGACCCTGGGCGTATGCCGATGTCGGAGCGCCGAGGAAGAAAACGAGCATGCAGATACTGAGAAAAGTGGTGTTTGCCCTGGACATGGAGACCTCCTGAAAACGCGTGGCTCTCGTACGTGTCGTGTCGTGTGCAGTCGGACGACGATGATATCCGGTCCCAACGGATGGTGCGAGTCCCTCGGTGCGCGTCGGCGCCTCCTTCAACTCCGCGCTGCGTGAAGCTGACGAACTCGGTCTGACCGAGCCCGACCCTCGAGAGAATCTAGGGGGCAGGGACGTCGCTCGGAAGCTGGTGATTCTGGGGCGCATGGCTGGCTTTTCGATCGAGATGGCGGACGTTGATGTAAAGCCGCTCCTCCCGGATGAGCCGTGGGTGAGCGGCTCGCTGGAGGACTTCTGGGACCGGCTTCCCGAGGTGGACGAAGGATTCGTCGAACGCCGACAAGCTCACCTACCTAGCCTCCGTGGAGGATGGCCAAGCCACAGTGCAGATGGTCGCCTTGCCTTCCACGCACCCATGCGGAGGGCTGTCTGCCAGTGAGAACCAGGTGGCTGTAACCTCTCGCAGGTGCTCGGAAACGCGCTTGGTGATTCAGGGGCCGGGCGCCGGGCCCGAAGTCACGGCGGCTGGAGTGTTCGCCGATGTCCTACGAGCTCTGGTCGAATCGTCGTGGACGGACCGGATCTGAGACGCGAGGCGGCCCTAAGGTTCTCGATACCGACTGAGAAGCGCCTGGAACGCGGGGTCATCCCGCACATCCGACCACGTGAGGCGGCTGGCAAGCGTGTGCACCGTCACGGAGGAAGGCACAGAAAGGAGGTATTCTAGGTCTTGGATCAACAAGGTCATCGCACCCAGTTCGGCGTAGGTCTGCGCCCGTCTCCGCCGGAGGAACACCGACTGGAAGGCACTCAGATCGACCTCCATCGCGTGCTGAAGCTGTTCAACGGCCTCGTCGACGCGGCCGGCGCGAGCGTTGTTGCGCGCTCGTTGCGCCAACCAGTCCGCTTCATTGAACGACGTGGCAAAGTCAGGAACGCGTTGCCACGAAACAACCAGCGAATCCCAGTAGATGCGGGACGTTTCCATGCGACCCGCGGCGCGGTGCTTCCAAGCCTTGGGCGCGTAGCAGGCACATCGGTTGCTGACATCCTCGGCGTCTAGTGCCAGTCCGTCGATCACCGCATCGAAGCGACCGCCGAGGAGAAGCTCCGGAAACGAATTCACCCACCCGGCTAGTACGGTTGGGGGAATGGCCCGTCGCTCGCGCTCATCGTCGAAGAGGCTCTGCACCCCGTCCACCCCGCCCCCGGTGGCCAGCTCCAACCACAGTCGCTCGCGAAGAATGTCGTTGTGATCTGATTCAGTGAGGGCCGCCATCTGGGCGATGTTCACGTAGTGGCGAGCCTCATCAAATCTGCGCATGAAGCGTGCGGCCTCTGCCGCGAGATAGCGGTCTTCGGCCGTAGACGAATCGGTATCCGCTACGGCCACCCGCCGAAAATACTCCGCCTTGATTTCGTCGTCCTGATGGGCCGACAACGGCAGCGTGGCGGCTATGACGCCAAGAAGTGCGGCGAAGACTGTGTAGCGCATGATGTCACATCCTGAACAGGTAGCCGAGTTTCACAAACAGCCCGTCGGAGGTGGGGGTCAGGCGCGAGAGCCTGAAGGTCCGCTCGCCCCGCATGATACGGCTGTATCCTATGAAGACAACAGTGCCCGGCGACGGTTGATATTGCGCGAGAAGCTGCCCTTCGAACTGGCCCTGACTCCGGGCGTCAACCGTACTCCCGCCAATCGTCAGGGGGAGCCCCGTGGTTGGATCCTGCAGCGCGGAGCGCTCCGTGAGTCGGAACTGCACCAGACCGCGCACGAATAGCGACTTCAAGAACTGGTACTGGATGCGCACGCGCGGCAGGTGGGAGGTCGAATACTGTGAATTGTCCCGCTCACGCTTCAACGATGAGAAAGTGTGCGACAGGGTCAGCTGTACCGAGCTGTTGGGACGGATCGTCAGACTCCCGTTGCCTTGAATCTCCAACCCCCGCGCCGCTTCGTTGAAGATCGGCACGTCACGGTAAAAGAGCCGGCCGTTCAGTTGCACCCGGTTGTTGATGCGCGCCCGCGGCATGATCCCAAGGGCCACCATGTGCTTGAGCGGCTCGGGGAGAACGAACGGCTGGGGGTCACCAGAGGCGTCCAGTGTGCCCCACGTAGCGTACTCGGATGGATTGAAACGGAAGTACCCGTCGCGAAGGACGAACGTGATCGAGCGCCCGCCGCGGAAGGACAGCGTCGGGAATGCTTGCAGCTCGGCTTCGAACGGGGAGCCACCGTCCCAAAATTCATCGTGGCGGAAGAAGGCATCGAAGTTGGTCCGCACCGAGATGCGCTCGAGTAGCGCTCCGGGACGGCCGAACTTGGTCAGCGATACCGAACCCTGCGTGTTGACGTCCCCAATCCGGTTGATGAAACCGGTGGACGTGTTGAATGCGGGGTCCACGTCTTCGAAGTGTGCGTTCCACGAAAACGACCGGCCACTCTTCGCCACCTGCATATAGGTCAGCGGGCGCATCTTGACTGGGGCGCCACTGCCGTCGTTTGTCCAGGTACCGGCGACTTGACCGGTAACGGTGTACTTCCCGTCAATCAGGAACCGCGCGTCCGCCGCGGCGACACGGTTGTACTGGCTGCCGTCGGTAAGCGTCCGGTCCGTGTATAGCAGGCCGACGTTCGATCCCTGACCGACGTCGCGCCTTACGCGCATCAAGTTGAACGCGGCCCGCGATGCCGTCGCGTCACCGAACACGGTACGTGGCGAATCATCGAGGGCCCCGATGTATCCCATGTTGAACGTCCCGAACTTGCCGGAAAGCTTCACGCCGCCGCTGGGGTCGATGATCTGCCGGGTGTGAACCAGGTTCCTGGGGGTCCGGAAAATTTCAGCGCCCTCCAGAAAAAACGGCCGTTTCTCGGGCAAGAATATCGCAAACCGCTCATTCACCGTGAGTTGATTGGCGTCCGCCTCGATCTGTGAGAAATCAGGGTTGACGGTGGCGTCCAGCACCAGGTTCTGTGAGAGTCCGATCCGTCCGTTGACCCCGAAGTCTGGATCGAAATCGTCCCGGACGAACTGACCGGTGGCGTTGGAACCGACCCGTTGGCCGGTGGCCTCCGGATTGATCTCGATCAGACGCCGAGATTCTAGATCGCGGAGCCCGACCAGGTGCCCACTCTGCGCGAGCGTCGATGTGATGTCCTTTGTGAGCGGTGCCCAGGCCTGCTTGAATCCGCGCCTCTTCACTTCCCGAGTGACCTGTACTCCCCACTGCTGCACCGGCACTTCCCGAAAGCGGAGCGACACATAGGGGATCCGGACTTCGGCCGACCATCCATCATCGTTGACCTGACCGTTCGATTCCCAGATGAAATCCGGACTGAGATCGAATGAGCGTCCACCACCCCCGCCACCGCGGAAACCACCGCCCCCCCCTTCGAGCCACAGACCGTCCGTCTGAATCCCCAGAGGGTTCACGTAGAACATGTAGGCTCGCCGCTGGTCGTCGAACGTGTCCAGCAGGATGCGGACCCAATCATCGTTGGACACCGCGCGATCTCGTTCGCCAAGCCTAGCCTGGATCAGCTCGGGTTCCCGGTCCAGCGCCCGAATCCCGAAGTAGATGGCGTCAGAGGAGAACAAGACATACACCTCGGTGGCTTCGGTGGCGGGAATGTTTTCGACGGGCTCGTATTGGGTGAAGTCGTTCAACAGAGCCGCCTGTTGCCACACGGCTTCGCTCAGCCGTCCGTCTATCCGGATTTCTGGTCGATCGATCCGCGGGATGGCAACATCCAGGCGGCCGGTCCGGCCGCTGAAAGTCATCGAGTCGGAGGACGATCGGATCGGGACCACGCCGCCATCGGGTACGAGCTGGTCCTGTATGAGCAGCGATGAGAGAACGAGAGAAGTCAGGGCGACGGTTATCATTCGCTGAAGCTGCCCACCTTCACATGAAAAGTCTAGAAACCGGCTCGAAGACGATCCGTTGGCCCGCCGGTCAGTGTCGTGTCTACATCCCGTTCGGCCTCACCCTCCCGATTGGCTTTACCGTGAGGAGCAGATTGTTCTCGGCAAGCGCTCGGTAGAGCGCCGGCATTGAGTCGCCAATCACCCGATTGACTTCCTCCACCACCAGTGCCAGATCCTGCTCAACCTCGCGCGAGATCCGTAACTGCACCTCGGTCGGGGCCGACGTGGACGCCATCAATTGTCGCTTCACACTACTAATCTGTCCTCGGATGGTCGAAGCGCCGCGCCTCCCGCGTCCCCCGTCCCCCAGTCGGCGACCGAAGTCAGTGACCAGATTCTCGACCTCGTCGAACATCGTCCTTACCGACACCGGCACGTCGTCAGCTTCGTCGAGCGTCTCACCGATCGCGGAGAGCCGCTCACTGAGGGCCCCAACCGCCTCGCCGGTCTCGTTCGCCGTCGACTGAAGCTCGTGTAACGTGAGTGACTCATCGTGGAGAAGGTTCCGGTCGGCATTCGTGATCTCGATGACCCGGTCGCCGATGACCCGGACGGACCGGGTGCCGATCGCCTCACCATCTGCCACGACCGAGACGCTATAATCTCCAGGCATGACGAACGGGGCGTTCGCGTTTCCCCCGCCTCCCGGTCCACCGCCCGTCGTGGGCAACGGCGTGTAGCGGAGATCCCAGTATACGCGGTTGATGCCCACGGCACGGCGCTCCTCCAGGATCCCACCTGAGATCGTGCGCACCGCGTTACCCTGCCCGTCCTGGATCGTTATTGAGAGTTCGTCCGCCGCCGACGCCAGATAGTAGGCAATCGCCGCTCCTGCCGGCGGGTTGTCACCCCAGAACCGCCGGTCGCCCGGGCCGGCGAAGTTCGGTCGGAACGCCCCGGGGTTGGACTGCTCGGCCGTCGGGATCTCGAACATGAAGGCCTCCCGCTCGAGCGCCTCGGCGGCCTGCTGGAACGGTGTCAGGTCGTCGAGGATCCACACGCTGCGACCGTGCGTGCCGAGGATCATGTCGTTGTCCCTCGGGTGAAGCGTAATCTCCGCGATCGGCACGGTAGGCAGATTCGCTGTGACCCGGGTCCACTGCCCACCCCGATCCAAGGTCACGAATAGGCCGAGCTCGGTTCCTACGTAGAGCACGTTCTGATTGACCAGGTCTTCGGTGATGTCCCTGACCACCTGTCCGTCGGGCATGCCGTCGGCAATGGAGCGCCAGCTCTCGCCATAGTCGGAGCTCACGTATATGTACGGTCGGTAGTCGTCCGCACGGTGGTTGTCGAACGTCGCGTATACCGTCGCCTCGTCGAACGCAGACGGCGTCACCCTGGATACGAACGCACGGTCCGGCAGTCTCGGGAAGCGCTCGGTGATATCGGTCCAGCCGAAGCCGCCGTCTCGGGTCACCTGAACGGTGCCGTCGTCCGCCCCCGCATAGTAGAGGCCCTCCCTCACCGGCGACTCCGCAAATGTCACGATCGTGCCGTAGCTCGAGACCCCATCGTTCGCGGCGATTGTGAAGTCGCTGGATGCAACGCCCATGAGCGTCATCTCATCGCGATCGATCCGTGCCGTCAGGTCCGGACTGACTGCCGTCCAGGAGTTCCCGCGGTCCGTGGACTTGAACACTCTGTTGGCCGCAACGAACAGCGTGCTGGAGGCGTGCGGGGAGATCTGCATCGGGGCGTCCCAATACCACTGGAGGTCGGGTTCACCCCTCTGCGGTTGCGGCTTGATGACCTTGCGCTCCTTCGAGTCCCGGTCCACGCGAAACATGTTCCCGCCCTGGGACTCGGCGTAGATAGTCCGCGAATCGGTGGGATCCACGATCGTCACGAACCCGTCGCCGCTGCCGATGTTGAACCAATCGAAGTTGCCGATACCGTATTGGCTCCTCACGGCGCTCGGCCCACCCCACGACGCGTTGTCTTGCAAACCTCCATAGACGTTGTACGGCGTATCCATGTCGTAGCTGACATGGTAGAACTGGCCGAGATCCATGTTGTCCACGAAGTCCCACGTCGCGCCGCGATCGTAGGAAACATTCACTCCACCGTCACAGCCCGTGATCACGTGGTTCGAGTCAGCCGGATCGATCCACAGCGCGTGGTGATCGGAGTGCGGTACGGTCGTGCCGACGAAGGTCTTGCCACCGTCGTCCGACATGTGGAGTTCTACGCCGAGCACGTATATGCGGTGATCGTCGTTTGGATCGATCCGGATCTGGCTGAAGTACATGGGTCGCGGGTTGGTGTCGCCCATCTTCGTCCAGTTCGAGCCCCCATCGTCGGATCGGTAGACGCCGCTCTCCGTCTCGTGCTGAATGCGAGCGTAGACGACCCTCGGATCCTTCCGGTATACGTCCAGGCCGATGCGCCCTAGGTCACCCTCCGGGATCCCGTTCGTGAGCTTGGTCCAAGTGACTCCCGCGTCGCTCGACTTGTAGATTGCGCTGCCTGGGCCTCCACCGTTGAATCCCCAGCTGGAACGCTGCCTCTGGTAGGTTGCCGCGTAGAGCACCTTGTTGTTGGACGGATCCATGACCAACTCGGTGGCTCCGGTGAATTCATCGACATAGAGGACCTTGGTCCAGCTGACGCCACCATCCGTGGTCTTGAACACTCCGCGGGTCTCGTTCGAGCCCCAGAGGTGTCCAAGTGCCGCCACATACACGACATCGTGGTCGCGAGGATCGACGATGATGCGAGCGATGTGCCGGGTGTCCTCGAGCCCCATGTTGCGCCAGGTGTGGCCGCCATCGGTCGACTTGTAGACGCCTTCACCCCAGGAGGAGCTTTGTCGATTGTTGTTCTCGCCAGTGCCGACCCACACCAGGCTGGCATCGTCCTGGGCAATGGCCACGTCACCGATCGATACCACATCTTGGTCGTCGAAGAGCACCTCCCACGTCGTGCCATTGTTGATCGTCTTCCAGAGTCCACCCGTCGCCGTGGCGACGTAGTAGATCGAGGGGTTCGATTCGAGCACGGCCAAATCGTCGACACGCCCCGACATCGTAGCCGGACCGATGTTGCGGAACGTCAGGTTGCCGAACGTGGCTTCCGTTGGAGTAGCCTGGCCCTCGGTGTCAAAAGGGGTGCCAATCAGCTGCAGCGCAGCCGCAAGGAGAGGAAGGAACACCGATCCCCGGACGGATGACAGGCGCATGGTAGCTCTCCTTGGCTGGGGGCACGCTCAGTCGGATTAATCTCACCTGCCAATTAGCCCGATTGAGCGAGAAGTGCAAGGAACTCCCAGCACGGACGACCCAGGGGGCGTTCAGCGGTTCTCGAAGAAGATCAACCCTCCGCTGAGTCCTCCCGAGAATAAGTCCAGGTCGCCGTCCCCGTCGATGTCCACGAGTATCGGGGTGGAGTAGTTGGGCAACGGAAGCGTGAAGGAGGGATCATGCACGAAAACGGGATCCGTGGCCGAGCCGTCTCTCCGGTAGAGCAGGACTCCGCCCTGCTCCCGGCCGAGCAGAAGATCCTCGTCGCCATCACCGTCGACATCAGCAAACGTCGGATAGCTCCTGCGACCCGCGTCGATTTCGTCGAAGCGATCCGTCACCAACTCGAACGAGGGAGCCTGAGGCGTTCCCACGTTCCGGTAGAAGTTGAGCTCGCCCGACGACTCCCCGATGAACAGGTCGAGGTCCCCGTCCCCGTCGATGTCGGTGAGGGCGGGCGTGCTGTTGCTCCCCCGCGTGAGCTTCACGAGCGTGGTGTCCTGGAGGACGAAGTCCGGGTCCTCTCGGGTGCCGAGATTGGCGTAGTAGGCCACGCCCTTGTTCCAAGTACCGACCAGCATATCCAGATCGCCGTCCGCGTCCAGGTCCCCAAGGGCCGGAGCGTAGTGATACATCGTGAACAGTGGCATGTGGCCTCGCTCCTGGAAGGACGGAGCCTCCGGCGAGCCCGTGTTCTCGAAGTGATAGAGACGTGACGTCTTGGTGTCTTCCGGGTCCAGCTTGTTGGCGAGTAAGAGATCCAGGTCCCCGTCTCCATCCAAGTCGGCGAACTCCGGTATGCTCTCACTACCGACATCCACGGTATAGATGAACCGTTCGGTCTGGCGTACGAAGGTGTCGCCCACTTGCTCATAGAAGTGGAAATTGCGCGTCGTCGTCAGGCTTGGATTGAAGGCGCCTCCCAAGACGCCCACGAAGAGGTCCAGGTCGTCGTCTCCATCGATGTCCTCGAGCACGGGCACGTTGTATCCACTCGTCGCGATCGAGCCCTCCACCTCGAAGGCTACCGGGTCACCCAACAGAACCGTCTCACCACACGAGCCGGTGTTCTCGAGGAACAGGACGCCGGGCTCGAAGAAGTCCCCCCAAAAGAAATCCAGATCGCCGTCACGGTCGAGGTCGGCAAACGCCATCGAGTTGGCACCGTGAAGGCTTCCCAGCTGTGCCACGATCTCGATGCCCTGAAAGCGGTCCTCGACAAAACGGAACACAGGGGCTTCGTCGCTCGAGATGGGGGATGTTTCGTACCGGCTGATCGTACCGTCTACGCGTCCGAGGAACAGGTCCCAGCTTCCGTCGCAGTCGATGTCGTTTACGTTGGGAATGTTCTGGCGGTCCGCGAACAGAGGACGGCCCTCGGCGTCGCGGACGGAGTCACCCACCGGAACGAACTCGGCCGTTCGTGGCGTCCCCACGTTCCGGAAATACTGGGTGTAGCTGAATTGGCGTTCGGCCAGAAGGTCCAGGTCCCCGTCGCGGTCGAAGTCGACGAAGCGACTCCACTCCCCGAGCGGGAGGTCTTGGTAGTGGTCCGTGCGCCACGAAAACTGGGGCCGCTCCCGCGTGCCTACGTTCTCGAAGAGCATCAGTTCGTTCGTGCGCTCCTGAACGAAGAGATCCACGTCTCCATCGTCATCGATGTCCACGAATTGGGGACGAGGGACGTTGAAGCCACCCAGAAGAGGTGGATCGTATAGAGTCCCGCTCTCATCCCGGACCTGGAACGCATCGACCGAGCGGACGAGACTCGTCGCGGTCTGGCCCGTCGGGCTCGGAGCCCCCGCGGGGGATGAAGTCGCTCCACCGGACCCCCCGCAGACCGCGACCAGAGCGATCGACGAGACCGACAGCGCTCGGGGAACGGATCGTATTCGCATCACGTGCCTCTCGCGATATGTCACGTAATGGGCTGCCTTTTCTTCAGAACGAAGAGCCCTTCTCTCCCGCTCGTGACGATCACGATTCCACTCTCGAAGAAGGGGTAGTTGCTCCACGATCCTCCCATCCCGGCCGAGTTCTCTCCGTACGGTACAGTGTCGAAATACCCGACCTCCACCGGATTCTCCGGATCACTGATGTCGAGCACGCGCAGGCCACTCTGATAGTTGGACTGGTACATGATGTCGCCACGAACATAGAGATTGTGGTCGGTGGCTTCCTGCGTACCGAAGTGCTCCTTGATCAGTTGAGGATCGTCGAGATCGGAGACGTCCCAAATCAGTGTACGGGTTCGCGGTTGGCCGGCGATCTCGTCCAGTTCGTCGTTCATGTAGTAGTAGTGGTGGTCTTCGGTAAGCCAACCCTGATGGGCATATCCGACGCTGGGGTAGCTGGCACGGGAAAGCGCGACCGGGTTCGTGGGATCGGTGACGATGGCGATGCTCAAGGCCGTCTCGTTGGCACTCATGCAGATCTGCTCGCCCGCGTGCTCTTCATCGGGCCCGTGATACGTGACGCACTGAGCGTCGTGTGTGTAGCCCGTGCCGGCCCGGCCGGTGGCCGGATCTGCGAAGCAACCCGCAAAGGTCGGGTTGGTGGGCTCCTGAATGTTGATGATGTGAAGACCGCCCCCGCAGGTCTCGCCCCCCGAGCGGTTTCCGACGCTGTAAGCGAAGCCGGAGTCTTCATTGATCACGATGTTGTGCGCGCTGGCGATCCCGTCATAGTGTGCCGTATCCTCGAAGGTGACCGGCTCGGTGACATCGCGTAGCTGCGTCAGATCGAACACCTGCATGCCGTGTTGCCCGGCACCATCCGCTACGATGAACGCGTGGTTCTCGTAGACCTTGATGTCCGTCCACGTGCTCGGATTCGAGCCCTCTGGTCTGAGAAGTTGCCCGAGATAGCGAGGGTTGTTCGCGTCCGTGACGTCCACGAACGCCGAACCGTCACGCCGGCCGACGAGCGCGTACTCGCGTCCCGTTTCTGAGTCCGTCCATCCCCAGACGTCGTTCACCGTTACGCCCCGCGGAGCCATCTCCCCGACGGGCATGAACGAGACCAGATCGTATTCGCCGCAGTCGAAGGCGGAAGCGACTCCACCGCTGCAGTCGACCTGCCCCCCTCTGACCGCTTCGAAGCCCTCCACCTCGGCCATCACCACATCGGCGATCTCCCATCGGTCTCCGTTCCTCTCGAAGATGGCGGCAGTGCCGCTCCCGAAGTCGGCGCCGGCGACCCCCACCACGGCCACATCGTCCTCGATGGCGATCCCGGATCCAAAGCCATCACTGGCCGCCAGGCCACTCATCCCCAGCTTGGTGGCCCCCGACCATCCTTCCTCGACACTTCCCTCGAAGAGGTAGGACGTTCCGCGACGTCGGGACGCCCCGGGCGCCCCGACCCAAACCCCAGCGTTGGTCAACGCCAGCGAGGAGCCGAAGCCGTGCTGTTGGAATCCGTCGAAGGGCAAGAGGCGGCCCGTCGGAGCCCACTGGCCTTCCGCCGAGTCGAAGCGGAAAGCGAAGACCGTGCCCTCTCCGCCGCTCCGGCCCGGAGCCGATATCAATGCCTGGTCACCGTCGAGGGTCACCGACGTTCCGAACCTGTCGTTCGCACGGAGACCGCGCACTTCGAGCGACCCGGTCCGCTCCCATTGGCCACCGTTCAGGCGGAACACGTACACCGCGCCGGAGCGATCCTCGTAGGGCGCCCCCACCAGAATCTGGTCGCCCTGAATCGCAACGCTGGTGCCGAACCCGTCGGGAGTGCCGGCGGAGTTCAGCCTCGCACGCTCGGTCCAGACGCCGCCGTCCCTGTGGAATACGTAGGCTGTTCCCGGGCCGGTTGGCCGCGGATTGCGCCTTCCTCCCGTGGGTCCCGGCGCACCGACGACCGCGACGTCCCCGCGGATGGCCACAGTCGCACCGAAGCGTGAGTCTGGGCTTAGGTTCGCGGCTTCGAGACGCCCTCTCGCCTCCCAGTTCCCGGAGGGCGACTGCTTGAACACATAAACGGATCCTGCGCCACCGTCCCGACCGCCGCTCGCGCCGACCAGCATCGTTCCGGCGTCTGCGTCGAGGGCGGAGCCGAAGCCGTCGGACGGCGTAGCGTCAGGTGCTCGAAGGTGGGCTGCCTCCATCCACCCTTCGGATCCCTTACGGTATACGTACACGGCTCCGGGGGTGATCACATGGGTCGATTCGCCGATCAGCACGTCTCCGTCGCTGACCGCGACCACTCGACCGTATCCTTGGCCTTCGAGTTGCGCCGCCGCCGCCGCAATAGTGGCGAGGATCACCAAGGATCTGTGGACAATACGTGTCATAAGACTCATCCTGAAGCAGAATTAGGGGACGACGAATATCATAGACAGGCCCTTGGGGGAGGCAAGGGGTGGAACTTTGGGCACGGGTGCACTCGTATGATGTAGAAAGCGGACTCCTCTGGAGTCGATCACGCGAGACGGGAGTGAGTGGTGACGAAGTGGGGACGTCGGTCGAGGCTAACTTTCCTCGCAGCTCTCTTTGCCGAGCTGCTGTTACCCAGTCCGGCTGCTTTGGGAAGAAGGTGGGGGGTTCCTCCTTGGGAGGGCCAGGACGCCTCTTTGTCTCTCGCATTGGCGGCACAGGATCAACACACGGGCGATCTTCTGCAGCTTGACGGCGTGGTGGGCACGGCCGTGGGCTTGGGCCTGAATGGACTGCCCGTCGTCATGGTCTACATGGCCCGTCCCAACGTGCTGGGCGTGCCGGCGAGCTTGGAAGGAGTTCCCGTGCTCTCGGAGGTGACCGGCGAGTTCTGGGCGCTCGGTGAGGGACCTCGGTCGGAAGAGGGTGACAGTTACCTGAACCCCACGGAGCGTTTTCCGCGGCCGGTCCCCATCGGTGTTTCGGCGGGCCAGCCGGACGTCACGGCAGGAACGATCGGCGCTCGGGTCTCCGACAGCTCGGAGATCTACGCATTGAGCAACAACCACGTTTTCGCGAATCGGAACGACGCCTCCAAGGGCGACAACATTCTCCAACCGGGTCGCGTGGATGGGGGTACCGATCCGTCGAACGCCATCGGCACGCTGTACGATTTCGAGCCGTTACGCTTCTGTGGCGTCCTGAGTTGCCCTGACAACCGAATCGACGCGGCGCTCGCCCTGACTTCCGTGGACAACCTCGGCACCGGCACCCCCGAAAATGGCTACGGGGAGCCCCGCTTCGGCACGACCACGGCCACACTCGGGCAAGCCGTTCAGAAATACGGCCGCACCACCGGCCTGACCACCGGTACCGTGAGCGGTATCAACGCGACCATCAACGTGAACTACAACACCGGGACGGTCCGCTTCGTGGATCAGATTCTCATAAGCGACGGCCGTTTCAGCCAGGGTGGGGATTCGGGATCTCTCGTCGTGACGAAGGGCAGTGGGGGCGAAGACCGGAAGCCGGTCGGGCTGCTTTTCGCCGGCAGCAACACGAATACGATCGCCAACCCGATCGACCTCGTTCTCGAGCGGTTCGGTGTCGCGATCGATGGCAGCTGATGGGGGAGACGACGCCATAAAGTCGGCACTCGAGAAGCTCACGAAGAAGGTGATCGACCTGCCCGGGGTTGCGGGAACGGCGATCGGATTGAAGGGGGGCAAGCCGTGCCTCAAGGTTTACGTGGAAGGGAAGGGTGGCTCTGGCCGCATCCCCTCCTTTGTCGGCGGTCACCCGGTCGAGGTTGAGCGAACCGGCAGGATCGACCGGTACTGAGGTGGGCAGGTTCTCGGACGCTGACTCGGATGTTACGTTGGCTCGGTTGCGGCAACCATCCACAGGGTTGCGGCGTCTCATTTCGTAGGTGGCGCGCTCGCGACGTGCAGGTGACCACTGTCGAGTTGGTTACACTCTAGGAAATGGAGTTTCGGATGGCTGGAAGGACGTCGGACTTTATGCCCCTCGCGGCGATCCTGGTCGGGGCGGGCGCAGCGTTTGGAGTCGCCAACCTCTTCGCACACGGGACATTCTCGACCGAGATGGCCGAGGACGTAGTCGTGGATCACGAGGTGATGCGTCATGCGATCATTGTCGATGGGACCGAACGTGCGCGGCGTGTGATCACCGTGACCCGCCCCCACGTCGTCACGAAGGTGCGTGTAGGCCGTCTGCATCTTGAAGATGTGGAGCGCGTCAGGGAAGACATGGAGCGGGTCAGGGAGGATGCCCGCGCAATGGTTCAAGAGGCACTGGAAGGACTAGAGGGCTTGGATGGTTTGGAAGAATTGGAAGGATTAGCCGCGCTTGAGGAGCTGAAGTCGCTCGAGCAGCTCAAGGCCCTGAACGTCCTCGAGGCCCTGGACGGATTTGAGGGTGAGCTCCACCTCCTCGGTCTGGAGGACGCTCAAGCTTTCGAAGTAGAGGTCCGGTCCGGCGAGGGTGACGAGCAGCACAGAAGGAAGCGGCGTCGGCAGCGCAGACCCGGAGGTTGATTCGCCAGCGACTTCTTCTGGTTGCTGAGAGAGCCCCGCCCCATTACTGGGGGTGGGGCTCTCTTTCTTAATTCAACACCTATATTGCTCCCGTGATGATTTCGGACGAGTCTCTAGCCGTCGCCCCCCGGTCGGGATCCGCAAGGAGGCTGAAGTCGCAAATGCTCGCACAGCGGACTGCACCCCGAGCCTCAATGGCCGCGATTCTCATCCGAATGGTTTTCGCCTCCGGGTGTGGCGGCTCGGGGGATGACGTCCCTGACGATCCGAGGCTCGAAAATCCGCTCCTCTATGCGACCCGGTTCAACGAGAGGGCCCCCGAGAGCTACCGGGCTCGATTGGAAACGACCACGGGGGTATTCGTGATCGAGGTCCACCGGCAGTGGGCTCCAATCGGAGCCGACCGATTCTACAACCTGGTGAAGAAAGGATGGTACGACGGGGTTCGCTTCCATCGTGTGCTGAAGGACTTCACGGCCAGCTGGGGCATTCACGACGACCCATACGTGAATTTCGTGTGGCAGAAGGAACTCCTTGCTGACGATCCGACGGGTCGATCAAACGTGAGAGGACGTGTTTCATTCGCGCGTAGCGGACCCAACAGTCGCACCACGCAGGTCTTCGTGAACTACAGGGACAACTCGAGCCTAGATGACCAGTTCACTCCGTTTGGTGAAGTCGTCGAGGGGATGGACGTCGTAGATCGCTTATACGCCGAGTACGGCGATGGACCGCCCCGCGGCGAGGGGGTCTACCAGGCCATGGCGCTCGCGCGTGGCGCGGACTACTTCGAAGAAGAATTCCCGGAGCTGGATAGGATCGAGCGGGCGTCTCTCGTCCCGACGGGCTCGTGAGATGCCCGGGCTCGTGCCGCCGGAGAATCTCCTGACGCTCGTCGGTGAGAATGTGTATCGTGTGGTGGATTGACCGGCCGATTCGTCGGCAGTTCAAGCTGATTCTCGTGGCGTTGTCCGAGGGAAAGAAAGAAGGGGAGGATTGGCGGCTGGTCAACAATGAGGCCGGGGAGCCTCAGGGCATCCGTATCATGTATGGCGCGTCCGCGCCCTCCGATGATCCCAGGAGTACGTGAGGGTTTCCCCCCGCGGCCCCGACCTCGCTATGATCACGGCAGTCGGTCGCATACCCAAGGAGGCAAAGTGGATCTCACGCGTCGCAAGTTCATCGGTAGCGTATCCGCGGCTGCGGCGGTCGGTGGGCTGAAGCCCGGCGCCGTCGCCGCTCTACAGCAGGACCCCCTCGACGTTCGCAAGGATTTCCCCGTGGTGGAGCAGGGGATCTACCTGAACTCGGCCTACATCACGCCGTCTCCACTGCAGGCGGTGCGAACGGCACAGGACTTTGCGGAGCGGAAGGCTCGCGATCCAGTGAGCCTCGGGAGCATGCTCGGAGAGACGAATACCATGCGTGGGAAGTTCGCGCGCCTGGTCGGGGCGACCGAGGAAGAGATCGGCGTTCTCTTCGCTACGAGCGACGGGGAGAACATCGTCACTCGCGCCCTCGACTTCCGTCCCGGCGACAACGTTGTCGTCGATGATCTCCACTACGACACGACCTACATTTTGTATCAGCACCTCCGGGAGACGCGCGGTATCGAAGTGCGGACGGTGCGGAATCAGGGCGGTGCCGCTTCTGCGGAAGCGTTCGCTGAACAGGTGGACGACCGAACCAAGCTTGTCTCGGTGTCGTGGATCTCGCACGTGAACGGGTATCGGCACGACCTCGCCGCCCTCGCCCGTTTGGCCCACGATCACGGCGCGTACCTCTATGCCGACGCCATCCAAGGGGTCGGCATGCTCGATTTGGACGTTCGGGACACGGGCATCGACTTCTTCACGGCCGGCACCTACAAATGGCTCCTCGGCGGGTTCGGCGTAGCACCCTTCTATGTGAAGGCGGAGCTTCTGGATACAGTGAGCGTGGACCGCTTCGGATCGCTCCAGTCGGCCGAGGACTTGGGCGGACACCGCTTTCGGCTCCACGAAGACGCGAAGAAATACGGGTACGCCACCATGTCGTTCGGGGCCGTCTTCCAGTTAAGCGCCGCCCTCGATTACTTGCTCCGGGTCGGAGTACAGAATGTCGAACGGCATACGGTGGCGCTGGCGAACCGTCTCAACGAAGGACTCCGAGCCCAGGGGCACGATGTCCTGACACCCCGGGGTAATCGATCAGCCATCGTCACGTTCGAGCACGGACATGACCTCGACATGGTTCACCAATCCTTGGATGAGGCTTCCATCACCTTGACTGTGAGAGATGGGGGCGCCCAGCTTCGTGCCGGCATTGCTCTCTTCAACACCGACGAGGAGATCGATCGCTTGCTTGAAGTGACCGCGAGCTGGACTTAGGGGCATGGCATGATCGCGCGAATCTAGCGTTAGAACTGAAGCTCAAGCCCTATACTGACCAGAATGGCGTTCGCACTGGTATCAGGTTTGGTGCCACACGTGCAGGCGGACAAAAACTCTTGTACGAGGGTCCTCGTGAGGGTCAGTGTCTCATGGGGCCACGGGCGCTGCCCTCCCAATCGGGGTCGGCAACCCCGTACCAGGTCCTGGTCTCCGGATCGTACTGGATGGCATGCACCCGAGAAAATGCTCCGGCTCCAGAGTTTTCCGTGACGTTGATGCCTAGTGCCCTCATGTTTCCCAGCTCTTCGGGCTGCCACCCAATGACGGGGGATGTTTCGGCGTCCAGGCTGCCGTCGCGGTTCATGTGGACGCGCGGAGCCTCCAGCGCCTCGGCCAGTGTCAGGCCGTCGTCGATAATGCGGGAGATTACCTGGGCCACGCCCGACACGATGCGGTTACCGCCAGCTGCTCCGAGGGCCAGGATGGTCACGCCGTCCTTCATCACGATCACGGGCGAGATAAAGCTACGGGCCCGTTCACCTGGCTCCATGCGCCCTAAGTATCCACCCAAAGTCGAGGCGTAAAGGAAGCCCAGTCCGGGTGTCACCACGGACGAGCCCATGTTGGGCCCCAGGGTTTGTGTGAGGGCCACAAACATGCCGTTTTCGTCGGCTACCGTAAGGTGTGTCGTGTGTCCCTGTTCGTCGCTCCGGGAGTCGAGTTCCGGCAGGTATGAACCGTCTTCTAATCCGGTACTGGCCGGTGTCCGGACCTGCATCGCCATCTTGGCGGCCCATTCCTTAGAGATTGCCCGGGCTGATGCGGTGTCGGTCCCCGACCCCCTCCAGTCGTCGCTGGCGATGCCCAGTGCCTGGCCCGTTATAGCTGCCCACTCCTCGTTGTCCATGGAGTTCGGGTCGAAATTCTCCATGATGTGAAGTGCTTGGATGACCACGGCACCTGCGGCGGGTACGTCTAGCCCGACGACGTCGTAGCCCCGGTAACTCCCCCGTAGAATCTTCGAGTCGAGAGCTTCGTAGTCGTGGAACGCCCGAAGCTTTACTGTACTGCCGTGCTCGGCCAAATCCGCGGTCATCCGTTCAGCGATCTCACCCTTGTAGAAGGCATCGTGCCCACCGTCGCGTACAGCACGCAGGGTGGCTGCGTAGTCTTTGTTGACAAGTAAGTCGCCGCCCAATCGTGGTGTTCCGTCTTCCTTGAGATATATAGCAGCGGTTCCGGGGAATTCGGCTGACCGTCTAGCGTTACTAATCTGCCGCGACGCTTCGTTAGGTAGGAGTCGGAAGCCGTTCTCCGCATAGTCGATGGCTGGAGCCATCACTGTCTCTAAAGGAAGCGAGCCGTGCTCAGTGTGGAGTCGCATGAGGCCGGCCACCGCTCCGGGTAGACCGATGACAGGGTACCCATATGCTGCCTGCGGGGCTGTGTCGTAGTCGTAGTCCCAGGGCGCCTGCGTCGTCCCGTCGATCCCCAGAACGCTTCCGTCCGGTAGGACGACGAGAATCTGATTGCGCCCTCCAATGCTGTTCATGGTGGATTCTACGATGGCAGTGGCGAACGCTGCAGCCACGGCGGCGTCGGCGGCGTTGCCACCCATCTCCAGCATGCGTACGCCTGCTTCTGTAGCCAACGGCTGTGCGGCGGCCACCATTCCATTCTGTGACGAAGCGGACTGGCGGGCGTTTTGGGCGAGGAGCGTGCCGGGCAGGAACAGAGCCGCCAGCACTAGGGCGGTGAATGCATTGCTTAGACGCATGGGATCCTCGTGGGTTCTGTCGTTGTTCAGGGAATGGGACAATAACCAGAGGGTGGGGGAGCGGCTACGATTCTCATCCGTCCAGCCCGTACGCCACTCCCAACCACTCGCGCACGTCCCCGTCGATGTCGTCTACCGACGACAGGGCGAAGCGGTGCGTGATGCGATCCTTTTTGGCGAGACCTCCCGTGTCGATGAGGTTTTCGGGGAGCGGGCCGTCGACTCCCCTGAGGGCCAGCCCGAGGTCGACTCGGGTCTTCGTAGTCGGTTTGATCTCTCCGAACACGTGGGTGCGATAAAGAGGGACGATGGTCGTACAGGGGCAGATCCTGATGTCCGCTCCCAGAGAGCGAGCCATTTTGACCAACGCGTCGAAGAGCGGTCGCAAGGACCCCTTGCCTTCGTACATGGTCTCGACGTAGCCGGCGGCGGCCGCCAGATAGGCGTCGGAGGCCCATCCCTCCGAGCCTTGACCGACAAGAGGCCTGGGCGATCATCCGAGCTGTCGTGCCTCCGATCCCACGCGTCGCCTTCAGCCAATCGCGCCGCGCCTCGGCGTCGCCGGCCGTGTCCCGGTTCAGGAGCGCTGTCCATTCGGCGAGAGAGTGGCCGGTCTTGGCCGGAAGATTAGCGATGATCGCCTGGGCGTACGGAATGGACGGATGCACACTGTACGCAGTGTTTGCGGTAGGTCGAGGCACGGTGTCCTCCATTACCAGCTTACGTACTTGTACATGAGCCGAATCAGCATGTAGGCCTCGGTCATGTCGGTGGCGTCGTACTCGACACTCGTTCCATCCACTCTCCGCATCCCGGGGACGGCTTGCAGGATGTCGACGCGGGTCGTGGTGGCGAATCGCACCCCGATATTGACGGGTTCACGGACGGAAATCGGGCGGGCGTGATCCAAATCCTCGACTGCTGCCCGCGTCGCCTCCCGGAGGCGTTGCCGGACCACCTCAGGATGAACGAGGCGGGCGACTGAGGACCCGATGGCCTCCTTGGTCGTCACGGTGCGTGCGTTTACGAGCTTCTTGAACTGGACGGTGAAGACCAAGTCTCCACTGGCCAGGATCACCGGGACCCCGTGCGACGCCGCGTAATGCGCGTTGAGACCCCCCTCACCGACCTCCACTCCGTTCAGCCAAAGGCCTTTGACCGACCCCGACCCGGTGTGGGCCAAGAAGCCGCCCTCTGTCCCTGCTCGTGCATGATACCCGAGGAAAATCGCACCGTCGAAGGACTCGTCCAGGCCCTGAACCATCCCGAGGGGCTTGTTATTGCCCTGGATGTACTGCACCCGCTCGTCCAGACGCGTGTGCAGGAGGTTCTGCATGTCACCGTGCGAATCGTTCACCAGAATCTCTGCGGGGCCGAGCTGGAAGATCGCCTCGACGACGGCGTTCACCTCCGCCGTCATCAGCGCACGCCCCGTCGCGTAGTCCTTTCCCGAGGCACTAGTCATCCTCGAGGTTCCGATGCCCCCGATCCCCTCCATGTCGACCGAGATGAAGATCTTGGGGGGCTGAGTCTGGCCCGCTAGTTCAGCGTCGAGCCAACTGCCGGGGAAGCAGGGGAGGACTGCCAAGACGGCCGTGAGGGTGGCGAAGCGATGCGCGATCATTAACAGTCCTCTGAGCTGTGACATGGAGTTTCTCCAGGGGAGTCCTCATCTTGAATATGGGGCTGCCCTAGGCAACCTGGGTCTCCGGGACCATAGGGCACAAGTTCATCCACCTAACGTTCCGGACGACTTCGCAGTCAAACCTCGTTGGAGGGGATGAGTAAGCCACACAGTCCGGCGAGAAGTCTCACATAGGAGAACGGAAATGAAGTATCGCATCACCCAAGCTTGCGTGGTTCTCGGCGTGTCTGTAGCGGGGGCTTGTAGCGACGCCTCTGGACCCGAGGACTCACTGGCCGAGGCGCTACTGACCCGCGACGTCGCGATGGTGGCAGCCGATGCCGCACTGGAGAATCTGGCCGATATGGGTCAGCTGATGGTGGGAGGCGTCCTTCCTGCACCGCCAGAGGATGGAACCGGCTCGTATACGCGCACCGTGACGTTCTACGATACAGCGGGGATTGAGCAGCTGTCTCACGATCCCGTGACTACGGCCAGCATTCATATGCTGATGGACGGGACTCGCGAGTTTTCCCGAGACTCCTGAACCGCGAGCGGAACGCGCGAGAGAGATTTGACGATCACCGATGGCCCCGAGGAGGACGTAACCAGAAGTCGGACTGTGGTGATCACTTTCGATGGCACGAACTGGGCCCAAATGGCCGTAGTAGGTGGTGATTCCTTCGAAGTCGACCTGTTGACCCGGAGTGGGCGCCATCCCTTCCGAAAACGCGGTCAGTAAACGGTCTGGTCGAGTGCCGGGCGAGCGGGGGAGGGGAGACTCTTCCCCGTTCGTCGTTTTCGGGTGTCGGCCCGCGGCCTTTTCGCGGACCGAGCCTCCGCATAGCATCCACTGTCCCCGGACCAGTGGGCCGATAGGCTGCCTCGAACGCACTCCATAGGTAAGCGCTTGCGAAAACGACGCCGGAAAGCCGCCAAGATGGGCGGAGTCCTTCTCGCGGTGGCCGTCATCTATGCGATATGGGCCACACGTCTTCCGGTGGCCACTCGCTCGAACGTAAGCCCGCAGGAATGGGTCGGCGCCATCCATGTCCACACCGTGGCGTCCGACGGAGGGGATACGCTCGACGAGGTCGCCGTCGCCGCTCGGGACTCAGGCTTGGACTTCCTCACGATTACGGATCACAACGTTTGGGCTATGCCCACCGCCGAATACCGCGCCGAGACGTTGCTGGTGCTCGGGGAAGAGGCGCGGGTGCCGGCGGGCCACGTGCTGGTTCTCGGGGGCGAAGATCCCGCCCTGAGAATCACCCGAAGGAGGGAGGCCGAAGAAGCCGGGTCTCCGCTGGGGCCGTCGGTTTCGTCGGGCCCCGGGCTTCGAGTGGTCGCGCATCCCGAGGGCCCGGCCCAACCGTGGCTGGAGTGGGATCCCGCCGCGTTCGATGCGATCGAAATCTGGAACTGGGATACGGACCTGCGCGACGATGGATGGCGGGACTGGTCGAAGGCGCTGCTCCTCCTGCCGACGAGGGCGGTATCCGCAATGCTCGAGCTGCTGGATCGGCCCGCAGCGACGTTGTCCCGATGGGACGACCTGCTCGCCGAGGGGCACCGGATCATGGGACTGTGCTCGGTTGATGCCCACTCCCACATGCCCATTAGCGACCGTGTCGCGCTTCCGTTTCCGGCCTATCGGGACTTATTCCGACTCGCTCGGCAACACGCCTTGCTGTCGGGTGATCCTACGGGTGACGCCGCTCACGATGCCGACCTCGTGACGGAAGCGCTTCGGCAGGGTCGGAGCTTCTGTTCGTTCGACGGCATCGCGGATGGCTCGGGTCTGGTGGTGCGTGCCAGGAACACCGTAGGGTCTGCCACTCTGGGGGGTCGTCTGGCGTGGGAGGTCGGGTCCGTTCGCATCGCTGCCACGACGCCGGAAGTGTCGGTCCCCGTACTGGTCAGGCTCTTCTTGGACGGCGTGCTCGTCGATGAGGGTGCGGGTCCAGGTTACCGATCGAGGCCTCTCCCCGGGCCCGGCGCGTACCGTCTCGAGATTTCTCTCGTTCTGGCTCGAGGCGTCGTTCCTTGGATTTTCACGAACCCGATCTGGGTGGTTGAATGAGCGCGTCGTCCTCTTCCTGACCGACCGCTCCCCGTCCACCCCCGTGGTCGAAATAACGCTGTCTCTGGGCTTCGACACCTGGATCCCTGTATCGGATCAACCCCGCAGGTAGTCGCTGTGTGGGCTGTCCCAGCACGCGGGCGAGGCGGGTCGCCGACGACTCCAGGATTTCGGCCACCATTCGGACCGACACAGCCGATTCTCCATCTCGGAGTGAACCGAAGCTCTGGAGATCTTGAAGGGCCTCCTCGAGTCGGAAAGTCCACGTTCATTGGGGATCTTCTTGATTTGGTCTCGGAGGGGCTCTGACTCGAAGTGTTCTTTTCACCATAAAGGAAAGGACCGCTCCGACGAATCGGAGCGGTCCCCAGCCTGTAGCGTCTCAGGCTTCCGGACTGATCAAAGTCGCACAACGTTCTCCGCGGCCGGACCTTTCTGGCCCTCAACCACCTCGAACTCCACAGCGTCGCCCTCGTTCAGAGTCTTGAAGCCCTCCGCTTGAATGGCGCTATGGTGAACGAAGCAATCCTTGCTGTTGTCCTCCGGCGTGATGAAGCCGAAGCCTTTCTGATCGTTGAACCACTTTACTGTCCCTCTGGTACGCATCATCCCTACTCCTTGAATGGTCACTGTCGGAGTCCGGATGCATCCGGACCTACCGACTACATGACGTGCGCGGAAACTCCCCCGCGCTAGGCGCCGCGACGACAGGACTCGCGGGATCTCCCACCGTACTATTCAGATGGGTCACCAAGGGTGGCGGACGTAATCGCTTTGGTCAAGGGTTTCGGCTCCCCTAATTTTGGGAAAAAACGTGCGCATTATTCAAGGCCAAGGGCCAATAATCACCCTAATTAGCTGTTTCTTGCACAACATCCAGCAATCTATGACGAGAATATCGGTCACGGAAATGCGGTTCGCCTCGGTAATTAAGCGGCATGAGTTCGCCAACGCGTTCTCCAAGGGGATCGTGACCCGCCGTGCGACGACCTGCCCTCACGTTTGTGCGCGACGGACCGCATGGATCATCTGGTCCAGCGTCTGGAGAAACTTCGAGCGGTCACGTTTCTCGAAGGGTGGGGGGCCTCCGGTCATCTCGCCCATTTCGCGGAGCTGGGACATGAGTTCCCGTGTCGCGAGGGCGTCTCCTATCGACTGCTCTGTAAACGGTCGGCCTCTCGGGCCGGTGACCCGAGCACCCTTTTCGAGACAGGCAGCAGCGAGAGGGATGTCCGCTGAGACTACGATGTCGTTCTCGGTGACGTGCTCGATTATCCAGGCGTCGGCGGCGTCCAGTTCTCCGCCCACCAACACGAACTCGACCCGTCCTTCACGGGGGGTCCGGAGCCACGCATTGGACACGAGGACGACCTCGATATCGTAGCGCTGGCCGACGCGGTAAACCTCCTCCTTCACGGGGCAGGCGTCTGCGTCGACAAAGATCCGGGTCACGGTCGCTCAGGCCGTGAGCAGACGGTCGCGCATCTGAGAGATGTCGTCAGGGCTCACCCGGCAACAGCCCCCGATGACGGCGGCCCCGAGGCCGCGCCACTGGGTTGCGAGGTCGGGCCACTCAAGGTGCGAGACGTCGCCCGTCCACGTCCTGTGGATCGCGTCCCACGTGCCTCCGGCGTTGGGATAGACGATGATCGGCTTTTGGGTCGCCTGCCGCACCGTCGTGATCAGGCCAGGGACGTCTGACGGCTCCGTACAGTTGACACCGATCGCGGCTATTCGCGGTTCGACGTCACAGAGCTCGACCGCGTGACCCAGGGGCGTCCCGTCGCACAGATGTGCTTCGTCGCGGCAGCTGAAGCTCATCCAGGCCCATTGATCGGGTGTTCGCTTCAATAGCTCCAGCAACACGATCGCCTCTTCTAGACAAGGAATCGTCTCGCAAGCGAGTAGATCTGCGGGGCTGCCGGCGAGAATGCTCCAGCGCCTCTCGTGGAATGTGTGGAGGTCGCGGGATCCCACGTCGTACGCCCCCGTATATTCCGAGCCGTCTGCGCGGTAAGCGCCATAGGGTCCGATGCCGGCAGCCACCAATGGGCGCAGCCGAGGATCACGCTTCCGGGTATCGCTCCAAAAGGCGTCGCGCGTTTCGGTCGCGAGCTTTACCGCATGACCCATCATCCCCACCGCCTCGTCTTCGCTGAGTCCCCGCGCGACGAACCCCGGGATGGACGCTTGGTAGGTGCATGTAGTGATGCAATCCGCCCCGGCGTGCAGAAAGTCCGAGTGCACCCGGCGGACGGCGTCCGGATTTTCCAACAGGATTTTTGCCGACCAAAGGTCGTCGTCCAGATCGCACCCGAGGGTCTCGAGCGTCGTCGCGATTCCTCCGTCGAGGACGACCACCCCTTGGTGACGGGTGAAGGCGGTGAACGGATTATCCGGATCGTGGGTCTTCACCAAGCCCTCCAAAGAAAATGGGCCGCCCCGAGTCGGAGCGGCCCATCGGACCATTGAGGTCGAGGCCTTCTCGCGTGAAGACGGTTACAGCTTCTGGACGTTCTCGGCGGCCGGCCCCTTCTGCCCTTCGACCACTTCGAACTCCACGCTCTCTCCCTCGGCGAGCGACTTGAAGCCTTCGGCAACGATCGCCGAATGATGGACGAACACGTCCTTACTTCCGTCCTCCGGGGTGATGAACCCGAAGCCCTTCTGATCATTGAACCACTTCACCGTGCCTCTGACACTCATCTTTTGCTCCTCGAATTGGTGACGGACGAACCTGGCGGCGCTGACATCGTCCACCCATGTGCTTCCTTCCGCCTGGGGGTAAGGTCGCTTGCCCCTCTTTCTTGGTCAAGCTGTTTTGCCTCGGGAAGACGTGAGGCTCCGTTGCGTCGGCGTACCCGGACGCCGACCTTCTGCCGATCGTAATCCTTCAGAATGAAGAGGGACGGGATGAACCCCGTAGCCATCCAGGGCGAGGCCGGCTCGTTCAGCCACGCCGCTGTACAGCAATTGCTGTACTCCGAGTTCGATCTCGTGCCGTGTCGAACGTTCGTGGAGGCGTTCGAAGCCGTTGTGAGCGGCGAGGCGGAACGTGCGGTGCTACCGGTGGAAAATGCCCTGGCCGGCCCGGTTGTCGAGAGTCTCGAGCTTCTCTGGTCCACGGGGCTCCGAGTCGTGGGGGAGACCCGGGTCCGGATCCATCTTTGTCTCTCCGCTCGGCCCGACATGTTTTTCGAGGACGTGCGATCCGTGGCCTCGCACCCCGTGGCGCTGAAACAGTGCCGTACACTATTCGAAGACAACCCGTCTCTCGAGTCGATCGTCACCTACGATACGGCCGGTAGTGTGAAAGACATGATGCTCGGCGCCGTCACCTATGACTCGGCTATCGCTTCCCCCCTCGCGGCCGAGCTGTACGGTGCGAGCGTCCTCCGCACCGGGGTCGAAGACGATCACCGAAACTACACGCGCTTCTTCGAGCTGGTGGCTCCGGACACCCCCGCTGCTGCGGAGGGCGTCCGTGCCGCTGCTGCGGTGGTCATCCGAAACGAGCCGGGCTCGCTTCATCGTGTCCTCGCCGTCATAGGCGATCACGGTGTCGATATGACGCAGATCGTGGCCCGTCCGATCAGGGGATCGCCCTGGCAGTACCGCTTCTTCATGGAGTTCAAGGCCCCCGAGGCGGATGCGCTGGCGGATTGTCTGGAGGCACTCGAAAAGGTGGCCGAGGAGACCCGAGTGTTCGGTACGTATGAGGGCTACGGCGATGATGACGTCAGTGCGAATGATCCGCGTGAGTGACCCGCACAGGGGATCGAGCCCCCCCCTTTAGCGAGACCACGACGACGGCGGACAGAATGATGATCATGGCCAGCGCGGCTTGCCCATCGAGGTGCTCCTCCGCCAGGAGCCAGCCGAGGAGAACGGCGACCGCGGGATTGACGTAGGCATAGGTCGAGATCCGGGCGGGGGTGGTCACACCGAGGAGCCAGATGTACGCCGTGAACGCGATCAGAGCGCCGAAGACGATCAGGTAGACGAGCGCAAGAATCGACTTGAACGAGAAGTCCGACGGATGAAAGCGCGCCCCCTCGCCCGCCACCATGGCCAGGATGCCGAGTACGACCCCTCCCGCCAACATCTGCATGCCGGTGGCGAGCCACGGGGAATCAGGGAGCCGAGCCCCTTTGGAGTAGATCGAGCCGGCCGCCCAGGACAAGGACGCGAAACACAACGCCAGTCCCCCTAGAAGGCCGTCCCGGCTCTGGGCCCCCACCTGGTTCGAGCTCACGAGGAGTCCGACACCGACTAACCCCCACACGAGTCCGATCAGAAGGGCGCTCGACGGCCGACGGCCGCTTCCGAAGAGCCAGTCGAGTAGAACCATCCACAGCGGAACCGTGGCTACGATCAAAGCTGCGTGTCCAGACGGAACCCATTGCTCGGCCCAGACGACCCCTCCGTTTCCTCCGCCGAGAAGGAGGGTCCCAGCGATCACCGCTGAGAGCCAGTGCCTGGCTGTCGGTCGGGGGGCCCTCGTGCGTGCCGCCGCGTAGACGAGTCCGCCTGCCACCAGGAATCGGAGCGCGCCCATAGAGAACGGAGGGATGGTCTCGATGGCGAACCGGATCGCCAAGTATGTCGAGCCCCAGATCAGGTAGATGGCGGCGAATGCGACCGCCACCTGCCACAGTGGTGGGGACTGAGAGGAAGACCTGGTGCTCATGGCACTGCATACACCAGGAGGTTCCCACCGAGAAATCGGAGATGAATCTCACTCGTATGTCAGGGCCGAGACAGGGTCGGTCCTTGCCATGCTCACGCCCTCGCCCCACCGTCTCCTTCGGGTCTTGGCGCCCCCCCGCCGGGTTCGGCTAAGACGATCAGGAGCTAAGGCGATCAGGAGATCAAGATGAATAACCACACCGCCCTTCACGTGTTGACGACCGCAGCCATGCTCATGTCCGCGTGCGGCCCGTCGGACGACGCGCCCTATAACGATTCCATTACCGCCGAAGAGTTGAGCACGGACCTTCACTATCTGGCGGGAGACGGCATGCGCGGGCGGTTGGTCGGGACGCCGGACATCGAGCGCGCCGCCGACTTCATTGCGTCACGATTCGACAGTCTCGGGCTGGAGCCGGCCGGCGCGGATGGATCATTCTTCGAGCCGTTCGACCTCGCGTGGTTCTCCGTCGCCGAGGACAATACGCTCACAGTCACGGGTGACGGGTTCAGTGGGCGCTCCCGGGGGCTCGGTGAAGACTTCTATCCGCTCAACTTCAGCGCGACGGCGAGCGGACAGGGAGAGCTCGTATTCGTGGGTTTCGGCATCGTGGAGCCGGCTTTCTTCTACGACGACTACACCGGCCAGGACGTCTCCGGAAAGGTTGTCCTGGTTCTGGACAGGGAACCGGGAGTGGATGACCCCCAAAGCGCCTTCGACGGAATCGTGACGGCGAACGCGTCGACCGGGTGGCGCAAGGCGCTTGCCGCCCAGGCCAGGGGAGCCGCGGGGATATTGTTCGTGCGGGACGTTCATAACCGCCCGGCGGTGGCGGACTTCGCCCAAGCGGCGAGTAACTACTGGCCGTCCTCACCCCGCCGTATCGAGCGATTCACGCTCGGGATTTGGGTGGACCAGATCCGGATTCCGGTCCTCCAAGTTTCCGCGGCGTTGGCTGAGCGACTCGTGGCCGGCACTGGCCGAACCCTCCAGGAGCTGGCAGCCGCCTCGGAGAGTGTATCCGGCCTGGGCCCGATCGACCTACCGGGTCCTGTGGTCTCGATCCGTGCATCCGTGGAGCGTCACACCGCGCCGGCACGTAATGTGGTCGGCCTGATCGAAGGCGCCGATCCGGTTCTCCGTGACGAAGTCATCATCATCACGGCGCACCATGACCACAACGGAGTCGATGGTGCAGACGTGTTCAATGGCGCGGACGACGACGGATCGGGCATCGTAGGCCTGCTGGAAATCGCCGAGGCGTACGCGGAGGCGGCCCGGGACGGACGGCGACCGAGCAGGACGGTGATGTTCGCCGCATGGGACGCCGAGGAGCGGGGGTTGCTTGGAGCTTGGTACCACGCGGAGCGACCCCGCTTCGCTTTGAAGAACATCGCGGCGGTGCTCAATATGGACATGATAGGGAGGAACGAGGAAGTCCTCGAAGACGGGGGAGGCCGGTTCCGAGGGCTGGACGTCCAGACCGCGGAATCGAACGCGAACGCCATCAACATCCTCGGCCAGACCTACAGCGCCGACATGAGGGCCACCGTCGAGGGAGCCAATGAGATGTATGGGCTGGAGCTCAAGTTCCGCTACGACAACAACCGGTCCAACCTGCTCCGGCGGAGCGATCACTGGCCGTTCCTGCAAAAGGGCGTTCCGGCGCTTTGGTTTCATACGGGCTTGCATCCCGACTACCACACTCCCGACGACACACCCGACCGCATCGAATACCAGAAGATGGAGCGGATCGCGAGGCTCGTGCACCGGACGAGCTGGACCATCGCGCAAGCGGACGCTCGGCCGGTCTACAGTCTGGAGCTGCGGCCTGTCACTGCTGCGGGAGACGGACGATGAGCCAAGGGGAGAGGCAGGTGAGTAACCCCACCGTTACCCCGCTGACGCCAGTGATCGGGGCGGAAATCGGCAACGTAGATCTCAGCCAGCCGTTGGACGAGGCTGCGTTCGTCGCCATCCGGGAGGCTTTCGAGGCCCATCAGGTCATTTTCTTCCGGGATCAAGACATATCGATAGAGCGCCACAAGGAGTTGGGCGAACGATTCGGAGAGCTGGTGGCCCATCCAAACGATCCGGGTCTCGAGGGCCATCCGGAAGTGATGATCATCCACGCGGACGCATCTTCCAAGCGAGTGGCGGGGGAGACGTGGCACTCTGACGTGTCGTGCGACGAGGAGCCCCCAATGGGCTCTATCCTCAGACTTTTCACCATACCGGAAACGGGCGGCGACACCCTCTTCGCCAGTATGTATGCGGCGTACGAGGCCCTGTCGGAACCGATGAAGGACTTCTTGCAGGGGCTCACGGCGATCCACGACGGGGCTCCGTACTACCGGAGAGTCAATGCGCTCCTGGGGCGACAAGACGGTGGCCGCGACTACCCCAGGGCCGAACATCCGTTGGTTCGGACCCATCCCGTCACAGGCAGAAAAGCGATCTTCGTCAACGAGTTATTTGCCACCGGCCTTGTAGGTCTCTCGCAAGCAGAGGCTGACGCGATTCTGGGCTTCCTCTTTCGCCATGTTCAGCGAGGCGACTTCCAGTGCCGCTTCCGCTGGCGGAAGAACTCGATGGCGTTCTGGGACAACCGGTGCACGCAGCATCTCGCGATATGGGACTACTTTCCCGAGACGCGGTCGGGCTACCGAGTCACGATCAAGGGGGACCGGCCCTCCTGAGGGTCGGACGGGGCTCGCTCAGCTCGGGTCTATTCCGGCCAGGAACTCGCTGACCGCGCCGTTGAGCTGTGCCGTCCCGTCGATGTGAACCATATGGCCCGCGTCGTCGATGATCTCCACGATGGATCCCGGCACTAGGTCGCGAAACTCCAAGACGGTTTCGACCGGGATCTCGTCGTACTCGCCCACGACGAAGAGTGTCGGGAGATCGAGCTCCGCGAGCTGATCGATCCGATCGAAGTCGGAGAGCGTGCCGGTCGCCGTGAATTCCGTAGGCCCCCACATATACTCGTAGACTTCCATGTTGGGGCCGGTGTCTTCCTCGCACCCCGGTAGCTCGGGGGGAGGCCACCCACTCCGGATAAAAAAACGAGCGTAGAAAGAGTCCGTGGCCGCAAGGTACTCGGCACTCGTGAACTGGCCCGACTCCTCACCCGCCTGGAGGGCTTCCTGAAGACTCGTTGGAAGCTGTGCCCGAAGTAGCCTTGCATCCTCGACCCAACGCTGGGTCCCCATCAGAGGCCCAACGAAAACGACCGAGCGGACGCCCTCGGGTCGGGTGAGCAGGTACTCGATGGCCAGGGTGCCGCCCCACGAATGACCCAGGATGTGGACCTCGTCGAGGCCGAGGGCCAGGCGGATCGCGGTGATCTCCTCGAGGAAACGAGGGATACGCCAGAGCGCAGTATCGGCAGGTCGGTCCGAACGACCCGCGCCGAGTTGGTCATAGATAATGACGGGACGGTCCTCGGCGATTCCCGTCAACGTAGAGACGTACGAGCAACTCCCGAAGCCCGGCCCTCCGTGTATGACCAAGAGAGGCACACCATCTTGCGATCCTGCACCCAGCGTCTGGTACCAGACCCGGCCGCCGGGGACGTCAACGTACCCTTCTCTCGGCTCGGTATCGGCGGCGGTGCATGAGGCGAACGCGACAACGCCCACGAGCATCGAGAAAAGCCTGTCGCGTAATTGGCCCAGGGAGGATATTCGATCGGTCACACTCCGCTCCTCGCTTGCTTCCATTCGAGCCCCATCCCCCACCCGCAGCTCCCTCACCGTCATCCTGCGCGAGCGTGGAGTTTGCCGCAAGCAGTGTTGTGTGTCGGGAACGCTGGGAGCTTCCCAGCGGTTCCTGGCATTAGTGAGCACCGGCAGACAACCTCGATGGGAGGGGCCCCATGAGAAGGATATTTCTACGGACGGCGGCGGGGATGTGGATGGCCTCGGTGATAGGGATGGGCACCAGTTCAGCGCATGCCCAACAAGCGAGCTAGCACGGTTCGGTGGCTCAGACCGTGAACCGAACGGTGATCACGCTCGAATACGATCGCCCGGTGGCCAGGGGCCGAGAGCTCTTCGGGGGTATCGTCGATTGGGACGCCATCTGGACCCCCGGAGCCAACGTCGCGACCTAGATCGAGTTCTCGGAGTCCGTCACGTTCGAGGGTCATGATCTCGAGGCGAGGCGCTACGCAATCTGGATGGTTCCCCACAGCCATGAGCCCTGGGAGGTCGTGGTTGTCAGCGAATGGGACACCCACCACGGCATGTTCCCCTTCGACGCCGAGGTCTTCCGAATCACGGTTAGGCCGGAACAGGGAGCGCATATGGAAACGCTCGGCTTCTACTTTCCTGTTGTGGGGCCGTACGAGGCGACGCTCCGCCTCCATTGGGGCACGACGATCGTACCCTTGCGGATCGAGGTGCCGAGATAGGAGGGTGATCGGAAGGGGCTCAGGCCGGTTTCTTCTCCCGATTCTTGTTGTGCGGCCCTAGTCTAGGCTGTACCATTGGCCAGCTTGCCCAAGACGGGAGCCAGACCAAATGACCGAGAGGAAACCTGCCGACGTCGGTCTTGCGGGACCGACTGTGTGCATCCCCCCCAAGCCACCGTTCGCGCCTCTCGCTTGGCTGGAAGGCCGTGCCGACTGGTCGCGTCGCGACTTCATCAAGGGGGTCATCGCTTCCGGAGCCGCTGTCTCGGGAGTGCCGTATCTCGCGCATGCGAGCACCAGGCCGGCGCTGCAGGCGGGAGCGGTGGAGCGCCTGATCTCGTTGAACGTGAATGGGCAAGTCCGCCGGGTGGACGTGCTCCCCAACGAGACACTCGCGATGACGCTCCGGTACAAACTGGGGCTCACGGGCACCAAGCTGGCGTGTGATCGTGCCGAGTGCGGAGCGTGTACGATCCTGATCGACGGTGAGGCCCACTATTCGTGTTCGACTCTGACGCAGCGCGTACGGGGTCGAGAGCTCACGACCGTGGAGGGTGTAGAGAGCCCGTCGGGCGAGCTGCACCCGGTTCAGCAAGCGTTCATCGACGAGCTGGCCCCGCAGTGTGGCTTCTGCACGCCAGGCCAGGTGATGACCGCGGTGGCTCTTTTGAACGTGAACCCCAGTCCCACCAGGGAAGAGGCGAGAGCGGCGATGGCGGGCACGGTCTGCCGGTGCGGCGCCTACGATCACTATCTAAACGGCGTCATGCGCGCGGCGAGGGAGGTCTGACATGGCCCTTATAGGCGAGAATTTCACGCCCCCCGATCTCCACGCCAAGGTAACGGGCAGGGCGAAGTACGCGGAGGATATCCGCGCGGACGGAATGCTCTTCTGCAGGCTGCTCACGAGTCCCATGCCCCATGCGCGCGTTCGGAGCATCGACGCATCGGAGGCGTTGAGCATGGAAGGCGTGGTGGCGATTCTCACTGCCGACGAAGTGCCGAGCATCGATGCACCGGGCAACCCCATCCTGACCAACGAGCCCCACTACGTGGGAGAGCCGATCCTCGCCGTCGCGGCGGTGGATGAGACCACGGCTCAGGATGCGATCGGGCGGATCAAGCTCGATCTCGAGCCGCTGCCGTTCTGTGTCGACCCACTCGAGAGCCTGCGCCCCGGAGGGCCGAACGCCCGCACCGATGGCAATTCGATTCGGCCGCGCGAGGGTGTGATCGAGCACAAGTGGACCGACGAGGACTTCGCGGCTGCCGGCGAGGGTGAGTTGCCGATGGGGGAGCCTGTGACCGAGTGGTCGTTCGGCGATGTCGAGGCCGGCTTCGCGGAAGCCTCGCTTATTCTGGACGAGACCTTCGTGACCGCGAGCACCTCCCACCACTCCATGGAGCCACGGAGCGCCATGGCGTACTGGCAGAACGGGAAGTGCTACGTGTACGGGTCCGCCCAGAGTCAAAGCGCCGTCGTTCCCGGGTTGGCCCGGTACCTCGAGATCGAACCTGAGGACCTCGTTTACATCGGCGAGTACTGTGGGGGTGGCTTCGGCTCCAAGGGCGGTGCGTACCCGATCATGTCGGTACCGGCTCATATGGCCAAGAAAACCGGTCGACCGGTCTTGATGCGTATCAGCCGGGCCGAAGAGAACTTCATCGGTTCCGCCCGCGCCGGTTTCCAGGGCCGCATCAAGATGGGCTTCCGGGACGACGGCAAGGTGACGGCTGTCGATCTGTATATCATCCAGGAGAACGGTCCGAATTCAGGATTCGGCGACTACAACAGCGCCGCGGGAGCGGTCTCACTCGTCTACACACCGCAGGCGATGCATTTCCGAAGCGTGTCCGTCTTGACGAATACGCCCCCTCGGGGTGCTCAGCGTGGTCCCGGCCAGAACCAGATCGCCACGGCTGTGGAGCCGCTTCTCGACAAGGCGGCCCGTCAGCTGAACCTCGATCCCGTGGCGATCCGCCGCATCAACGCGCCTGGTAACGACGCCCTGTACGGCGCCAACCAGGGGCCCGTAACCAGTGCACACCTCGCCGAGGCCCTGGATATTGGCGCAGAGCAGTTCGATTGGGCGAGCCGGCGAGCCAGGAGTGGACAGCGGCGAGGATCCAAGGTGACAGGCGTCGGCGTCGGCCAGGCCTTCCACGCGGCCGGGTCGAGCGGTTTCGACGGGCTCGTCCGAATTACACCCGATGGGACTCTGCATATTCACACGGGCGTCGGAAATCTCGGGACGTATTCGTACGCGGGCACGTCGCGAGTAGCAGCCGAGGTGCTCAAGTTCGATTGGAAGAACTGCGAGATCCACCGTGGAGACTCGAGTCGTGGCCTGCCTTGGAACATGGCACAGGTCGGCAGCAACACCTCGTTTACGATGACGCGCACGAATTACGTCGCCGCGATGGATGCGGTCGGCAAGCTCAAAGAAATCGCGGCGATGGATCTCGGCGGATCACCGGACGATTATGACATCGGCAACGAGACGGTATTTTCGAGACGGAACCCCTCTCGGCGGCTCACCTATGCGGCGGCGGCCCGGCGTGCGATCGAGCTGGGTGGGAAGTTCAGCGGTGAGGAGATGCCGGACGATCTCAACCGGATGACCAAGGCCTCGGTCCAGAGCCTCGCGGGCACAGGACTGATGGGCGTGGCCAAGGACAACCTCGAGCGCAACGGGACGGTTCCGGCGCTAGCCGTAGGGTTCATCGAGATCGAGCTCGACGTGGAGACGGGGCTGTTCGAGATCATCGACTACACGGGTGTCGTGGACTGCGGGACGGTGATTCACCCGCAGAGCCTAGGGGCGCAAGTGAAGGGCGGAGCCGTGATGGGCTTCGGCATGGCGACGCTCGAGCGCCACATCTATGACCCCCACTACGGCTTACCCGGCACGATCGGGCTTCACCAGACGAAGCCTCCCACCTATCTCGACGTGCCGCTCGAGATGGGGTGGGCTGCGGTGAACAAGGCCGACCCGCAAAACCCGGTGGGTGCAAAGGGGGTAGGGGAGCCGCCGATGGGCTGCGCGGCAGCCGCGCTCTTGTGCGCGATCTCCGACGCCTTGGGAGGTCACTACTTCAACCGAACACCCGTGGTGCCGGACATGATCATCAACGTCCTCGCGGGGCAACCGCCGTCGCACGGGCCCATTCAAGTCAACACCGCTTAAGGAGCCGCTCATGCTGAAAGACATGATGCCGCATTTCGAGCTGTTTCAGCCGGCGGACATTGACAACGCGTTCGAACTGCTCGACCGCTACGGGGATGACTGCTGGACTATTGCCGGAGGAAACGACAGCCTCGACTGGTTCAAGGATCGTGGCAAGCAGCCCTCGGCGGTGATCGATCTGGCGGGGATCGCGGAGCTCCATGGGATCCGAGAGACCTCCGACGGGATCGAGATCGGAGCGATGACGACGCTGACGGAGGTGGAGCGTCACCCGCTGATTCAGGAGAGGTTCGGACTGCTCGCCGAGGCGGCCCGCGCGGTTGCGAGCCCGCAGATCCGGAATTCGGGGACCCTGGGTGGGAACGTCTGCCAGGACGCACGCTGCTGGTACTACCGCTATGGACTCTCGTGCTACCGGGCGGGGGGCAACACCTGTTACGCGAGTGCCCCGGAGGCCATGAACCGTGAGCACTCCCTCTTCGAGGCCAACCGGTGCGTGGCCGTCACCCCCTCCGACCCCGGACCGGCGCTAGTGGCGTTGGAGGCCTCCATGGTGATCAAGAACTCACGCGGAGAGCGAGTCGTGGCCGCCGAAAACTTCTTCATGGCGCCTTCGGTGGACATCACGCGCATGACGGTTCTCGAGCCCGACGATCTCTTGACGACGATCCGCATTCCCAACACATGGGCCGGAGCCGATTTCTATTTCGAAAAGGCTGCGGATCGGGGAAGCTGGGACTTCGCGTTGGTGAACGTGGCGGCCGCTCTACGGGTCGAGGGTGGCCGCATCGAGGGCGCTAGCATCGTCGCCGGCGCCGTTCAGTGCACGCCCCGGCGTCTCGAGGAGGTGGAGGCGCTCATCACGGGTCGTGATCGCAACGAGGAGACCGCGGAATTGGCTGGTGCACTTGCGGTGCGAGGTGCGGAGCCTCTGAACTACAATCACTTCAAGGTTCCCCTCATGGAGAACCTGGTGAAGAGGGCCGTGCGGGACGCCCGAGCCTGATCGCGGCCGCGGGTCGGGTGGCGAGTGGTACTGACTCGGGATACTAGGCGGAGGACTCCAGCCAAGTTGTCACCTCACCTGTATTGATGGCGAGGTGCTCTCCCTCGGTGCCAGGCGCTGCGCCGTGCCAGTGCTCTTTTCCCGGGTCGATGGTCACGACGTCTCCAGGATTGAGGAGCAGCTCGGTTCCCTCGCGATCGACCACGATGCATTGGCCTGACAAGCCGAACAGGACCTGGACGTCATCGTGTCTATGCCAATTCGTCCTGGCTCCTACGCCGAAGGTAACTCGGTAGAGACGAACCGGTTGTTCGTCGTCCGGCCCCAGCATTTTTTGCATGAGGGCCGGCATGACGAAGTTGTTCGCGTCCGCAGCGTTGTGAGGTCGGGTAGCGCGGCTGATTGCTCTCATGTGCTCCCTATCGGTTTCTGGCAGGTTTGATACAGGGGGGATTGTGTGCGGTCCCGGATACCACGTTGCCCTGCTTCCGTGGCTCCGGGTCAGCGAGTCACAGGCTTATCCAAGGAGTCCCAAGAATACGCCCGTGCAACCCGAACTTTGATCTCGTTCGCGATCACTCCGCCGCGAGATCCGTTTGTCATCACGACCACACCGTACCCCTTCACTTTGTGGGCCGTCAGCAGTGCTCGGAAACCCCAGTTTGAGCCCCCATGTCCGAAATACCAGCCCTCACCTTCCTGGCTGACGCTGAATCCTACGGCGTAGCTGCCGACGCCTACTGGGCTGAGCATCTCCTGGACGATCGTTCTCGACAGGACGCGGTTCGACCCCCCTCGCACGGATTTCTGGACTTCGATAACGAATCGAGCCAGGTCCGTCGGCGTGGTCCACAACCCGGCGGCGGCCCGTTCAGGGTAGACGTGCCATTTGGCTCCCATGGGCTCGCCGGCGGTGCCATGAGCACGCGCTGCATTGCGGTCTTTGCTCGGTGGGAGCGGTTGCTCGTAGGTACTGTTCGTCATCCCGATCGGCCGGAGCACAAAATCCGCCGCGATGTCCGAGAAGGAGCGGCCCACCGCATCCGAGAGCGCCAGCTCCATGACGGTGACTCCCCCACCCGAGTACTTCATGGCCGTCAGAGGCGGGCGCTCCATGAAGACCCTCCCGACATTGGAGGGCTCCTCGCCGTTGAGGATCTGCACGGTAGTAGGGACCCGAACGGTGGGATCGTAGCCGGGGAAACCGAAGCCGTCCCCCAAACCGGATGTGTGACTCGTAAGCATGCGTGGGGTGACGGGTTGCGCCCGGGTGAAACCGTCTCCTGGCAAGGACCATGAGCGCAGGATGTCGTTGATGTCGTCATCGAGCGAGAACAGGCCATCCTGTACGGCCCGCAGCACTGCCATCGCCGCAACCGGTTTACTGATCGACGCAGCCTGGAATACGGTTTCCACGTCGACCGTGGCTCCGGTCTCGACGTCCGCCGTCCCGTAGCCCTTCGCCCAATGCACCTCGAAGTCGCGAATGACGGCGATACTCACGCCCGGTACTCCGAGCTCGGCCATCAACGCCTCCAGCCTGAGGCCGTCCAATCCCCCCCTGTCGGGGACCTGAGCGCCCTCTACTGCGCCGATGAAGTGCCCGACGGCTTCTTGGCCTCCCAACGGGGCGACGCCGGTAAGCGTGATCACCGTGGCGAAGAACGCAGCGTGTGATTGGAGTCTCATCGATCGTCCCTCCTCGGAGTTTCCTGCCAAGTGGATGGCTGCTCGAACGTCACTTCGGCCCTCCTGGCCATTCGATCGAGCCGCGTGCCTTCAACTCGAGTGGAAGAAGAGCCGAGTGGAAAAAGGTGTGGACCGGAACCGAGACCCCTGCCTCGGCGGCTTGCCGGACCACTGCGCCTGAGAGCGCATCGAGCTCCGTTCGGACACCATCCCGGAAGTCACGTTGCAGAGAGCTCGTACCGTCGGCGGGGAGTCCGTCGATGAACCCAAGCGCCTCCTCGACGCTCTCCGACGCGAGCCCGATTCCCTTTGCTCTTGCAAGGTCGAAGACCTCTTCCACCGCCCTCACGAGCAGAGACCGCGGTTCAGGGAGGCTGCGAAACACGCCGATGGGTGCCTGCGTGATCGAGCCGAGGCCGCTCACCGGGGCGAAGAACAGGAATTTCTGCCACAGCGCCACCTCGATGTCATCGGCTACCTCGACCGAGAGGCCCCGCGCTTCGCCCAGTGCGGTAGCGACCGGCTCGATCGACCCCGAGCCCATGCCTCGACGCTCCCCGATCGTGAGGTTCGGGTCGATGCCCACGTGACGGATCACGCCGGGTGCTTCGACGAAGCTGATGATGCGGCAGGTGCCACCCAGGACACGTGCGGGGGGCACGAAGGTGGACAGGACGTCGGCCGCTTCCACCCCGTTTTGTAGCCCAAAGACGACGGTGTTGGGACCGAGCAGCGGAGCCACGAGGTTGGCCAGGGAAGGGAGTTGCCACGACTTCGTCGCTATGACAACAATGTCTACTTCGCCTATGTCCGAAGCGTTCGCGACGGCGGGCACATCGACGCTTACGTCCCCGAGGGGGCTGTGCAGGACCAGGCCCTTCGCGTTGATCGCCTCGAGGTGGGCTCCCCTAGCGAGCAGAGTGACGTCCAGCCCGGCCTCGGCCCAGCGGGCTCCGAAGTATCCCCCGGCTCCTCCGGCTCCGATGACCGCGACCCTTAGTGAATTGCTCAAGGTCCGTGGCTCGCCGCAAGGCGTTTCATCATCTGAATCTAGCCGGCGTGATAGGTATCGTGCAGCACGATGCCGAAGATCAGATCGGAGAAGGTCCTCTTGCTCTGGTCGCCGGCGACATGGTCGAGACGATCGGGGTCGAAGTCCTCTACGGAGTCGACCAAGAGGTCGTGCTGTTCCTTGACCAGGCGACGGTCGCTCTGCCAGGCCTCGGCGGTCCTCTCAGCGGGCACCGCCGGAAAATCAGACGGCGAACGGGGGAAGCCGCCCCGCTCCTCCCCAGTGAGTCGCCGCCTCACCGCATAATTCCAGTAGGCCACGTGGAGGGACAATGCCCAGATGCTGTGCCTGTCGGGGTACGGCTTCCAGGCGGCCACCTCTGGAGAAAGGCCGCGGAGGGCGCCCAATACGGTGGCGCCCCCATGCCACAACTTCGTGCCCGGCGGAGGGTGCAGGTGCCGTAGCGCCTCCTGTAATCTTCCATCTCTCACGGCGTGCCTCTGGTCGGCGTTCACTCGGGTGGCGCGTTAACACCATTGCCGTTTGCGCGACGCCCGGCAAGACGCATGGTCACCCAGGTTCCCACCGCCGAAGTTTCCTGCGAAATCCCGCAGAACCGCGGTGGGTCCGGCCCCAGGTCGTTCATTGACACCCCACTTTACGATTTCGTATGATCCACCCGCCTACGGAGGGTCCGAAGGGGCGCAACGCTCAAACTGGGGGAACATGAATCGCTTGGTTGCCGCGGCACTGGCCGGCGGCATGTTCTTGGTGGTGGACCGAGCCCCGGAGACGCCTCTGGTCCCATCCGGCCACGCCCCTGCTCCGTCCGAGGTGGTGAGCCATGAGGGTCCCCTCTCGGTTCCCGCGGCCGAGCTCGACGACGTTATCCAGCGCTATTGTCGAGTCTGCCACAACGATGTGATGCTCACGGGCAATCTGTCGCTGGAGCGCTTCCGAGTGGATGCGGCGGCCGAACAAGCGGACACCGCGGAGCGCATGATCCGGAAGCTCCGGGCCGGCATGATGCCGCCACCCGGCGCCCCGCGTCCCTCGGCCGACACCCTCGATGCCTTGGTGAACACGCTGGAGACGCTGATCGACGATGCGGCCAAGGACCGGCGCAGCCCTGGAACGAGACCCTTCCAACGGCTGAATCGCGCGGAGTATGAGCGCCTTGTTCAGGACATCCTGGGTCTCACGATCGATCCGGCGGAGTGGCTCCCCGCGGATCAGATCAGTGCGAGCTTCGACAACATCGCCGACGCGCAGGCGGTGTCGCCGACCCTGATGGATGCGTACCTGACCGCAGCCAGCGAAGTCGCCCGCCAGGCGATCGGCCAAAGGGACGCCCCCGTCACAGCTACGACCTACACGAACGCCCCTTCCGTGTCGCAGCACGAGTGGGAGGCCGCCGAAGGCGCACCCTACGGGACCCGAGGCGGGATCAGTGTGCTGCACACCTTCCCGGCGGACGGTGAGTACGCCTTCTCCATGGGTTTCATCTCAGGGTGGGGGGAGCGCTTTCACGACATTGACGTCTCCGTCGACGGGGAGCGGGTGGCGCTGGTGCGCTACGGCGGTGACATCGACTTCCAGGGACGCAAGGAATTTCCCGTCGAGACCGAGCCAGTGTTCATACGAGCGGGCCAACGGAGGGTCACCGCCGCCTTCATCCGGCAGATGGACGGACCCTACGAGGACCTGATTCGGCCCAACGAGTGGTCCCTGACGGGCACTGAAGCGAGCTACGGCACCACGTCGCTCCCCCATCTCATGAGCTTGACGTTGGAGGGGCCCCACAACCCGGTCGGTGTTTCCGACACGCCTACTCGGCGACGGGTTTTCACGTGCCGGCCCACGTCAGCGGACGAAGAGGAGCCGTGTAGCGAGCAGATCTTGGCTGGACTCGCGGCACGGGCCTATGGCCGAAGCCTCGACGCCAACGATGTCGAGCCCTTAATGATGTTTTACCGCATGGGGGCGGAGGAAGGGGGCTTCGAGGTAGGGATTCGGACTGGATTGGAAGCGATCTTGACCAGCCCACACTTCCTCTTCCGTATGGAGAAAGAGCCGAGAGGAGTCGAGCCGGGCGACGTCTACGCGCTGGACGACATGGATCTCGCGTCCCGGCTGTCGTTCTTTCTCTGGGGCACCCACCCCGACGAAGAGCTCCTGAGCTATGCCCAGCGGGGCGACCTGTCCAAGCCGGAGGAGCTCGAGCGCCAAGCCAGGCGGATGCTGGCGGATCCGCGCTCAGAGGCATTGGCCACGCGGTTTGCCTCATTGTGGCTGCGATTGCAGGACCTGGGAAAGGTGCGCCCGGACGCGTTCTGGTTCCCCAACTACAGCCAACAGTTGGCCGAGGCCATGCGCCGGGAGACCCAGATCTTCTTCGACAACTTGGTTCGTGAGGATCGAAGCCTGCTCGAGCTCTACCGTGCCGACTACACATTCCTCAACGAGCGACTGGCGAAGCATTACGACATTTCGGGCGTCGTGGGCGACGAGTTCCGCCGGGTCGACTATCCGAGGGACGGGCGGAGGGGTGTGCTCGGCCACGGAAGCATTCTGGTCCAGACCTCGCTAGGGAATCGCACTTCACCAGTGCTTCGAGGCAAGTGGGTAATGGAAGTGCTTTTGGGCACACCACCGCCTCCGCCTCCACCCGGCGTGCCGGACCTCGAGGTGACGGAGGGTACCCAGGGGGCTCGTGTCCTCACGACGCGCCAGCGCATGGAGATACATCGTGCGAGCCCCGTGTGCGCGTCGTGTCACAGGTTCATGGACCCCATCGGCCTGGCCCTCGACAACTTCGATGTCACGGGCAAGTGGCGGACGCGGGAGAACGGCGTTCCCCTGGACACGCGCGGCACCTTCTACGACGGCACCGACATCGGCAGCCCGGCGGAGTTGTCACAAGTCCTGCTCAAACGACCGACCCCGCTGGTGCGGCATTTCACGGCCAACCTCATGGCGTACGGGTTGGGCCGACGGGTCGAGTATCAGGATCAGCCGGCGGTGCGAGCTATCGTCCGGGGCGCCAAAGAAGAAGACTACCGGATGTCGTCCTTCATCATTGGCGTGGTGATGAGCGACGCGTTTCGGATGAAGCAAGCTTCAGCGGTGTCCGAGCAGGACGCCGTGGACCCAAGGTCGAGGTAGGGCAACATGCATTTCATCACAGGGAAGAGCATCCCGCGTCGCACGTTCATCAGGGGGGCGGGCGCCACCCTGGCGCTGCCGTTGTTGGACGCCATGCTGCCCGCCGGCCGGGCGTATGGGGCGTCCAGGTTGGAAGGGGTGCCCCGCCTCATCTGCATCGAGGAGGTGCATGGTCTACCGGGGTGCAACGAATGGGGCGCCGATCAGCACCTTTTTGCGCCCTCCACCGTCGGCGGCGACTACGAGCTGCTCCCAGAGAACGTGTTGAAACCGCTCGAGCCTTGGCGCGACCGACTCACGATCGTCAGCAACACCGATGTGCGTATGGCCGAACCCTTCAATCCCGAGGAGATCGGCGGTGATCACTTCCGGTCGAGCGCGGTCTTCTTGACCCAGTCGCATGTGAAGCAGACGCAGGGCTCGGACCTCTACTGCGGCATCTCGCTGGACCAGCTCCACGCACAGCGATTCGGCCAGGAGACGGTGCTGCCCTCCCTACAACTCTCCATTGAGAGTACCGACAAGGGCGGCGGCTGTGACTACAACTACTCGTGCTCGTATACGGACTCGATCAGTTGGTCGTCTCCAAACACCCCCCTTCCCATGATCCGCAATCCTCGTACGGCGTTCGACCTGCTGTTCGGCGCCGGCGGTTCTGCCCGGGAGCGTGCCGTGCGGCGGCGCACTCATAGGAGCATTCTGGACTGGGTCGCGGCCGAAGTGGGCCGCTTGAGGAAGGACTTGGGCGCCATAGACCGCCAGCGTGTGGATCAGTATCTGGAGAACATCCGTGAGATCGAACGCCGTATCGACATGGTCGAGGCCCGCAACACCAGCGGAGAGACACGCGAGCTGCCCGGCGCTCCTCCGGGTGTGCCCGATTCGTTCTCCGAACATATGAGACTGCTGTTCGACATTCAGGTGCTCGCGTTCCAGGCCGACATGACCCGAGTGGTCGCGTTCAAGACCGGACGGGACGCGTCGAACCGCACGTTCCCCGAGAGCGGGTCCGACCGGGCCTTCCACCCGGCTTCCCATCATGGGGACAAGGAGGAGAGCATCCTGGAGTTCAACAAAATTTGCCAGTACAGGATGAAGCAGATGGCGTACTTCCTGGGCCGGCTGGAGGAGACCACCGACGGTGACTCCAGCCTCTTGGACCAGTCCATGATTATCTGGGGCTCGCCCATGGGCGACGCCAACCTGCACAACCACCGCCGCTGCCCCTTGGTGGTCATGGGGGGAGCCAACGGAGGGCTCGAGGGAGGCACACACATCAAGGCGCCCGACGGGACGCCCATGGCCAACGTGTTCACCGGGCTGCTACACAAGCTCGGGCACTACGACTTGGCGGGATTCGGAGACAGCGACGGAGTCTTCACGATATGAGGAGGCGCGTGCTCCGCACGATGGTCGGACTCATTCTCCTGCCACTCCTGACCGGCGGGTCGAGCGGCCCGGACACGCCCGTGGCCGATGCGGCCCAGCGAGGTGATCTGTCAGCGGTTCGCCAGCTGTTGCGTGAGGGCGCCGACGTGAACGCTGCCCAGGGGGACGGGATGACGGCCTTACACTGGGCCGTCCGTCGCGGAGACGTCGCGCTCGGCGAGGCGCTCATCTACGCGGGGGGCGACGTGCATGCCGGGACCCGCATCGGCCGATACACGCCTCTGCACATGGCCGCGCGTGGCGCCCACGTCCGATTCGTGACCCTATTGCTCGAGGCCAACGCCGACCCCAACGCCCCGACGCTCAACTCGGGGGCCTCCCCACTCCATCTCGCGGCTGCTTCGGGCGACCCTCGGGTCGTTACCGAGCTGATACGGGGGGGCGCCACCGTGGACGCACTGGAGTCGGCCTGGAGTCAGACGCCGCTCATGTTTGCGGCGGCCAACAACCGGGTGGAGGCGATTCGCGTGCTCTTGGCTTCAGGAGCCGATCTGCGCCTCACCTCCAATCCGGTGGACGTCGTCGAGCGGTCGGACGCGGATCGCGCGGCCGAGAAACGCCTGTCGGAGTTCCTCGCCGAGTTCAAGGAGAGGGCGGGCGGGGGGTTGGACTGGCAGCCGGCCCCGAGTCAGGTCCAGGCAGCCATCCGGGCCTACCGCGAGATTCAGAGGAACTGGCCTGACGTCCCGGACCCAGATGGCGAGTCGGAGGACGACGGCGAGGAGGGAGAAGAGAGCGAGGCTGTCGAGCCGGACGAGGTGACGGCGACCGAGCCCGCCGCCGAGGCGTCTGGCGATGAGCCGGAAGCAGAAGAGAAGGGTGAGGAGAAGCAAGAGGAGCCTCGGCCGCTCTCCTATGCGCAACTGGTCGGGAGCTGGGGCGGACTCACGGCCCTTCTGCATGCGGTTCGACAGGGGCATACCGAGGCGGTCCTGGCACTCCTCGAAGCAGGCGCCGACATCAACCAGCCCTCGGCGGGTGATCACACGCAACCCTTGTTGATGGCCACGATCAATGGCCAGTTCGACCTCGCCCTGACGCTTCTCGATCGAGGTGCCGATCCCAACGGGGCCAGCCTGGCCGGAAGTACAGCGTTATTCGCGGCGCTCGAGCGGCAGTGGGCGCCCAGGGCGTCGTACGCCCATCCCACCGAACACGAGCGACAGGCGAGCACCCACCTCGAGGTTCTGGAAGCCCTCCTTGAGGCTGGAGCCGACCCCAATGTGCGCCTGAAAACACACCTCTGGTTCATGGAATACACGTTTTCCCTATTGGGGAGGGGCGGCGTCAACCTCCGTGGCGCCACACCGTTCTGGCGCGCCGCCTACGCGTTGGACCTCGACGCCATGCGCCTTCTGATGGCCAACGGAGCGGATCCGAACATCCCGACCATGAAGCCGCCCCAGCGCCGCCGCCGTCCCGACCCCAACGAGGAGGAAGAGTCCTCCGAAGAGAAGGCCGAGGTGACGAAGATTGCGGAGGGCGAGAATGTCGAGGAGAGTCCGGACGGGGGAGAGCAAACCGGAGAGCAGCAGGAGGCCGAGGGGCAGCAGGTTGAGGGACGGTCGACGGCGAGTATGAACCCCAAGAAGGGAAACGCAGAAGGCGAGAGCGCGGAGCCGGAAGGTGAAGAGGGAGAAGAAGAAGGATCCGAGGAGGAGATTGACCACTCAGGCGTCCCGCCCGTTCCGGTGAATGGCCCCGCCATATATCCGATTCACGCGGCGTCGGGTGTCGGCTATGGGCGGTCGTTTGCGGGGAATGCACACCGGTATGTGCCGGACAACTGGCTGGCCGCGGTGAAATTCCTGATCGAGGAGGCCGGCGCCGAGGTGGATATCCGGGATGCCAACGCGTACACCGCCGTCCACCATGCCGCGGCCCGGGGTGATGAGGAGTTGATCCTCTATCTGGTGAAGCGCGGTGCCGACGTTACCGTGGTGAGCCGCACGGGACAGACCACGGCCGACATGGCGAACGGTCCCCAGCAGCGCGTGCTTCCTTACGTCGAAACCGTGGCGCTGCTCGAGAAGCTGGGCTCGAAGAACAATCACAAGTGCGTGTCGTGTTGAATGGAGGTCCCGATGCGCGTCTCCAACACTGTTGGATTACTGGTCGCACTCGGAATCGTGACCAGCTCATGCGGCCCCGGGCCGGAGTCCACCGCCGACGAGCTCACAGAAGCCGTTCAGGCCCTCGTGACGCAGGACGGGCTGGAGCGCTTGGCCAGCGCCATCGTCCACTACCAGCGTCCCTCGGGGAGCCCCGGGGAGAACGCCGCCATCGACTCCATCGTGGCCTCGCTTCAGAGGGCGGACGTACCTGTAGAGGTGCATGCCTTCGACACGTATGCGAGTGATCCGGTGTCCGCCTCCGTTGCGGTCCCAGCCACCGGGGAGCGCTACGCCGCCATCACGATGGCCTACTCCGGTGAGACCGACGGCCTGACTGCCCCCCTCGTGGACGTGGGCACGCTGGCGGATCTGCCGGCGTTGGAGGTGGGGACCGGTGAACGGCTCACCCTCGAAGGGGGGCCGGGTGGGATGGAAGCTCTTCGTGGCCGCTTCGGAGGCGTGCGCGGAGCCATCGCCCTGGTCGAGGGCCAGCCAAGAAACGGCCCGACCGCGGTGCTCGCCCTGCTCGGGGCCGCGGGCGTGATCTTCAGTAATCCGGTGGAGCGCGTGAACGACCTCATCGTGACGTCGACATGGGGTACACCCTCACTCCGTAACTATCAGCGCCTGCCTGAAATTCCGGTGGCGCAAGTCGCCAAGAGTGCGGGAGACGCCCTCCGACGCAGCCTCGCGGCCGGCGCTGTCCAGGTTCGAATCAGCACCGAGGTCGAGACGGGCCGCAAGCCACTCCGCCTGGCCGTGGCCCGCATCCCGGGCCCTGACCCCGAGGCCCCGTACGTTCTCCTCGGCGGGCATATCGACGGATGGTATCACGGCGGGACGGACGAAGGTGCCGCCAACGCCGCCATGGCGGAATTGGCGAAGGCGTTCTATCAGAATCGGCATCTCCTCCGCCGTGGCCTCGTCGTGGCGTGGTGGCCCGGCCACAGCAACGCACGCTACGCCGGCTCGACGTGGTTTGCGGATCACTTCTTCGAAGAGCTCCGGGACCGGGCGGTCGCCTATGTGAACATCGACGGCGTGGGTCAGATGGACGCGAAGAGGTTCAGCGCCACGGCGACGGCCGCGCTCGCAGGACTGGGCAGTGACGTCGTGAGACGGCAGGTGGGCGAGGAGATTCGCGTCGGCCGGCCGGGTCGCAATTCGGATCAGTCCTTCAATGGCGTCGGACTTCCGCTTCTCCAGCTCAACCACGGCCGCCTGGAGGAAGATGGGGGTTACTGGTGGTGGCACACGCCCGATGACACGTTCGACAAGATCGATTTCGATGTGCTCGAGACCGACGCCGAGCTGTACGCGCGGGCTATCAGCCGACTGGTGGCCGACCCCGACCTCCCCGTCAACATGGTGGCGGAAGTCGAGGCGCTGGGGGGTGCGATCGCCTCCAGGGCCGAGACCGCGGGCGACCGATTCGATTTTGAAGAAGCTGCCGCTCGTCAAGAGATCCTGTTGGACGTGGTTCGGCGAGTACAGCAGGCGCTTCCCGGAAACCATGGCGTCGACATCGACCGAGGCGTTCTCCGAGTGCTTCGGCCGATCTACCGGGTGGCCTATGATCCGGTGGACCCCTTCCATCCCGATCCGGGGCTCTCCCGTGGACTGCTTCCGGGGCTGGCCGCGGTTGAGGTCCTCTCTCGCGAAGACGTGTCGAGCGACCTGTATCTGTTCGCCGAGACCACGCTGGTTCGAGAGCGAAACCGGCTCATGGAAGCACTGTCGTTGGCCACCGAAGAGGCCGAGCGGCTTCTGGCGACCCTCCAATGACCTGCGCCTCATGGGTCAGCGCCCGAAAAGCTGCGCGTCGAATCTTGCCGGTGCTCGTGGCCGCGATTCTGACGGGCTGCTCCATGGACGGCATGAGGAGCCTGAGTTCCGATGCAGCACACGGCGTAGGGGGTGATCTCCAGACGGGCGACTGGCCGACCTATGGAGGCGACGCCGGTGCGATGAAGTACTCGCCGGTGACCGACATCGATCGCGGCAACGTCGCGAACCTCGTCGAGGCGTGGAGTTGGGATACGGGAGACGAGCCCATCTCGGGGCCGAGGTTGCCGGTCACGGGTCAGCGGGTGCGGCCCGGAAACTTCCAGACCACGCCCGTCGTGCTCAACGACACGATGTACCTGAGCACACCGTACAACCGGGTGGTCGCGCTCGACGCCGACAGCGGGAGCGAGATCTGGAGCTACGATCCCCACACTACCGAGTGGGGCCAACCACCGAACGGGACCGGATTCGTCCATAGGGGCGTCGCAGTGTGGACGGGGTCGGGGGAGCGTCGCGTTTTCATCAACAGCCGCTGGAGGTTGATCGCGCTGGATTCCCGAACGGGCGAGCCGATCGAGAGCTTCGGGCGCGATGGCGAGATCGACCTCACAGAGCACCTGATTTGGCGGACCAACCCGCTCCACTACACCCAGACCTCGCCGCCCGTCATCTATGACGACCTCATCATCCTGGGGAACGGGGTCTGGGACGGGTTCGTCTACGAGCGTGATCCGCCGGGCAGCATCCAGGCCTTCGATGTCCACACGGGTGAGCTCGTGTGGAGCTTTGGTCTCATTCCCCAAGCGGGAGAGTTCGGCAACGACACGTGGGAAGACGACTCGTGGAATCGTGTGGGACACAGCAACGCGTGGGCGCCCCTGTCCGTGGACCTCGAAAGAGGTCTCGTGTTCGTGCCCGTAGGCACGCCGAGCAACGACTATTACGGAGGTGATCGCCTGGGAGACAACCTGTTCGCCGAGTCACTGGTGGCCCTGGACGCCAGGACCGGCGAGCGAGTTTGGCACTTCCAAGCGGTGCGTCACGGACTGTGGGACTACGACCTCCCGGCGCAGCCGACGCTGCTCACGATCACCGTAGACGGGCTCGAGATCGACGCCGTGGCCGCGTCGTCGAAGATGGGCTTTCTGTTCGTCTTCGACCGCGCTACTGGAGAGCCGGTGTGGCCCATCGAGGACCGGCCCGTAATTCAGAGCGACGTCCCCGGGGAGCGTACCTCGCCAACGCAGCCCTTCCCGACCAAACCTCCGGCGTTCGCTCCGCAGGGATTCACGGAAGACGACCTCGTGGACTTCACGCCGGCGCTTCGCGCTGAGGCGCTGCAAGTTGTTCGACCCTACCGGACGGGTCCCCTCTACCTGCCACCCTCGCTACAGGGCTCGTTTGCTCAGCCCGGCATCATCGGGGGAGGGAACTGGGGAGGTACCGCCGTCGATCCCGAAACGAGCCTGCTCTACGTGAAGTCGACCAACAGCCCAGCGGTTCTGGCGCTCGGCGCCGTAGATACGACTCGCACCGAGGGTCGGCTGGGGATCGATCGGACGAGGCGCAGTATCCGGCTTGCCAGTGGCATTCCGATTCAGAAGCCGCCGTACGGCACGCTCACAGCGATCGACATGAATCGCGGTGAGATCGCTTGGCAGATTCCGATCGGCGACACGCCTCAGGTTCGCGAGAACCCGGCGCTGGCCGGCGTGGCGTTGCCGGATCGTTTGGGCGTTACCGGTGCGCCGGGTCCGATCGTGACCGCCGGCGGCCTCGTCTTCCTCACGGGGGGTGGCGACGTGCTCTACGGCATCGACAAAACCACAGGTGAGGAGTTGTGGTCGGCCGACCTCGGTCAGGTCGGTTACGCCAACCCGATGACGTACCGGACGCGGGCGGGTCGCCAATTCGTGGTGATCGCGACGGGGGCTGGGGCAGGAACCCGACTGGTGGCGTTCGCGCTACCGGAGTCTTGAGTCGAAGGGCGGCAAGGGACCAGACGACGACAGCGATGAGGACAGGGTAGCCATGGCGATGAAGCCGAAGGCAGGAGACATGGGGCGGAGCGATCGACGCACATTCCTCAAGCAGGCCGCCGGTTTGATCCCTGTGGCCGCCGTGGGAGCGCGGGATGTCGTCGCTGCAGAAGGCGAGGGCGTGACCCCCGATCGGACTCACGGTGGGCCTGACGGCAAGGCCA